>SDBV01010338.1_pt1 | contig 12241 bp, 11 predicted proteins | sample 2277081 | NCBI WGS metagenome assembly SDBV01 (sample SAMN10402039, study PRJNA504765) | marine sediment metagenome | isolation source: marine sediment core GS10_PC15, 223 cmbsf | place: Arctic Ocean: Southern Knipovich Ridge | collected 2010 | reverse complement strand
TGGGCAAGGCGAACAAGATGACGGACTATATACCCAAACAAGTTCAAGAATCGGTTTTCGGCAACGCGAAAGCTCCCGCGATCGAAGGATCGTAAGTGGGTTAATATTATTAATATTAGCCCACTTACGATCCTTCGATCCCGGGGCTTTGGCGCAGCCGAAATTCCGATTCTTGAACTTGTTTGGGTATATCTTCCAGGAAATCAGCCAATCGTATAATTCCGGGTAATTGCCTGATTCAAAAACTTCCTGATACATCCCCATTGAGATTTGGATTGAAGATCCTGAATACAGCGCATTCATCATTTCGATAGCTGTGTGATTTTCAAGCCATAACCGCTGACCTCCTTCAAGGACATAAGCGGTTCCCTGATACTTTGCTGTGCCAACGCAATAAGTAAAAGTGAATAATTGGTCACAAGGATCATCAGGTTGAATAGGGCAGATCATGAGATTCAAATACATTCTAACGCCACACTGATCTCGTATGATTTCTATCCCCATATTTTTCGCGAGCAGGCTCATGCGAGCAGAACGATAAGCTGAGCAATAAGTTTGGGTGGTTTCCAGGATCCAAGGAGAATAACAGAAATATCCACACCCGTTAAAACAAAGTAGCAAAACTGCACCCAGTGCTGCTTTGCTTAACTTTTTTAGAAGTGTCATTGACTAAATGTTCGTTACAAGTGGCAGTGGCCATGCTCGTTATTTGAGTTCTGAACTGCAACTGCTATAATTGCAGCAAGTGCAATTGCACCTAAGGCAATTCCTGGTGCCAAATTTGGACATGTGCGATATTCGCTGTAGCCTCTTCCACCACAATAAGTGTAGTCCTCTGCTCCTAAAGATCCAGTATATGTGAAAAGCATCGCAAATACTGCGATTATTCCGATGATTCTTTTCTTAAGCAAGGTCATGAGTCTCCTCCATTACAATTTAGGCTTTATGCTCATAACTAATAACGTTATTAGTCATTTAGTGCAAAGTTTTTTACTCGACGAGATGTTTAGGTTTTTCCTATGTTATTCATATTCAGCGGTTAAATCCCGATGAATTTTTTGTTTTGTTTTCTCCATCCAATCGGATCCCATGGATCCATACTCATTTTCCAAAAGAGTTAAGAATGGTTTCCAATATTTTTTTTGAAAGTCATCGGACCCAAGATCAAAATTTTTCGGCTTGTCGTGCTGCTTCAATAGTTTGTGGTATGCGCTGACAAGTTTTTGTTGCTGTCTTCGATCGGAAACGAGTTCAAATACGTCGGGATTGAGTTGAATGGACTTAAAGGAGTCGAAGAAATCTTTGTAGTAAAAGGAGAATTCTTCTTTCAATGCTCCCGCAGTGACTATATAAACCGTTCGATTCTTGATTAAAATGACATGCATCAGTCGCACCGGGCCCCATTCAGTATTCATGTCCACTTGTGAAAGGCTGGCTTTTCCTGATTGTGTTTTGATTGACCCTAAATTTCTCCACTCTGCTCCTAAACTCTCATTGACTCTCTTCACCATCAAGAGGTAGTCCTTAATGGTACCCCTATAGGGTTCTGTGCCGATGTTGATGGAAGGGGGGTAATGTCTTTTTCCGGTGCCTACAATCATCATTTTCACACGTGGCGGGAGATCGGCTGAGTTGGCGGCTTTCCAACCGGGAGGAGGCTTTATTGTCAGTGCTCCGGGTTCTTGTAAAATGTCGGACGAGTATTCAGATGGCTTGACAGTCTCATCTGCAAAAGAAAAAGAAGGGATGAAAAGGGAAAATGCGATCAGTTTCTGGAGGAAAAAGTATTGCTTCATAGGTCAAGATTAAAGTTCGTGGGTTATTCTGACAACACAATTTTTGTGAATTGACCGCGAAGATCGCGAAGATTGTGAAGATGCGCGAAGAAATGGACTTACTTGTATCAATTTTAAAATACTTACTGGGTATCGGAAAATCAATATGAATTAGTCCAGTCTTCGCGCATCTTCGCGGTCTTCGCGATCTTCGCGGTTAAATTTCCTAAGCCACTCCGGCCATATATATATTGATTATTTATTCTGAGAGTACTACCTTAAATACGGGAACAAAACTCAACTTAGACTCAAAATTTTAGTAGTGTGAACCTATGGCGAAAGAATTAGAAAAAGGCGAAGATAAGATTCAGCAAATCAGCGACATTCTGAAAATCGAAACTTTAGAGCCAGCAAAAAAAGAAGCGGCGAAGATCATCGACGATGCCAATAAGCAAGCAGAAAATATTGTCGACAATGCCGACAAACAGGCTCAAGAGTTGATCAATAAAGCTCATCAAGAGATTGAAAACGATCGGTCCGTCTTTCAATCCGCTTTGCAACAAGCTTCTTCTCAGTGCTTTGAGGCTCTCAAGCAAAAGATTCAATCAAAACTTTTTAACAGCGAACTGGATGCTATTATCCATCAGGATGCTACCAATCCCAAAGTGGTGGCTCAACTCACAGATGCCATTGTGAAGGCCGTTGAAAAAGAGGGGAGTTCGGCTGATCTTGTTGCCGTGGTCCCTCATGCGGTTTCGGTGGATGAGGTCAATCGTCTTTTGGGCGAGAATATCCTGAAAAAACTTAAAGGGAACAGTGTGAGTCTTGGCTCCTTTGCAGCAGGGGCTCAAGTGAAGTTGTTGGATAAAAATTTAACGTTGGATATCAGTGATACGGTCCTGAAAGAGTTGTTGGCTAATTTTGTGCGAAAAGATTTTAGAGAATTAATTTTTCAAGCGTAGATTATGGACACCCATATCATTTCAGATTATTACTTTTTTGGTTCAGCCCTGCCGCCAATCCATATTGGGGAACCTGTAGAACTGTCGTTTCAAGAGTTTAAATTTCTTTTGGAAGTCAACTTGAATAAACATGACCAAGATCTTGTTGGAGTTGTCCGTCGATTTTACGATATCCAAAATATGCGTTATCTGTGGATGGGGCAAGAGCTTGATCCATACGGAATTCTTTCCCCAGAAGAATTGGATGATTCCCTTGTGACTGGCATTGGTATCCCCGACTACGTTTATGAATTTGTGGAAAAGTATGATGAAAAAGAGGACCGTCTGCGTAATTTTCCAGCTTTGGTCAGTGCCTACTTTCAAAATGAGTTGCCTCGTACATCGGGATTTTTACATGAATACTTGGTTTTTGAGCAGGAGTGGCGTTTAGTTTTTGCAGCTCTTCGCGCTAAGCATTTAGATCGAAATATCATGTTGGAATTTCAATTTGAGGATCCCAATGATGAACTTGTCTCTCAAATCATTGCGCAGAAGGATTCCAAGTCCTATGAACCACCCGCCCGCTACGAAAAGATCAAAGCTTTGTATGAAACCTACAGAGACGCTCCTGTCGATCTCTATCAAGCTTTGGCGGAATACCGTTTTTCGGTGGTGGATGAAAGGTTGATTGTCGATTTCTTTTCAATAGAACGCATCATCGGTTATTTAGTCCAGTTGATCATCGCTGAGAAGTGGCTCGAGCTGGATAAGCAAAAAGGTTTAGAAATTCTTGATAGTATTGTAAAGGAAAAATTATGAGTGGAACAGTCATAAGCTCTGAACAGGTCTCGAAAAACGCTACTGGCTCTGTTGTACGTGCATTCGGTAACCTTCTGCAGGTGAAGTTTGATGGTGATATTCGCCAGGGTGAAGTGGTGATGGTAAAAATGGGCACACTGCAGTTGAAAGCTGAAGTGATTGAGATTATTGGAAACGAAGCGAAAATCCAGGTCTATGAAGATACGAGTGGTGTGAAGTTGGGAACTCCTGTGGAATTCACCGGGTTTCTTCTCGAAGCGGAATTGGGCCCAGGTCTCTTGTCGACGGTTGTTGATGGTCTGCAAAACCCGTTAGAAAAGGTGGCTCAAAAAGCAGGCTTGTTTTTACCACGAGGCCTTTATCTGTCTCCTCTTGACCGAGAACGTTTCTGGGAATACGAAGTTGTGGCGAAAGTCGGAGATAAAGTGCAGCGTGGTGATACGTTGGGAGCCACACTCGAAAATCGTTTTCAACATAAGATTATGGTGCCATTTTCCTTGTACGGCCGTTATACGATTACATGGGTGATTGAGACCGGAAAGTATAATGTCGATACCGTTGTGGCGAAAGCGGAAGACGAAGAGGGAAATGAAGTTGAGTTCACCATGGTGCAAAAGTGGCCTGTAAAGAGCGGCATGATTGAAGGCATGAAAACGCTTCCGACTAAAATGTTAGAAACCGGATGTCGGATCATTGACACGCAGTTCCCGTTGATGAAAGGGGGGACGTTTTGCACACCGGGTCCTTTCGGAGCAGGGAAAACGGTATTGCAGCATCATCTGTCGAAATACGCAGAGGTGGATATTGTGATTGTGGTGGCTTGTGGAGAGCGTGCGGGTGAGGTGGTGGAGCTGTTGCGTGAGTTCCCGCACTTGATTGATCCCCACACTGGCGATACTCTGATGAAGCGGACAATCATTGTCTGCAATACGTCATCCATGCCGGTAGCGGCAAGGGAAGCTTCCATCTACATGGGAATGACGATGGCAGAGTACTATCGTCAGATGGGATTGGATGTGTTGCTGCTCGCCGATTCCACGTCTCGATGGGCACAAGCGCTGCGTGAAATTTCAGGTCGTCTTGAAGAAATTCCCGGTGAAGAAGCTTTCCCAGCCTATCTCTCTTCCAGAATCGCCCAGTTTTATGAGCGATCCGGAGTGATCTCATTGGCTGATGGGGGCTCTGGTTCTGTGACGATTGGAGGTGCAGTTTCGCCTGCGGGAGGAAACTTTGAAGAACCCGTGACTCAGTCAACTTTGGCCGTTGTGGGAGCCTTCTTAGGTCTCTCTCGTGAACGATCTGACTCGAGACGTTACCCAGCAATTGATCCCGGTATCTCGTGGTCGAAATATATTCTGGGAGTTGGCAAAGAATTGAGTCATCGAGTGGATAATTGGGCTGAATTGGTGATTCGAGCTGATAATATCTTGCGTGAAGGTGCAGAAATTGGTAGGCGGATGGAAGTTGTCGGTGAAGAGGGAACCGCTATTGATGATTTTGTGATCAATTTAAAAGCTGAGCTTTATGATTTCACCTATTTGCAGCAAAATGCCTTTGATAAACAGGATGCTTATTGTCCTCTTGAACGCCAAATAGAACTCTTTTTGTTAATTAACCGAATTTTCGATAAAAAATTCACATTTCAGACACATGACGAAACGAGAAAGTACTTTATCAATCTTTCAAACATCATCAAGAATATGAATTATCTCCCAAAGGAATCGCGGGAGTACCGAGATACGATGGAAAAGGTTGATGAGATGATTAGACATCATGAATAAAAGTAAGGAACGGACATGAAAAAAGTTCACGACAGAATTAATAATATGCGGGGAAACTTGATCACTGTCACGGCAGATGATGTGGGTTTAGGTGAGCTAGCAGAGGTGCGACTTAAAGACGGAAGAACAGTTTATGCTTCTGTTTTGAGAATTGAAGGGAACCAGGTCACCTTACAGGTTTTCCAAGATTCCAGAGGGATTTCCACTGGAGACCGCGTGACTTTTTTAAAGCACAAAATGCAGGCGACATTTGGAGATGCACTTTTGGGGCGACGTCTGAGTGGAAGTGGAAAACCCATTGACGGTGGTCCGGAGATTCTTGGTGAAAAAGTGGAAATCGGAGGTCCTTCTTTAAATCCTGCTCGTCGTACGATTCCACGCGAAATGGTGCGGACGAACATTCCGATGATTGATGTGTTCAATTGCTTGGTGAAGTCGCAGAAGATACCGATTTTTTCGATTGCTGGAGAGCCCTACAACAAGCTTTTGATGAGAATTGCCAACCAAACCGATGCCGATGTGGTGGTGATCGCGGGCATGGGGCTGACCTTTACCGAATATCAAGCGTTTATCGACAACGCCGAACAGGCGGGATCGATGAATAAAACGGTGATGTTTATTCATCGGGCAACCGATCCGGCTGTGGAGTGTTTGTTAGTTCCCGATATGGCCCTGGCTTGTGCAGAAAAATATGCTGTGAGTGGAAAAACGGTTCTGGCTCTTTTGACCGACATGACGTCATTTGCTGATAGCATTAAGGAAATTGCAATCACGATGGATCAGGTCCCATCGAATCGTGGATACCCGGGGTCACTTTATTCTGATTTAGCTTCTAGGTATGAAAAAGCGGGAGTCATCGAGGGGAGCGGTTCAATTACGATTGTGAGTGTGACGACGATGCCGGGAGATGATGTGACGCATCCCATTCCGGATAACACAGGATATATCACAGAGGGACAGTTTTATTTGCACAATGGGATGATTGATCCTTTTGGATCTCTTTCTCGATTGAAACAACAGGTGATTGGTAAGGTGACTCGTGAGGATCACGGAGATCTCGCAAACTCAATGATTCGTCTTTATGCGGAATCTAAAAAGGCGCGTGAACGACAAGGGATGGGCTTTAAAATGTCTCAATGGGATGAAAAATTGCTGGTGTATTCTCAGTTGTTTGAAGAAAGAATGATGAATCTTGAAGTGAATCTGTCGGTCGACGAAGCGTTGGATCTCGGTTGGCAGACGTTTGCTGAATGTTTCTTGCCGGATGAAACAGGGATTAAAAAATCGTTAGTCGATAAATTTTGGCCACACGAGGTAACAGTGTGAGTGATGTCAAACTGACAAAGAATGGGCTGCGGGATCAAGAGCGCCGATTGGCACAGCTGGATCGGTATTTGCCCACTTTGAAGTTGAAAAAGGCGATGCTGCAGGTTGAAGTGAATGAAGCGAGGCAGGAGATCCTTTTGTTGCAACAAAAGTATGATAAAGAATTGGATGTGGCTCAAGGGTATTGCACGTTATTGACCGAAAAGACTGTGATTGATCCTTTGGAAGTGACAAAAGTTGTCGACATTCAAAAACGGTATGAAAATATTGCAGGGATTGAAGTTCCCTATTTTGATGGCGCCACTTTTCAAGAGGTCGAGTACTCCCTTTTTGATACTCCGCCTTGGGTCGATGGTGTCATCAATGGTCTCCGCGCTCTCTCTGAGATCTTAGTGGAAATTAATGTAGTCAGAGAAAAGAAGGCGGCGTTGGAGGAAGAGTTACGGAGTGTTTCGATTCGAGTGAACCTTTTTGAAAAAATTTTGATTCCAAGAGCTTTAAAAAATATCAAGAAAATCAAGGTGTTTTTGGGAGATCAGCAATTGGCGGCAGTGGGACAAGTGAAAGTGGCGAAAACAAAAATTGAAGCGAAAAAAGAAAAACTGCTGAAAGAACTTATGGGAGCTGAGTGAATGGCACGTAAAGATGTCAAAAAATTTACCTTTATCGGCGTCAAAGATCAAAGGGATGAATTTTTCAGACGTGCCCAAAAAATTGGGATTGTTCACTTCATTGACATGCACGCCCAAAAAGCGGGACATCTCCCCCAAGAAATTCAAGACTATATCCAAGCGATTAAGGTTTTGCGCAGTCAGCCTGTTGTGAAGCAAGAAGAGCCGGTCAGTATTGAAAGGTCGCTGGAGATTGCGAAGCGGGTTCTTGAGCTAAAGCATGACATTGAATCAAAAGAAGAGCAGCTTCGGGTTCTTCATCTCGAGATTTCCCGGGTTCAAGAGTTCGGGGAATTCAATCTTGACGACATTGCCTACATTGAAAAAGAGGGAAAGCGTAAGTTTCAGTTCTATTGCGCTAAGAAGGGGTTGTTTGAGGGGGAAGAGATTCCTGAAAATCTCATTTATATCAATTCAGACCATGGTCTGGATTATTTTGCTGGGATTAATCCTGAGCCAAAATACTATGACAAGATGGTGGATATGGTTTTCGAACACTCCTTGTCAGAACTTAGCGAGCAGGTGAATGTGTTGCAAGAAGCCATTCGACTCCATGAAATTGAGACAAAAGAATTGGCAAAATACAATACCTTTTTGCATCACGCTCTTGCGCTCAGTTACAATAACCATAACCTAAAACTTAATAAGAATTTTTCTCGTGAAGTTTTGGAGGATTCACTTTTTGCTGTTGAAGGATGGGTTCCGGTAAACCTTGTTGACGAACTCAATAAAATTGTGGGGGAGTTGGGGATCTACCAAGAAGAAATTGTGGTTGAAGAGACAGATACGATTCCTACTTATCTTGAAAATTCAGGTGTATCTAGAATTGGTGAGGATTTGGTCAATATCTACGACACACCTTCTCATACCGATAAAGATCCATCTTTGTGGATTCTTTCTGCATTCGCCCTCTTCTTTGCGATGATTGTGAATGATGCTGGATATGGTTTAATTTATCTGGCAATAGCTCTTTTTTTGCGTTATAAGTTTCCTAATGCACCTGCAACGGGAAAGAGGGTGATCAATCTCATGACCATCCTTTGTGTTTTCTGTATCATTTGGGGGACTCTAACAACATCGTTTTTTGGAATCAACATTGGAGTGGATAATCCCTTAAGAAAATTGTCTCTGTTGACGTGGTTGAGTGAAAAGAAGGTGGAATATCACATTCAATACCATGATGAGACTTTTCAGGAGTACGCAGAACAATATCCTGAAATTGCGACTGCAAGAACCGGAAAGGAATTCTTTAAGGGAACAGAGGTGACCGAAAACGAGGTGGTGACAAACAAGGTTCTCGATAACGTTGGTCGGAATATTCTTCTTGAATTGGCATTGTTGACGGGAATTATCCATATTTCCTTGTCATTTTTACGTTATCTGGGTCGCAACTTGAGCGGAATTGGTTGGATTATGGTTTTAGTTGGCGGGTACCTGTATTTTCCGCATTATTTAGGGGTGACTTCACTTCTTCACTATGTATTCGGTGTGCCGTCTGCATTTGGCGCTACCGAAGGGCTGCAATTGATTTATGCTGGAATCGGGGTGGCTGTGGTTCTTGCCATCATACAGCATCGGTTAGGGGGATTGGCTGAAGTGATGAATTTGATTCAGGTTTTTGCAGATGTTCTCTCATATTTACGACTTTATGCCCTTGGACTTGCAAGCGCTATCGTCAGTGAGACAATTAACGAGTTATACGGAGCGGTCCCCATTTTGATCGCCATTGTGCTGATTTCATTAGCGCACATGGTGAATATGTTGTTAGGGATTATGGGTGGAGTGATCCACGGACTGCGTCTTAATTTTTTAGAATGGTATCATTACTCATTTGAGGGCGGAGGAAAGCCATTTAATCCTCTTCGTCTTTATGAGGTTGAATAAAGGAGTTATTTATGGCATATGATTTGGTCGGACCAGCAATTGCACTGGGTCTCAGTGCGATTGGCAGCAGTATTGGCTGTGGAATTGCTGGTGCAGCATCACACGCAGTGATGAGTCGAGTGGAAGAAGGGCATGGAAAATATATCGCGATGGCTGCCGCCCCATCTTCGCAGGTGATTTATGGGTTTATCTTAATGTTGTTGATGAGTCGCGCCATTGAAGCGGGCACATTGACTCCGATGACAGCCTTAGGAATAGGTCTGGGGTCTGGTTCTGCGATTATGATTGCGGCGATTTTTCAAGGAAGAGTTTGTGCGACTGGGATACAAGCTACCGCGAAACAGCCCGCTATTTTTGGTAAGTGTTTTGCCGCGATCGGGATTATTGAATCCTTCGCGCTTTTCGCTTTTGTGTTCGCACTATTGTTGATGTAAAAGGAGAGATTTGTGACAACCCGTATAGAGAAAGATAGTTTGGGAGAAGTTGAGGTTCCTAGTGATAAATTTTACGGAGCTCAAACAGAGCGTTCTCATCGTAATTTTCGCATAGGCGATGAACGAATTCCCCACCGGGTCATTGAAGCGCTTGTTCTGATTAAGAAAGCAGCAGCAATTGTCAATGAAGAATTGGGGATTCTTTCTGCGGAGAAAAAAGAGTTGATATGCGGAGCTTGTGACAAAATTCTTCAAGAAGGTTTGCACGATGAATTTCCCTTGCTTGTTTGGCAAACGGGTTCTGGAACGCAAACCAATATGAATGTGAATGAGGTGATTGCCAATTTGGCTATCTCGAAAGTTGGTGGGGTGCTCGGGACTAAACATCCCATCCACCCCAACGACGATGTGAACCTCTCGCAGTCATCCAATGATGTGTTCCCATCTGCCATGCATATTGCGGCTGTTATGCAAATTCATGAGGTGCTTCTCCCTGCTCTTGCAGAATTTCAGCAAGCGCTGGCGGCGAAGGCAAAAGAGTTTGATCAGATCATTAAGGTAGGGCGAACCCATTTGATGGATGCGACACCATTAACCCTTGGTCAGGAATTCTCTGGTTACGCGAGCCAAATTTCTCATGGGATCCAAGCTGTCAAAAATACGTTACCTCATTTATCAGAATTGGCATTGGGAGGAACTGCTGTCGGCACAGGCATCAATTGCCATCCCGATTATGCGAAACGAGTCGTCGAAGTTCTCAATGACTTGACGGGGTGGTCTTTTGTGTCGGCTCCGAATAAATTCGAGGCCTTAGCATCGAATGATGCCCTTGTGGAAGCGAGCGGAGCTCTCAAACGTTTAGCGTGTTCATATTCTAAAATTGCCAATGACATTCGCTGGATGTCATCGGGACCTCGCTGCGGAATTGGTGAACTCAAGATCCCAGAAAACGAACCAGGATCTTCGATCATGCCTGGAAAAGTAAATCCAACACAAAGCGAAGCGTTGACGATGGTCTGTGCGCAGGTGATGGGCAATGACACCACGATTGGGTTTGCGGGAGCTCAAGGCCATTTTGAATTAAATGTTTTTAAACCTGTGATCATTTATAATTTTCTACAATCAGTTCGGTTGCTTGCCGATGGGGCGGTGAACTTTACGCGTAAATGTGTGGATGGCATAGAGCCCAACGAAGAACGGATCCAGATGCATCTCGAGAATAACTTAATGTTGGCGACGGCTCTCAATAAGGAAATCGGATATGACAATGCCAGCAAGATTGTGCGGAAAGCTCATACCGAAGGGCTGACGTTAAAGGAGGCTGCTTTGAGCTTGGGGTTAATGGATGCCGAACGGTTTGATGAGATTGTGGATCCTCGAAAAATGGTTTTTCAATCAAACTCATGATCCGTTTTTTACCTTTCATATTTTTCATTTTTTTGACTTCTTGTGGAACGCAACGTCTGACGGTTCAAAGTGAATATATGCTCCCTGACCGCTATGCAAGCGTTTGGGTGGGGACTCCGGACCCCCATAAGTATTATCCAAGCATCGGGCAACGGCTGATTATTCAGTGGAAGCTCAGGACAGAATTACAGCAATATGAGAAAGTCACTTTAAGAATACGGGTCCGCTTTCGTAATTATGAACTTTATGAAAAGTGGATGCAAATTCGATGTCGTGTGGGCCGCATGATTTATAACGTGATGGATGAGGATTATACCTGTACCGATGGGATTGCCGCCTATCACGTTCAAATCTTTGCTGATGGGCAGCAGATAGCGGAAATTCGGCATCATTTGTGGGAGGAATTGATTCAGATTGAAGATGAAGATGAGGATTTTGAGGATATCGATTTGACGCCTGGAGGAGAAATCCCAGATGAATTTCAATATGAACCGCAGTTTGAAGAAGGTGAAGGTTTTTATAAGGTATGAGCCGATTAATCATGGGAAAAAACTGCGTTCAAGAGGTGCTCAAGACGGCTCCTGAACGCATTGAAAAAATCATCACTGCGCAGCCTGCTCCCCATCTCAAAAAATATGACATTCCGATCGAAGTGAAACCCAAAGAGGCTTTATCCAAATTGGTGCAATCGGAATCGCATCAAGGGATCTTGGCTTATGTCAAAGAAAAATCTCATCTCAATTTGAAAGAGTTTCTTTCTCGAGATCTGGACAAAAGTCTTGTGATTATGTTGGATTCCATTTTTGATCCACAGAATTTAGGTGCCATTTTACGGGCAGCTGAGTGTTTTGGAGTCAATGCGGTGGTGTGGTCGAAGAATCGCGGAGTCGACATCACTCCAGTTGTCTCCAAAGTGAGTGTGGGAGCTACGGAACTGGTGGATACGATGAAAGTTTCCAACCTTGCAGAGACCGTAAAGCGGTTTCAGGATAAGGGGTATTACGCAGTGACAGCGGAAGTGGGAGAAGGTGCCGAAAGTCTTTATGATTTTGAATTCCCGTCTCATACCTTATTGATTTTGGGGTCAGAAGGGAAGGGGGTTCAACCCTTGATTAGCAAGAGGGCTGACTTTAAGGTTTATATTCCTATGCATGGGCAGATTGATTCGCTGAATGTGTCGCAGGCGACGGCGGTTTTTTTATC
>SDBV01010337.1_pt1 | contig 12243 bp, 6 predicted proteins | sample 2277081 | NCBI WGS metagenome assembly SDBV01 (sample SAMN10402039, study PRJNA504765) | marine sediment metagenome | isolation source: marine sediment core GS10_PC15, 223 cmbsf | place: Arctic Ocean: Southern Knipovich Ridge | collected 2010 | reverse complement strand
TCGACCTCGGCGCGAACGTGGATTGTACGGCCCGCCATTTGTGCGAGTTTGCGGAAATGGGCCATGTCTTCTCGCAGTTGACGCTGGGCGTGGAGAATCCGCGAGTGGGCCTCATAAATATCGGCGAGGAGCAGGCCAAGGGAAACGAGATCGCCAAGACGGTCCATCGTCAGTTGACCGCAGCGCCGCACATAAATTTTATGGGCAACATCGAGCCGAAGGCTTTGTTCGATGGGAAGGCGGATGTGGCCGTTTGCGATGGGTTTGTCGGCAACATCATCCTGAAGACGTGTGAGAGCGTTGCGAGCCTGATGAAGACGATGGTCGAGCGTGAGCTCAAAGCGACGCCCCTGAGCATGCTGGGGGGCCTCTTTAGCCTGGGGGCGTTTCGGCGCATCCGGAAGGCGACGGACCCGGACCACCAACCCGGCGCACCGCTGCTGGGCGTGAACGGGATCGTGACCATCGCGCATGGATCGAGCACGCATAGCGGCATCAAGAGCGCTATTCTTGGGGCGCTGGCGGAGTTCGAATTGGGACTCAATGAGCATATTCGCCAGGGGATTGAGGCGTTGCGTGAAGCGGAGTCGGCCATGGCGCCGGTGGAGGCAGATGAATGATTTGGCTCCTATTTCCAGGCCAGGGAAGTCAGAAACCCGGCATGGCGCAGGACTATTATGAAGGCTCGCCGGCGGCGCGCGCGGTCCTGGATCAAGCGGAGGAGATCCTCGGCGACGGTTTTCTGGACCGGATATTCACGGGTACCGCGGACGAGCTTCGCGATACCCGAATGGCACAGGTAGCGCTGGTAACGGCGGGTGTAGCGATTTCGCGGCACCTCGAACCGACAGACCTAAAACCGGATGGCGTGGCCGGACATAGCGTGGGCGAAATCGCAGCCCTGGTTGTCGCGGAGGCGCTGGACTTCGGCGACGCACTGCGTCTGACGCGCGAGAGGGCGCGGCTGATGTCGGAGAAATCGGCCGAAGGCACGATGGCGGCCGTAATCGGTCTCGACGCAAGCGCCATCGCCGATGCGCTGCCTGAAGGCGCCGAGATTGCTAACTTCAATGGCCCCGGTCAGACGATTCTCTCCGGCGGTACCGAGGCGATCGAAGAGGCGCGGACCACGCTTCTCGAGGCCGGCGCGCGGCGTGTCCTTCCATTAAATGTGTCCGGCCCGTTTCATTCCTCACTGATGAAGCCAGCGGCGCTCGAGCTTAGGGACTATCTCGACGGTGTATCGCTGCGCGAACCAAAGATTCGTTTCGTCTCCTCGGTGACGGGCGCGCATGAGTCCGACCCTCAAACGATCAAAGAGCTATTGTGGAAACAGCTCTACTCTCCCGTGCGCTGGACGGAAGTGATGGAGACGCTGGGACCGGTGCGGGCGATTGAGGCCGGGCCGGGCAAGGTTTTGCAGGGCCTGGCGAAGCACACTGACGATGCGCCGGAGGTCTCCCTTGCGGGTACCTTCGAAGAGGCGCAGGCATTGGTACCGATTTAGCATCCGACTATCCAGGAAGGGGCCATGGGCGAATTTGACGGGAAAGTGGTGTTGGTAACCGGCGGCACGCGCGGGATCGGCAGGGCTTGCGCGGCCAGGTTTGCGCGCGCGGGGGCGAAGGTCGCGATTTGCGGTCGTGGACAGGACACGACGCAAGCGGCGGCGAAGGCGCTCTCGGAGGAAACGGGCGGCAAGGTCGAAGGTTACAAAGCCGACATCGCCAACGCGTCCGAGGTGGATGCGATGATCGAGGCGGTTTCTGAAGCCCTGGGCCCGATCTCGATTCTCGTGAACAACGCGGGCATTACGCGCGACGGGCTGCTGATGCGGATGAAGGACGAGGCGTGGAATGAGGTCCTTGAGACGAACCTTAACGGGACCTTCTACTGCTGCCGGGCGGCCTGCCGTGGGATGATGAAGGCGCGCTACGGGCGGATTATCAATGTGTCATCCGTTGTGGGCGTTCGGGGCCAAGCGGGACAGACGAACTATGCCGCCGCGAAGGCGGGGCTCATCGGGTTTTCGAAATCTCTTGCTCAAGAGCTCGCGCCGCGTAACGTAACGGTGAATGTGCTCGCGCCCGGCTTCATCGAGACGGACATGACGGCCGACTTCAGCGAGGACGCGAGAGAGAAGCTGCTTGAGAAGATCCCGGCGGGACGCGAGGGATCGCCCGATGAGATCGCGGCGGCTGTCGCGTTCCTCGCGGGCGATGGCGCGTCGTATATTACCGGGCACGTGCTCTGCGTCGACGGCGGCCTCGGTATGTAGCTTCTCGTCGCAGCGCTGCGAGGAGCAGCGCGGCGAAAGCGTACGCGGCCAAATGGAGTGGCCCGAGGCCGAGACGCGCGGCCAACAGCACGGGGGCCAACGCGCATCTAACAATCATGGCCAAGGCCGGGTGGTCCGCGACGCGTCGCGCGATCGGGGGACTCACACGGTAGTACGTATCCACAAGCGCCGTCCCGAAAGCGCCATGGAGCAAGTGGCCGTCGCGCAGCACGCGTAGCGTATCGATTTCGGCGGCGAGGGGCGTGCCGTATGCGGCCGTCGCGATGAGACATCCGCCGCTGGGCCCACCAGGTGTACGGATGGGTTCGGAGCCGTTCAAGCCAGGGCTGGTTGCCGCGATTACGAAGTCGCTCATGACGCCGCCCTGGGCGATCACGTTGGTGTATTCGGTGACGTTGTTCGTACAGTCGCCATCGAGGTCGCCGGTCGCCGAGAAGGGCTCGTTCGGGTCGGCAGCGGGGGGATGATCAGGGGGCTCGCAGGCCGGCACGGTAAAGGTCACGGAGCCGTAGTCGGAGGCCAGGACGATTGGGGGATCGGACGCCGCGAGGGCGTCCTTGACCGCGGTCTCGAGCGAGACGCTACCTGCGGAAAGCATGGCAACGAGGCTCCGTACGTCCTGAACGCCGGCCGCGGCAGCTTCGCTGTCCAGGATACCCAGGTCCACCTCGCCCTCGAGGATGACCAGGTTGAGGTTGTAGCTGTCGAACAGAGCGGCGTTCATGGATTCGTCGGCGAAGGGATCGCAGGCGACGGCCTCAATCAGGGCCAAGGAGGCTGTGTCCGGGAATCCGTCGGCGTCGAGATCGTTCGTCCCGCCGGCAAAGGCGGCGGAGAACGCGGTGTAATCGGAGAGGGCCTGTGGAAAGGCGCCGCAGGGGTCCACGGGATTCACGATCACGACCGGGTCGAAAAAGACCTCCGCCGTTATGGCATCGACGAAGTAAGTGTCCGGGTCGCCGCCGAACGAAGTTGTAATGTCATAAACCACGGTAAAGGCCGGGTCGTTGACTTCTTCGCGTGTCAGATCCAGGGCCCATCGGTCGGTCGCGCCACCCAACACCGCCACCGAATCCGTTGCCCCCCAGCCGTCCCCATCGAATCTCAAGCCATCGACCCCGCCGCCGGAGCCATCCGGCCTTTGCAGCTGAGCAAACGCGGGCGGGCTTGATTGAGGGTTGCCCGTGGCGCTGTGCCGCTCGACCGTGACCTGAATTCCTGTAACCGTCGCTCCCAAGGGCAGGGCGAAGCCGAAGTTTGAAGCGACGAGATTCCCGCCCGCCCCAGTCAATACGCCGCTCGCATACGTGTCATCACTGAGCGCGGCCAATTCTGGACTCGTCCAGGGCTCATCGCCTTCGGTTGTGATGAGCCCCGGGGCCTTGGCGCCGGTTGTGTCGCCGTAGACAGAGATACACGCAAGCGCTACCGCGAACATGATGACCCGGAATACCGTTCCCGCACCAGCACATCTTAGATGAGACATCATTTTCATACTCCGTAACGAGAAGGATCCCGAAGGGCCCAAGCTAATGGTCCCGTAAACGCGAATGTACATGGCGCGGCATTGGATGCAAATCCGTAGTCCGTTCTCGAAACGCGCTGGATTCGCCAGGAGACGGGCGCCGTGGCGCGGTTTCAGACCCTTGATTGTTGTGGAGGATTAACATACAGTATGGCTCTCTGGAAAAACTCCAGTCGTGGCCGGTAGCGCGTCAAATTGGACTAAGGGAGACACCATACCATGCCGTACATACGGAATCTAGCGAAGCGGTGCGCGATGGGCGTGTTCGCCGTTGCAGTCGCGGTGGCTGGCGCGGGCTTCGCGCAGGAATTGGACCCGACGGGCGACTGGGACATCGAGGTTGACATGGGTGGATCGCCGATGGAGGCGTCGCTCACGGTGATAAAGAACGATGACGGTACTTATTCGGGGGTATTGAATTCGCCGATGGGCGAGTTGACGCTTGAGAGCGTGACGTACGTGCCAGGGAAATCGCTGAGCTTCAACGAAACGATCGGCGAGGGCGAAACGGCGATGGAGTTCAAGTTTGAAGGAACGTTCTCTGGCCCCGACAACTTTGAGGGGGCCCTCGAAAGCTCAATGGGGCCGATGCAGATTAAGGGCACGCGGGCAGAACCGAAATCTCCGCTCACGGGTACTTGGAAGATTACGGCCGAATCGCAGATTGGGACGCTGAAGCGCGACCTGGTGGTGTACAAGAGCGGGAAGGCGAAGTATGTGACGGAAGAGCAATCGTTCACCGTCAAGAACCTGGCCGTCGAGGGGAATGCCGTGACCTTTGACGTGACACTCGAGCTCCAAGGCCAGGAGCTCCCGCTCGCGTTTGAGGGCACCTATGATGGGGACAGTCTAACGGGTGAGTTCCTCGCGGAGGGGAGTGCGGTCGCGGAAGTCTCGGGCACGAAGGCCCCCGCCGCAGACCTGGAAAGCGTCGCGGGCGACTGGGACGTCCAAGGGGACACGCCGCTGGGCGAGGTGGTAGCGACCATGACGCTGGCGGAAGGCGCATCGACATTTACCACCGATGACGGGGAATCGGAGATCACTTACCTCGAAATCGATTCGGACTTCGTGCAGTTTAACGTGACCGTCCTGTTTCAGGGCACTGCGTATCCCGTGAGCTTCGAGGGCTACAACAAGGGCGATACGCTCAAAGGGGAGTTCATCATGGACGGAGCTTCGGTCGCCTATGTGGAGGCGGCGCGCTCGGCGTCCGATTGAGGCCCAATTCAGCCCCTAACGATCGAGGGCGGATGCGCCGGATGACGCATCCGCCCTCGTTTTCTTGCGCTCAGATTGTGCCTAACGCGGCATGACGTCTTCGTAGCCGAAGGAGTTGATGCTGTGGAGGTCGGTGCGGCCCGTGAGCGCCTTGTCGATGGCGTGGGCGGCTTCGCGGCCTTCGTGGATCGCCCAAACGACGAGGGACTGGCCGCGCCTGGCGTCGCCCGCGGCCCAAACCTTTGGATGGCTTGTGCGGTAGGCCTCGGGGCCGGAGGAGCCATAGGCGGCTTTGATATTGCTGCGGCCGTCGAGGTCGAGGTCGAGCTCTTTTGCGATGGTGTGCTCGGGATGCACGAAGCCCAGGGCAAGCAGGACGAGGTCCGTCTCCCAGATGAATTCGCTGCCGGGAATCTCTTTCATTCGCGGTCGGCCCCCCTGCGGAGTCTCCCATTCGAGGAGAACGGCCCTTACGGCTTTGACCCTGCCCTTGTAGCCGATAAACTCTTTGGTGAGCACGCTCCAGTGCCGCTCGCCGCCTTCCTCGTGGCTCGTGGAAGTGCGCAAGACCAGCGGCCAATCGGGCCATGGGGTCAATTCATTCTGCTCCATGGGTGGACGGGGCATGAGCTCGACGGAGAGCACATTAGATGCGCCCTGCCGAATGCAGGTCCCGTGGCAGTCCGACCCGGTGTCGCCCCCACCCAGAACGAGGACGGTCCTGTCCTTGGCGAGGATCTCGGTACCGGGCACGTCCTTGCCCGCGACGCGGCGGTTCTGTTGTGGGAGGAAGTCCATCGCCATATGAATCCCGTCCAACTCGCGGCCGGGAATTTTGAGGTCGCGGCTTTGGGTCGATCCGATGGCGATAAGGATCGCGTCGTGGTCGTCGATTAGCTTTTGTGCAGAGATGTCGACGCCTATCTCCGTTTCGAAAACGAAGTTGACGCCTTCTTCACGCATCTGTTCGGCGCGCAGATGGATGTGGTGCTTCTCGAGCTTGAAATCGGGGATGCCGTACATCAGCAAGCCGCCGGGTTCGTCGTCGCGCTCGTATACGGTGACCTCGTGTCCCGCGCGCCGGAGCTGCTGTGCGGCGGCGAGGCCAGCGGGTCCGGAGCCGACAATGGCCACCTTTTTGCCGGTCAGTTTGGCGGGGGGCTGGGGGCGTATCCATGCTTCCTGCCAGCCTCGGTCGCCGATCGCGCTCTCGATCTTCTTGATGGTGACCGCCGGCTCGTTGATGGCGAGTACACAGGAGGACTCGCAGGGCGCTGGGCAAACGCGCCCGGTGAATTCGGGAAAATTGTTGGTCGAGTGGAGGATGGCGAGCGCTTCTTCCCAGGCGTCGTCCTTAACGAGGTCGTTGAAATCGGGGATGATGTTCCCAAGCGGGCATCCTTTGTGACAGAAAGGGACGCCGCAGTCCATGCAGCGGTAGGCCTGCCTGCGCATGGCCTCGTTCGAAAGAAGGCCCTCGAACTCGCGCCAGTGTTGGATGCGGTCCTCGATGGCCTCGCGCGGAGGGACCACGCGGTCGAAGACCATGAAGCCGCGTTCTTTATTCGGGTACATGGGAAGTCCACTCCGATTCATCGGCGCGCAATTCGCGCATCACGCGTGCGAAATCGCGGGGCATGACGCGCTTGAACTTCGGCAGGGACTCGTCCCAGTCGTTCAGGATGCCCTGGGCGACCGTGCTGCCGGTGTAGCGCACGTGGCGCTGGAGCATGAACTGCAACTCCGGGATGCTCTCGCGATGCATGGCCTTGATGTCGACCATTCCGGTGTTGCAGCGCTCCGCGAAGGTGCCGTCTTCGTCCCAGACGAAAGCGATGCCGCCGCTCATTCCCGCCGCAAAGTTCCGGCCGGTCTTGCCGATAATCACGGCTCGGCCGCCGGTCATGTATTCGCAGGCGTGGTCGCCGACGCCTTCGACGACGGCCCATGCGCCGCTGTTGCGCACGCAGAAACGCTCGCCGGCCAGCCCGCGGATATAGCAGCTGCCGGCGGTGGCGCCGTATAGCGCGACGTTGCCGATTAGGATGTTCTCCTCGGGGACCAAGGGACAATCTCCAGGTGGGCGGACGATGATCCTCCCGCCGGACAGGCCCTTGCCAAGGTAGTCGTTGGCCTCGCCGACGACGTTGAGCGTCACGCCGTCGATCGCGAAGGCGCCGAAGCTCTGGCCGGCCGCGCCGAAGCAGTCGATCCGGACCGTGTCTTCCTGGAGCTTGCCAGTGTACATGCCGAGGTGGTGGCGGCGGGTCAGTTCGCTCGAAAGCATCGTCCCGACGGTGCGGTTGGTGTTGCGGATATCGATGGAGAAATGGACCGGGGCCTTGAAATTAAGCGCCTGCTTCGCCTTTACAATCAGTTCGTTGTCAAGCGCCTCGGCGATACCGTGGTCCTGCTTCTCGCTCTGATACAGCGTTTCGCCCTCCCATGGCTCGGGCATGTGAAGAATCCTCGAGAGGTCGAGCTTGCGGGCCTTCCAGTGGTCGGGGAGCGGATCGTAGGCGAGCAGTTCCCTGCGCCCAATCATCTCCTTGACGTTTCGCAGACCGAGTTGCGCCATGATCTCTCGAATCTCCTCGGCGATGAAGAAAAAGAAATTCACCACATGCTCGGGCTTGCCCTCAAATTTCCTGCGCAATACCGGATCTTGCGTGGCAATTCCGACGGGACAGGTGTTGAGGTGGCATTTGCGCATCATGATGCACCCGGACGCGATGAGAGGCATGGTCGCATAGCCAACCTCGTCGGCCCCGAGCAGAAAGGCGATGGCCGCATCGCGTCCGGTCTTCATTTGCCCGTCGGTCTGGACCCGAATGCGGCTGCGCAGGTTGTTCTCGACAAGCACTTCGTGCGTCTCGGCGAGTCCAAGCTCCCATGGCAGGCCCGCGTGTTTGATCGAGCTTAGGGGCGAGGCGCCGGTGCCGCCCGCGTCGCCACTGATGAGCACGAGGTCGGCCTTCCCCTTCGCGACGCCCGCGGCAATGGTGCCGACACCGACCGCCGACACGAGCTTCACGGAGACGTCCCCGTGGACGTTCGCATTTTTCAGGTCGTGGATGAGCTGCGCGAGGTCTTCAATGGAATAGATGTCATGATGCGGCGGCGGCGAGATCAACTCCACGCCAGGGGTCGAAAGCCGCACCTTGGCGATCTCGTCAATGACCTTGTGGCCGGGGAGCTGGCCGCCTTCGCCGGGCTTGGCGCCCTGGGCCATCTTGATCTGAATTTCGTCGGAATTGACGAGGTACTCGTTTGTGACGCCGAAGCGGCCCGAGGCCACTTGTTTGATCGCGCTGCGGCGAAGGTCGCCGTTTCGGTCGCGGGAAAAGCGATTCGGATCCTCCCCACCCTCGCCCGTGTTGCTGCGCCCGCCGAGACGGTTCATCGCGATCGCAAGGTTCTCGTGCGCCTCTTTGCTGATGGAGCCAAAAGACATCGCGCCCGTGCAAAAACGCTTGACGATCTGGCTGGCCGGCTGGACCTCGTCAATGGGGATCGGTGTGCAGTCCTCGTACTTGAAGCGCAGCAGGCCGCGAAGGGTCGAGAGTCCGCGGTTGCGGCTGTTGACCATTTCCGCGTATTCCTGGTAGCTTGCCCAACTGTTCTGCTGGGTCGCGTGCTGAATTGCCGCGACCATGTCGGGGTGAACCTGATGGTGCTCGCCCCGCTGCCGCCACCGGTAGTGTCCGCCGGGATCGAGGCGGCGTGACCCAGCCTTGCGCGCGGGGCTGGCGATCTGGTGCCTCGCGATGGTCTCGCGCGCGATCTCTTCGAGACCGATGCCTTCGACGCGCGACGCCGTGCCCGCGAAACAGCGCTCAACCAGTTCGGAACTGAGGCCGACCGCCTCGAAAATCTGCGCGCTGCGGTAGCTGTGCTGCGTCGAGATGCCGATCTTCGACATCGTCTTGAGGAGGCCCTTCTCGAGGCACTTGATGTAATTTCGCTGGGCCTCGCCCGGCTCTGTTTCGACGACAATTTCCTTGCCGACCAGTTCCTGAATGGTCTCGTAGGCGAGGTAGGGGTTGACGGCGCCCGCGCCGTAGCCCGTAAGCAGGCACATGTGCATTACTTCGCGGGCCTCGCCCGTCTCGGCAACGATGCCGCAAGCAGAGCGCTTTTGTTCCCGGACCAGATGATGGTGTACGCCCCCAACAGCCAAGAGGATGGGCATCGGGGCGTCGGTCTCCGAAGCGCCGCGGTCTGAAAGCACGAGCAGAGAATGCCCCTCGTCGATTGCCTGTTCGGCTTCGGCGCAGATGCGGTCGAGCGCGTTCTCAAGACCGGCCACGCCCTCCGAAACCGGGAAGAGCGTCGAGATTGTTTGCGACTTAAGGCCCGGCTCGTCTATTTCGCGAATGAACTGGAGCTGCTCGTCGGTGATGATGGGCGAGTGCAGATGAAGTTGCTGGCAGTGTTCGGGCGTCTCATCGAGGAGGTTGCGTTCGATGCCGATGTCGGTCTCGAGCGACATGACGATCACTTCTCGAATTGGGTCGATGGGCGGGTTGGTGACTTGCGCAAACAACTGCTTGAAGTAATTGAAGAGCAGTTGCGGCCGCAGCGACAGCACCGCGAGTGGGGTGTCGTTGCCCATGGAGCCGACGGGCTCTTTGCCGGTCTTCGACCGCGCCATGGGTGCCAGAAGGATCTCGAGGTCCTCGCGGGTGTATCCGAATATCATCTGGCGATCGAGCAAGGGGCTATTCTCGCGTTCCAGCCCATTCGAGGAGGGTTCCAGGTCTTCCGGAAGGCCCACGCGGTGCATGTCGATCCATTTCCGGTGGGGGTGTCTGGAGGCCAGGCCCTCCTTAATCTCCTCGTTGCTGACGATTCGTTGCTCTTCGGTGTCGATCAGCAGCGTACGCCCAGGTTCCAGCCGGCCCTTCTTCACGATGGAGCTCTGCGGAATGTCCAACACGCCCACTTCCGAGGCCACAACCACGAAATTGTCGTCCGTCACCCAATAGCGTGAGGGCCGCAGGCCGTTCCGGTCGAGGACGGCGCCGACTTGCACGCCGTTCGAGAAGGCGACTGCGGCGGGCCCGTCCCAGGGCTCCATCATGCTCGCGTGGTATTCGTAGAAGGCCTTGAGGTCGTCCGGCATGCTCTCATGACCCGACCACGGCTCGGGGATCAGCATGCCGACGGCGTGGGCAAGATCGCGCCCGCCGCGGGCAAGCAGCTCGAAGGCCTCGTCGAAGCTCGCGCTATCGCTCGCGCCGGGAGTCAGGATGGGCGCGAGCTTCTTCACGTCATCTCCGAAGAGGGGACTCTCGATATGAGATTCACGCGACCGCATCATATTGATGTTTCCGCGCAAAGTGTTAAACTCGCCGTTGTGACAAACGAATCTATAGGGGTGGGCGAGCTTCCATTCCGGCAAGGTGTTCGTGCTGTAGCGCTGGTGAATAAGCGCGATGGCCGTCTCGAAGCGCTCGTCGGAGAGATCCATGTAATACTGATCAATCTGATGGGCCAGCATAAGGCCCTTGTAGACGATGGTCCGGGCCGACATGCTCGGGATGTAGAACTGCTCGGCCTGCTCTATGCCCGAAGCCGCGACGGCGCGCTCGATCTGCTTTCGGGCGACATATAGCTTCCGTTCGAAGGCGTCGGTGTCGAGTCCCTTGGCGCGCTCAATAAATAGTTGCTGGATAACGGGTTCATGGTCTCGAGCCAGCCAGCCCAGGGCGTCGGCGTTCCGGGGTACGTCGCGCCAACCGAGCACGGACTGCCCCTCTTGGGCCACGAACTTCTCCATGATATGGACGCAGATGTCGCGGTCGACCTTCGAGTGGGGCAGGAAGACCATGGCGGCGGCGTAAGCGCCCGGCTCGGGGAGATCGAAGCCTAGCGCCTCGGATTCTTCCGAGAAGAACTTGTGAGGGATCTGGAGGAGAAGTCCCGCGCCGTCGCCGGTCTCTGGATCGCAGCCGCAGGCGCCTCGATGGACCAGGTTCTCAAGGACGACGATGCCTCGACGGACGAGGTCATGGGTGCGGCGGCCATCGATGTTTGCGACGAATCCGAACCCACAGGCGTCATGCTCGTAGAATGGATCGTATAGGCCTCGCGTCGAGACAGATCTCATGCGTCCCTTTCCTACTTTCCTTCCCGTGGGAGTTGGGCCAGCCAGGTAGTGGCGCGCGATCCGAGACCGCAGAGCTTCACGCTTGCCCAAAAAGCTGAGGAAACTGTACAAAAAAAGGCCACGGAATGTCAAACAATCCACGGCGAACAACCGTTACCAGGGCAGTAGTTTGGGCCCTCTTTAGTGGCGAATCATGCGCACAGACCAATAATTCTGGGCCTTTTTGGAACGCTCTTCCTCGCATGGCCCCCCCGTGAGTGATCTGAAAACCAGTGTGCTAACCCATGGATGGACTGATTATTTTCTTATTTATCGCCGAATTCTTACTATAGTCGTGCGCGATCCAGGCGGCATCCCGGCCCAAGCAGGTGTCCCCCATCGCTCATCTGATCGATATGGTGTTTTGAGTTCACGTATCGGGCCGCTTATGCTGTGAGTGAAAGGAGTAATGGATGAACGCACGCAGCCGCCTGAGCATTCCAGCCGTCATGGCCATCTGCCTGGCGTGCGCGTTGGGCTGCTCGAAAGACGAGGCCCCCCCTGAACCGGCGTTCGAGCCACCTCTCCCACCGGCGCTGCCTGACGGCGAGGGAAACGGCAGGAATCTGCTGCTCTTAACAGTTGACACGCTTCGCGCCGACCACCTAGGCGCCTACGGCTACGGCCCGCCGACCTCGCCCGCGATCGACCAGCTGGCGGAATCCGGGACGCTATTCGAGCGCGCGTTCGCGCCTCGAGGGCTGACCTGGCCATCGCTCGCATCGCTTATGACCTCGCGGTATCCCGTGCAGCACGGTGTGCGTGCAAACGGCGTGCGCATGAGCGCGGCCGAGACCACGCTCGCCGAAATCCTCCAGGCAAAGGGTTATGATTCCGCCGCATTTGTCTCCGTAAATGTCCACGATCAGCGCTGGGAAGGCTTCGATCAGGTCGTTTCGGTGACGGACACCGAAATCGCACGGCGCGGTATCAAATGGCTGGAAGACGTTGACGACAGGCCCTTCTTCCTTTGGCTGCATTTTTTTGGGCCGCACAAGCCATACACGCCGCCTAAAGAGTACGAGAAGCGTTTTTCGCCAGACTATA
>SDBV01010335.1_pt1 | contig 12245 bp, 11 predicted proteins | sample 2277081 | NCBI WGS metagenome assembly SDBV01 (sample SAMN10402039, study PRJNA504765) | marine sediment metagenome | isolation source: marine sediment core GS10_PC15, 223 cmbsf | place: Arctic Ocean: Southern Knipovich Ridge | collected 2010 | reverse complement strand
AACGGTAGGGATCAATCTGCACTATAACATGCTGGGATTATTGGGGCTTGGAGTCCTTGCATCCCTGGTTCTCAACGGTGGGAGTATGCTGCTTGCACTACTTTTTCGCAGGTTGTTCATCTCCAGACATGAGCAGGGACGCAATCTATTCTTATCTTTATCAGCGATCCAGAACTCAGGGTATTTGCCTATCCCCCTGGTTATTGCAATTTTGCCGGAGCACCTGAGACCACAGGGCCTTCTCCTCACGTTTGTTTATTTCATGACTATGGGTCTTCTTTTCTGGAGTCTGGGGGTTTGGCTTGTCACCGAAGGATCAGCAGCAGACTGGCGGGAAAATTTGCGGAAGGTCATTAACCCGCCTATTATAGCCCTTCTCGCCAGCTTTCTTTTTCTTATTCCTCCGATAAAGACAGGATTTGATAATGCTCCTCTTCTTCGGGAAGCCCTTTCATTAATCGGTGATATAACGATTCCCCTGGTTATGTTTGTCCTGGGAGGTTCGTTCGGTAGTGGAATAACCTTACGGGGTAGTGGGGGACGGATCATCGGCATTTCGGCTCTCGTGAAACTGGCAGTAATTCCACTCGCTGCATTGTTAGTGGTGAAAGCCCTTGCAGTAGAGAACACCTTTGGTTTTGTGCTGGTTCTGCAGGCTGCCATGCCTGCGGCCATGAACCATATTGTTGTCGCTCGTGAATACAAGGGCAACGTGCCGCTCATAGCCCGTGCCCTCTTTGTGCATTATCTGGTAGCGATTATCACCATTCCCCTCTTCCTTTATTTGTTTGATCGAATTTGATGAGTATTTTCGTATCCCACTGTCAGGTTTCAGAAGATTCAGTATCTTGTTGTCTATGTCATAATTCCCTGATGATTCACTGCAGACAATGAAACAAACCAGTACACCACAGGCATGCGCCGCATGGAACACTGCTTATGTAACAGTCCTGTTCAAAATCCTCACCCTGCACATAATCACAGAGGGCAAAGCTGCAATCAAAGCAGAAAGGGAAATCGTATCTGAGTACACTTTCCCTGAAGGACCTGTACTCGGGCAGATTCCAGATATTAAGAATGTCCATCTCAGAGAGACTTCCGAAGACCCTTGGTTTCACCGACTTTTTCAATCCTCCGACGTAACAGCTGTACCGGTGCCACAGGAAGAAACAGGGGTGGACATACCCCTCCCATGAAACAAAAACGCTGTTGTTTTCAACGAATTCACAACGCCTGCTGTTCCGGGGGGCAATCTCGGGCAGCTTTACATCAATCCCCTCCTCATCTGCAATCACACCGACCTCCTCATATACGCGTTCTACTGTCCTGAACCATTCCTCATCTCTCCTGAGGAGCCTTTCCAGGTGCAGGGCTATGTCAAGGGCACCTGCATCACTTTTCATCTTCTCAATAATGCCGGTGATTCTCTCCTCATCACTGTTTTTCCAGTACTTCAGAAACATCTCAAAATATCTATTTATGTCGAGTCCCTCATCCTCCGCCTTTTTCTTCCACCGTTTGAAAATTAATATTGCATCATGTGTGTTGGTGTCATATGCTGCCTGACCAATAAGCGACTTGCTGTATGGGAGCAGCTGGGTAACTATGGCAAAGGATGCACCGCGCTGTGCAGCCCATCGAATCGTTGCGGGAAGTTCAAGCAGGGTATCCCGCATTAAAACGATCTCTATCCCGATACGGAAGTCCGGCCTGCCGGACAACTTCCTTGCTTTGTTCAGGGCAGAGAATGCCCGGTCAAGATCCTGCAGATCCCCACCTGCACGTATCTTGCGGAAACTGTCATGAGAAACGGTATCCATGGACAGACAGATGCGATTCAGACCGGCATCGATGAGGGACCGGGCAGTCGCTTCATTCAGGAGGATACCATTTGACTGGAACCCTACGACTGCGCTGCCAGGCATTAATTTCTTCGCCCGGCTAATGAACTCCCCCAGTTTTGGATGGAGAAGGGGTTCCCCAATTCCGTTGAGAATCAGCGTATCAAGATGAGGGAAAGCCGGCTCCAGGGCCTTGAATATATGAGATTGCAGATCCCCCTCCCGAATATGACCCTCGCCGTTCTGTTTCACGCACATACCGCATTTGAGGTTACACCTCGTTGTTACTTCAAGAAAAATCTTCGAGGGCGATGCGGTCACCGCTTTGGAATCCCCCTTCTGACTGCTTATGCCAACGGCCGGACTTTCCATATTTAGTTCTCTCTTGTCCCAGCTCTTTTTCCTGATACCCCGTTGCGCAGATGAGGCAGGGATCAGTAACTATTTCTTAAAATTATTACAAAATCAGTTATAAATTAACATGATGCATGTCATACCGGTCTGTAAAACAGAGGTTAGGATTATTTCGTTAAGTACCAAAATATTATTTGTTATAATAAAGCATGAAAATCACTCTAAAGCTCTTTGCCACGCTTGTACGTTTCGGGCCGGAAGTTCAGGAAATTATAGTGCCTGAGGGCACAACTGTGGCTGACGTAATTAAAAAGACAAATATCTCTGATAACTTTCCCCTGCTCAGGATTCTCAACGGAATACATGTTCCTGCAGATCATGTTCTGAGCGAAAGCGACATCCTCGCTCTCTTCCCTCCCATTGGTGGAGGATGAGGTCAGCCTCCCGGACTTCAGTCCTCTTCTTTTCATGTGATAACCTTCAGATAGATCCAGTCACCCGCAGATAGGATCACGCTTTCAAGAGCAGCAGCTTCTACCTGCACTCCATTACGTTTAATATCCCTGCAGTCTGTTAGAAAATTATCATTCTGGTTCCTGATAAAATCCAACAGAATTGAGGATTTCACACAAATCCCTCTCTCAAGGAAAAGATGTCCCGTTTCCTTCATCACCAGATTGAAAAGCTTCAAATAAATTGATCCTTTTGCTTCTTTCCGCGTTCCGGATTCTTCCACGTAGGTGATCGTTTTGCGGAATGACGCCAGGATGCTTCCTCGCTTGAGTGTAATTCCAACCAGACCAGGCATGGCAGATGACAGGGAAAGACGCGATCCGTTCTTTACAGTCGCACCCTCAAGATCATCAACAGGTCTGCTATCCATAAAGACGGTCTGAATCTTTTCATTCACATATTCCGGGGTCAGGCCAAGTTCCTCACAGAGAAACTTTCTGACACTGCAGCCCGTACTGCATCTCACCATGAATCCATGCTGCAGGAGCAATAGAAACCGATGCATGAGAGGTGTACCAATTTTGAAAGCGATCTCTGTCTTTAATTCTTTGTTCACCTGATCTCCTCAATAGATCTTACATGAAAAAAGGGAGAGGTTTGCAGCCTCTCCCCCGGTAAATGCCCATTTGACTGTAATTACCAGTTAAAGACCTGATCCAGGTCCTGATCAGTCACCTGGAATGTTATATTATGAGGAGCCAACGCCTCTTTCTTGAAGAAACTCGGAAGCCTGTCGTGTTGCGCAGTAAAGCCTGCCTGTTTGTTAAAGTCTCTTTCCATAGTAAGGATCTTCTTTCCGAGTTCAGTTACGCCATCAGCGGTAAGCTCTGTCCCGTGGAAGGAACTCAGCAGGTCAAGCAGTGCCTGGAACGTGTCCGGCTGATCGAGAATAGCAAAGGCAATAAAGAGACACATGCCGGTTGAATCAATGGCTGCAGTAGCGATCTGGAGATTCCTTGACACTTCGATCTGGCCTTCCGGCTTCAACGGGTCTACGTCACCGCCTACCTTGAGTACATTCTGGCAAATAGCATATCCGGCAGTATGGTCAGCACCCATAGGACTGGTTGCATAGGTCACTCCGATGCCCTGGATAGCCCGTGGATCATAGGCTGGCAATGCCTGTCCTTTGACCACAGGCACCCGTTCTACGCCAAATGCCTTGCCTGTAATCGCTGCCCCGTTTCCGAGAATACGTCCCAGATGGGTCCCTTTCCCGACCTCCTCGACAAGTTTGATTGCACCTTCTGAATCCCCAAATTTGATAAGTCCGGCTTCCATTGCTATCCCGATGGCCACACCCATTTCTATGGTGTCAATACCGTAGTTGTCATCCAGATAATCCAGCTTTGCAATGGCATCCAGATCATCGATACCGCAGTTGCCGCCATGTGACCAGACCGTTTCGTACTCAGGCTGTTTGGTCAGGTATTTTCCATCCTTGTCATGATAAACGCCTGAGCAGCGGATAATACAACCCCGGTGACAGCCATGTGTAGCAAGACCTCCACGTTTCGTTTCAAGTTCCGCCTCAGCCTCACCGCTGATCTTGGAAGCTCCATCAAACTGTCCCTGCTTGAAATTATAAGTGGGATAACCACCCACCTCGTTGACAATATTGGTAAGTACATTTGTTCCGTAAGCTGGTAGACCTTCACCTGTTACTGCATGTTTCTTCAGCCCTTCTACAAAGTTTTTGTTTGCCTGCTTGAATTTTTCGGGATCCTTGGGCGGACGCATCTCCATCCCTGAGTCATCAAGGACTATCACCTTGACACCCTTTGTCCCCATAACAGCACCTACTCCGCCGCGGCCTGCGTGACGCGTAGGCCTGAGTTCCATGTCCGTACAGGCGACAGTTGCTGCACACATCTTCATTTCACCGGCAGGACCTATGGATATACAGGCGATCTTGTCCCCATACTCTTTCTTCATCCTGTCAATCAGGTCGTAATTGGTAAGCATCTTAAGGCTGTTATCGGAGCTAATCTGAACGCCATCCTTGTTTATCACGACCTTGTAGATATCATCGTTTTTTGGCTTTCCTTCCAACACAATCGCAGCATAACCTAATCTAAACAGCACCTGTGATGCCTGTCCCCCGGCATTCGCCTCCTTTATGCCTCCAGTCAGCGGGCTCTTGCAGCCTACCGATAACCGTCCTGACATGGCCGCGATCGTCCCGCTCAGCATGCCGGGGGCAATGACCAGCTTGTTTTCCGATCCCAACGGGTGACAAAGCGGTGGTACTTCCTTGGAAACGATTGCAGATGTTAAGCCCCTTCCCCCTAATCCGGCATAATCACCAAGTGGCGATTCGCTGGACTTGGGCTCTCCGTCTGCCCCCATATCGATTCTTAGAATACTGTCCATGATTACCTCCTTTATTTAGGTATATAAAATAGTAAGAATAAGACCCGCCACTTTCCGTTCCCTACTCGCAGAGTACTAGTTTTATCGATAAACAACTATGTTATCTATGTGAAAAAGAATTGTTTTTTGCAACGCCAGGAAATATCACATATATTGATGCAAAAGGGAGAATCTGTCCAATAAAAAATTCTTATCGATGGTATAAATATTACAAATACTAGTCAAGGTCTTCTAATTGTTTATTCTTTGACATAGCCAAGTACTATGATGAATATTAACAGACAGTCTCTGAATTCTATATGCTGTTTCTTTTTAACAAATCAATCAGGGTCTCGACCTTTGTCCTGATCTCATCCCGCGCCTTCCTGAATGCTTCCATAATCTCTTCTTCAGTCCCGGATGCCCCTACAGGGTCGTTAACAGGAGTGTGGATTTTTTTTATCCCGGGCGGCGTTACAGGACATGATGAATTTGCGTGACTGCACAGGGTTACGATGATATCCATCTGTTTTAATAAATCCTCATCAATGTCTTTTGATTGCTGCCCTGATATATCAATACCAATTTCTTTCATAACTGCAATGGCTTTTGGATGAACATAACATTTTATGAGCCCTGCACTATGAACTTCTATCGAGCCTTTTCCCAAATCTCTGGCAAAACCCTCTGCCATCTGACTCCGGCAGGAATTGCCGGTGCAGAGAAACATTACCTTGGATATCTTTCCTTCGGTCATTTGAGGCCCTTTCGTAATAAGCAGTTATATTTTTCTTCCGGAATATAGTGAATTATACATGCAGAAGAGGTTTTTTTGAATCTGAAGTTGAAACGGTTGGAACGGTCCTTTTTGTTTCTTATCTTTTATCGGCTATTTTGTCAGCCAGGTCTTTTGCGAGGTCATTGTTGAGTTTTTGGAGGACTCTATGTTGATTTCTTGCTTTTGATGTCAGTTTTTTATTTAATTTTAAATAAGCAACTCCAAGACTATAATGTACCCCTGCATCTTTCGGCGTAATTCTTACGGCTTTTTCATAGGATTTAACTGCTGCATCGTAATCTTCCATTTCACTGTATACATCGCCCAGTGAGAAATGTGCCTTCGAGTGTTGAGGATTAAGCTTTATGGCCTTTTTGAAAGAATTCACTGAAAGATCATATTCGCTCAGCATGGACGCCAGAACTCCCAGGGCAAAGTAGGCATCTGTATGCTGGGAATCAACTTTAACAGCTTTCTTGTAAGACTCAAGGGCTTCATCGTATCTGCGGAGACCGAAATATGCATTCCCGAGATAATAATGTGCAGCGGCATAATCTGGTTTGAGCTTGATGGCCTGTTTAAATTCATCGATTGCTTCCGAATACTCTGCATTTTCATAATTCGCAAGCCCGATCTGAAGAAATGTCCTGGCTGTGGGTTTTTTTGCATAACTATGGAGAGAGAACCCCCCGGATATAAAGATAAGAGACAGAAATATTATTGTAATTTTTCTGGTACTCATCGTTGATTTCATGTTATCAAAAAAGGCTTTAATTGTAAATACTTATAACTGATTATAAGAAAAACTTATAAATGAGGAAGCGGGTAAGCTTACCCACTTTTTCACCCGCCTATTTTAGACATGCTTCTGATATGATTGGATGCACTAAGATCCTTGTTGAGTGTGTGCCCTTGAGGTTTTGACCTGACAGAACGGCAAAACAGCTCTTCGATTTCTTCGTCAGTGGCCCCGTTTCTCATGGGTGTTTTGATGTCAATCACTTCTTTTGAGAAAAGGCAGGGCCTTATTTTTCCATTGGCTGTAAGGCGCAGTCTGTTGCAGAACCCGCAGAAATGGTCGCTTAACGGGCTTATGAGCCCGATGATTCCTGCTGCCCCTTTTATCCTGTAATTTCTCGATGGCCCCTTGCCCCTGAATGTCAGCTGTTCTATCTTGCCGAGGCCTGATATCTTCTCCAGTATTTCAGATGAGGCAACGCTTTTCTCTTTTTCCCAGCCCCCGTTGCAGACCGCAGGCATGAATTCAATGAATCTTATATGGTAATTATTCTCAAAAGTAAGAGAAGCAAAAGAGGGTATCTCATCATCATTAAGTCCCCGGACAGGTACCATATTGATCTTCACAGGGGAGAGTCCGACCCTTTCCGCTTCCCTTATGGAGTCCCAGACAAGATCAATATCTCCGCCCCTTGTTATTCCCTTGTATTTTTCAGCATACATTGTATCGAGGCTGATATTTACACGGTTGAGGCCTGCTTTTTTCAGGTCCTCCGCCATCTTTGACAGCATAATGCCGTTTGTTGTAAGGCTCAGGTCATGTATGCCTGTTTCCTTAAGGGATGTGATCAGGTCGATGATGTTTTTTTTCACGAGCGGTTCCCCGCCGGTAATACGGACCTTTCGCACGCCGTGTTTGCGGGCGATGCGGACAAACCGTATTATTTCTTCGTCAGTCAATACTTCGCTTTCCCTGAAGTATTTCATACCTGTTGAAGGCATGCAATATACGCACTTCAGGTTGCATTTGTCCGTGATGGATATCCGCAGGTAATCTATCTGACGGTCATAATTGTCTTTGAGAGGTTGTGAACTTTTTTTAGTTTTATTAGATTGTTTCATAATTTAGTTATTTAATTTTAAAATCTCCCCTAACCCTTCCCGAGTCGGGGGGGATGAAGGGGGATTTTTTTAATAATATTCAATTCATTTATATTTTATTTCCCAAACGGGCAAACCGGATATCTGCATGTTTCGCACTTCAAACACATCCCTCCGTGCCCGAGTTCCGCAATCTCCTTTCTTCCAATCCTTTCCCCTGCAAGCACCCGCGGCAACACCAGATCAAATACAGTAATACTGCTGTACATCCCGCAAGCCGGAATCCCAAGAATCGGGATCTGCGCTGTAGGGGCGGGTTTCAAACCCGCCCCTACGTACGCTACCAGAAACATGGAACCGGGAAGTACCGGGGAACCGTAAAAAAGGTCTTCCACCCCCAGGTTCCTTATGGCAAAGCGTGTAACATCATCCGGGTCAACTGACATGCCGCCTGTTGTAATGATCAGATCAGCTCCGGCGTCAATCAGTTCTCTGATTTTGTTCTCAATAAACTGTGCATCGTCCGGAGCAAAATGAACGCCGGCAATTTCCCCGTCGAGTTTTTTTATTTTCTTTGTTATCACCGGTTCAAAGGCGTCCTTGATTTTGCCGTGATAAACTTCATTGCCGGTTATGACTATTCCGGCCTTTGGCTTTCTTATTTCTGTTACACTTAAAACCCCTCCGGCTTTTTCAGCTATGTTAGCTGCTTCTTCAACAATGGATTTTTTTACCACAAGTGGAATTGCCCTTGTCCCTGCAACAGTCCGGCCTTTTTTAACAATAGAATTATTATGCATGGTTGCACAGGCTACTTCGCCGAGCATGTTGAAATCCAGCAATGCTTCATGATTAACTTTTAATAGTCCGTCCTTTTCCGCAATAATGTTTATCTTGCCTTCATTGGATTCCCCTTTTAATTTGACGCCGCTTCCGGCAAGGGCTTTTGCGATTGCATAAGCTGCGTCGTTTTCATGCACTTCGTCGTCTTTTATCTCAAGGATAATGAGGTTCTCTTTGCCGAGTCTCTGAAGGTGGGCTACATCCTCTTCGCGTACGATGTGCCCTTTTTTAAATGCCCTGCCTTTGAATTCCCCGGGTATTATTTCTGTAATGTCGTGGGACAATACCGTTCCCACGGCCTCACTGACAGGAATGATTTTTGAACCTATACCACTTTTTATATTGTCCTGGTCCTGAATATCGCACATGGCTTCTCCTCTGATTTACTCTTTTTTAAATAATTACTATTTTTCTGGTCAAAAATATAATTGCAGCTATTATTACTGCTCCCAGTACTTTTTCCATGGTCTTCGGGGAAAATTTAAACGACCCCATAAAAGAACCTAATGTCCCTCCGGCTATAACTGCTGCTATGAGAGGAATATAATTTGTTAAATCGATTGAATTGTACTGAAGGCGGGATATCAGCCCGGAGCAGGAATTGAGCCAGATAAAAATTGCCCCGCATGCAGCGGCTTCTTTTGCAGAGCCCAACCCTAACAGTATTATTAGAGGGACAAGGTAAATACCGCCGCCAATGCCGACAATACCGGCTACCAGGCCAAGTATTGAACCGGCAATTAATGAAAGAATTATTTTCCCGTTTTGAGTGATGTTCAGTTTAATAGTCGTGTTTTGCCAGAAATATATACGTAATGCTACAAAAACCAGAGATATCAGAAGTATCCAGTAAAATATTTCTTTTGACAATTTAAGCGAGCCTCCCAAATACGCCATAGGGATCGAAGATATGAGAAAGGGTAAAACAAGCTTTATCCTGGCATGCCTGTTTCGGATGTAATTGAAACTCCCGATGGTTGTAACGAATAAATTAAGTGATAATGAGATCAAAGGTATTGCCAGTGTACTGACTCCCAAAACAGCCATCAAAGCAGTATATGACGAACCGCCGCCGAGCCCCACGGAAGAATAGGTCAATGCCACAAGAAAAAACAGGACTGTTAAAAAGTATGGTGATGTTATTGCTTCCATAAGTTACGATTCCTTTGAGTAGCTGTACTCCCCGTTATAACTCCTTTGCACAACGCAGGGCAAAAAAAATCTAGTTATTATTTTTTTCGTTCCCGAAAACTTCCAGGAACTTCTCATCGAGCATTTCATTGACGCCTTCTTCAAGCATCTCATATTTTCTCATAAATTCTCTGGCCTCCTGTGTGAGCGATGCCCCGCCGCCGTGCAGTCCGCCAGTCTTCCTTTCGACAAGCGTTTTCCCGAGTCTCTGTTCCATAGTCTGTATATAGCTCAGGGCCTTTCTGTATGATAGATTTATATCTTTAGCCGCCTTGTTAATCGAACCGAGCTTATCAATTGCCTTAAGGAGGGCTTCCCGTCCACTGCCGAATACCGGGTCTCCGTCAACAGCAAGCCATATCTTCGATCTCACTTCCATAGTACCGTTATAACATATTTGCACAACGATGTCCAGAAAAAAGTGCGAAAGCGCGGAAGCGGGAAAGCGCGAAAGATTGCAAGTCTGGTACAATTTTTTTCTTGATAATAAAGAGTTGCGTTGCTTATGATGAATATAAGTACAAATCGGGCACTGTTAAAAAAAATGAGACGGGCCGCAGACCGTTAAGGGAGAGAAAATATATGGGGTGCAAATGGATTCCGAGAAAATAATTCTGTCCGGACATATCATTGACTCTCTGACCCTGCCAAAGGTACTCGATGAGATAATACGGATGGGCGGAGATTATGTCATTGAAGAAATTGAGATAGGCAGGACCAGGCGAGATCCTTCAAGGGCTGTTATTAACGTTTCAGCGCCTGCCCATGAGACCTATAAGCGTATTATGATGCGCATAAAAAGACAGGGGGCATTACTGGAAGAACCGGACCAGGCTACGTTCGTTAAGGCCTCGCGTAACGGAATTCTCCCTGATGGATTTTATTCCACAACAAACCTTAAGACAGATGTTCTTATCGGAAAAAAGTGGATAGCAGTCCGCAGGCCTGAGATGGACTGTGCCATTGTTGTTGACACTGAAAAGAAGAGTGCCGGGACAGTTCCTATGGCGGACGTAAAAAAGGGTGATCTTGTAGTGGTCGGAGAGAAGGGGATCCGTGTGGTGCCTCAGATGCGGCAGGAGGAAAAAGATGAATTTCGCTTTATGCGAAGCCGTGTTTCACCTGAAAAACCCAAAGAGATAGTCATTCAGGAGATAGCATCGCAGATAAAGCAGATAAAGCAGACAGGCGGTAAGATCCTTCTTGTCGGCGGTCCTGCTATTGTGCATACGAGTGCCGGAGCTTATCTTGAAAATCTGATAAACAATGGTTATATAGACATCATGTTTTCAGGGAATGCCCTTGCTGTGCATGATATTGAGTATGCCCTGTTTGAGACTTCTCTCGGTATTTACCTGGACCGCGGACAGAGCGCTGAAGGCGGACACGGCCACCATGTCAGGGCGATTAACACCATACGCAGGGCAGGCGGGATCCGTAAGGCTGTGTCCAAAGGAATTCTGAAAAGCGGTGTCATGTATACCTGTGTGAAAAAGAAAGTCCCCTTCGTTCTTGCGGGATCCATCCGCGATGACGGTCCGCTTCCTGATGTAATAACCGACGCAATTGATGCTCAGAGGTCGATGCGAAGGCAACTGAAAGGTGTGAGCTTTGTCTTGATGATAGCAACGGAATTACATTCTATCGCAGTCGGAAACCTTCTTCCTGCCTCGGTAAAAGTAGTGTGTGTAGATATCAATCCTTCAGTCGTGACCAAACTTATAGACAGGGGAAGCTTCCAGGCTGCGGGTGTTGTAACGGATGCCGAGCTTTTTCTGCGTGAACTCTCACAGATACTGAGTGAAGATGAAAAAAACTGAACCTCACCTTCTCATGTGTCCTCCGGACCATTATGAGATCCGGTATGTCATCAACCCCTGGATGAAACTTGCCCGCCAGAGCGATCCTGAAAAAGCGCATCTTCAATGGAAAAGGCTGTTTGATATATTGAGCGGCCTCAATTGCAATATACATACTGTTGAGCCGGTCCAGGGACTTCCGGACATGGTCTTTACCGCAAATGCAGGTCTGCCGGTGGGCAGGCAGGTATTTCTGTCCCAGTTCCGCCACAAAGAACGGAAGGCGGAGGCAGGGCATTTCAGGGAATGGTTTGAGAAGAATGATTACCTGGTAACAGACCTCCCTCCGGATATATTCTTCGAGGGTGCCGGTGATGCCCTGTTTGTCGGGGAAAAACTTTTTGCGGGTTACCGGTTTAGATCGGATATCCGCGCCCATTCATCACTTGCAGAGGGACTCGGGACCGAGGTCCTTTCTCTGGAACTTGTTGAAAAACATTTTTACCATCTCGATACCTGTTTTGCCCCGCTTTCGTCAGAGTCCGTGCTTTATTATCCATCTGCCTTTGACAGTTACGGGAAAAAAGTTATAGAGAAAAATATTCCTGACCCGATCCCCGTATCAGAGAAAGAGGCCCTAAGGTTTGTGTGCAATGCGGTAGTTATCGGCAAGGATGTAGTCATGCACGAAAACTGTCCTGAAACAGGGCAATTGCTGGCTGACCGCGGGTTCCG
>SDBV01010334.1_pt1 | contig 12246 bp, 6 predicted proteins | sample 2277081 | NCBI WGS metagenome assembly SDBV01 (sample SAMN10402039, study PRJNA504765) | marine sediment metagenome | isolation source: marine sediment core GS10_PC15, 223 cmbsf | place: Arctic Ocean: Southern Knipovich Ridge | collected 2010 | reverse complement strand
TCGCCGCACGTCAACGGCGTGGTCGCGCTGGTCCGCCAGGCGTGCCCCGACCTGACCGTCCAGGAAGTGAAGCAGGTCCTGTATGACACCGCCTACGATCTCGGCACGCCCGGCAAGGACAACAACTACGGCTACGGCATGGTGGATGCGTACGAGGCCGTGCTGTTGGCCCTCGACCTGTGCATCAGCTCGCAAGGCAAGCTCTCGCTCGATCGCGAACTGTACGGGTGCGAGGACGTGGCCGACGTGGTGGTTGCCGACGTCGACCTGAACACCGACAGCGAGCTGATTGAGACGACCTCCGTGACCATCGCATCGAGTTCGGAGCCCGACGGGGAGAGCCTCACCCTCACGGAAACCGCGGCCGACAGCGCCAAGTTTGCCGGGCTGATCACGCTCAGCGCCACGGACGCGACCGGCGTCCTGCTGGTGGCGGACGGCGATACGGTCACCGCGACCTATATCGACGCGGACGACGGCGAAGGCGGCATCGACGTGGAGGTCACGGCTACCGCCGGCGTGGACTGTCAGCCGCCCGTCATTTCCGACGTGGTGGTCGCCGCCGTGGGTTCCGAGACGGCCACCATCACCTTCCAAACGGACGAACCGGCCTTTGGGAGTGTGCACTTCGGCTTGGCGTGCGATGAGCTGACCGGGACCGCCTCCGAGGCCGCCCCGCGGATCGACCACGTCGTCGTCGTCACCGGCCTGGACTTCAACACGCACTACTTCTTCGCGGTCGAGGCCGTCGACCCCCAGGGCAACTCGGCCACGGACGACAACGACGGGCTGTGCTATTCATTCACCACGCCCAACGTCGCGTATGACTTCCCGATGGACTCCGATCCCGGCTGGACCACACAGGGGGCCTGGGCCTTCGGGCAGCCGACCGGTGGCGGCTCCCATGCCGGCGATCCCACCAGCGGTCGCACCGGCAGCAACGTCTACGGCTACAACCTCTATGGCGACTACGAGGACGATCTGCCGGCCACATACCTCACCACGACCGCCCTCGACTGTGCCGGCTTCTTTGACGTCAGCCTCAGCTTCTGGCGCTGGCTGGGCGTGGAATCCAATTCCAACTATGACGAGGCCACGATCGAGGTCAGTAACGACGGCTCCGTCTGGACCGTCATTTGGCGGGCCACCGATCTCGGGGTGGACGTGTCCGACTCCGCGTGGATGTACCAGGAGTTCAACATCGCCGACATCGCCGACAACCAGTCCACCGTCTTCATCCGCTGGGGCATGGGGCCGACCGACGGCAATCTGACGTATCCCGGCTGGAACATCGATGACGTGCGGATCATCGCCAGCGGCGGGCTGCTCGCCATCGCGCTGCCCGGCGGCGTGCCGCAGTTCCTGGCACCCGGTGAGCCCACCGAGTTCGACGTGCGCATCGTCGAGGGCGAGGAGGAACTGATCGACGGTTCTGCCACCTTGCACTATCGCTACAACGACGGGCCCTTCCTGACCGCGTCCCTGGAGCCGCTGGGCGGCGAGATGTACCGCGCTACGCTGCCGCCCGCGAGCTGCGCCGCCACGCCGGAGTTCTACCTCAGCGCCACCGGCTCCGAGAGCGGCACCATCTATCAGCCGCCCACCGCCCCCGGCACGACGTTCGCGGCCGAGGTCGGCGTTTTCTTCACCCTCTTCGAGGACGACTTCGAGACCGACACCGGGTGGACCGTCGAGGACTCCACCGGTCTCACGGACGGCTCCTGGACCCGTGGCGTGCCCGTCGGTGGCGGTGATCGCGGCGACCCGCCGACCGACTTCGACGGCTCTGGCCAGTGTTATCTGACGGATAACGTCGACGACAACTCTGACGTCGACGATGGCTACACCTGGCTCATGTCCCCGGCCTTCGATCTGACCGGCCTCGACGCCACTGTCCACTTTGCCTTGTGGTATTCGAACTACGCCGGCGACGATCCCTATAACGACGTGTTCGTCATCTGGGTGTCGAACGACGACGGGGACGACTGGACCGAAGTGGAGACCGTGGGGCCCGAGACGTACCCCGGCTGGACGACCCACGCATTCCGCGTGGCGGACTTCGTGACACCAACCAGCCAGGTGAAGGTGCGCTTCGAGGCGTCTGACCTCGCCGCCGGCTCCGTCGTCGAGGCCGGCATCGACGCGTTCCGGCTCGACGTTTTCGCTTGTGACATGGAGTACCTCGTCGGCGATGTGAATTGCGACGGCAACATCAACTTCTTCGACATCGACGCCTTCGTGCTCGCCATCACGGACCCGGCGGCCTACGCCGTCGCGTACCCGGACTGCGACATCACGCTCGCCGACGTCAATGGCGACGGCGCGGTGAACTTCTTCGACATCGAACCGTTCGTGGAGCTAATCACCGGATAGGCAACGAAACGAGCGACCTTCCCGGAATTGTCAGTTCCGGACGTACCTTGCTGCGGTCCGGTCACCGGGCGGTGATCCACGCGCGCTCATCGGCGCGCGGGACATCCTCCATGGAGCCAAAGTCGTGGGGCCGGGTTGCGGTACCGGCGCAAGCGCATTTATTGCCGGCCAGTCGCCTCCTGCCCGCTCCGCGGCGGTTCGATAACATTGCCGGTCGGCCGGGGGGTCAACGAGTACTTCTCGGACGGATTCTCCGCGGGCCTGACCAAGCCGTTCGGGCGCACTCCCGTCCTCGCCAGCCCGCTGCCGCGGTAGCCCGTTGAACATGGTCTCCGAGGCCGATTTGGCCGCACACCGTGCTGAAGGTGTTGGCCGCGGCGCTCACGGAGCATGTGTGTCGCGCCGATGAAACAGACGAGACCTTGCTGGACGACCCAGAACTCGACCGGCGGCGACGCGACAGGCCTCGTGGGCCAAGTCCGGCCGCATCGATCGCGCGGGGTCGTGGGGTGTCTCGCATGCTGGTGCGCCGGCGACTTAGATTGTCACACATCCAGTCGATCCGGCGGGGTTGCCTGGAATCCTTGAGCGGTGCCGCAATGAAGTTTGTCCGTTGCGTATCCACTCGAAACACGCCCGTGCGCGGCGCCCGCTCCGCGTGGAGCAATTGCCGTGTGCCCTCGGCGATGATATGCGGTGTGGCGGTCACACTGGCCTTATGCATTGCGCTGGGCGCCTGTCAGCAGGCGTATGCCGAGAGCGGTCCTGGAGGTGCCGCCGGCTCCGCGTGGCGATCGGCGAACCCACCCGCCAATCCCTGTTCAAGTGCCGCGAATCCAGCGCCCGAGCACGGTTTCGGGCCACTTTACTGCTGGTTTATCCTCGGCGCCGCACTGACGGGCGTTCTCAGTCTTTCGTGGTTTTCCGCGTCAACGCAGAGCCCGGTAATCGCTCCCGGGCCAAACGAGGAGCCGTCGGCGTCCTCCGGTCAGTCCGCTGAAGACCCGCCGACGGAGCGCGCCGCGCACCTGGAGAGCATCCTCAACGCCGCCACCCAGATCTCCGTCATTGCCACCGACCGAACTGGTTTGATCACGTTTTTCAACGCCGGCGCCGAGCAGATGCTCGGCCACCGGGCGGATGAAGTCGTCGGCCGACATACGCCTGAGCTGTTTCACGTCACCCCTCAAATCACGCTGCACGGCATGAAACTCAGTCAGGAACTCGGGCAGCCGGTCGAAGGTGTCGAGGTCCTGGTTGCGCGGGCCCGGCGCGACGGGCACGAGACGGCGGAGTGGACGTATGTCCGCAAAGACAAGACACAGATCACGGTCAGCCTGACCGTCACCGCGGTTCGGAGCGATCAGGGAGTTCTCACGGGCTTTCTCTGCGTGGCGCAGGATATCACCGCGCGCAAGGCCGAAGAGGACAGGCAGCGCCAGCTCGCGGGTGCCATCGAGGCCACGGCCGACGCGGTGATGCTCACCGATGAAACCGGTCAGATCATCCTGGTGAACCCGGCTTTCGCACAGATCACCGGCTATGCCGCGGAGGAGGTGGCAGGCTCCCAGCCACGCGTGCTCCAGGGCGGCCAACACCCGCCGGAGTTCTACGAGGACATGTGGACTATCATCTCCGCCGGATTCGTCTGGCGCGGACGCGTCGTGAACCGGCGCAAGGACGGTCCCCTCTATCACGCGGATCTCACCATCTCGCCGGTCGCCGATCCAGATGGACGCATCACGGGCTACGTGGGCGTGCTGCGGGACGTGACCCAGGACATCGAGTTCGAGCGGCAACTGCGCGCGGGCAACGCGAAACTCACCGAGGCGCTGGAGCGCGAGAAACGGGTCTCCGCGGAGTTGGGCGAGACCATGCGGCGGCTTGAAGCCGCCACCGAGAAGGCCCAGGCCGCCAGCCGGGCCAAGACGGAGTTCCTGGCCAACATGTCCCACGAGCTACGGACGCCCCTGCACGGGATCCTCAGCTTCGCCGATTTCGGGGTCAAGAAGTATGCCAAGGCCCCGCCCGAGAAGCTCCTCGGCTACTTCGAGAAGATCAAGCAGAGCGGCGAGTCTTTGCTCGTGCTGCTCAACGACCTGCTCGATTTGGCCAAGCTCGAGGCGGGCAAGATGACCCTCGAGTTCGTGGACGCCGACCTGGGCGTGCTGATTGCCTGGGTCGCGGACGAATTCAGCGCCCAGGCCGCGGAGCATGGCCTGACCATCCACCGCCCGGATCCGGAAGCCCGGCTGGAGGTGTCACTGGATGAGCTGAAGATCCGCCAGGCGCTGCGTAATCTGTTGAGCAATGCGATCAAATTCTCGCCGGACGGTGGCGTCATTGATATTGACGTGTCGCGCTGGCTGAAATCGGTCGTCGTCTCGGTTCGGGACCAGGGCCCCGGCATCCCGGAAGGCGAGCTGGAGGCGGTCTTCGACAAGTTCATTCAGTCGAGCAAGACCAAGTCCGGCGCGGGCGGTACCGGTTTGGGGCTGGCCATTTGCCAGGAGATCCTGACCGGCCACCAGGGTCGCATCTGGGCGGAGAACAACCCGGACGGTGGGGCCGTATTCCTTTTTGAGCTGCCACTTCCGGAAACGGCAACGAGTTCTGACCCGGGGCTCACCAAGGCCGCCGGAGAAGCAGCCGTGACCGAAGGCGACTTGCCGGATGTGGCGACCGGGACCGCATCGGAACCAGAGGAGACCGCGTAGCGTCGGGCGGGACACAAGGAAAGGGACGCGATCGTGCAACCGCATTTCAGAATCCTGGTCGTCGATGACAATCCCATGAACATCGCCGTCGTGGAGGAAATCCTCGCGGACGATTACGACCTCAGGACGACCGACTCGGGCGAGGAAGCACTGCGCATCATCCCGGATCTCCGGCCCGACCTCGTGCTCCTGGACATTACGATGCCGGGGATGGACGGCTGCGAGGTGTGCCGCCGGCTCCGTCTCAACCCGGCCCTGTGCCATATCAAAGTCATCATCGTCTCCTCCCGGGCCCGGGTCTCCGAACGAATCACCGGCTACGACGCCGGCGCGGATGACTACATCACGCGGCCCTTTGACGCGGAAGAGCTGTTGGCCAAAGTGCGCGTTTTTCTGCGCCTCAAGTCCGTCGAAGAAGTAAATCAGCTCAAGAGCAATTTCCTGTCCCTGCTGGGCCACGAAACACGCACCCCGCTGAACGGTGTGATCAGCCCCGCCGAGATGTTGGTAAGTGACGAGGACCTGGACCCGGACGAGTGCCGGGAACTGGCCCAGATGATCCTCCGCAACGCCCGCCGCCTGCACGACTTGTTCGAAAAGGTTACCCGGCTGAGTGCCCTGCGGGCGGGGACGTGGGCACCCAAGCTGGCCCCCGCCGGCTTGTGTGACGTGATCCACCAGGCTCTCGGTGAGGTCGCGTCGCGGGCGGCGGCCCGGGGAGTGGCGCTCAAGGCCCAGTTCGAAGTCAACGTCATGTTGGCCCTCGACCGTGAGTCGCTGACGACCGTGATCCGCGAAATCCTGGACAACGCGATCCGATTCAGTCCGGCGGACGGAACGGTGGTGGTCAGCACGGCCGGCGACGGTGAGACCGTGTCGCTGCGCATCACGGATCAAGGCCAGGGCATTCCCGCGGACTTTCTGCCGCGCGTATTCGACGAGTTCGCCAGCCCGGACGTTCCCTACCAGAGCGAAGGCCACGGCCTGAGTCTCGCGTTGGCGCGCGAGGTGGTGCGCCAACACCAGGGTTCGATTACGGCGGAGAGCGGCCCGGGCGCGGGGACGACGATAACCATTCGTTTGCCGCTTACCGAGCCGTCCAGTACGGCCTCTCAAGGCGACTGCGGCAGCGGGGTAACAGAGCGACCGCTGGCTTCGGCCGGCCGGCAGTGGGACTGATAATGGAAAAGCGAATTCTGATTGTCGACGACAGTGAAACCAACGTGGAAGTCCTCCAGGAACTGCTGGAAGACGAATACGAACTGGCGACCGCCGCCACCGGCGAGGAATGCCTGGAGCGGATGAAGACCTTTGGGCCGGACCTCGTCTTGCTGGACGTGATGATGCCCGGCATCGATGGGTGCGAGACCTGTCGGCAGGTCAAGTCGGCCCCCGGGGGCGAGTTGACCCAGGTGATCCTGGTCTCCGCCAAGGCCGCCACCAACGAACGGCTCGAGGGCTATGAAGCCGGGGCGGACGACTACATCGTCAAGCCGTTTGACCACGACGAGTTACTGGCCAAGGTGAAGGTCCAGTTCCGGCTGCGCCATACGCTGCTGGAACTGGCCAAGGCGCGATCCCTGCTCGCGGCGCACAACGTCGAGCTGGAAGCCCTGGTGCGCCAGCGTACCGCGGATACCGTCGCTACCCGTGACGTGGCGGTCTTTGCGCTGGCCAAGCTGGCCGAATCCCGGGATCCGGAAACCGGCGAGCACCTCGAGCGCATGCGCGCCTACACGCAGATTCTCGCCGAGCAACTTGCGGCGGAAGGCCCCTACGCCGAGCACATCGATCAGACGTTCCTCGACAATCTTTACCGTTCCAGCCCGCTGCACGATATCGGCAAGGTCGGCGTGCCCGACGCGATTCTCCTCAAGCCGGGGCGACTGAGCGACAGCGAGTTTGGCATCATGAAACGTCATGCCCTGATCGGCGCCGAGGCGCTCGAGAGTGCGGTCGGCCACGCCGGCTCCGGCGACTTCCTCGCCATGGGGGCCGACATCGCCCGCGCCCACCATGAACGGTTCGACGGCAGCGGATATCCGCTGGGGCTGAGCGGACAGGACATTCCCCTGGCGGCACGGATCGTGGCCTTGGCGGACGTGTACGACGCGCTCACGTCCGTCCGGGTCTATAAAGCCGCATTCGAACCGGAGGTCGGCCGCTTGATGATCGAGCAGGACAGCGGCAAGCACTTCGACCCGGCCGTGGTCGAGGCATTCCTCGCGCGTTGGGAAGACTTCCTGGAGATCCCCAACCCGATTCGGTGTGGCCAGTCACAACCGGAGGCCGTCGCGGCTCTCGGATAGCGTCCCGATTGTTCCCACGGTCGGACCATGGCACCACGCCGGTCCCGGCGAATCAGCGCACGAACGGCTGTCCCGCGGCATACCGCCGCAGCCGCTCGGTAATCTCCTCCGCCAATCTGTGATTCCCCTGCGCCTGGGCCAGCTCGAGGGCCTGATCGGCGGTCTCCACTGCGCGCTGGAAATCGCCCGCCGCCGCACAGGCGGCTGCCAGCGCATCCAGATCCTCCGGCTGAACCGGCGGTACCCGGCAACTCTGTTCGGCCAGGCGTAGGGCGTCTGCGGCGCTTTGCGCGGCGCCCAACGGCGTCGTCGCCAACATGAACGCGAGCCGCGTGGCGATCGTTTTGCTATCCGGCAAAGCCCGGTGCGCCGCCCATAGCGCCGCGAGGGCCTCACCCTCACGGCCCGCCGCGGCCAGCGCCGACCACAGGGTCTGATGGGCCATCTGGTTTTGCGGATCCAGGGCCAAGGCCCTCCGCAACAAAGGAACTGCCTCGTGCGGCTGGCGGCGGGCCCGAAAAATGCTGGCCAGGTTCGTTAAGGCCACCGGCGACGCCGGGCTCAGCTCCAGATGCCGGCGACAATGTTCGAAGGCCCGGTCGTAGTCCCGCCGGGCCGCGTACACCAGGCCCAGGCCGCAATGGCCCTCGGGATAGTCCGGCGAAATGGCGAGTGCAGCTTCGAAACTCGCCTGCGCGTCGTCCAACCGGCCCTGGCGGCGCAAAGCCTCGCCCAGCCCCCAGAGCTTGAACGGATTGTGCGGGTCGCGTTTCAGGCTGGCCTCGTAGGCCGCCTGGGCCTCACGCACGCGACCGCTTTCCAGGTAAGCCCGGCCCAACGTGACGTGGAACTCGGCCGCCTCGGGCGACTCGCGCACCAGCGGCTCCATAATCCGGATGACTTCGCCGAACCGGCCCCGACCAAGGTGGCTCACGGCCTGCTGATGCGCGTGGTACGCGGCGACGCGGTCCTTCGGATCGGGGCGCGCCTCCGCATCCGGCTCGTCCCACCCGGACCCACCCGCAACGTAACCCAGGCTCTGCAAGCGGCGCAGTGCCGCGGCGTCCGGCGTGAGCGGCGTGGCCGTGTGCGGTGTCATCTCGGCTGCCAGCTCCTGCAACTCCTCGTGAAGCCGGGCGGCCTCCTCCGCATGATCCGCGATCACGTTGGTCTGTTCGTGCGGATCCAGGGCACGATCGTACAGCTCGCGCCGCGGCGCCTCGATGTATTTCCAGCACGCGCCGGTCAATGAGCGCAGCCCCGCCCAGCCATAGGAACGCCGCGGATACTCGGTTTCCCCATACACCGGCAGACCTTCCGTCTGGCCCGCACGGGCGGCGGAAACCAGGCTGAGTCCTTCCACGCCTTCCGGCGTGTCCCAGCCCACCAACTCCATGATCGTCGGAAACACGTCCACGAGCGGCACGGGTCCACGCACCACCTGGCCGGCCGGCAGTTCCCGGGGCCACACCAGGATCAACGGCACGCGCATGGTCGTGTCGTAGACGAACAAGCCGTGCCGGATCTCTTCGTGTTCGCCGAACGCTTCCCCATGATCGCCCGCCACGACGATCAGTGTGCGCTCCCGCAACTTGCGCGCCTCCAGCCAGTCGAGCAAGCGGTCCACCTGGCTATCCATGAACGCGATCTCCCCGTCGTACGCGTCCGCCAGTCGCTGGCGGTATGGTTCCGGCGGTTCATACGGATGGTGCGGATCGAAAAAGTGGACCCACGCGAAGAAGGGCCGGCCCGCGTCCGTGGCGAGCCAGGCCAGGGCCCGGTCGCAGACCTCGTTCGCCCGCCGCTCCGCCAGCTCGCCACTGGTGCCCCGCGCATCGCCCAGCTCGTCATCGTAGTGGTCGAACCCGCGGTCCAGTCCGAAGCTCGACTCGAGCACCCACGCGGCGATAAACGCCCCCGTCCGGTAGCCGTGGCGCTGGAAGCGTTCGGCCAGCGTGGGCACATCGTCGCCCAGCACGCCGCCGGCGTTGATGCGGATCCCGTTCGTTGGTGGGTAGGTCCCGGTCAGCAGCGACACGTGCGACGGCAGCGTGAGCGGGACCTGACAGAAGGCCCGCTCAAACCGCACCCCCGCTGCCGCCAGGTCGTCCAGCGCCGGGGTCTGGGCGGCGGCATACCCGTAACAGCCGAGCCGGTCCGCCCGCGTCGTGTCCAGCGTGAGCAGCAGGACGTTGAGCCGATCATCCGCCGGCTCCGCTTTCTCCGCGGCGTCTCGGCGTTCACAGCCCACCGCCAATAGCCCCGGCAAAACCAGACCGAGGGCGCTCCAGCGCATCATCATGCCGGCACTCTACCGGCCCCACGCGACAACCGCCAGAATCTGCGTGCCGTGCCCGCCGATCAACTCATTTGCCGGTTTTCAGTTTCCGGTTACCGGTTTCCTGTTGACCAGTTCCCTTTCTTCTTCGCAGTTACTTACGGAGCACCACGTGGTACCGCCCATACCGGAACCGGTCCGTCACCGACTCTTCCGCCATCAAGCGACACGTCTTGATCTGGAAGCGGGTGTCGACAAAGAGCCGCTGAATCTTGCTCCAGTTGAAGTAGCTCTGCACTGTGCCGTGCTCGACCTCGGCTGAGACAATCTCCTCGCCGTCGAATTCGCGCTGGAACCGATCGTTGTCGCCCGAGATCAGGTCGACGTACAGCACGCGGTCGATGACGCGGTCCAGTTCCTGCACCGTCTGCAGCGCCACGTCGAAGTGCATGCTGTCCAGCACGCCGGCGCAGAGACCCACATCGAAGAAGTCGGCGGCGAAGGGGAGGTTGAGTCCGTCGACCTGGAGCAGCCGTTCCTTGAGGTCGGCATGGCCGAAGTGGTCGCACAGTTCCGCCGCCATATCCAGGCTGGTCTCCGAGATTTCCACACCCCAGGCGCGGATGCCGAACTCCTCCATCAGAATGGTCATCCGCCCGATGCCGCAGCCGAAGTCCAGCCCGTGCAACTGCTGGCGGCCGGGCCGCGGCGGCAGCACGTCGCGAAACGTGTTCGGCCCGGTCCGCTTGCGCACGTGCCGATTGAGGAACTTCACCGTCTCCTCTTTCGGATACAGCATCTGGTTGTCCCCCCGCGTGTAGGCGGCGTTCCATTGTTCCTTCAGCAGTTCCATCACACAGGCCTCCCGAATGGGCGCGGCTGTCACGCCGTCGGAATCACTCGCCGTTGTCGACCATTCTCTCCAAGAACTCCACGATCGCCTGCACACTTCGCAGTTGCTCCGCGTCCGCCGGTGACAGTCGCACCTGAAACTGCTGCTCCAGCGCCAGGATGATGTTCAGGTGCCGCAGGGAGTCCCACCCGGCGAGCGACTCCTGCGACGCGTCCTCGGTCACCCGCTCGATGGAAAGTCCAAAGGTGTCCGCGATCAACGCCCGTACTTGCTCGAGCACAGTGGTGGTCATGCGGATAATGTCTCCATTGGTTGCCTGACTTCAATCCACGGCGGACACTCAATCGCGGCGCGGGTCAAGTCGAACTCCCAGAGCGTTTTCCCATCGGCATCTTCCGTGAGCCGAAACCCGTGTCTGGCGTAGAAGTCCTGGGCGGGGGCGTTCTTCGCCGTCGGAATGAACCAGCCGCGCAAATGCTGCGCGCCCCGCTGTCGCGCCTGCCGCGCCAGGCCCGCCAGCATGGCCGTCTCGACGGTTCGCCCGATGACGCGGCAGCTCAGCAGCAGCGTGTCGATTTCGCAGACGGGGCCGTCGTAGCGCACAATGATCACGCCGACGATGCCGTTGTCACCGAAACGATCGCGCACCCGCGCCGCGTGCACGCTCCATTCGGCGGCTTTGGTGAATTCGCTGATCTGTGGGACGCTGTAGCGCCGCGTGGTCAGGTTAAACTGGTTGGTCTTCTGGGTGAGTTGCGCCACGCGCTCCAGCATCTCCGGAGTGGCCTCGTCCATCTCCAGTGACATTTCCAGCGAGCGGTAGAAGTCTTCGAGCGTCTCGGAGGAGCGCTCCGAAACCCGGCGTTGTCGCTGCTCGGCGTACATCCGGCCCCGCGCGCGGTCCTCGTCCGTCAGGCTCAGCCGCTCGAACGCCGGCTCGCGCCGCAGCGCCCATTCGTAATCGAGCGGGTCGTCCGGCAGCTCGACGACCATCACCTCCGGCATCTGCACGCGCACCCACTCGCGTTCGCGCGGGTTGTCGTCGAGAAACGCGAGCGCGTCGGTACCCACGTTCAGCTCCGCCGCGATCTCCCGCAGGTTCTGTACTTTGTCGTTCCAGTTGATCCGCAGGGCGGCGAAGTGCTCCGGGCGCAGCAGCATGCCGGCGTGATGCTCCAGCACTTCCCGCGCATCGGCCTCGTTGTTCTTGCTGCAAACTGCCAGCATGATGCCCCGCCGATACAAATCCAGAATCGCCCGCTGCAACCCACGATATGCTGCCCCCGGATATTCATCGTCCAGGCGAATGCCCCGCGGCCCATCCTCGCCCACCACGCCGCCCCACAGCGTATTGTCCAGATCGCACACCAGTACCTTGGCGACCTTCCCGCATAGTGGGTGCAGGTGGCGCAGCCATTCTTCCGCCAGGGGCACGAGACTGTCGGCCGCGAGCGGCATACGCGCCGTCAGCCACTTCTCGCGGTCTTCCCAGGTTAGCTTGCCGTGACGCGCCATTAGGCCGTCGTAGTTCAGCAGGTGCACGCCTTCCGTCGCGCCGGCGATTTCCCGCAAACCACCGTTTACACGGGTAATGGCCTCCACCTGGCTGACCGGGGCGGCGGCGTCGTAAAGTCCCTGGTTGGCAAACACCGGCGTCTCCAGCGTGTGAATTACCAGATGCGCTGCGCTATGCGCGCGAAACGCGCGCACCCAACC
>SDBV01010333.1_pt1 | contig 12246 bp, 24 predicted proteins | sample 2277081 | NCBI WGS metagenome assembly SDBV01 (sample SAMN10402039, study PRJNA504765) | marine sediment metagenome | isolation source: marine sediment core GS10_PC15, 223 cmbsf | place: Arctic Ocean: Southern Knipovich Ridge | collected 2010 | reverse complement strand
TACGACTTATTAACTTTCATTACATCATAGATGTTGATTTCCTGGTAGAGGTTAATTATGCGACGGAGTTCACATACTTTGATACGTTAGACATGCAAATAGATCCTTTAGTATATCTAGCGGAGTTTAATAAGACCTTAACACAACAAAAATAGGGTTGAGATTATAATGAGGAAGAGCATTAATATTATTAGCTCTTCTTTTTATCTTAAAGTGGCATAAGAATAATGTATGAAATATTTCATATATTGACTAGGGAAATTATTTATGAGAATATGTAAAATAGATGATTGTGAAAATAAAGTTAAGACTAGAGGGTGGTGTAATAAACATTACATACGTTGGAGAATACACGGTGATCCAAATATTGTTTTAAGGGAACAGCATGGATATAAAAATCATCATCTTTATACAGTATGGTGTAACATGAAAGCAAGATGTTATAATAAGAATGATAAAGATTATAAATATTATGGAGGTAGAGATATTACAGTATGCAATGAATGGAAGAACAATAGCAAAGCATTTATTGAATGGGCATTACCTTTGTGGAAAAAAGGATTACAAATAGATAGAAAGAATAATGAAGGTAATTATGAGCCTTCGAATTGTAAATTTGTTACTCATAAAGAAAATATGCAAAATCAAGGACTACTAAGAAGTAATAATACTTCTGGATACAGAGGAGTTAGTTTCAATGGAAAATGGGTAGCCCGAATAATGATTAATAATAAAAATAGGTATCTTGGTTCATTTGATTCTGCGCGATTAGCTGCACTTCGATGGGATGTTGAAGCTTATTTAACAGATGGTAGACCGAGAAACTTATTTTAATGTATATATTGGAATCAGAATGATGGAAATTAATATGTTAGAAATCACATGTGTGGTGCATGCTAGTGATATACTCGCTGATTGGATACCACATACTTATACGTGTCATTGTATAGGCAGTTATATTAGTCATAATAGCCAATATCCGATATTCGTAATAATGGAAGCAAGTAAGGATGCGAGGATTAAAAATGCTAAAAGTAAATCTGGTTGATTTTCACTGCCTGATAATTTATAGGGATATGTTGAAAAGTAAATATATCATTAATGGCAGTCTACATTGGTTAAATAGCTCTCTTACTCACGCAGTGTATTTAGCGAAGTGGAAAAGTGGAATAAGAAATATATAAATACAATAGGAGGTCATTATGCCTATTACCTTTTGTAGATATTGCGGAAAATATATTCCGTTTGGTCAATCCACTGAATGGGGCCAATTTTGTGATGAAGAATGTTTTTACAGGTACCAAAATAGAAGAACTATTTTGTATGATTTAAAGCTAGAATATTGGCTAGAAATACATCCACAACTGCTCAATTATTATTACGATCGTCGCAAAGTTGGCGGGTGGTATCCAGGTATAGGAGAGGAATGATAATTATTTCTCTCCTCTTTTTTTATCTTAAAGTTTGTTTAAAGTGGCATAAGAATAATGTAAATCATTTAACTTAGGAGGTTATTATGTTATCAAAGAAAGCTTCAACAAAGGTTGTATTAGGTGTTGGATTTTCCTTTTTGCTTATCGTTATTATTATCAGTGCAAGTGTGAAGAAGGAACTGCCAGCAGTTTCATCATCACATTCTACGAAATCCGAAAAGGTTGCCAAAACCAAGAAAACTGTGACCGAAGATGATTTCTTCCGGAATCTAAAGGGGTACCTTGATGACGCTTTGATCGAAGCAGTTGTTAGGACTGAGACATTATATGTATTATCACAGGCTAATGTCAGAAGTGGTCCTGGTAAAGAGTATAAAGTGATCGACAGACTTGTGGGAGCCCAAACAGTGGAAGTTTATAAAAATGATAGCACAAAATGGAAAGCTCTCACAGATGATAAAGGGCATATTTATCATACTCTATTAGGAACAAAGAAGCAATACGAAGAAGCATACTGGAAAAGCTTAAATAGAAGTATCAGGAAATTTAAAAATTTAGGGTTGATTACTGATATCATAGAGGTAGACGAATCTCATCACAAGCTCTATGTCGATTATAATTTATGGACATATCAATTAACTCAGCAAGCGCGTCAAAATATCATGATGAATTACGCACTTGGAATGTCAATGTTAATTGAAAATAAGTATCTGAAGAGACATGTTGGATGTTCCATCATGGATTCTCGTACCGGTCAAAGACTTATTAGCTACCAACGTAGTTCTAACAAGTTTTTCTAAAAGTATTAAGGGTAACTTACGTTGCCCTTTTTTATCTTTAAATGGCATAAGAAGAGAGAACTAAAACTTTTAACTAACTTAGGAGATACAATGGATGAAGTAACAAAAGGATATTATATATTATTTACAGTTTTGTTTATTTATTGTATGTCTTATATTTTGTACTACTTTTTGTATTTGTCATAACTTTACTTAGGAGGTAAAAATGGGAAACACATCTAAATCTTTTTTGGGTATTTTTGTGATTATTTTGATGTTTGTATTTGGTTATATTTCTTATAACCACATCGACAATTCCTACATGATGAATGAACCGGATTATGTCGAAGAACTGGAAGCGGCAAACGACAGCTTGGAAACCCGCATATCGGACCTGGAAGAGCAGAACGACGAATTAAGGGAAGAACTGGATGATCTTACATCCGAATCAGAGGAGGAACCTACTGATGAAGAATAAACCATCACGAGTTGGCGCTGAATTTGCCGACGAGTATTTAGGTCATGAAGAAAATATTGAGATGAACGTGGAAGATCCCCGCTATCGATATTACCAGTGGTTGAGAGGATGGTATGGGTTCGGAAGAAAAGAGGTCACTAACAGATGCCCCTTTTACCAATTTATGGTTTTTGGTAGCATATTAATGTTAGCTTCCATTGTTCCTATCATAGTGATGAAAATCATCGATATTTTTGTTCTGTGGCCATTGTCATATGTTGCTCCCTATTTTGTTGACGATTTTAACAAAACGGTATCAAAAAGCAAAATGGTATCTTCCTGGATTATTCTGGCCATATTAACGATACTTGCCGGAGCTGTAGGTGGACTTTTGTCCACAAATATTGTGGCCTGGTTTGGCCTGGTAGTACACTGGATATTTGCAGTTCCCTGGATACTTCTTATAATAGCATGGATAGGGGTTGCATCTTTCATCACAGAGGGACTTCCCTGGATTTTTTCCGGTATTGTTTGGGTTCTTGAGGTGATTATTGCCGCAGTAATTGCTTTCATAAATTTCCCATGGTTGGGTATTCTTCTGTGGATAATGATGGGCTTGGCTGTAATTGTTGGGTTCTCTGTAATAATGATATTACTTTATAAGATTTCTGTCTGGTTCTTCGAAAGTTCCTTCGTAGCATGGATAATTAGAAAATCCTGTGATATACGAGAATTCAGAATCAGTAGACGCAAAGATCATAAGGTTAAAGTCCATAAGCGAAAAAAAGAGAAATTGCGGATGAAGGAACTTGGAAGGCTGGACGATGAAACCTGGGGAGGGGGATGGAGAGAGCCAAACGAAAAATGGGATAAAATTCTTATAGCTGCATTTTCTCTCATATGGGAAGGGTTAAAAATTTTTCCGGGATATCCACTCAAGTTGCTCGGCTATGGTTTCGGATTTGTCTGGGTAGGAATTAGTTTGATAGAATCGGGCCTTGAATGGATTGTTATGAAAATCGGGGATGTTATTGTGGTCGTCTGGTCAATTATTACTGAAACTGTTTCCAATCATTGCCCACCAATTGATTTTGTTGTTGAAATCAGTGAAAAAGGTGAATTAAATCGACGATCAGATACTCGCTATCGATTTACAAGTGAAAACTTGAAAGGGAATATTATAATTAATACGGCGGAGCTGCCTGATGATTTTAAACCTCAAAAAGTAGGGGATAAGAATCAGGCAACAATTCGCTGTACGGTGAAGACTTCCGAACTTGAATATTCCAAAAAAAGCAAACGTAATTATGGAAACTATTCGGATATGGATGTTTTTAAAATTCAGGATTTGGAGTATATTCCGGTTCGTACAACCCGAAAGAAGAAAAAAAAATAGGGAAGTAGGGTCACATACGTGGCCCTATTTTTTTAGCTATAGATTATTAAGGTATTTTTTAATATCTTTATATGAAGGAGAATGCTATGCTAAAAAAATTTCTTTTCTTGTTTTTTGTTTTATTACCTATATTAGTGTTTGGACAGTATGATAACGACGTTTCATATTACCAAATGAACATTTTTAAAATTGAAGGGAACTACGAAGTTCCTATAGAAGTCACCAAAGGTGAGGGTGATTCTCTAAACTTTGTAGTCGTCTACGACACCATTAACCCACCTTATATATCACCTTATGGTAGTTACCAGTATGATACCAAACAGATAGATAACAACCAGTCGTTATGGAATGGGGACGAAATGACTATCACAAGCGTGATAGACTACCCGGAAGGTATATACGAAATTACTTTGGATGCTGTAAAGCACTGGCTGGAAAAAGATACTTTACTTTATGGATACTGTACCAATGCTCTATACTTGGAAGTAGATTCCAGCAATGCCACAGCACTAATTGAAGATCCCAGGATATATGGGATTGATTTGAAACAGAATTATCCTAACCCGTTTAACCCTACTACCACTATACAATATTCTATAAAAAACCAATCAATAGTGTCTTTGCATATAGTGGGCATTACCGGAAAGGTCAGAGAAATATTTTCTGACGGACACAAAGGCCCTGGGACATATTATGTATTGATTGATGCGAGTAACCTCGCGAGTGGTAACTATATCTATTTCCTACGCATTCAAGCAGATGGTAAAATACACATCTTAAAGAAGGTTTTCACAGTTATAAAATAACATCATATCTTCTAATTTTTGGGCATAAGAAATGTGTATAATCATTTAAGGAGAAAATCATGGATAAGTACATATTAAGAGGAATGATAATATCCGCAGGCATTTCTATCGTTCTCGGTTGTATTCTATTCAATATATTGTTCTAAGTTTTAAAGGGAGACTTGTCTCCCTTTTTATATATAATATAATATTAATAAAATATATTATCTTTTATACGGCATAAGAATGATATAATAGTTTAAACTTAATTAGGAGATTCTTATGCGTAAAAGTTATGAATTATCAATTGCAGATTTCCATAAAGCTAACAACTCTGTCCATTCCAGGTTAATCTATGGTGGTACTCCTCAAGTGCGTTTGCATGTTGCTAGACAAATGCGTCATCTAAATATTAACACCTCCACTATGAGTGAGTTGTATTTTAACTGTGCAGATGGTGGTGAGGTCCCGTTATTTGCTGGATGGTTAATAATTGATAACGTTGAATTAGCAACTAAACGCTGTCAGTTCTATCTAAAAGATTACATGGATGCCAGACCAAAGGAAGAAACCTGTGTAAGATTAACATTTTTAAGTCAGAGTAGTCTGAAAAAGGAACTGGAAAACGATATTATGGTTCCGGGATTTTATTACAATATCGTCTATTTTATAAACGCCTACGATCTGTACGATGCGAGATTAATTAAAATATAGGAATCTCATGCAACTTTGTAAAAAATGTAAAGAATGAAATATTGACGGCACTAATGACTTGTGTCCCAAATGTCAATTTCTAACTGATGCTATCAAATCTAACACTGAGCAAGTTATATCAGCATTAGAAAGTTTGGGCTACAAGGTCACAAGAGAGGCAAAATAATTTGCCTCTTTTTTTAGTTTTAAACTTTGTTTAAAGATGGCATAAGAAAAATGTTAACTAAAACTATAACTTTGGAAATGCAACAGAGGACATATAATATTCGGAGAAAAAAATGGTAGAAAAAGATTTGTTTCTTAAAGCATTAGGAATTTTGTTTGAGTCATGGGGAATGGATACTCCCCCAGAGGTATTTTGGGGATGCAATCATCTACTGGAATGGTTTGAAAAAGAATACAGCATCAATTTAGGTATAAGGTTTGATGAAGAAAATCCTGACAATTATGAAGATGTTATAAAAGCAATAAGAAATGCCTAATATGAGAATGCTTTCTTACAGAGTAAAATTGGATTTTTCTTCATGAACTAAGTTTAAGGGAGACTTGTCTCCCTTTTTTAGTTTAAACTTTGGCATAAGAAGTGTAGATAATCATTTAAGGAGAAAATCATGGATAAGCACTATCAGCAATTAAGCAAAATTACTAAAACTATCGACTCTTTAATAAGTGAAAACAATGAGAAAATGAGCGAGTACAAAAGGGAAATGTTTGAATTATGTGAACTTCTTGATTTTCTAGATAATCTGAAAAAGCCAAAATCAGGGAATTCTGAAGAACTCGTGGATTATGGCAATGCCATTATTAGTGCTATTAAGAAATACAAAGAAGTTACAACCCACAACTAAGGCTCGGCTCAGAGAAAGGCGACATACGTCGTCTTTTTTACGTATAAGTGGCATAAGATAAATGTACAGAAATTTTTGTACATTTGAATAACTAATTTAAAAGGAGGTATTTGTTATGCGTCACATTACTAAAATCAATGTATTTCATATTATTTCCGAGCCTGGTGATAAAACTCGATACGACTACATGATCAACCAGAATGGTCCGGATGATTTTACCATCGCTCCTGTAGAAAGCACTTTTGCATTTCCACAGCGTTTAGATTATTTTGTTGCTAAACAAATGTTGGGATATGGTGAAGAAAGATTAGCGGAAGAGGCCAAAGAGATGGGAGTTAACCCGCATACTTTGTCAGAAGTTTGCAGAACTATCGTCGAAATTAGAGAAGGTTTAACTAGCATAACTTAAACGGAGGCAATTATGAGAATATTTTTTGGGACTTTAATCATTTTGATATCACAATTACTGCATGATTTTAGCATGTATTTTTATGATCTGTTTTGGGCATTATGGGAAAATCGTTATAAAACTATCAAACGAATAATTGGCGTTATTATTATTGTGATTATAATTTTGTTTGATGTTTTAGTTTTTATAGCATTATTTAAATGGGATGTGCACCCATTAGTGATAATATTCTTTAGTGTGGGTATTTCAATAATAGTAGCGTTGCAAGTTTATGTGTGGCTTGAAAGGGAAAAAATTTACAAATGGTCTCGTAATGAATGGAGTAGAGCTTCTCACACATATCAACGTAGGAGAAAATTATTTATAAAACGTATGGCAGGAGAAATTGTAAAAAATAATCCACAAATACTGCCTAACTTATTAAAAAAACTAGGAGGGAAAAAATAATGTGGTTTGATATTTTTATGGTTGTTTTAGGTTCTATAGCTACTTTTGTGGTTGGAGTATGTACTGCAGATTGCTACTTTAATTACAAAAAAAGTGGTGGAAATGAAAAAAAAGTTTGGAAACGAGCACTCCAAGGTTGGGGATTACTGCTTTTCGTTATTGTACTTGACCTTCTAGTCGATATCAGTGCTTTATTATCATCGATAATTAATTGATTTTATTGAAGTTATATGAAATTCTAGTAGGAGGATATTATGGAAAAAAGAAAGTTTTTCAAAGTTGATGTTTTTAAATCCGATGTTGACGGGTGGAAAGATCATGAAGTTGTTTTTGATTTAAATGAAGTCATAAGTTACCATGGAGAAAAAGGTCAAAAATATTTTAGTAAAGATGATCGTGTTACTGTGATTTTATCGGGTGGTATTAAGCATAAAATATCTATGACTTTTGATGATTTTGACAAAATTATGGAGACTAATGTAAAAAATTATTTTGTTGAGCCTGAAAAGAAATTTGGTAGTTATATATAAGGCAGGTAAAAATTTCTAAAAAAATAAAGGAGAACATTATGAAACGTAGACAATTTATTTGCATTGTTCCTGGTTTTGCATTTTATGTTCTTGGTATTAAGGGTAAAGAAAATGCGGAAATCACAAATTCTTCAAGATCTACAAAGGTTTGGAAACATATTTCAACCTCTTTAGATTGGGAATCAATCGAATGGTATAATATTAAGAAAAGTATGATTCTTCGATTTGAGGATGACTCTAAATTATATATGACTACTTCGAATACTTATACAAATAAAATTGGGGTTCTTACGGTCGAAGTTGAAGAAGTGGATGTTTATAATATCATGATATTGCCTACAGTAGGACATGGATGGGATAAGCGAAGAAAAAAATGGTGTGGAAAGATAAAGAAGAAGTATGATAAATGATTGAGTTAGTGTGTTGGTATATACTAACACAATAAGAATAAATTATCAATAATGTTAGTATATACCAACCAATATGTGAAATTTTAATAGGAGAATACTTATGGATAAGATAGATATGTCAAAACACCGAGATGATACTTGTCATCATTTATTGATTGCTGCTATTACAAAATTATCAAGAAAGAAGGGTGACGAGTTTATGGACTATTGGCATAATAGCGGCAAATCGGAACATACAATGAAGCTGGTGGTCGATGACAAATATGAATTTTCAGTCAGGGAAGTAATGACAGAGTGGAGTAAGCAGTTAGATGGTATGGTCGAAAAAGAAGCAAAGCTGCTTATAGAAAACAAAATGACTGATTTGTGGAATGATGCTTCGGAGGTTGCAGAAGAAATTAACGATTTAATGAAGGATCTGTTAAAAAAAGCAACAAAAGCAGCTGAAGAAAAATTAAATATTTAAAGTATTATTTGAGATTCTATATTGTAAACTTCCGTATACTATATAGATTAAAAAAAAGGAGTAACAAATGGCAAAATTAATTATTATTAATCGAGGTGAATTAACAGGATGGAAAGGTTTAATATCTGGAATACTGGAACTGATAAGTGCTATAATAACTATATTTACTTTCGGGCATATTCGTTTTTTTGGACAATATGAATGGCTTATGTATAATTTACTTAGATTAAAAAAGGTTATTAACTAAACAGCACACTTTACAGATTTTGAATATATTATTATTTATACCATTTTAGAAATTAAAAAAAAATTCATATCATTATTCTTCAGTATAACTTGCATGTTTCACATCATTGTGTTAACGTTATATGATTTTAAAAATAAGCCAGCAAAAAAAGGAAAATAAAATGAAATTCAGGAAACTTTCAAAAGATTATCGCCCGAAAGATCATCCTTGGCATATCAAGAAAAAAAAGTGGCGGGCGTGGACGCAACGAGATTTCACCGAATTTAAGAAATTAGCTGCCATCAAATTTGATGACGCAAAAGGCGAAATGAACCTTGTCTTTCCCAAAGTAATAGAAAAATTCGACCCTGAGAAAATAGTACCTTTTCAAAGTTTTTGTCAATCAATCCCTATTTAAAGTATTACTTGAGATTTTTAAAAGGAGGTATGTAAAATAATGAAACGTAGAAAATTCTTTGGTGTATTGCCTGGTATTTTTCTTGGTAATTCACTTCTTGCACAGTCAGGACAAAATAGTGATCTTCGGAGAGTGTGGACATATCATGGTCTGGAAAAAAAATTAGAAGAGATTGATTGGCCAGATATTAAGTATGGTATGCTTATTACATTTGAAGATGATCCGACTATATTTGTAGCAGTGACTACTTCCTATAAAGATGAAATTGGTATATATCGTGTGGGAATTGAAGTGTGGAATCCAAAGGAACCTTTTTCGTCAGTCAGGAAGCATTGGATCACTGAATATATGTCAGCAAAAAAGACTGGAAGTAATTGATTCTATTGAAGTTACGCGATTTCTATAGGGTGGTAAAAAAATTAAAAAATATATGCTATATACCTGGGTTTCTATAGGAGGAACTATGATTGACCTACTTGTAGAGACCCGTTTTGAGTTGTATGTAGTAGTACATTTCTTGTTGCTAGATATAGGAGGATATACGATGAATTTTAAAAAGTCGGTTAACATAGTTCATGACATATTGATTACAATCTTTTTGGTATTTGGCATAATTACGCTGTTCCATGGAGAGCCACTCGGTGCTGTAATAGTCCTACTAACTATGATTGAGGATAACGTATACAAAAGGAGATAAGATGCCTATCAACAACATGAATACGCCTGCACGTGAAAAGGCAATCAAAGAAGGCGAATGCTGTCGAGGCTGCACTATGTACTTTGTAAGACCACATGGTCATAAGGTCTGGTGTCGCTTCTGTTGGCCTAGACTGACATATAAGCAGAAGCAATCAAACAGACATCACTTAGCGACTTTGCCTACATTGGGTGAATAAAGGTAATAGGGTGTAGCATACGTTACACCCTAGTTCTTTTTTTAGCTATAAGTATGACAATATGTCACACTTATGCACTAAACCCGCGTTTTGTGTATTTATATACTAATAAACATCCTGCCAGTGCCCTTACATGCTCGACAAAGCATAAAACCCCTCTTTACACGTTGTCCTCCTATGCCCTCACACCATATGCAGTCTATTTTGCCTACACCTATACAAATTCTCTCTATATCACTCTCTTTTATGTCTCTTTCTCCGAATACACCGCAATATAAAGTCATTAATTCTTCCATTTTATTCTATGTATAAAACCCACTAAGGTTGTTTACAGGTGAGACACACATGTCCCACTAATACAGCCTAAATACAACAAACACAGGGTTGCAAATGTCTCATATGTCCCATATTTGTCCCATACAGCTATTGATTTTTAATGTTGTGCCATATTGTCATGCATATGTAAAACAACAAACACGGGGTCGACGTGTTCGCGGGCAAAAAACCCCGATATTTGCTACTCTTGCTCCCTAATCCATACTCTGCCAATATCGAATATAGCAGTTGGCGAATCAGTTAGCGTCTTTTTGAATACAATCAACCCATTATCTTCATATTTAATAATATCTGCCTCGATAATAACATCTATAGCAGCATTAACATCATATGATATTACTCTAAACTTCTTCATTTTATTTCTTCCTTTCTTTTAAATTTCATTTACACTAAAACCCCGATATGTCTGATTAAACGTATGACGCATAAATTCTATTGAATCCCATTTCATCCTCTCCTGTGAACTATTAATCAAACAAAGCACATCATCTTCCACTCTCACCACTAATGCACTATGAAATCCTCTCTTTTTATCAATATAGCCAATTTCTACTGGAAGATTTTCTTTAATCCACTTTAATTTATTCCTCCGCTTATCCATATCAACATACTCAAGACCGAGTATTGGATATGCTTTTTCTACACAAGTACAAGAACCATGTCGACATCCAGTCAAATCAACAAGTTTTTCAAAAAGTTCATCGCTTATATCTGCCATTCCCAAGAATATTCTTGCATTAATAGCAGCAATCAGTTGACACGATGCATATTTGTCCTGTTTCCTAAATTTCATCATTCACATCACGAATCAGGCCATAATAGCCCGTAAAATGGCCCAATTACACTCTTAAAATAACTCTCTAATCAATTCCTCATTCTCTTGCAGTGCTTTCAAAGATTCTGTATTTTTTCCCTTTTTACATTTGAATGACCAATCTATTTCCCAATCACGGCCACCATTACATCCTCCACCAGTATCAAATGTGATTCCAAACTCAAACAGTTTAGTAACAGCATCATGAACAAGATCTACCTGCTCCTTAGTTGGAAACAGTTCCACATGTCTCCACTTTTCAACCGACAAACGCTTCGGTGGATGATACTTTTCAACGGTATCCTGATATTCCCCTTTGCTTACTCTTCCTGGAATAACCATTTCAACCTTCACTCCAGATTTTTTGAGTTCTTCTAGAACTCCCATCGCATAATCATATGCCTTTTCTACTTGTGTCATTTTTTACCTCATTTTAAAAAACTCATCACATTGATGAATTCAGTTGTTTCTAAATTGTATACTGCCAAATCATAGTGGTTTCCATGATCGAACAAGAAATAACTATTTCGCATCCCATCATCCTCTTGTCGACGCCAAACTATGTCTCCTTGCTTCCTCAGTGAATCAGCTCGAAGATACATGCGGCCAGGACTCAAGTAAACCCAATTGCCGTACGTCTCAGTATACTCTAAAACCCACATAGTACCACCTAAAGGACTCTTTCCCTTCTGATTAAACCAAACACATAGTTTCCAAGAACATGTGCTTATAGTCGTATCATCATAGAATAGATGCTCAGGTGGATACAAACGAAGATCGAGTTCTACATAATCAGTAGAATCAACATTCATATAGCCTTGTGTTTCATAAATTCTATACCACCCCATTAAATTATAACGTTGAGAACCCAATGATCCAAAC
>SDBV01010332.1_pt1 | contig 12247 bp, 18 predicted proteins | sample 2277081 | NCBI WGS metagenome assembly SDBV01 (sample SAMN10402039, study PRJNA504765) | marine sediment metagenome | isolation source: marine sediment core GS10_PC15, 223 cmbsf | place: Arctic Ocean: Southern Knipovich Ridge | collected 2010 | reverse complement strand
GGTAGACTTCCCAGATCCGTTCGCCCCGACGATGGCGGTAATTTCACCGGGGGCAATCTCCAGGGAGGCGTCAGTGAGGACACGGTTGCGGCGCACCAGCGGCCAGAGGCTGCGCGTCACGTACGTCTTCGCGACGTGCTCAACGCGGACTCGAAACTCAGGCGCCGCCGTGGTGGTGGAGACCTCGGCGCGGACGTCCTGTGTTGCCGCCCGTACGCCGGGACTCCCATCGCCGGGTTGGCCGAGCGGCTCGTCAGTCGACATAGCTACCCCTCCCCGGCCAGCGCTATGTCCTCATCGCCCTCCGCACCACCGCGACGAGCTCCCGAACCATGTCCTCCCCGTGGTCGTGCTGGATGGCGTCCGTAACGCATCCCTCGATGTGGTCCTGGAGCAGCAGGAGCGACACCTCCTTCACAGCCCTGGATAAGGCGGTCAGCTGCTGGATAATGTCAGGGCAGTAGCGGTCCTCCTCGATCATCTTCTGGATGCCGCGGGCCTGTCCCTCGATGCGCCGCATCCGGGCGAGGAGGGTGTCCTTGTCCTTGCTGTACAGATACTGGTGGACGTGCTGCGCTGCCTGAGTCATGAAAACACCTCCCGTGATACTCCCTACTAGTATATTATGCTCGCGTCCTGTGTCAACCAGTTTTGATGCCGATTTTGGCTCCGCTACGCAAAATGCCTAGTGTGGGTGTAAGCGGATTCGCTGATTGACGGGCAGATATACTAGCTGCTAGTATGCTGTATGAATACCAATGGCAAGGGAAGAGCGAGTTGGCCCGGTCCGGCAGTCCGTTGAGACGGCCCGTACCCAGAAGCGATACGACCGTCAGGCGGCTCTTTTTGACTTGATGGAGACGCCGCTGGAACTCCTCGCATTCAATCGGCTCCGCAGGCGGCTCTGGTCGGAAGTCCACGGAGCGCGAGTCTTGGAGGTTGGCGTCGGCACCGGCAAGAACTTGCCATACCACCCGGACGGCGCGCGCTCCGTGGCTATCGACCTCAGCCCCCGCATGCTGCGACGTGCCGCCAGCCGCGCGCAACGCCTCGGACGCGACGTAGACCTCGTTCTCGCCGATGCTCAGCACTTGCCCTTCCGTGACGACGCCTTCGACTCGGCGGCCGACACGTTCGTATTCTGCTTCGTCCCGGACCCCATCGCTGGCCTAGAGGAGGTGCGCCGAGTGGTACGGGACGAAGGGCAGATTCACCTCGTCGAGCACGTGCGCGCCCGCAATCCCGTGATGGGGCGCCTGATGGACCTCGCGAATCCCATAGCGGTGCGCCTGTCCGGGGCAAACATCAATCGGGACACGGTGTCCAACGTAGCGAAGGCCGGGATAGCGCTAGACAGCGTCGAGTCCCGGAGCCTCGGCGTTGTAAAGCTGATTCGGGGGTCGGTTCAGCCGCGGCCTTCGGCCCAGGAGGAGCGGGAGAAGCTATCACAGGAGAAGACCGAAGATGTGGCACGTGGGTGATGGCATGGGCGAGCCGGATGCTCTGGGGCGGGCTGATGATGGTCCTGTTCTGGGGCGCCATCATCGCCCTCGTCGTCTGGGCGATCCAGGGCGTGACGCGGTGGGAGCCGGGCTACACGGAGCTCCACCAGACCAGCCCCTCGGGACGGCCGCCGCTGGACATTGCCAAGGAGTGGTACGCCCGCGGCGACATCGCCCGCGACGAATTCGAGCAGATCAAGAAAGACCTTGAGGGATCCTGACCGTCGCCCATCCACGGCAAGCCGTGGGACAAGAGCGTGGTGAAGCTGGAGGGGGAGAAGGACTGACAGCATGGACGAAGAGAAAACTAACCGGAGGAGAGGCCGTCGGCGAGACCGCGGCCAGCGGCAGCAACCCCCCACCACGCCAGGTCAGGAGGGTCAAGAAGGACCACCGGAGATCACCGATCAGAGCGACGCTCCAGGTGTCCTCCCCTTCCGTCTCAGGCTCTGGGGCCGCAGCCGCCAGAAGCGGGGGGACGATGCCCCACCGCCCAAGGAACGGCCACCGGAGCGAGCGGCGCCGTCCCCCACCCCCGCTGACGTCTCCCCTCTGGCCTTCTGGCGGCGGGGTCGGGCCCGTACGTATCGGAAGCAGCCGATGCCCAAGCAGACCCTGGGCCGAACGCTGCGCCGCATCAGGGGTCTGCATTTCCCTCCCTGGGTGCCGGTGGCGTTCATCATCTTCGTGGTATTCGGTATCTTGGGGCTGCTGTTCTACGCACGAGGCGCCACCGCCGCCCCGCGCATCAATGACCACTGGCACGCCACCTACCAGGTCTTTATCTGCGGTGAGCGCCAGCCCAACTTTCCCACCTGGCCCTCCGGCGTAGGCGTCCACACCCACGCCGACGGCGTCATCCACTCGCACCCCTCCACGCCCGCCGGGGAGGGCGCGGGCGCGCGCCTGGTGAAGTGGTTTGAGTACGGCGGCGGCAAGTTGACCCAGACCGAGATGCGCATGCCCGGCAAGCGCGAGGAATACAAGAACGGCGATGACACGTGCGAGGACGGCTCGGAGACCGTGCTCCAAGTGTTCGTCAACAGTGAGAAGCTGAGCGACTGGAGGCGCTACATCCCCCACGACGGTGACCGCCTGCGAATCGTGTTCGGGCCGGAGCAGGAGACCGAGGACGTAGAGGAGGTCAGCACGCCGATACCGGAGAGCGAGGCTGTGCGAACCGTGGATATTGAGGTAACCGACATCGACGGTGACGAGAGCACCACTGCCTTTGAGCCGGATTCCATTGAGCTGAGGCCCGGAGAGACCGTGAAGCTGGCCGTAAAGAACACGGGGGCGATATCCCACTTGATTCGGTTGGCAGGGCCTGACGGGGAGTACGATACGGGCGACGACTTCCTGGCGAAGACGGCTGACGGTTCGGATATCATGGAGCCCGGCGAAGAGGGGACCGTGGTCGTCCGCTTTGACGAGACGGGCGAGTTCGAGTTCAAGGACCCGACGGTGGTTCCCGAAGCCGGCGGCGTGCTGGTGGTGACGGGAGAGCCGGTCGGCGAGACCCCGGAGGACGAGCCGGATGCGTTTGGACCGGTCGACGTCACCCTGGATGTGGCGATGGGCGACATCTTCTTCGAGCCCAGCGAGCTCGAGGTGGAAGCGGGGCAGACGTTCCTCATCGAGCTCACCAACACCGGCGAATTCGTCCACAACCTCCGCATAGCTGGGCCCGACGACACCTTCGACACGGAGGACGACTTGGTATCGACGCCGGACCCGCCGCACGCGCGCGCCGGCGAGGGCGGTCAACTGGTCGGCCAGATTGACCAGCCGGGTACCTACCGCTTCCGCTCCGACTTCCATCCCGTCGAAATGGTGGGGACCATCACCGTGAGATGAAAGCGGCGAAGGCAGCGGAAGGACAAGCCAGGAAGGAGAAGGGCGGGCCACCGGGGATGGTGTGAGTGAGCGAGGCGAAGGCCTCACTGAGACCGATAGCGGCGAGGGTGCCCTTTCCCGCGCGCTCGGCTAGATGGATGTTGCCGGTCGGCGCTGGCGCGCTGGCCGCTTTGTCGTTGGTGGCGCAGGCGCGGCGGGCAGGGGGCGGAGAGAAGCGAATCCTGAAGCCTCTCCTCAGATGGGCGACGCGCCGCGCTCTGGTGGGCAGAAGCAGGTCCGCGCTCAACTCTGAGCAGGGCAGGTTTACCCGCGCCGAGGTGGATCGCGTCCTTCAGCAGCTCTGGCGCAACTACGACGAGCTTGTGCCTGGCATACCGTGGGAGCCGACGTTCGGCGCCAGGATGACTCTCCGCCTCGCCTGCGCGACCGTCGCGGCCTATCGGGCCCTGGTGGCGGCGGGCATAGAGAAGGACGAGGCGATCCGGCTGATAGCCGATGTGGCCTGGGTAGCCTGCGGTAAGGGGGCGGCGCTGCCGGGGCTCGTTGCGCGGGCGTTCGCTCGTGACTCTGTGCGGCGGCTTCGGATCACCACCGATCTGGTTAGGCGCTTTCCGTTCAATCCCCCCGGCTACGTGATCGAGGACGTTGCCGCCGCCAATGGCGCTGTAGCGTTCGACGTGCGGCGCTGTCCTGTCGCCGACTACTTCCGTTCGCACGACCTCGGGCAACTCTGCGTGGGTACCTGGTGCAGCCAGGACTACGCCTTCGCGGAGATGTGGGGCGGAAAGCTCGAACGGAAGGGAACGCTTGCCGGAGGCGGCGACCGCTGCGATTTCCGGTGGAAAGCCGTTCGTTGAACGGCGAGAGTTAGGAGGACATCATGCTTACGCTGACGGAACCAGCGCAGAAGCAGTTCAAGGAGGTGATGGGCAGCGGCGAAATCGGCGCGTCCAGGCTACGAGTGTTCATCGACCACCGCTGCCACTGTGGCAAGGCCCACTTCAGCCTCGCTCTTGGGGATAACCATTCTCCCGACGACACGGCCTTCGAGGTGGACGGCATCCCCTTCGTGGCCGACACCGAGACAGCGTCGGAGCTGCCCTCGGTGGAGATCGACTTCGTGGAGACAGTGTGGACCAAAGGATTCACCATCCGCAACGTGGACCACCAGTGCGGCGCCCACATGATGGACTGATGCCCATCGAAAGAGGTGATGACGGATGTCCGCGCAGAAGCAACCTGAGCCCGGCGTGCAGACGCCGGTAGCCAAACCGGTGCCGCCGCCCGGCCCGGTGTTGACGCGACGAGTGTTCATTCTGGGCGGCTTCTGGTCGTCCATGTTCCTGGCCGCGGTGGGCGTCCTGGGGGCTCCCCTGGACTTCGTCTGGCCGCGCCGCAGGGCGGGAGGCTTCGGCGGCACCTTCTTCGTGTCGGCTGACCAGGTGCCGCCTCCCGGTGCGGAGCCCGTGCGGTTCCCCCAGGGCCGCTTCTACCTGTCGCACCTGGCGCCGGGGCAGGAAGGCTCCTCGGGCGGGCTTCTGGCCATATACCAGAAGTGCACCCATCTGGGCTGCACCGTCCCCTGGCGGCCCGACTTCAGGCTCCGAGACACAACGGGCTGGTACCGATGTCCCTGCCATGGCTCCACCTACACGAAGGGTGCCGCCATCCTGGTGTTCGGGCCGGCGCCGCGTCCTCTGGACCTGTTTGCAATCGAGGCCAAGGAGAACGGTGACCTAGTGGTGAACACCGGGGCCATCACCAAGGGAAGCGTCGATAACCCCCAGCAAGCCGTGCCGTACAACTCGGCCACCGTCGCCAGGGGCGGGGCCCAGCACCGGAGGGTGTAGATGCGAGTGAAGTACGACGTGGTCATCGTTGGCGGCAGCTTTGGCGGCTTGGCGGTAGCAAGTCAGCTCAGAGGAAGCACCCTTATCATTGACCGCAAGCCGATCGGCGCTGACCAGCGGTCCGCCTGCGCCACGCCTCTGCGTGTGCCCCGGGCCCTCGGCCTGGAAGAGAGCGTCCTTCAGGTTCAGGATCGTGCGCTCTTCCACTTAGGCTCGTACGCTTTCGAGCTGCCCGGCACCGAGCCCTTCTGCACTTTCGATTACGAAGCTTTCTGCCAGGGGTTCTACTCCCGGACCGGTGCCGACTTCCTGCGGGCCAGTGTGCGCGCTGTCCGAGTGGAGGGTAGCGAGCGTCTTATCGTCTCGTCCAGCGCTGGCGAGTTCTCCGCCAGGTACGTGGTGGACGCCTCCGGTTGGTCGGCGGTGGCAGCCTCTACCCTGGACTCACGCTTCCAGCCGGGGAAGGGCCTGGGCTTCGGACTGGAGACGACGGTGTCGCACCGAGAGGAAGGCCTGCACATCTGGCTGGATCGGGGCCTCCACCCGGGTAGGCTCGGCTGGCTCTTCCCCTGCGGCGAGCACAGCCGGGTGGGCTTGGCCAGCTACACGGGAAATGGCGTGAAGGGGAAACGGGTTTCGGACTTCGCCCTCAATTTTGGGCCCGGCGCCCGCTCCCTCCACGGTGGGCACTTCCCCTTGAAGCTGCGCAGCCCCGTTGTCGGCCCGCTGTTTCTCGTCGGCGATTCCGCGGGCCAGTGCCTGCTGCTGACCGCCGAAGGGATCCGACCGGCCATCTACTTCGGCCAGCAGTGCGGCGCGTTGCTGCAGATGGTCCTCGATGAGACGTTGACGCTGGCGCAGGCTCAGTCCACCTACAGACGACTGCAGCACAGTTACCGCCCCAACTATCGGTGGTTGCTCTGGCATCAGCGCTGGACCACCCGGTTGCCGGCGGCTCTGCTGGCCTGGGTGATGAAGCTGGCGAAGGTGACCGGCCGGAGCGAACGGATTCTCCGCCGCTACTGCGCCATGATGTCTATCGCGCCGCTGGATGGCGCCAGAACGCTCGGCGCCCCGGTCCCTGTGGAGACCGGCTTGGCTCCCGTTGCCCTACACCCCGCCCTTCGCGGCCAAAGGCAAGCCCTGGGGCCAGAGGGCGCAGACCCACGGAGGTGATGTCGTGAATCCGGCGACAGTTCTCGAACGCTACACGAAGGTAGCGCCCCGGTACGACGGTCTGGTCTCCTTCTGGGCGAAGGTGGCCTTCTTCCCCATCGAGCGCTATCGGCGAGAGGCTGTGGGGGCGATGAACGTCGGCGAGGGCGACACGGTGCTGGAGATCGGCTGCGGCACCGGCCTCAACTTCCCCTACATCCAGGACCGGATCGGCCCCGGTGGACGGCTTATCGCTCTGGACTATACCCCCGCCATGATCGAGCAGGCGGCAGCCAAGGTCCACGAGAACGGCTGGAGGAATGTTGAGTTCGTGCGCGGAGATGCGGCGGAGGTGGAAACGCTGGTGAACGGCGCGGTGGACGGCGCCATCTCCACGGCTTGCCTGTGCATCGTGCCCGGCTGGGAGCGGGCCATCGCCGGGGCCGCCGCGCTGCTGCGTCCGGGCGGACGCTTGGCGGTGCTGGACTTAGCCACCATGAAGCCCGGGGGCCCGCTACGCCTAGCCTCGCCGCTGGTCGACTGGTGGACCAGGCACTACGGCTTCGCTGACCCGGCGGTCGATTTCACGGAGGTGCGGCCCTGGAAGGCGACCATGGAGAAGTATCTGACCCGCGTCTCTTATCGCGAGATGTATCTCGGCACGATGTTCCTGTGCCACGGCGAAAAAGCATAGAAAGGAGGACATCATGGCTAAGGACCCAGTCTGCGGCATGGAGGTCGACGAGAAGGAGGCGTCCGGCAAGTCCGAGTACGGGGGCAAGACCTACTACTTCTGCTCGCCCGGCTGCAAGAAGGGGTTCGATGAGAACCCCGAAAAGTATCTGAGCAATGCCTAGGTGAACGGACAAGGCTCTGAATGGCGAACCTCATACGAGGTTCCGGCTGGGGCCCCCTGCTTGCGGTGCCGGCGCTGCTTCACCACGTGAAGGAGGAGTGATATGGAGACGATGGCTTACTACGCGCTCTGGTCGGGGATGATCGCCACCGCCTTGGCCCTGACTGCGGGCCTGACCTATGCCCTGGTTCCCCGATTGGCGATGCGTAGCGCCATGACCAATGTCGGCGTCGTTCAGGTGCCGATTGTCGTCGCGGGGGCCGCCTGGCTGAAGGGGGGCAGCCGGGGCATGTCATGGCTCGCCGCCGCTGTCCTCATGGCGTATCTGGGCTTCAGGTGGACCGCCTCGGACCTGCCGCCGGCCTCCAACATGTGGGAATACACAGTGGCCTTCGGATGGGCGCTAGTGGTCGGTGCGGGTCTCGTTGACTGGCGCTATCGTGCCTGGGGCCTGAGCCTGATGCTCCTCGCGGGTGCCCTCATCCTGTTTGTGATCGCGGAGGCCGCGTTCTCATCGCAGATCGGCCCCGTCCCCGCGCATCTGCAGGTCACGCACCTATTGGCGTTACACGTCAGCACAATGCTTGTAGCATTCGGCGCCTTCGGGGTCGCATTCGCCGGCGCCGTCGGCCTCCTCGTCCGGGAGATCAGCGACGGACCGAAGTGGTTGCCCACGAAGCGCGTCCTAGAACAGATCAGCGGCACGGCCGCTATGCTGGGCTTTCCGTTCTACACCCTGGGTCTGGCTGTTGGCTCCTACTGGATGAACTCTCTCTGGGGGAAATACTGGGACTGGGACACCAAGGCCGCATCCTCGCTGGCCGCCTGGCTGATATTCACGGCATACTTCCACGCCTGGAATCTGCGAGGCTGGCGGGCTACGAGAGCGCCGTTGCTGCTTATCGCAGGCTTTGGGGCGCTAATGTTCTCTTACTTTGGGGTGAACCTGTGGCAGTAGGTGCCCGTCGTGCCAGGGTAGGCGCGCGACGGTGGATGACGCTTACAGCCATCGTGGTGGCCTCGCTGCTGGCGCTGGCTGCCGCCTGTGGCGGGAACGGTGAGCCGCCCGCGGGGCCACGGCTCGTGATGGACGGCAACTCCTTCGACGTGGGCGCCATCAGGATCGGCGAGACGGTGGAGCGCACCGTCGGGTTCACCAACGGGGGACAGGAGCCCCTCATGGTCTCCATCGTCAAGGTGCGCCCTGCGCCGGATGCGGATTGCGGCTGCGGCGTCGAGGGGTTCGAGGTGAGGCCGGAGGAGGTGCTGCCCGGGGAGGCCGGAGAGCTGGTGTTCATGCTGAAGGCGCCGGAGGGGATGGAGAACACTCAGGACAAGATGCGGGTGGAGCTTGAGTCCAACGATCCCTCAGACCCTCAACGTACGATCATCCTGATCTTCAATATGGTTCCGGCAGAACAGGAAGGATAGGCGGGATGGCCGCTAAGAAGCGAAAAGGGGGACAGCCGTGGTGGCGAAAGAGAAGGGTACAGCGACGCCTGGCCGTGGTGGCCTCGCTGGCCCTAGCCATTGGGATAATTGCGTGGCTGGTAGTGCGGGGTGGGGCCGACAGCGGGCCGAAAGAGTATTTCGTGGAGCCGGCGTTGCCCTTCACCCTACCCACCGTCGCCGGGGAGGAGTTCTCCCTGGCCGATCATGAGGGGCGCCACAACCTCCTCCTCTTCTTCAACGAAGGGATTGGATGTTCGCCCTGCCTGGACCAGATCGTTGACCTGGAGGAGGACTGGGAACGGTTCGAGGCCCTCGACGTTGAGCTGGTGAGCATCATGGTAGATCCGATGGACCAGCTTACAGCGGAGGCTGAGAGACTAGGCATCACCAGCGTCGTCGCTTCGGACGAGGACAAGAGCGTGTCCAACACCTACAACGCCCTGGAGTTTAGCATGCACCCCGGGATCAAGCCCGGGCACACGTTCGCCCTCGTCGACAAGTCGGGCCAGATCATCTGGCGCTGGGACTGGATCGGTCACGGCCAGCCGATGTACGTGGAGGTGGACGAGATATACGACGATGTCTCGAAGTGGCTGGAGAGGTCAGGCGGGGAACAGCCGCCGTCCTGACGGCTGAACGCTCGGTCGCAGGGCCCTTTGTGGCAATAGAGAACGCCATTCCCTGTCCCCCGTCAGCAACTTTTGGAATCTGTGTAAGCAGTTTTTTCATGGATGACTGAGGGTTTGCTCTCGCTCCCCCAGGGGCGGTAGGTTACCGTCCAGAGGAAGGAGCGAGCGGTGCCGCAATATGGTACGCCAGCAGAGATCAAGGCTGAGGCCAGCAACGAGGAGACCAAGCAATTCGTCCGCCGGGTGAGAAGGGTCACCCGGCGCAAGTTCACCCCCCGAGGAGAAGGTACGGGTCGTCCTGGAGGGGTTTCGGGGTGAGGTGAAGGTGAGCGAGCTGTGCCGCCGGGAGGATTCGCCCGTAGATTTCGTCCAGCATGACACGCGTGGCAGTCGAGTCGCACCCATCCAGAGGCCAATCGTTCTGGGCGAGGTTGACTGCGAGGGACAGAACGTCTTGCGCCGTCATCTCGACGGTCACTTCACCGTGCCGACCGGCGGTTGATTGACCGGCTGGGCGCTTCCCATGACTAGGGCCACGGGTGCTCAAGCCGCCACCTCCATTCTGGCCGTTATCATGAGTTCGATAATGTCTGTTTGCGTACTCATTGCGCCGGCGGAGATGGGGGCGGAGGGACGAAATCTGAAGGCTCCAGGCGAGCACTTGTGGCTCGGGCACGGGGTCGGGCGCTTCGAGTCACCGGGCGCACCCAGAGGCCGTTGACAACCCGTTGACCAGGCTGGACCCGTCGTAGCGCCACCACCACACCTGTAGCCGAAGAGCCGCTCCATAGCGGGATATCCAGCCATGCCGCCCCCTGGCACCGGCAAAAACTCCTTACCTTTCCGCCTAGTGCCGCTGTGACACGAAGGGCGTCGTGGGGGGTGGCGGCGGTAACCCGGCTTCGCGAGCAATCCACTCCTCCAGGCCACGCCGGGGAATAAGCAATCGGCGGCCCAGGCGGATGAAAGGGATGCGCTCCTGGCGAACCAGTTCATAGGCCAGGCCGCGGCTGATGCGGAGCAGTCTGGCCGCTTCTGGTACAGTCACGAGCAGTGGGTCTTCTCCGGCTCTCGTCCTTTTCATGGTTCCTCGGACCCTCTTCAGCATTAGGCTACCCACGACAATGTGGGCCAGCCGATTCTAGCACGAAGCCACCCGCAGCGTCCTGCTTTTCCCGGCATCGTCGGGCGCTGGCTGAAGCCGGGCTCCAGGGCCTATTTCCTGTATCCTGAATGCATGCTAAGTGCCGTTATCGTGCATTCGGAAGGGGCATCGTCGCTTGCGACTACCAGTCAGGACGTGGCCGTCCGCCAGGCCAGCACGGACACGCGACTGGTGGCGTTGTGGCTGGACGGCCGTAGTCATCATACCCAGCGGGCGTACCGGGCGGATGTGGAGCGGTTTCTCACCTTCGTGAGCAATCCCTTGCACCAGGTCACGCTAGCCGACGTGCAGGGCTTTGCGGACTCCCTGCTGGGCCTCGCCCCAGCTAGCCGAGGTCGCACCCTGTCGGCAGTGAAGTCGTTGCTGGCGTTCGGCCATCGCATCGGATACCTGCCTTTCGATGTTGGTAGGCCGTTGAGGCTGCCCCGCCAGAAGAATCGTCTGGCCGAGCGCATCCTGTCTGAGGCTGACGTGCACCGCCTGCTCGCCCTTGAGCCGCATCGCCGCAACCGCATCCTCACTGACGCCCGTCCGGCGACGTTCCGTTAGACCCACTACTGCCAGCACTTCGCCGAAGCCCCTCGAACCGCCCCTGCCCGTGCCCCAGCCACCGGCGCCCTCCCGTCGCATTCAGCCAGTGTCGCCAGCGGCCCCGGCAACGCGAGACGCTGGTTAAGGAATAATACGTCGGTCGCAGCAAGAGGGCACCGCGGTGCCATTGCAATCCTCACAGAGGACACCTAGGCTGAACGTGGATCGGCAGAAAGGAGTGAGAGCGGTGGAAGGCGTCGTTTTCATACTCGGCAGCCTGGTCTTCCTAGGTGTACTGACTTTCTCGCTCGCGCGGATTTTCACGGCTAGGCCCCGCGAAGAGGCCGCCCAGCATATTCCGGAGTCGGTGGGCCCAGCGGCTAAGCTTGTCGTCGTGGGTGGCAGCGGTGAATGCTCCTTTCGTGCACACGAGGGCGGTCTCGTGATTGAGGTTCCCGTGAGTACGTGTACACTTGAGCGGTGTCAACCCGCCGAAGCCGTCGTTAGCCTGGCCACAGCAGCTGGTGGGAGCACTAAGGTCAAGAAGTCTACAGCTGCCTAACCTCTGGCACAACCAAACGCCTCCCGCCGGTTCTGAGCCGTCTAGCGACCACACCTTGACCAACTGCCCCCTTTCTCTGGTCAAGGACCCTCTCCACTAACATTGGGCCTGGACTCGTTTTCGGGCGCAAGGTCAACATCGTCATCGAAGGGTGCAAGGAGAGCACACCCCTGTGGGGTATGGTTCGCGACTTGCCGCCTGCCCCGTTCATTTCGGCGTGCACTTTGAGGACAACCTCATGGACATCTGCCGCAGCTGGCAAGTGGTGCCCGCCCGCCTGGAGAACCTTGTGGAGGCCATCCACCGCGGCCTAAAGAGGCGGGGAAAACCGTCCCCGCGGGTAAGCTAGGCCCACCGGCGCTCCCGAGGAACATGACCACAGTGGCCGATACCACCCTGTAGCCCCCTGCCTGCCGGTCGTCATACGTTCGCCTTCCCTTTAGGCGGAGGATTGACGACAAGATATTCCAGCGACCGAGGCGTAGACCCCCCCTCTATGACACTTCTCATGAGGACAGGTTCAGCGATGAGTACCACGGTGATGGTTCGTAGACACCTTCATCGGCCTGAAAAGACACGCCGATGCCGTTGCTGGCCCTTCGCGAGGGGGTATAGGTTGGATGTAGAAAGAATTGTGACGAGTTTCACGAGCGGAGGCGTACATATGGCTGCGCGATCTAGTCGCCGA
>SDBV01010331.1_pt1 | contig 12248 bp, 9 predicted proteins | sample 2277081 | NCBI WGS metagenome assembly SDBV01 (sample SAMN10402039, study PRJNA504765) | marine sediment metagenome | isolation source: marine sediment core GS10_PC15, 223 cmbsf | place: Arctic Ocean: Southern Knipovich Ridge | collected 2010 | reverse complement strand
GGTTTCTACAACGGACTCGGCCAGGGCCCATTCGTGCATATGATTCTCCTATCTTCGAGTTTCTTCTCTGTTGTGCAGAACAGTCTCTAATATATACACTGTCAACGTCAGCGGAAATGCCCGCTGGCGTAGACCACAGAGCAATGGCGACACGAAAAAGAACAGCCCGTAAGCGGAAAGTGACAGCTAAACCACCTCAAGACAAAACAGAAAGACCTCTGGTGGCACGCGAACGTCCTCGAGTCGCACGCGACAGACCTCTGGTGGCACGCGAACGGTACGTCTTTCGGGGGATCATTCAGGGAGTGGGCTTCAGGCCTACGGTCTATCGCTGCGCCACCCGACTGGGACTCACGGGATTCGTTCAGAACAGGCGTTCCGAAGTCGTAGCAGAGATCCAGGGAGACGTCGATTCGATCGGAGCATTCCTCGATACCCTCAGGGATCTTCTTCCTGCACCTGCCCATATCGATGGTGTCACCAGCGAAAGCATCGCAAAGCAACAGGAGGATGGTTTTCGCATAGTGCAGAGCCTCACCTCTGCGTTTATCTTTCCGCCGATTCCGCCGGACCTGGCCCTGTGTGACGAGTGCCGTTCGGAGGTGTTGAATCCTGCTGATCGTCGATACCTCTATCCTTTTATCACCTGCACCCACTGCGGACCCCGTTACTCGATCGTTGAGGACACGCCCTTCGATCGGGATAAAACATCGATGGTGGACTTTCCCCAGTGCCCCGCGTGTCTCGAGGAGTATACCAATCCGGAGAACAGACGGTTTCACTCCCAGACCAACTCCTGTCCGCTCTGCGGCCCTCGTCTCACACTGATAAACCGAGAAGGTACGACCATCGGGGGGGATCCCATCAGAGAGACAATTAAAGCCCTGAAAGGGGGACGGATCATCGCCATTCAGGGTGTTGGAGGATTTCATCTCGCCGTGAATCCATCTTTCGATAGAAGCATGCAGAAGCTGAGAAGCGATAAGGAGAGAGAGCGAAAACCTTTTGCCTTGATGGTGCGGGATCTCGAGGAAGCAAAAAAGCTCTGTCAGATGCATGAAGGAGACGAAGGCATGCTCTGCTCTCCGGAGAGCCCCATTCTCATTCTGCCCATAGGGGAAAAGGCCCCGGCATATCTAAACGCAGTGTCGGATACACAGACCCTGGGAATCATGCTGCCCTACACCCCCCTTCATCTGCTCCTGTTTTTTCATCCCGAGGCAGCAGCTCATCCCGAGGCAGACGAAAAGTACAGGCATCTCGTGATGACCAGCGGAAACCTCAAGGGCGAACCCATTATCACACAGGGAGATACCGCTCGAAGAAAGCTGGCCGATATCGCTGATCTCTATCTCCTTCACAACCGACGCATCATCTTCCGCACGGATGACTCGGTATTACGTCCGAATCCACCTTTAAGTCAGAAACCACCCTTGCGGCCGAATGCATCCGCACCGGCCGAAACTCCCGCCGGATATTGCCTCTTGAGGCGATCAAGGGGATTTGTGCCAAAGACAGTCATCTTAAAGCGAGAGCTGACCTCGTGCACCCTGGCCGTCGGGGGAGATCTGAAAAATGCCCCGGCCTTTGCCAGGGGGAACCGTATCTACCTGTCTCCCTACATAGGTGACCTGGACAATCTTGACACCATGGAAGCCTTCGAATCCCAAATCCAAAAGATACTCTCCCTCTTCAGAATCGGTCCGGACAGACTGGTCTGCGATACCCATCCTCTCTACCGATCTACCAGATGGGCACAGAATCAAGGGATCACCAACAAGGTTCACGTCCAGCACCACCATGCGCACATTCTTTCGGTTATGGCCGAATACGATCTGGAAGAAGTCCTGGGACTCTCGTTCGACGGTACCGGTTACGGGACCGATGAGACAATCTGGGGCGGGGAGTTCCTTCATTGCACAAGGAGCTCTTTCACCAGACTCGGAAGCTTTAAAAACTTTGCTCTGCCGGGAGGAGACGCCGCCGTTCTCCATCCCATTCGCATCGCCATCTCCATTCTGCAAAGCGGCTCGAACGCCGAGAAGCTGGAAAAAGCCTTTCACCTGCCCTCGGGAGAGTTCCAGCTCGTCTTGGAGATGATCAGGAAAGGCATCAACGCACCTCTCACGAGTGCCCTGGGTCGGATATTCGATGCCGGCGCCGCCGCCCTGGGACTCGTTGAGAGGGTAAGCTACGAGGGGGAGGGCCCCATACGAATGGAGGGATATGGAATCGCTCACTTCACCAAGCAGGTTCCGCAATCCGATACGTCCTCACTCGGTGATCTTCTTCCTCTCCATGAGCAAGAGGAGGGCAGGTTCCGTTTCGATCCCTTTCCCCTCATCAATCATCTGCTTGAGAACAGGCAGAGAGAGCCATTGGGCTCTCTTTGCCTCGAGTTCCACCGAGCCGTCTCACTGGCATCACTTCGGGGAGTGGTGCGTATGAGGGAGAGCACCGGAATCAATCGGCTTGCCCTATCCGGGGGTGTCTTTCAGAATATGCTCCTGAGAAGACTTCTTATACCGGCGTTGGAGGCCGAGGGCTTCGAGGTCTACACGAACCGTTCCATTCCACCGGGAGATGGCGGACTGGCGGTGGGACAGGCCTACTATTCGGGAAAATAAACGGGTTGGCTCAATAAACGGGTTGGCTCAATAAACGGGTTGGCTCAATAAACGGTGGTATTTACAGGGATTTCTCAGTATATATGAACAGGAGGTTGTCATGTGTTTAGCCGTTCCCCTCGAGATAAGCAAAATACTGGATCAGGAGCGGGCCCTTGTCAAACAGGGAAGGGGAGAGCTGGAAATCAACGTCTCCCTTCTTCATGAACCCAAACCTGGCGATTTTGTTATCGTGCATGCAGGATTCGGGATCGATAAACTCGACCTCGAAGAGGCAAACAAGAGATTGGAGCTGTTCCGCGAGATCGACGTCGTAACCAATAACGGCGGCCTTTCAAATAACCGGGACTCTCATGACCACTGAACAGGCCCTGAAGAGCGATCTGAATGACCCCGATCTGGCCAGACCTATCCTGGAGGAGATCGGGAAAATTGCCAGGAATCTCAATCAGAGGATCCAGATCATGGAGGTGTGTGGTACCCATACCGTTGCTCTTCGCAGAGCCGGAATCCACTCCCTTCTTCCCCAAAACGTGATCCTCGTTTCCGGACCCGGCTGTCCCGTTTGTGTTACACCTGCCAGCTACATCGACAACACCCTGAACCTGATCCAGGAGAAGCGCGTCCGTATCGCTACCTTCGGTGACATGATGAAGGTACCGGGTTCGGACGGCCGATCCCTAAGCGCGTTTACGGCAACAGGCCGGGTCAGAATGATCTACTCACCCGCCGAGCTCATCGAGATGACAGAGAACAGCCCTGATCCTGTGGTCTTTCTTGGAATCGGCTTCGAGACCACGATACCCGCCGTGGCCTCGGTGTTCCTGAAGGCTCACAGGATGAAGGTTAAAAACCTCTTTCTCTACACCGCCTTCAAAACGGTGCCCAACGCTCTGAAGGCTCTCCTGAGCGACGAGGAAAGCAAGATCGACGGCTTTCTCCTTCCCGGCCACGTTTCCGTCATCATCGGCCGAAAGGCCTATGCGTTTTTGGAAGAGGCGGGAGGTGTACCGGGAGCCGTTGCCGGGTTTGAACCCATCGACATGCTCCTCGGCATACTGATGATACTTCGCCAGGTCCGTTCGGGAACCAATCGGGTCGAAAACGCCTATCCCCGGGCCGTCAGGGAGGATGGAAACCAGAAAGCACAGGCCGTTATCGAGGAGCTTCTCGAGCCGAGAGACGATCTGTGGCGGGGATTGGGAACGATCCCTATGAGCGGAATGGGACTCAGGAACACCTTTGCCGAAATGGATCCTGTTGCCGTTTTCGGCTTGCCCGATCTGGTCGACCATGATCCTCCCGGGTGTCTGTGCGGAAGCGTAATCCAGGGGAAACACCTTCCCACAGAATGCAGCCTCTTTGGCGGGCGATGCACACCCGACCACCCGGTTGGGCCCTGCATGGTCTCCTCAGAGGGCTCCTGTGCCGCGCATCTGCGGTACGGGGAGATCGCCCGTTGAATCCACCCACGAAGCCATCCAATATGAAACCATCCAATATCAAGCTCGAACACGGAAGTGGAGGAGCACTCTCGAGAGAGCTTGTCGATTCTGTGATCTTTCCGTTCTTCAGAGGTAGCGAATACAGGGAACTCTCGGATGCTTCGCCTTTAACGATAGACGGAGATATCCTGATCACAACAGACACCTATGTCGTGGATCCTCCCTTCTTTCCCGGAGGAGATATCGGAGAGCTGGCAGTCTTTGGTACCTGCAATGACCTGGCCGTTTCCGGAGCCAAACCCCGGTTCCTCACTCTGGGTTTCGTTCTGGAAGAGGGGCTGCCCCTTTCGGACCTTCGGCGTATTCTGCAGTCTATTGCCAAAGCAGTAAAAGAGGCCGGGGTAAAGATTGTCACGGGGGACACAAAGGTCGTACCTCGAGGAAAGGGAGGGGGAATCTTCATCAATACGACCGGAATCGGGCAGCGGGTGGCCAAAGCTGCTCTGAGCCCGTCTAAAATCGAGACTGGAGATGCGCTCATCGTCACCGGTCCTGTGGGATCTCATGGAACAGCGATCCTGGCCGCCCGGGAGTCACTGAGCGTCGGCAGTGAGCTGGTCTCTGACTGCGCCTTTCTCTTTCCCCTCTGCGAAAAGATGTTCAGGTTGAAAGAAAAGCTGCGCTTTTTGAGAGACGCCACGCGGGGGGGAGTAGCCGCGATCCTCAATGAGATCGTTGCGCATCAGAGTTTCAGCATTTGGGTTCGGGAGAAGGATGTACCTGTAGAGGAAAACGTCGCCGCCACGGCGGAGATCCTGGGACTCAACCCCCTGGAGATAGCGAATGAGGGGGTTGTGATCGCCGTTGTAGCCGGGGCCGAAGCGGAGAGAGCCGTAAGCATGCTTAGGGAACACCCCGCGGGAAGGGAGGCGACGATCATAGGTGAAGTTAGGGAGACAAATCCCGGCAAGGTTGTTCTTCTGACTCCGATTGGCGGACGTCGTATCCTCGATTTTCCCCGAGGTTTGGTTCTTCCCAGGATATGTTAAGGAGTTTTCCCCTCGAAGGAGGTCTTTGTGTTTTACCTCAACGTCGATATAAAAAGAGTCGATGCGGAACTCAGTGGGGGACTGGAAATCCTCCGTTCGATCCTGCCGCTTCGCTTCTCCGCCAAAACCGGCAGATACACCGTAACTTTTGAAAGGAGTTCCGATTCTCCAGCGGTTCGGATCGAAGGATCGAGTGTCACCATCCGCTATTCACACGCGGCTCACGCCTTTCGCATGCTGGGCATTCTTGCGGGCCAACTCAAACGGAACAGACCGCTTAGAAGCTTCAGGGAGACCAAGGGCTTTTCTCTTGTCTCTGTAATGCTGGATGTATCGAGGAACGCCGCCCCAAAGCCTGATGCACTAAAGAGACTGTTGAAGTATCTCGCTCTCATGGGCATCAACGGCTTCATGCTGTACACAGAAACCAACTACGAAATACCGGGGGAGCCATTTTGGGGATACAACAGCGGCAGGTATACCCTCCGGGAGCTCAGGGAGCTGGACCGTTTCGCTGCATCCCTGGGAATCGAAATGTTTCCCTGTATTCAAACCCTGGCCCATCTCAGAAAGGCCCTTCACTGGGAAGCTTACAGGTTGGTAAAAGATACCGAGACCGTAATGATGGTGGACGAGAAGGCAACCTACGATCTGATCGAAAAAATGATAAAAGCTGCAACCAGGCCGTTCTGTTCGCAGAGAATTCATATCGGTATGGACGAGGCGTGGGACCTGGGCCTGGGAGCTTATCTGAAAAAGAATGGATACACCAAACCCTACGCTCTCATGAAGAGGCACCTGAAACAGGTGCTGGCGATAACGTCCCGACACAATCTCAAACCGATGATGTGGGCAGATATGTTCTTTAGAGCCGGTTCGCAGACCGGTGCTTACTACGATCGGGGCGTTGTGCTCTCCGAGAGTATCAAAAAGAGCATCCCTGGAGACGTTTCTCTGATCTACTGGGACTACTATCACTTCGACGGGCCAACGTACCTCTACTGGATCGACCGTCATCTTGAGCTGGTATCAAAAAACAGACTGTCTATGGCTCCGGGGGCACAGACATGGAACAGGTTCTGGACCCACTACCCCTATGCCTTTGCCACCATGAAACCGGCTGTGGCGGCGTGCCGGCAGAGAGGCATCGAGGAGATCATCCTCACGGCTTGGGGAGACGACGGAAACGAATGCGATTTCTACTCGATGCTCCCGGCCCTGCAGTTCTTTGCCGATCAGGTCTATGTAAGGAAGTTCGATTACAGGCAATTTACCGACAATCTTCTCGGCACATGCGGTATCGAATTCTCCGAATGGGAGAGTGCGGGAAACCTCGACTCACCAGCATTCCTTAACCCTGCGAAACTCCAGAATAACATATCAAAGGCGCTGCTGTGGGAGGATCCCCTCTTCGGCATACTCCAGCCGATGCTGGAAGGTCTCCCGCTGCGCTCCCATTTTGCCGACATAGCGGTAAAACTGGAGTCCAGCGTAAAGAACCGCAAGCTTAAGGGAAACCCCTCTCTCAACCGAAGGCTGCGCTTACCGCTTCAGCTGGCCCGTATCCTATCCGTAAAATGCGATCTTCCGGCCAGATTGTACCAGGCCTACAGGCACAAAGACAGAGAGACATTAGAACATATTGCCAAGAGTGATCTGTCGTTTCTGCATCGCGAGATAAAACGGATGTGGGAGCTCCACCGGGAGTTCTGGTATGAAACGTACAAGGCGCACGGATGGGAAACTCTGGAGAACCGCTACGGGGGGCTGCTTGCAAGAGTGCGTTCAACCCAGACTCGAATCAAGCAATACCTCTCCGGGAAACTCGATGCAATCGAGGAACTGGAAGGAAAGCGACTAAAAATCGCCAGGCTGAAGAAGGGCGAGCTGCCGACTCTCAGATACGCCTCATGTTACACCGCGACACCGAGCGCCGTAAACTAAAGTTCGCAAATTAGAGTACTGGAAAACGCGCTCGATTTGTTAGGTGCTACTCTTCGATTCCGAGGAGAACGACAATTTTAGACCAGGCCTTATTTCTATACTCGTCGTACTCTCCCGCCTTACTCTTGTTGCCTGTCTTAACGAACTGAATATAGCTTTGAGCCTGGCCCGAGAGCAGGTCAAGAGTCTTGATCATCTCGGACACGAATTCAAAATCATCGTCGCCGAGCTTTCCCGCTGCCTTCAGCTCCTCGAGGCTCTCCATGGAGCTTTGTGCCATCTGTGACAAACTCTGCAGAAGACTGGAGGTGGTCTGGTCATCGTATACCTCATTAGCATGGCCGTCGGAAATAGATCCCACAGCCATATAGGTCACATACATCGTCGACGCACCCAGTGCACCGATTGCGGTCAGCTCTTCGTCCTGGGCCAGGAGAGGCATGCTCACAACACACAACACAGCTATCAGTGAAACAAGTCGCTTTTTCAAACCATTCTCCCTTTTTGAGTGGTTAGGCCTACCCGCGTTCGGTTGCGTTATTCGTCGATGGGCATAGGGCTGCAAAGATTTTTTTCACTGTCTGCGACTCGACCGCAGTTGAAACAGATATACTGTGGATTCTTCGTTATCCTTTTTATCTGATCGAAGAGCCCCTTGCTGGCAAGCACGCAAATGTGCCCCTGGTGGTCGCCTTTGCATTCGGATTCAGCCATTTCTTTTCCTCCGTTGCAGCGCAGATAGCCGTTGTCGGAACACCCAGCATCATAATGGTTTGCCCCGGGTACATCAAGGCAGACAGGTAACAGAACCGGAATTTCAAGCCATCTCAGCGGAATCTCAGGATGTCCCAGTTTCGCTGCCGAGCAATCTTCCTCAGTCGGATGTCAGGATTCACGGCTACAGGTCGCCCCACCGCCCCAAGCAGAGGAAGATCGTGGAAGCTGTCGGAGTAGAAGGAGCAGTCATCGAGCCGGTATTCCAGGCTCTCAAGATATTCAACAACTCTTCTCTTTTTCTCCTCTCCAAAGAGAGGAGCCGACAGAAACCGACCCGTACATATTCCGTGTTTAAATTCGAGCCGGGTGGCGATAACGTCCTCCACTCCCAGATGCTCGGCAAGCGGTCTGATAACGATATCGATAGAAGAGGTTGCCAGGACTACCCTTCTTCCAACGGTTTTCAGATTACGTATAAGCTCGAATGCCTGGGGAAAGATGTCTCTTATCAATTCCTCTTCAAAGCTCTGTCGAGAGACCCTTTCGATCTCCTCTACCGATTTGTCAATCAGTTCGGGAAAACCGCGACCCAGGAGATCCTTGCCCATGTCACCAAATAATGGGCCGCCCACGCGGTATTTCAGATAGTAGTAGGGCAGTGAGAGGTAGAAGCTAAGAGGCAGGAGCCCCATACGAACGCCCTGCATCACAAAGCACCGTCCCGATGACCTCCGTGTAATCGTGTGATCCACATCGAAAATTTCCATCCCGGGTTTTAACATAAAAATCCAATACTATCCGGCTGATTCAATGAAACGGCTTATGAGACGTTTCCGGGGCGAATGGGAAGGCGCATACTGAAGGTCTTTTTCCCCCCGAAATCCCCGACTTCGACGAAGAACTTCAGGAATGCGGCGTGCGAGATCAGCAAGACCTCTTCGGTGATGTAAAAGTTTCCCGGCTCTACGAACTGCTGACCCAGATGATAGATATGGTTGAGGGAATCCGCGATAACATGACCGGTTCCAACCTCCGTGTATACCAGATTCCCGATGCTCAAAGCCAGACGGAAAGAGATGAAGTTCGGAAAAATCGACTCCTCTATGTCGTAAAGGTGCTTGACAAGCATCAGGCGGAACCCGCACTTCAGGGCGTCATTCTTCTTTAGATTGAAGGGAAAGAGGATCACACCGCCGAATCCGGACCATATCCAGATTCGACCATTGAAGGAACCGACAAGGGTTTCGACATATTTCCTGAAGGAACCAAGCGCTTTAGCCAGGGTGTCTCTCCCGTACATCCTCTCCATTTCAACAGCGCCGTCGAGCTCAACAAACATCAGGCAAAAAGTATACTCTCTTCCCGGTGCGATATCCTTCCAGTCGTATCCCGAGCTGATGTATTTTGACTTGATCGTCTCCCTCGTTTTCTCTTCTGCCGTTTGGGCAAGCTCTCTTCCTGTGTCAGAAAGGTACCTGATGATCTGTTTCAACCGCTGAATATCGATCCCTTTTTTAATTGAATTCTTGTCCACATAATCGACGGCTCCGCCGTGAAAGAGATGGGCCACATCCTTGATTTTATTCAGGGGATCCAGAAAACCATAGAAGAGGGTATCTGATCTAGAGAGGGTGCGAATGTATCGCGATATCTGCGGCGTTTCAAGCCCCGACAGATCGAGATAAACCAGGGTTCCCGGCTCAGTGTCTTTCAGAACCTTATTCAGCTCTTTACGGGCATGGAATTGGGGTTTGCCAAATTCGGTGCTCTTGCGCTTGATTTTAAAATACGCGTCCGCCTTACGGGAATCTGAGAAAACCAGAATTTCCAAATATCACTCCCACTCCAGCTTATAGCGATAAAGATTGCTTCTAGCAGAAATTTCAACAGGTTGAAAAAAACTCTCGAGCTTGGTACCCAAATCGGTATAGACACTTGGAGATATTGTAAGACTATCAGAGACTGCATACCGCGCTTCGATCTCAATAAGCCTGTTAATAGTTGCACTGCGAATTTCATTCACATTGTTAAAAAACTGACAGGGACCCGTGTGGGCTGCGATTCGGATACTGAGAGGCTCGTTGAAGGGACAATCGAAGAGATTGTACATGAAGAGTTCCAGAAGGAGCTCGATCGCTGCAAGGGTTACCTGCGCGTTTTTATTGCCAAAATAAAAGGCTGCCAGCCCCCCGTCCCCTTCCCATCGCCACATACGACCTTCACGCTTTTCAACCATTCCGGCCACGAGTCTCTTGACATCGGTGAAACCCCGCATGATCTCATTTTTCGAGTATCGCCTGACCAGCTCAGAGTTACCGACAATATCAAAGCTGAGAAAAGAGAACTCATACGTGAAACCCTCCCGCAGCACGCCCCATCCGACGGTTTTAACACGCCGGTCCCGCTCGACGATGGCTCCGTATTTCTCGTTATAGGACAGACCGACCTCTTCCAGCTCATTCAGGATCTGCGGAAGAAGTCGGATGGTTACGGGTCGGCCCATATTGCCGTTTTGGTTCACATCGATCAGAACCTCGATAAAACGGATCAGTAGCTTCTCCGAAACCATATCCATGTAGACCTGTTTTGCCGCGTCGACCTGTGGGATAGGGATATTCTCAGGAAATCCCGACCTCCTATGCAGATCGTAGTCCGGTATGATCCTGCGAACGAGTCTCTCCATCAGGTGGACCGTCATCGAGTGGGAGAGGGCGTCGATTATATATTTTCCCAGGCGTATGTTCCGTTTCACGTATCCCGATCTCTCTCGCTGAGTCGGACTCGGCGCATTAGCAGAATTCCAAAATATAGCCGGTCATCAAAATTTGGTATGTCACTTACAATTGTAGTAATTTCCTGCTCTTTTTTCAGAGAATATTATAGATATTGGGCCTTTGGGTCAAGTTTAGGACAGACCTCGCAACCTGGTCTGCGGTGGCGCCTGCCGCGGCACGCCGAGGGTACGCCGCCCCGGGCACGCCGCCTGCACTCTCCGAGCTTTACAAGCTTGACAGAGCTTATTGATTTCCCTAGGGTCTTGCAAACAGGGGGGTTGATTTGCCCAATTGTCCCGAATGCGGTATAGACGTTGTTGAAGAAGGTCTTTGCCCCGAATGTTCGAAGGAATATATAAGGGACAGAAAAACCTCCGTGAGTTTAAAACATCCTGTTGTAATTCTCGTTTTGGCGATTCTCGCCTTGGGCGGAGGATTCATGATCGGGCGGATTAGTTCCGCCTCCCGCATCTCGACGATACAACCTGTCGATTCCGACGGGTCCCTCTCCGATTCCGATGGGGCCTCATCCAATTCCAACGGAACCAGGAATTCAGATTCTTCCGCTGCGGAAACTGCAGTAAAAACCGAAGATCTGGTTCCGAGATACCAGCTTTCTGAGCGTACGGATCACCCTCCGATCGACGACACAGAAGAGGAGGCCTACGTCCAATGGATGGTATCACACACAGGCGCAGAAGAATCTGTTCTGCGAGAGAGGTGGCAAAGATCCCAAGCCTGTAAAACCCTCTATGAAACCCCGGATCTCTCCAAACCCCGGGTCATCGAAGCTTTTCTAATGACACCACGGGAGATATTTGCAAGAGACAGCAACCGGGACCGGGCCTATGATAACGCGGCTTTGCCGATAGGGTGGGGACAAACCATCTCCGGCCCTCATATGGTCAGCAGAATGACCGAGTCTATCGACCCTCAGCACAACCACAGAGTTCTGGAGATCGGAACAGGTAGCGGATACCAGGCGGCCGTTCTGGCACAGCTCTCCAACTTTATCTTCACGATCGAAATCGTCCGGCCTTTGGCCCTGCAAACCAAGGCGATTGTAGAGAGGCTCTACTCCGATTATCCGGAGTACAAGAATATCCGTTTCAAGATCGCAGACGGATACTATGGCTGGGAGCAATACGCTCCCTTTCACCGGATCATCGTAACAGCAGGTATCGATCACATACCTCCGGCACTTCTGAAGCAGCTTGCCCCAGAAGGAATCATGGTTATCCCGGTAGGCCCGCCCTCGGGGCAGACTGTGTTGAAGGTCACCAAGCAGCTCGCCTCAGACGGCCAGATCACACTCACGAGGGAGGATGTTTACAGGGGAACCTCGAGAGGCAACATCATATTCGTTCCCTTTACAGACTCTAGTGGGGAAAAACACAGCTCAAAGTAAAACATTGAGCATGGAAAACTCCCCTCGCCGGGCTACGGCAGTCGCATGGCGAGGGTATTCACCGGACGACGGTAGTCGGCTACCGACAGTTGTCGCTTTGGCACCAATAGCACAACACTGTGCTATTCTTATAGTAAAGCAGCTATTCTTATAGCAAAGTCAGCTCTCACGACGCATAAGAATCGCAACGTGCGAAGAGATCGCTTTACCCTCAGAATTTCGTGCTGATTTTCAGGAGGTGAAAATGTTGAAACGAACGTTTGCTGCAGCTCTGTTCTTGATCC
>SDBV01010330.1_pt1 | contig 12248 bp, 4 predicted proteins | sample 2277081 | NCBI WGS metagenome assembly SDBV01 (sample SAMN10402039, study PRJNA504765) | marine sediment metagenome | isolation source: marine sediment core GS10_PC15, 223 cmbsf | place: Arctic Ocean: Southern Knipovich Ridge | collected 2010 | reverse complement strand
TCTTCTTATAACCAAAGACCACTTTCTTCGCATCGAACGACAGGTCGAACCGGTCGAACAGCCCGCCGTCTAGTTCCGGTACGAGCGTGGTGACCTTCCCGCCCGGGCCAACCGGCGAAAGGATGCAAAGATTGCCGCTCGAACCGGTGGCGCTCTGGTCGGCATAGGTGTGTCCGTAGAGATTCCCCGACCGCTTGAGGAACAGCAGTTTGTCGAACTTGAGCGCCGGATGGGCCAGCATGCTTTCGCGGCGCACCGCATCCAATGCGTCTTGGACCTCTCGCAGTTGGTCCGGCGTACCGTTCTCGACTGCGATCTGGCGGGCCTCCAGTTCGGTCAACTGCTTGAGATACTGCTCGCCGCCGGGATAACGCCGCCCGAACGCCGCCATCGTGTCGCGCACGGCCACCCGCAATGCTGCAATGTTAACGCTGCCCGGAGGAAGAACCGTAGCGCGATGCTCCGGCGGAATGGAGGCAAGCTGCTTCACCCTGCGCCGCGGCGCACGCCAACCCTCGGGAAAAGCCTTCGACGCCAACAGACGCAGGGCCTCGATGTTTGGAAGCCCGCCGCTTCGGGTCAGCTTGACGGTGTGCTTGCCCTTGGTGACCGAGAACCGGGCGGTCCTTCCGGATCGATCGTAAACGCTGTCCCACATCGCGGCGTTGCTGTTCCATGTGACCCGGTCGGGCTGCTCCATAGGCGTGGTGCTGAAAGTAACGCCATGGCAGCCCTTGCCAATCTGTTTGCCGTCGACAAAGACGTCAACAGGTCTCGCTTCGGCTGCCGAGTAACGAATCTGAAGCATGTATTCGGCGGTTACGGGCAAGTCTATGTCGTACTCGATGACTCCCGGGTCAGTCTGCTTCGGATCGCTGCCAACGACAGGTCCGCAGTCGGCGTATTGATCGGGGCTTGCATAGATCCGGGCATTTCCGCGATCGAAAGTCCAGGCGGAAATATCGAACGACCCTGCCGGCCGGGCCGGGGGCTCTCCACCTGACTGCGCCGCGACTTCGGTTGCTTTGGGAGATTCCAACGCCTTGCGAAACTTGGCCGGAACACTGCTGATGTCCCGCACTTTGTACTCCGGTTGCTTCCAATCTTTCGGAAACTCCGTCTGAGTATCCAGACGCAACGCCACCAGGTGAGGCAGCGGTCCGCTACGGGCGAACTTCAGCGTATGGACCCCCTTACTCATCGACATACGGATAAGCTCATGCCTGTCATTTCTGCTATAGCCTCGCCTGTAGAATCCTTCCCACCTGGCTTTGCTGCTGTTCCATGCTGACTTGTCGCCTGGCGTCCAGTAAGTAACTCCTTCGCAGCCCCTGCCCAGGTTCCGGTCCATGCCCCGTCCGTCGAGGAAGACTCTGACCGGTCGCGCCTCGGCCGCCGCGTAACAGATCTGAAGTGTGTATTGGGCGGTAACGGGGACGTCGATATCATATTCGACCGTCCAACCCCAGGCCTGTTCGGGTCCGCCGATCACAACCGGTCCGGCATCGGCGAATTCAGTGGGGTCCGCATGAATCTGCACGTTTCCCCGTGCGAACGACCAGGCGGGAATCACCAGCGATCCGGCCTCGGCCCGGGCTACCGGAAACACGACGCTCCAAACAGCAAGGCACGCCACGGCGAGCATGATCAGCGACAAGGGGCGGCACCGCCACGCTTGAGATAATCCGATTCTCATTGTAGGCACTCCTGTAATGGGCAACAGTAGGTTTTCGGCGACACTTCCGCTGCGCCAGATACAGTTCATCATACCGCCCCAGTTTTTCGCTGCAAGATCGGCCCGTATCGCTTCGGGTGACACCAGATCTCCTTGCGTATGAAGTGATTTCATTATGACAGCGGAACGGCAGTCCCCAATTGCCGTCCCTTAGTCAACCAAAGCCCCGAAATCTCGTGAAAATAGGGCGCAAATAGGACATGCGCCGGGCCCAGTCATGCCCACCAGTTGACGGGTTCCGGCGGCCCGCGAGGAACGACCTCTTGCGCGCGGAGGTCGATCATACCGACGCTAGTTAGCCGGTCCGCCGTCGCTCCGAGAAATCGGTCGTTATTTGACGTGTCCCGCAATATGCATGAGTTGATGACACAAACCGCCGAATATGGGCTTTGTGGCTGCCGCATCAATCCTCATCAGTGCCTCCGAACATCGTCTGAGATTCATGCTGTTGGCGAGTGTGAAGTCCGTATTCTCAAGGAGTTTCGATGTCGGCTCAATTGTTTGCCCCCACGGGGAAGAGGTCGAAAACAGCGGAAATCCGCCGTTCGGGAGCGTCCCCGATTTTTCGTTTACACGGGGTGTGAACGGTTACCTGAAGCTCAAACAAGACAAGCCGCTGGCAAGAATAAACGTTGTCCGGAAATAGAGGAAACGGTTAACCGAAACGTTGCACTGAGGAACGGCTCAGAAGTAACTTCCCGATTTGGCATACTCATTCTTCTCGTTTTTCCCCTCCTCCTTGAGCCAAGCTATATTGAACTTCGCCAAGGTAATGTTGGTGATCGTAAATCTCTTCGTCGGATGATACTTCTCAAAGAGCAAATAGATAGTTCCGTCTTTCCCCGCTGTAATCGAAGAGTATCCGGAAAGACCGTCGTGAGGGATCGTTCGCTTGATCGGCCAAGTTTCTTCGCAGTCGAAACTCACCTGAACAGTCATTTTTTGACCAACTCCACCCGGATTATCCGCAATCGTGAAAAGGAGGACGTCTTTTTCCTTCGTGGTCCCATCGGGCATTCGGGTCAGCCCCGCGCTCATCCCATAACTCGGGTGTTTTGCATAATGAAAATAGTGTGCTGCCGCCGGTTCAAACAGTTCGTCGGATGCACTCCAATCGGCGAAGTACTTTCCGCCGGAATAGCTCCACGCAATACGCCGTCGATGGTCGATCGAGAGGTGCGAGCGGGAATTATAATAAATGCTACCGTCCGAGAGCTCTGCAAGAGCGCCTTCACCGGTTCCGGCTTGAACCGGTTCTCCTGTTTGCCACGTCTTCCCACCGTCGTTGCTGTGAATTGCGGAGTTGTAATGATAAAACCAAGTTGAGAGGTCCTTCTTCCCAATTTTGCAGTATGGACGAAATCGCGCGGGCATAATCAGACGCCCTTTGTACTTTCCATGCTGCAGGGTGAGCCCTGCCTCGGAGCAGTAAACTTCAGCATAAACTCCATCGGGCGTCCCGTGTCCAAGCCGATTCGGAAGTACCTTTTCAATTCCCTCCTTCTTCCACGTCTTCCCATCATCCTTACTTCGCCAAATCACGCAAGTGTAGGGGTCAACAAGTAGGACGTGTCCGACGTTTTCGTCGACAACTACATTCCCAGCAAACTTAGGGGCGATTTCCTTGACTTGGCTCCACGTTTCTCCTTTGTCTTCACTGCGACGATACATGCGGCAACAATTGGTAAAGGCCAAAACTGAGCCCTCCGGGGCAACGACAATTCTGGGAATGCGAATGGGGCCAAAAAGGTCTTCCATTTTGAAGAACGGTGTTTCGTCTTTGCCCGTATCCTGCCTCTCTTGTGCAACGACCGCATTTGGAAACAGAACCATGCCCATCACAATCAAGGCCATGGACAACATCAAGCTCTTCGCAAGTCTTAGTGAATCGTACATGTGTTGTTCTACCTTCCTTGTTCTGCATTTACTTATATTTGCCAAATCGGGAAGTTATCTCTGAGGCTCGGACGGGAGACTCCAGCATATCCACAAGGGTGTTGCCCCATGGGTCTGGGGTTCGTGGCTACTATTACAAACCGAGGGACAGCATCATTGCTCCGTCCTGGCCACGGTCCAGTGTTTGTTTTCCCGGCCGAAGGTCATGCTCACGGAGTCACCCTTGTGCGTCAGGGAAACGGTCACCTGGCCGTCCTTCGCCGTGGTCTGGGTGGCCTGAGCCAGTGTCTTTCCACTCACCTCGTTGGGATGGGGGACTAGAACCGTGATGAAGGTGACCGGCTTTCCCGCCTTGAGCGTCTCGCACGAGTAGGTCACCAGCCAACCTTTGGCGGCCTGGGCAAACCTCTGGGCATTCTCGCCGACTTGCTTCGCGCCGCACTCTCGCCCTTGGGCCGTCGCGTAGTAGAGGAAGAGGTCGGCCGCATAGGCGTTCTCATCGTCCAGGTCTGCACTGGTGACGCAGCCGCCCGCTTTGAAGTTCCACCAGTTCTGGCCGCCCTCCAACTCCAGTTCTTCCGTCAGCGGCGCCCGCAGAGGATTCCAGAGCGGGCCGGCCTTGTAGCCGTGCACCGATTCGCCCGGGAGAAGATCGTCGCGAATCACGAGGATGCCCTCGCGAGTGAGTATCATCCGGCGGGTGAGCGAGGTGTCGGGCCGGTAGTAGCTGGTCAGTTCGACGAACCCGTAGGCATCGTCCCCCTTGTTCTCGGCCGCCGCCTCGCCGTAGACCAGATTCTGCGGATTGGTCGAATTGCTTAACGTGTCCGCCAGGGCCGCGAACCGGTCCTCGTCTTCACAGTTCCCCATCAGCGGAAAGTCGATGTCGGGCGGCGTCAGCCACACCTGATTGTGGACGTAGGACGCCCGGGCGTACTTGGTGCTGGCCCAAAGTGGCACGTGCTGCGCCTCGTAGTACTGGATGGCGGTCCGTTTCTCCGGGTGGCTCTTGTCACCCCCGCCGCGTCGGCTGGCAAGGTCTATCAAGATCATGCTTCCACCCGGCGCATTGGAGGTCTTCAGCACTAGCTTGTCGTAGGCGAAATCCAGCACCGAATCGTCCGGGAGCCGCTGCGCACGCTTGGCGGCATTCGTTTCGGCCACCGACTGCTCGTCGAGCTTCCACTCGTTGGTGCGGTAGACCTTGCTCAGCGTGTCCGGCGGCGCCGGCCGCAAGTCGGTCTTGGGCAGGTTCAGCAGATAGCCGCAGTAGGCGCTATTGTATCCGTCGAACCAGTTCCCGTCGGAGCCGTGCCTGTACGGAGGATCCCGCCTCAACTGATGCAGAAAGCGACCGTACAACTTCTGGGCGAAGTAGAGGCAGGCCGGGTCGTTTGTCGCCCGAGCCGCCACCTCGGCGACGGTCACCATTTTCATATCGGCTCGCGAGCCGCCGGCATACCCGAACCCCGGATAATAGCCGCTGGGGGTCGTGAGGTAGGTATAACGCTCGAACAGCCGTTGATATCCCTCGCCCTTGAAGGAATCGATACCGTCGCCGTAGGCCCGGGCGAGCTGGATCATGGGGTTCAGACAGTAGAAGCCGTAGCTGTTGTCGTTCTCTTGAACGCTCTGCTTCCATTGATACAACTCCCAACCGAACCGACAAGCGTCGACCAGCCACTTCAGTTCCGGGTCGTCCTCGAAGACCTTGGCGACAAACGCGGTGCCGACGAATTGCCGCGTGGAATGATTGCCGCAGGCGTACAGCCGATCGGGGCCGCTGTACTTCGCCAGACCAATTCCAAGCCCCTTTGCGACCCGGGCTTGTTCCTCCGTGAAATCCATGTATCGGCCGACGCCATACAGAGTGTTGCCGTACTTGTACGTGCCGGTGCCACGGCCATTCTGGAGTTTTCCGTAGTCGTCGTGTTTCGTCGCCCCTTCAAGGTACAGAGCGAACGTCTTCTTTGCGTAGTCGAGGTAGAACTTGTTGCCCGTCCTCTCGTAGATCTCTACCGCGATATTGATGCCCGCAAAACATGCAAACGAGGCATGGCCGTTGCTGTCGCGGGGCAACAACGATCCGGTGGCGGCATGTTCTTCCAGGACGCTTTGCTCCACTCGCGTGTGTTCCCAAGCCTCTTCAAACAGCGCGAGGTAGGCGACCGCCCGCTCGCGAGCCGCTATGGTCGACGCCGACTCCCGCGGCGCGTCGGGCAGACCATCGCTCCAATCGGGATAGGTCCACTGAGTCGGATCTTGAATTTTGGCGAGGACCCGATCGACGGGCTTCGCCCCCGCCATCGCCCGCGTCAGGCGGCCTTCGGCAAGCCACTTGGATTCCAGGTACGCGCGGGCCTTGCCAAGTTCAACGTCGCTGAGCGGGCGATCGAAGACCAGCACCTCACTGTAGTAGGGTTTCCCCGCGAAGGCGGCGAGTTTCAACGTCGACTTTCCAAACAGCTCCTCCCGGGCCATGGCCTTCACGAAATCCGGGTGCTTGCCAAGTTGGGCGGTCTTTCGGGCGCCCTGCTGATCCGCGCCGACAACGCTCAGCGCGGCCCCCTGCTTTCCGCCCCGGCGAAAGATCACCAAGCACGCGTCATCCGGCTTGACGGGCGGATCACCACCCACGTAGCTCCAGGCGCCGGCCAGCGACCAGATCAGGTTCTCGTCCTGGCGGAAAGTCAGATCCCACTCCCCGGCCTGGATATTCCACTGAGGGTTGTCGTTGCGGTACGAAGCAAAGTCTTTCGTGTGAAGGCACAAGTTACTACTTCCCACGACCAGGATCGTGAACTCCTTGCCCGGCGCGACTTGCGTGTCGAGCACGGTGATCGGGAAGTTGTCGCGACCGACTCGTCCGAAATTTCGGGCCGCCACGAAGGGGCGCTCCCGGCCTTCTTCGCTCGGATGCAATCGCGGCTTGGGCATCGCCATTTCGCCTCGCGACGTCGCCCCGCCCGGCTTCACGGTCACCAGTTGCGCATGGTGGCCCCGGCCGCTCTTGTCCTTCCAAGTCGCGAAACTGTGAAAGCCCAGCCGCTTGGCCGTCGATTCCGACTGGTAGGCGGCCCGCTGCATGGTCGAGCCGTCAGAGGCGTCGAGCCAGAGCGTTAGACCCTTGATATCCGTGGGTGCCCGGACCGACTCTCCGGCAACGGCCGCCGACGAGAATCCAGCCAGTGTTGCCACACAAACCATGGTCAGCTTTTCTATCATGTTCTTCCTTGCCTAAGGAGTCAAGTTGTGGATACTGGCCAGACGTGCCTCGCCGGGAGAATCTGGCACGTCGAGAAGGGTTACCCGAAGCGGTGTCGTACGTTTCGCCCGGTCGATCACCACCGTGACGCTGTGTCTGCCCTCGGCAAGCTTCGTCGTGACTTTGCGGCCGGCGGCAAGCGGCGAGCCATCCACCCAGACACGAAGACCGGCAGGGTCCTCGAACTGTAGGCCGACGCTGCCGGCTGCCGTCATTTCAATCTGAAAGCGTCCGGCACTGAGTCGATCATCGGCGAACCGCGGTAGGTCGGTCAGGGGAAGTTCTCCGGCCACCTTACTGTAGGCCGGCAGCCAGTTGTTTTGTGCCACATTCCCTGCCAACAGTGCTTCGACGGACGACCGCAGACGCCGCTCCAAGACCTCGGAGGGTTTCAGTACACTCCACGTCCGGACAACCGGCTCGGTCGTGGCGCGATACGGCCCTTTACCCAACTCCGACAGGAAGCGGATGAGGTCTACCAACTCGTCCCGGCGCAATAAGGCAGTCAACTCGTTGGGCATCAGCGAGGTTTTGCTTAGAGACACCTCGTCGATCTGACCCGCGGGGATCACGCGGGTTTTCGCTTTGCTATCGAGCAGCACGATTTCGCTGTCGGACTGACGACGCACCACCCCGCTGACGATCAACCCGTCCATGGTCAGGACGTTGGCCGTTTCGTAATTCTGTTTGATCTTCACGCTCGGCTCCAGCAGGGACTGCACGATTTCGTCCAGCGTGGCCGTTGTGCCGATGCTGGCCAAATCGGGGCCGGTCTGGCCGCCGCTGCCGCTGATCGCATGGCACGTAATGCAGTTCAGTGTGGCGCGACGATAGAGGGCCTCGCCGCGCTGGGCGTTGCCAAGCCGTCCGACGTCGGCCAGCAGTTTCCTTCTGGCCTCCGTAGTAAGCTCCGGCGGAAGCGGCTTGAGCGATCCGGCCGACGTCAGGGCCTGGATCAGTTCCGGCATCTCTCGTCCCGAAGACCTGGCGAGATGGACTCCCGTAGCGGCGAACTTCGACGGGAGTCGTTTGCCTGCCAGGGCCTTCACCAGCGGCGCGGCGCCCTGCTGGCGTCCAATGAAGGCTTCGAAAAGGGGGGTGGCGTCACCGTCAGCCGGCATACGCTGGAGCACTTCAACCGCACCCGCGGCAGCGCGGGCAGGATCGGCGTGGGCCCAAGCGGCGACCGCGGCGGCCCGGACCTCGATCGGCTGGTCCGCAGCGGCGAGCGTCTCGAGTTGTTTCTCGATCTCGGGTCCGCCGAACCGCGCCAGCGCCCGAGCCGCCGTCTGTCGCAGGGCGGACGAGGTCCGGCGGTCCGCCGCCAGAGTCACGAGTCGACCGCGGGCCGCCTCGACCTTCCAGCGTCCCAGCAAAGCGGCGGCGGCCAGTCGCACCTGTTCGTCGGCCGCGTCCAGCAGGACCACGAGATCCTGCAACTTCTCGGGTCGGGCCTCCTCGCGATGCGAGTTCTTCTCCAAGACGGACAGCAGCACGACCGCCTCGAAAGGTCTCGCCGACGCGTTGGCCGTTGCCCGATCGAGGACCATCTGCAATTCCGGCCGGCCACCCAACGCGGCAATCACCTGCAAGACACGATGCTGATTGCCTTCGGCGATCTTCCCCTGCCGGTAGAGATCCACCAGCGGTTCGAGCGCCTCCGGTTTGTTGACAGCCGCCAGGGCGAAAGCGAGATGCTCGGGCTCGTCGAAAATCGGGTTGCCCGATCTCAACTGGGGCAGCCATTGCTGTTGAAGCTCCCGCGCGGCCGACCAGGCGATGAAATCGGTGTAAGCGTCCGTCGGCCTGTCGAGAACCCGCATGGCCACTCTCGCCGATTCCGAGGACGGGATTTCGCGGAGTGCGCAAACGCCCTCGAGCCGCACGCGGGAATGCTCGTCGGCCACCGCCGCCGCCAACAGCTTCATGGCGCCGGGCACGTGCTCGTACCAAAAGGACAGCACGCGAACCGCCGCAGCGCGCACTCGATGATCTTTCGAGACCAGCAACCGACCGAGCAAATCAACATCGACGTGTCGCACACCCTGGAAAACCCATAGGGCCTCAAGCCGGTGATGCTCGCAGTCCGGGTCGTTCGGATCGAGCGACGCCAACCATTTCCGCAGCGCGGGAACTACCGCAGCGGCGCCGCGCTCGCGCAAGAGCCGGCGGGCCTGGTCCCGCGTCCAGTCTTCCGGCAGCTTCAGCGCTTCGAGCAATGCTTCGACCGGGGCGCCGGCCAACTTCGGCGGCGTGACCAGCGGCCGGCCCTTGGCGGTGATTCTCCAGATGCGACCATGCGCGTGGTCGCGCAACGGATGCTGGAAATCGACGCCGCCGTGTCCGATGACTGGCTCGTAGAAGTCGACGACGTAGATCGCTCCGTCCGGGCCCATCTTGATGTCCACCGGTATGAACGTCGTGTGGCTCGAAGAGAGCAGGTCGGGCAGGGGCTTCTCGACGTAGCCGCCGTCCTTCTCGGTAAGCTGGAAGCAGATGACGCGATTCACGCGATAGTCGGTCGTGATGAACGTGCCTCGGAATGACTCGGGCAGGTGCCGGCCGGAAGCAACTTCCAGCCCGCACGCCTTGGGACGGGCCGCCCCGGGCCGCGGAAGCACGCGGTCGACCTGGTGCGCATATTGGTGGACGGCGCCGGGAAACTCCCAATAGATGTTGCCGCTGCCGGCGCCGTCGGTGGCGAAGGACTGACCCCAACGGTCAAACGCATGTCCCCAGGGGTTGCACAGCCCGCGACTGTAGACTTCCAGCCGCGCGGTCTCGGGACGATACCGCCAGATGCCGCCGGCCGTGAGCTGGCGGACGCCCCAAGGGGTCTCCACGTGGCTGTCGATGTACACCGATTGGTTGAAGTATAGATGACCGCCGGGCCCCCAGCGGAGCGTGTGGATCATGTGGTGCGTGTCGGTGTTGCCAAACCCGGAAAGCACGGCGCGGCGTCGGTCGGCCCGGCCGTCACCGTCGGTGTCCTTCAAATGCAAGACTTCGGTCGATTGGGTGACGTACACCCCGCCGTCACCGGGTACGACCGCGTGCGGGATGGACAAACCGTCGGCAAAAACCGTGGAGTGATCCGCGCGGCCGTCGTGGTCCGTATCTTCCAAGACGATGATCTTGTCGTGAGGCTCATCGCCCGGCTCCATTTGAGGATAGGTCGTGATGCTCGTCAACCACGCCCGCCCCTGGGCGTCCCAATTCAGGTTGTGGCCCTTGCGAATCAGCGGATTGGCGGCAAACAGGTTGACCTGGAAGCCTTCGGCCACCGTGAAGGATTTCAACTCCTCTTCGATACTCGGCTTCGGTTGTACCGATTTGGGGTTGTAACCCACGTCGATCGCCTCGCGGCTGATTTCGTAGCGCCGCGGCCGGGGAGCGCGGAGCAGGGCGATTTCTTCCTCCTTCTCCCGGGCCACGCGGCCCCACTGTTTCACCGCAGACGCGTGCTCCTCGCGCCCGTAGAGACGCCTGATGCGGATGTACATGTCGTTCTGTGGACGGAAGCCGTGGAAGAGAAGCCGGTTCTTTTCGACAATGGTCTCGCGCAGACGCCGGACCTGATCGAAATCCGGCCCGCGCGAGATCGTAACGCCCTTGGCCCAGTCATCCGCCGCGGCCGTCAAGATCCGCCGCCCGTTGATCGACAGCCAGTAGCGCTTCTGTTCCAAGCCGGTGATTCTCAGCACACGGCCGCGATCGCGCTCGTCCCCGTTCATCGCGAGTAGGGCGTCGCTGGCCTCGAACGTGAGCCCCTTCTCCGTCAGGGTCGTCTCCTTGCACTGGGTGCCGATCGCCTCGACGACTTTCCCGTCGGCCGTGACGTGCAATCTCCAGACGGTGCGGGCCAGACCCAACTGCTCGACGACGGCGCGGGCCATTTGCCGGTAGCCTTCGCGGCTGAGATGGATACCGTTCTCGGTGAACGTCGGAACCTCTGATTGTTCGGACAAACCCGCAAACAGATCGACGAACCGATAGCCACGGTCCTGCGCCGCCTGGCGGAGAATGCCGGTGATCGTTTGTAAGCGTCGGTTCCGCTGGGCAGGATCGGGAAGCGTCGGGCGAGGCCGCTGGTGTCGCGTCGGCGAAAAAAGCACGATCCGTGCGCCGGTTTTGTCGAGTTCATCGAGCAAACGGTTCAAGTCCGCGGGAAATTGCGAGACCTCTTTGTCCGTGTACGCGGCGTTGGCGCCATAAGCGACAAAGAGCACGGTCGGCCGGGCGACCTTCAGTTGGCTGCGAAACATCGCCATGCCGAACCGCTCTTCGTGTCGGGGCCACCCGCCCCTTTGATTGTCTTCGTAGGTGCCGAAGGCGCCCCTCGCGCTTCCCCGGACCGTGTCGCCCGACCACCCAAGGTTCTGAAACGTAATCTTCCGGCTCGGCCAGCGGCCGCAAAGCGCAGCTTCGAGATAGCCGTAATCTTGGGCCCGCTCGATGAGCCGATCGCCCAAGAAAACGACGCGATCGCCTTCTTTCAGTTCGAAGGGAGGTTTTTCAGCGGCCGCGCAGAATGTGCCAAGGCCGGCAGCCAACCAGCAAAAACCGGCGACGGCCCCGGGCAGGAGTGAGTTTTGCACCACTAGACTCCTCAAGACGGACTCGCAAGTGTCAGATGAAACGCCCGATGGCCCCCGCACGTTGAATGGCGTGAACCCGATTCCAAGATAGCGTTGGAAGCCAGGCCCCGCAAGCAAGTTCGTCTTCCTGCGGGCGCGGGTTTCGCGCCAACACTTCCGGGTGGAACTTACACCGTGTCATGCCACCCATCGGGGTGATGAAAACTCGCCGGGCCAGGACACCGGTGGTAACAAGGGCATAGTCGAGATTCTCAATCCGATTCAAGGTAACCGTTCACGGGTATTCTGAGTGTATTGAGCAATGCACTCAAAGTCAAAATGCCCATTTTCAACTCAATGGTCTATAGCATACTCAAGCGGCATATCAATATTTCCTCAAGCAAATCTCTAAACTGTCCTCGTTTCTTCCCCTGTCTTGGGGTGTCTATTCCTTATTCCAGTCAGGATTCCAGTCAGGCGGGTCGCCTGCTTTGAGCCACGCCAGATTGAACTTCGCGAAAGTTACGTCGGTCACCAACCCCGCCCTTGGACTCTTCTCGAAAAGCAGGTAAATCATCCCATCCTTATCTGCTGTGATAGACGAATATACTGCACCAATGTCATGTGGAATGTGACGTGAGACGGGCCAGGTTTCTTCGCGGTCGAAACTGACCATGACAATGACTTTGGTCCAATCAACGATCTTGGGCGATTTTCCACGGCCATGCCTCAATCCTTCATTTGCGATGGCGAAGATGAGGACGTCATCGTATTC
>SDBV01010329.1_pt1 | contig 12249 bp, 14 predicted proteins | sample 2277081 | NCBI WGS metagenome assembly SDBV01 (sample SAMN10402039, study PRJNA504765) | marine sediment metagenome | isolation source: marine sediment core GS10_PC15, 223 cmbsf | place: Arctic Ocean: Southern Knipovich Ridge | collected 2010 | reverse complement strand
TTATCTAATTATATTTCATCCTTTTATATTTTTTCTATTTTTATTTCAATAAATCTCCCAATATAATTTCTATTTCCTTTACCATGAACTGAACATCGGGCATGAATTATTTTTGGATGATTCTCACTATCTTGTTTTTTACTAGGTAGATAACATGAAAACTTTTTACTTATTCTACCAGATAATTTATTGAGTTTATTAGATTTATTTATTATATCCTTAGTGGCATTTACAATGACTTCTGTACAACGACTACAATAAGGCAATTCAAACCTATGAAAATTTCTATCTTGTGTTTTTTTCCGTATATGTGTTGCTGAAGCATTTTTAAAATCATAAACAGCTTGGTCATCATCTCCTGCAATCAAAATTGGACTTGTTTTTAATAATTCATCTATAAATGTTACTTCAAGAGTATTAAAGTCTTGATATTCATCAACAATTATTTGTTCAAACGGGGGTAACTTTTTTTGATTTGATTGAAAATATTTTAATACACGATATACTGAATCATTATGTCCCACTGAATTATAATAATTCGCTCTTTTCAAATAAAATTTATCTCTCTTATTTTCCTCCAAAGTTTGAAAAGATTCATCAAATTTTTTAAGATTTGTTTTGAGAATCTTAGCGTCAGATTCAATAATTTTGGGCAAATCTGGAAAGTATTCAAAATTCACATCTATACCTGGAACAGAAATTCCATGCAATATCTTTTTACAATATCCATGAAAAGTATATGATTCTGCTATCCCTTTCAAATCACTTTTGAATTCGTTAACTAGCCCATTAATAAATGTTAAAACCAAACAAGCCCCTTTTTTTTGTTTTAATAATTCCTTAAAAGTAAAACTTTTACCAGTACCTGGTCCTGCAATAACTAGTTTATTTTTTTCCGAAGATTGTATAATTAAATTAGAATATTTTTCTCTTTCTATTTTCATATCTACCATAAATTTTAATTAAAGAATTAACTTATAAAACTATCTCAAACCCACTCAATCCCTACCCAAAAAATCCTTAAACTTCTCCCCAACAAAACTCAACACAGCACCGCCATAAACAACTGCGACATCTGAAAGCAAATCTACTGGACTTTCTGCAACATTATAAGGATTCACACCCATTTCAAAACCTTCCCATGCTCCATTAAATACAGTTGCAGCAGCCAGTCCAATTAAAACTCCCTTAGCTCCTTTCCCAGCTTTTCTATAGGCAAGTGTTCCGATCCCAACACCCATAGCAAAGTGATCTATAGAATTATACTTATTTATATTCCAACCGAAAAGAGCAGATGAAGCCATACTTATAACCTTTCCAGTGAGATATGCTACTGCGAAATTAAAACCAGTTGCCTTTAAATCTTCATCATTAACAATCTTCCTTAACAGAGTTTTCATGTCTCTTCTGACTTTATATCATTTTTAAGAATTATTGTGATGAAAATCAAACCCCAACCCTCTCCCCTTCTTTTGGTTCAAAAACTCAATACCTAAATCTCCGTTCATATTCCTTATGGTCCATCCATTCAAGAATAATTGTTATTATAACAATTTCTCCCCCTTCTACAGAATAAATTAATCTCCAAGAATTCGGAAGATTATACTTCCAAACATTATGTATATCAAATTTCTTTATGTATTCTTTTGGAATTTGTTTTTTAGGAATTTGAATTCCACAAAAAGGATTTGCTTTAATATCACAAAAAGCTCTTTCAATAAACTTTTTTAAATTTTCATCTCCTAGTTTTTCGAAAGCTTCTTTTACTTTTTCGTTTGCGAATTGAACTTCACATTGTTTTTTTATCATGGTGATTTTTCCAAAATAAGTGGGCTTTTTTTAATCTTGCTTCTGCTTCCTTTGGGTAAAAAATCCAACCAATTTTCCCTTCTGCATCCACAGAAATCTTTCCAGATATTAATAGATAATCAATTGCTATGCTAAATGTTTGGTACATCATTTTTTTAGGCAAGTTCTCCCATAATTTTTTTTTCTTGTATTCTCCATCATTTTCCTTTATGAATTCCTCTACCATCAAAAGGGTATCTAACCGGGGGTATCTTACTAAGGGTCGTTTCATCATTGGTTTCTCCAACCTCTTCATTCCCCTTTAGGACACCTCCTCAACCCTCTCTTCATAGGTATATCAAATGATATACCCTTATAAATATTTCTATTTTTAAGAATTATTATATTTTATTCCTCCGTCAAAATCCTAGTAATATACTTCTTCTTCACAAATTCAAAAGCAGGGTTCTTTATCTTAATTCCTCCATCTATCAAATAAAAAATCAAATCCTAACTCAATTATATTTTTTATTTGTATAGTAACCAAGAAAATAGGCACTAATAGAACCAAAAAGAAGAAACCAAATATTTTTTCGCCCAGAAAAAGAAGTTTCAATCAAAGGAATAGGAATGTTTATGAACCCAATTAATATCCATAAGGTAATTCCAATTAGACAGGTTATCACTACAAATTCTTTCCTCATTTCTCCTCCTCTAATAATTTTAGATTATTTTTCATTGAGTTTTGGAGTAACTCAAAACTTATAAGGATTATTGTGCTAAAAAACTCCTCCTACTCCCTACCCACAAAATCCTTCCACCTCTCCCCAACAAAACTTAATGCAGCTCCGCCATAAACAACTGCGATATCTGAAATCAAATCTGCTTGAGTTTCTACACTGTTGTATGGATTCAAACCTATTTCAAAACCTTCCCATGCTGCATTAAATAAGGTGGCGGCAGCTAATCCAATTAAAACTCCTTTTGTTCCTCTTCCTGCTTTTCTATACGCAAGTGTCCCAACTCCAACACCCATAACAAAATGCTTGACAGAATTATATTCATTTAAATTAAAATGAAAAACTGAATTTGCTACTGTGTTTGCAATATTTCCAACAACCCATGCAGCTGCCATATTAAAACCAGTTGCCTTTAAATCTTCATCATTAATAAGCTTCTTTGCGAGGTTTTTCATGTCTCTCGCTAATTTACATTATTTATAAGAATTATTGTCCTCTATTTCTCTTCTCTTTCAAATTTTATTTCTTAATATAACCTCTATACAAAGGTCTTGCAGCAATTACAAAAAACGCTGCAAAAAAATACCATGGATTAATTGTATGAACCCAAGTCATTGCAGCTGGCCAAATCATTATCACAAACAAGGTAAAAGCTGCCACAGCAAACTTGGTTAAACCAATATCCCAAATATCTAATCTTTTAAGTGCTCTTTTCCAAATTTTTATCATCTTTTTTTACCTCCTTTCATTTTTCAGTTATTACCCCAGTAATATATTTCTTCTTCACAAATTCAAAAGCAGGGTTCTTAACCTTAATTCCCTTGGGTGCTTTGTCCCAAACTTCATTCAATTTTCTGTTTTCTAAGGGAACTTTCTTTTTTGTGAATTTCCATGAATCAGCGAGTACATAAACAGGAATCTTTTCCTGCTTTGCAATTCTTGCAATGACTTCACTTCCAACTTTATTGATTATTCCTTTTTTGAGGAGAGCGTCTGCACCGAGAAAAACTTTTGTTGCTCTTTTTGTTCCTTGCTCTTTTGAAAGCGCAACACCCAAAGCAGAATCCACAAACATCGTAACTTTAATTCCTGCTTTCTTTAATTCTCTAGCTGTCTTTCTTCCCTGAAACAATGGACGAGTTTCTGTATTATAGACTTCAAAGTTCTTTCCTTTGTTTTTTGTGTATATTAGGGCGTTGATTACATTTGTTGAATGGCAATGCGTGAAAATCACATCTCCACTTTTTATTAATTTGAAAACTTTTTTATTTATGGCTTGTTGAGCAGAATCAAAGTGGGCGTGGATTTCTTTTAATGATTTTCCTTCTTCTGCCATTTCCAACACATTTTCCATCATTGGTTCTGTTGGACGAAGAGAGAGAAGTTTGTTCTTTGTTTTTGCAGAAGGAAAAAGTGAATAAGCTTGTAATGCTGCCTTTGCAATATTTCTTGCTCCTTGAATTTTTATATCTTTGATATCTTTAATTATCCTGTTAAACCTCTTTTTATTATTCATAAGTCGAGAAAGTTGTTAAGATTTAAAAAACCTCTTTTTCTTAGTATAATATGTTAGAGTCGTTAATTAATCCAAAAAGAGTTGAAAAAGGGCCGTGGAAAATGTTTTTTATCGGGTTGCTTTATGCTTCACTTTCTCTTTTGCTGGTGCACTGGTTTTTTTCAGGAGATCCTGTATTATCTAAATTTTCTGGCATGATTGTAGTAACTTTTTCTGTAATGTTCTCTATCCCTTTTATGTATTTCATATTTAAGGCAGAAGAAAAACAAGATGAAGAAATCGAAGGATTTAAGGATGTTTGGAGGGTTCATAAAGACGCTATTTATGCGTTTATGTGGCTTTTTTTGGGATTTATAGTTGCCTTCTCAATTTTAGGGATTGTATTACAAAATCCAGATCTATTCAATGCGCAGTTAGAAACATATTGTAGTATAAACAGTCCAGGAAATATCGAGGATTGCGTTTCACAAAATATCTTTGGCAATGCTGTTCTCCCCACAGGCTCTGCTACAAAAGGAATTAGATTGTTGTCTATTTTAGAGAATAACATTTATGTTATGATTTTTACACTTATTTTCTCATTAATTTTTGGAGCAGGAGCTATTTTTGTGCTCGCATGGAATGCAAGTGTTATATCTGCAGCTGTAGGAGTTTTCACAAGGTACAACATATCTGAAGTGCCATTAGGAATAGCGAGATACATGATTCATGGTTTTCCTGAAATTGCAGCATATTTTATAACTGCCCTTGCAGGAGGGATATTTGGAATAGGTGTAGTAAGACACGGTTTTAAGGACAAAAGATTTTTGAGGGTGTTGCAAAATGTTATCTTGCTTCTTTTCATGTCTATTGTTATATTAATTGTTGCTGCAGTACTGGAAGTTTATCTAACACCCCTTCTTTTCCGATAGTAAACAAATATTTAAATAAGATTTATATCTTTCCTTTTATGAGGTTTTTATATTGATGGAAGAAAATCAAAAAGAGAATATCAAAGATATTAGTAAAGAAATAGAAAGAATTCCTGAACCAGAAAAAATTGTTACATCAGATATAGCTGAAAAAGAAGAGGAGATTGCAACGAGTGTTGAAAAAATTCCTATTGTAAAAGATGAGTTAGAAATAAGAAAAGAAAAAGTGATTAGTTTCTTGAAAAAGAAAAAAGATTGGATTTACTACTTAATTCTTTCATTTATTGTTTTTATTGGAGTTTATATCAGAACTAGGAATATTCCAAAATTAAAAGACATAACTACAGGAACTTGGACACTTGGACCTGATTTAGACCCTTTCTTATTCTTAAGATGGGCAAAATATATTGTAGAACATGGGAAACTCTTTTTACTTGATACAATGAGGTCTGTTCCTTTAGCAGAAATTTGTTCTGGAAGTCAATGCAATGCAGTAAATACTATGAGAGAAATGATATTATTGCCTTATATGATGGCTTGGTTCCACAATTTTCTAGCAATCTTCTATAAAAATATTACAGTTACATACTCTGCGATAATTTTCCCAGTGTTTATGTTTGCCCTTACAATAGTGGCATTTTTTCTCTTTGCAAGAAAGATATTTTACAAACAAAACAAAAGAACAAGGAACATAATTGCATTAATCTCTACTGCATTTTTTGCAGTTATCCCATCATTAATCTCAAGAACAATTGCGGGAATTCCAGAGAAAGAATCTGTAGGATTTTTCTTTATGTTTATAGCTTTTTATTTTTTCCTAGAAGCTTTTACATCTGAAAAATTAAAAAGAGGACTTATTTTTGGAATATTAGCAGGAATCATGACTGCTTGCATGGGTTTAACTTGGGGAGGCGTTGGATATATCTTCATTTCAATTTCTGTGGCAGTTATATTTAGTTTTTTACTTGGAAAAATAGATAAAAAAAGATTTTATATTTTCACTTCATGGATTATTAGTTTCATGATTCTGATGATCTTGTTTTCTGCAAGATATAGTTTCACTAAGTTGATGACTTCTACTTCTAGTGGATTAGCATTTTTAGCTTTTTTTATTTTGTTAATTGATTTTGTATTATTCAAGAAAAAAATAATTAAAATTCCTGAAAAAATAACAAACAAAATCCCAAAGAGAGTGGTTTCTATTCTCATTGCAATAATTATCTTAGCTTTATTGTCTACAATATTTTTTGGATTTTCATTTATCCCAGATAAAGTTACAAGTTTCATTAGCCAAACCGTGCATCCCTTAGATGTTGGAAGGTTTGGTTTAACTGTAGCAGAGAATAGACAACCTTATTTTATTAATGATTGGAAAAATGACTTTGGACCTGTACAATGGGGCATTCCATTATTCTTTTGGTTATTTTTTATTGGTTCTATTTTTCTTTTTAGTTATATGATAACTTCTTTGTCAAAGAAAGAAAAAATAATTTTAACTTTTGGTTATGTGATTTTTTTATTGGGATTAATTTTTAGCAAATATTCTTCTGGTAGCATTCTTAATGGAGATAGTGGTTTAAGTATGATTGTTTACTTTGGAGGAGTCGTTACCTTTATTTCACTCTTTGGATATTTTTATTATCAAAGACATAAAAATGGAGAATTATCTGTATTTAAAGAATTTGAGTTTTCTTATATTTTATATTTTATTATTTTGGCGATGGCGATTATGGGTGCAAGAGGAGCTATAAGATTAATTATGGTTCTTGGTGCTGTGAGTCCTATTGCTGTAGGATTTTTGATAGTGATGAGTTGGAAAAATTATTTTAAAAAAAGAGAAGACACAAAAAGATTTTTTATTGGGATTGCTGTATTAATAATATTAATTGCCTCTATATTTACTTTCTGGGTGTATTATAATCAAGACAGGATGATGGGACAAAATTTTGCTCCTGGCACATACCAATGGCAATGGCAAAAAGCTATGTCTTGGGTAAGAGAAAGTACTCCTACAACTTCTGTCTTTGCTCATTGGTGGGATTATGGTTATTGGCTTCAATCTATTGGGGAAAGAGCAACTGTCTTGGATGGGGGGAATGCTGTTGTATATTGGAATTATTTTATGGGTAGACACGTGTTAACTGGAACTGATGAAAGAACAGCCTTAGAATTTCTCTATGCACATAACACAACACATCTATTAATTGACTCCACAGAAATAGGGAAATATACTGCATTTTCAAGCATTGGTTCTGATAAAAATTATGATAGATTTTCTTGGATTTCTACTTTTTTAATCGATGAAACACAAACACAAGAAACAAAAGATGCAATTATACAAATATATCGAGGGGGAACACGACTAGATGAAGATATTGTTTTGCAAATAGACGGAAAGGACATGTTGCTTCCAAAAAAACAAGCAATTGTTGGTGCGATTATTGTTAAAAAGGAAAAAGATAAAATGCTTCAACCAGAAGTGGTGTTTGTTTATAACGGAAAACAGTATAATAAACCATTAAGATATGCTTATTTTGCAGGAGAATTGCATGATTTTAAGTCAGGAATCGAAGCAGGCGTGTTCTTATTTCCAAAATTAGAAACAAACGGAGGAGGGCTCTCTTCTAATTTGTTTGGTGCATCATTTTACTTGAGTAAAAGAACAATAAATTCTCAATTAGCGAGATTATATTTATTTGGACAAGAATCAGATTACTTTAAGATAGCACATATTGAAAGCAATTTTCTTGTTGAGGATTTAAGAAACCAAGGTATTGAAATGGGGGAGTTTATTTATTACAATGGATTTCAAGGGCCAATTAAAATTTGGGAGATTGGATATCCTTCTGACATACAACTTAATTTAAATTATCTTGATACAAATTACCCTGAAGAATTGCAAATAGCAAATCCGGATGAATATTAAATGGTATCAATATTATTAATTCCAATTTTCTTAAGTTTTTTTATTACTCTTTTTTCTATTCCAGTGTGGATAAGGAAAGCTAAAGAAATAGGACTTGTGTGGGAAGATATGAATAAACAGAACCGTCCGAAAAATGTTGCTGGTTCTGGAGGGGTGGCTGTTTTTTTAGGATTTATTCTTGGAACATTAGGTTATATTGCCCTAAAAACTTTTTATTTCAAGTCAAATGATAATTTAGTAGAAATTTTCGCATTGTTAAGTGTTATTTTAATTATTGCTTTTATCGGATTTATGGACGACCTTTTTGGTTGGAGAAAAGGAGGATTATCAAAAAGATCTAGAATAATTCTTTTAATATTTGCATCAATTCCGCTCATAGTTATAAATGCTGGGGAATCCAGTATGATGGGCATTGGATTCGGATTCTTTTATCCGCTTCTTCTTATTCCCTTAGGAATTGCCGGAGTATCTGCAACATTTAATTTCCTTGCAGGATATAATGGATTAGAAGCAAGCCAAGGAGTGATAATATTATTCGCTCTTTCAGTAATAACATTTTTAATGGGAAATAAATGGTTAAGTGTTATTGGATTATGTATGGTTGCCTCATTAGTCGGGTTTTACTTATTCAATAAATATCCTGCAAAAATATTCCCTGGAGATGTAATGACCTATTCAGTGGGTGCCTTGATTGCAGTTATTGCTATTTTAGGAGGAATTGAAAAAATTGCTATTTTCTTTTTTATTCCATATATAATAGAAACTGTATTAAAACTTAGAGGGAAATTAAAAAAAGAAAGCTTTGCAAAAGTGAATGAAGATGGTAGTTTGGATATGCCATATGAAAAAATTTATGGACTAGAGCATTTAGCTATTAAGATTCTTAAAAAAGTTAAGAAAAATAAAAAAGTTTATGAAAAAGAAGTTGTTTATCTCATCAATATCTTCCAAATTCTAATTATAGTTTTAGGATTAGTTGTGTTTAAAAGTAGCTTATTCTAACAAAGAAAAATTTATAAGAATCCTTACTTCAGAATCATTATGAAAATATTTATTGGTTATCCTCCAACAGAATCTAAGAAAGGGATAGCTTTGCTGAGTCAGAACAGACAATTTCAGTGGTTTTCTAACCCAAGTTATTTATTCCCTGTAATTCTTGGTAGCGCAGCAACTTTATTAAAAAACAAAGGACATGAGGTAATCTGGATTGATTCAGTAGCAGAAAAAATTTCTTGGGAAGATTTCATTAATAAAATTGAAAAAGAAAAGCCAGATTTATTTGCTTTTGAAACAAAAACTCCTGTTATTAAACAACATTGGAAAACCATAGATAAATTAAAAGAAAGATTTCCTAAAATGAAAATTGTAATCATGGGGGACCACATCACTTCTTTTCCAAAAGAAACTATGGAGAATTCTAAAGTTGATTTTGTTTTATGTGGTGGAGATTTTGATTTTGCTCTTGGGGATTTGTGTGATTGGATTTCTGGAAAAGTTAAAAAGATTCCTAAAGGGATTTATTATAGAAAAAATAAAAAAATCCTTAATTCCGGAAAATTTCAGCTAAAACATAATCTTGATGAACTTCCTTTTATTAATAGGAAATTAACAAAATGGAAACTTTATCAAAAAGAGTATAACATTAGTAGAAAACCGTATTTTTATATTATGTCTGGGAGAGACTGTTGGTGGGGAAAATGCAAGTTTTGTTCTTGGCCGCGAATGTATCCTCAATTTAGAGTTAGAAGTGTGGAAAATGTTTTGGATGAGATAGGAATCTTGATAGAAAACTATGGTGTTAAGGAGATCTTTGATGATTCTGGAACATTAATGGTTGGTGGGTGGTTAAAACACTTTTGTGAAGGATTAATTGAAAGAGGATATAATAAAAAAATAAGATATTCTTGCAATATGAGATTTGGTGCTTTGAAACAAGAAGATTATAATTTAATGAAAAAAGCTGGTTTTAGACTTTTAAAATTTGGATTAGAAAGTGCTAATCAAAAAACATTAGATAAGTTAGACAAAGGTATCAAAGTTGAAGACATAATTAATGGGTGCGAAATGGCTCAAAAAGCAGGGTTGACAGTGCACTTAACTATGATTGTAGGTTATCCTTGGGAAACAAAAGAAGATGCTATGAGGACTTTCAGATTAGCTAAAAAGCTTATGCAATCTGGGAAAGCTGATTTATTGCAATCTACTGTATTAATCCCTTATCCTGGAACCAAATTATGGAAAGAAGCAAAAAAAGAAAATAGTTTTTTATTTCCGCCAGAAGATTATGAAAGATATGATATGAGAGAGTCTGTTCTCAAAACAAAAGATTCTAATGCAGTGGATATTGCAAATATTTGTGGAAAAATTTATACTATATTCTTAACTCCAAGATATATCATGAAAAGATTTATTAGTATAAAAAACTTTGATGATTTTAAATTGAATCTTCGAGGAGTTCAAGCAGTTTTTGGACACTTGAAGGATTTTTGGAGGAAAAAATGAAAATAGAAAAAGCAACAAAAAAAGATTTTCCTGATTTATTGAAATACTTTGAAATGAATGAGAAAGTTACTCACTTGGATTTTTTTAGGAAAAGAATAAAATATTATGCTGATAATTATTTTATCTTATTAGCTAAGGAGGGGAAAGATTTAATTGGACATTTGTTTTTTCAAGTTAAAGAAAATATTAATTTAGGTGTTGGAGAGATTGAGACGGTGAATGTTCGCGACGATTATAGAGGAAAGGGAATTGGAACACTACTAGTAGAAAAAGCTGTTAAATTTGCTGAGAGATATTTTAATGATGTCGGAGTAAAATTAAGGTGTGTATACATGATGACAAGGTCGAATAACAAAGCAGCAATAAGACTTTATGAAAAAGTTGGTTTTAAGAAACAAAATACAATTGGTAAAATTTATAGAGATGATCAACCAGAAGAATTAGTTATGGCTAGGTTTTTTTAATTTGTCTAGTCCCATATGAAAAGCATGTTGGAATGCATCACTCTTATTTGATTCCATATGTAACCTGCTTGTAGATTTTACTTCTCTTAACGCAGAATCTAGGTAACTTGCTAAATCTTTTGAAGCCAGGTCAAAGTCTTCAAGCATTGTATAGCATTTTCCGACAGTTCTTGTTAAATGTCCGTCTGTTGAAGCTGAGATTCCAATATCTAGGTTTGAATTTGGTTGAATCTTATTAATATAAAATTCAAGTGCTTTAGAATTTGCATTTCTTGGAAGAATTTTTGGAAACCAGAATTCTGCAGAGCCGTTGTAAACTTCCCATGTTGAAAAGTGTTCTAACATCTCTGGGTTTTCTCTTAAGAATTCTCCAATACCATCTATATAAAAAGAGTGAACAGCATCTAAAATTGCTCCCAAATCTTTAGCTTCTTTTATTGCATCTCTTGTATTTGTTGTTTCTACATTTTTTCCAAAGGGAATTGCTATTGCCAAAACATCGCCTTGGTCAGTGAACATCTCTTGGCATTTTACAACTAACATATCTCTTTCTGGAACATATACTGCTCCTGCTCTTCCTCCATCTATCCCATGTCTATTATATTCTCCCCCTCCTTGGTTCACAAAATCTTGATATCTATAATCGTTAGAATTCGCAATTCCAAAAATAGAATGTTCTCCTAATCTTTTTACAACAAGATCAATTGTTTCATCGAATCCTGGATTTGCTCCATTCCTTCCGAGATGATTATGGAGGTCTACTTTAATCATTGTCCTACCTATCTATGGCCTTTTATAAGAATTTCTGTCTTGCAATATAATCTTCAATTGTATCAAACTCATAACCATTCTTTTTACAAAACAAAATATAACTCTCAAGCATGTTGATTAAATCTATGCTATGTTTTCTCTTAATATAATTGGGGATATTTATCGAAGACAAATCTGCAAATTCCCATGGATGAAAAACTAGCATGGTATAATTATTAAAAAGGAAATTAATTTTAGTAAATATTTTAGAATAAATTAATGGGAAATTTTTAAATGCAATCCAAAATATTGGAAATCGAATTATTGGAAGAACTGAAAGTGGAATTTCTATTATTTTTCTAATCTTGTGGATTTTTCTTTTTTTGAACAGATTCATATACCTTCCAGGAACAAATGTGGGATGAATTGAGGAGTCATATAAAAAACCCAATCCAGACAACAAGTGTATATTTTCAATTTCAAATCTTGGAGCCCTAAATCCTTTTATCTTTTTTCCTATTATTTTTTCTATTTCATTTTTAGCAGATTGTATTTTCTGCATATCTTGAATATAAGAATCAGAATGTTCATAACCATGACAAGCGATTTCATGTTTTTTGGAAATTTGTTTTAACAACAAAGGATATTTTTT
>SDBV01010328.1_pt1 | contig 12250 bp, 14 predicted proteins | sample 2277081 | NCBI WGS metagenome assembly SDBV01 (sample SAMN10402039, study PRJNA504765) | marine sediment metagenome | isolation source: marine sediment core GS10_PC15, 223 cmbsf | place: Arctic Ocean: Southern Knipovich Ridge | collected 2010 | reverse complement strand
GCCTTATTGATGTGGATTTTCGTCTTGGGTAGGTGTCAGCGTAATACACTTTTATGCAGAAACTGATGCTGTATGTTTCTTTGACGGGTCAGTTCGCTCAATCCTGATTAAGCCGCCGTTGTCGCCAAAGTACTTTGTGTATGAGGGCATGATAAGACTAGCCATTTCTGCGCGAGGAACGACGGGTAAGTCAGGATGCTCAATCAGGATGTTGCAGTGATGCGGAACGAAGTAAGCATCATCGGTGTATATCCTGTGGATTTCGCCTCCCTTGAAGTCCAGCATTTCCAGTAGTAGTTTGAGGTCTAGTTGTATTACTGCTCCGTGTATGTCCTTGCTCATTGTTGCCTCCTGTATAATTATTTTTTGGCCAGAAACTAAATCTGTATCAGTGGCTCTACGGCTACATAGCCAGCCTTTTTTACAAGTCGTGCTATTTTAGCACCGTCTTTATGCAAGATACTTAATCTACTATCCACCTTGATTACTACATCCTGAGAGTCTTGCCACATCTCTATGTTTTTAAGGCAGTGTTCAATATAATCGAAAGCTAAACCTTCCGGCTCTTTACCAAAACACCTAGTGTACAATCGGATTAAGTGACTCCTAGTTCCTTTCCGTATCTCTTCCTGCTTTGTCATTACCATGACTTCGGTACACCTCCATAAGGTTCTATCTCCACCACAAGCTTCTCCAGCAAGTCTGTCATACGCATCAGCTTGCCTGGCCTGCGCTGGGCATCCATCTCATTGTTAATTCGCTGTATCACACTAGCCCGCCTCCTCAGTATCTTTTGCCGCTCCAGCTTTACCGTGTCGCTTAGGGCATCAGCTTTCCGTCCCCTGTTCTCAACTACAGGCCTGGACGACAGTTCCACCACTGCACGGTCAACCCAGCAGTACGGCTCCTTCGCATGGAAGTGCATGGCCTTTGTCCAGGTTGTGTCGCTGTGTTTCAGCTTCATGAAGTACTTGCACACTACCTGATACTCACCAACCTCAATATACTGGTTGCAGTAGTGGCACTTCACACGCTTGCGAGTCTGCTTAATCCAGGTGTTCATCTAGCTCCGCCGGATGCCACTCTTCCCAATATTCGTCAGTTGCGCAGTTGTAAAACTCAGTATGTTGCAGTCCGTCTGTACTAATCCATCGTCGTTCCCACCACAACAACTCTGGTGTTTCCACAATTCTCTCTTTCATTTCTTCAAGTACCCGCGTACTGTATACGGATTCAAACTCATGATAAGCGCAATATCAGCCACAGAGACTTTGTGCTGTCTCAGGTCTTTGGCAAACGCAACCTTCTTATTCCTCTTAACCTGTGCCGTAGTGACCTGATGCTCCATCACTACACAGTAGTCATAAGGACAATAATCAACACAAAAGTCTATCCCCTCCTGACTGTCAGCAGAATAGACTCCTGCACCAATCATTGCAGCACATCTGCGTTTATGAATCGCTTTCTCACTCTCCATAGTACTATTGAGCAGGAACAAACACTAGATAGCCATTGGTATCAGATTCAAAAGTGTCGCCAGGACTAAATGTAATCAGTTCGTCTGCTTTTACATATTTTACTGGAGTTAGTGTTTTTAGTATAGCATCTGCACCAGCTTCAAAGACGCGACTATCTACAAAGTCTCCTTTGTCGTCTTGCTGTAAATAAGGATTAAACCATCCCTTTGGCCTATAGTTTACTGCGAATTGAATAACTCTCATGTCTCCACCTCCATACTAATAGTATACCACAAGAACTCCCCATTGTCAACCCCAGATAAATATAATTAAATACGTGTATAGTAATAATTATTATACGTATTTCATATTATATATGTTGACAAAGGAACTGAAGTAGTGTATACTATTAGTAGATGAAATGGTGTGCCTTCGGGCGGGATAGCAACAGTCAGCTGGAGCTAGCCATATTGCTTCAGAACAGCGTCGGTGGGGACAGACTGTAAATAGAGGTGTGCATGGTAACACAGTCAGGAAATCACAGAAAAGAGAGTCAGGCAGTTGTAGATGATACTACACTCCCCGTGATGGAGACTGCTGAGGAAAGTATCCCGCGAGCGATTGTGCCGTGGAACAGAGATGATGATAGGTCACGCTATTTGGGACTGAGAGCCAGCGGTTTCACTATTCGTGAAGCACTTGGCCTCATCGGTAAGGCAAAGAGCACACTGTCACTCTGGCGACACGACCCGACCTTTCTCAGCCTGGAGGACAGCCTCCCCGAACTGCGCAAGACCCTGGCAATGGAGTATGCAGGACTAGAGTTCCTTCGTAACTATCGTCTCATCCTGGAGAAGGATGCTCGCGTCATCAGAGGCAGTCTCACCCGCAAGCCAAAGGTTTCAGACGAGGGTGTACCGTACCAGGCGCCACAGGACTCCCAGGACTTCCAGTACCTCCTCAAGCTCCGCGCACACTACGCCCCACAACAGCTCCAGGCTATTGAGCATCTGTTTGGCAGAGGTAACAAAGAAGGCGAAACAGCTAACTGGACAGACCTCGTATTGTCACTCAGCAGAACCACTGTCAAAGAGGAAGTCAAGATAGGAACACGTCACAGACAAGAGTCTGAACTGACTCTGATAGACGGAGACCTTGTGGAGCTGGAAGATGCCAAGACGGATAACAGCTAAGTCACGTGCAGCCAGCCAGCGCAATGTAGGCAAGGCTCAGGTCAGTCGCATCAGACGCCGCGAGCCGAGACAGATAGGCCGGATACGACCACTGCGAGTAAGGAGTAGATAGTGGCTTTCGATACTGCAACACGACTTCGACTTGCTAAGAACATAGATTCTATAACTGGCACCAATGGCGGCTCAGCTATTGTAGATGCTATTGCTAGAGCAGTCGTTGAAGGTTCTACCGAGATAGATGCTGATATAGCTACTCATGCTGGCTTACCGACAGTCCACCAAGATGCTCCTAACCTGATACTCACGCACAAGGGTGATGCAGGTGCTCACCACACTAAGTATACTGATGCAGCTGCTAAGGCGCAGGCAGAGGGAGCTAAATTAGATGACCATGCTGTGCCGGATGACAACACAGACTTAGATGCTTCAAGTGCGAAGCACGGCTTGATGCCAAAGACAGACAAGATTAAGATAGACACTGTTGCAACTAATGCAGACGTCACAGGTAGTAATCCTCCACAGGCACATACGCTAGACTCGCATTCTACCAAGGCTCATTCTGAATTGTCTGATGCTCCAGAGGATGCTCACCATACTAAGTTCACTGCTACTGAGCACAGTTCAATAGGTGATGGCGCGCCTCATCATACCAAATACACTGATGCAGCGGCACTTGCTGCTACACTTGACGACGTAACCTCTGACCCGTTGATAGATGGAGATGCCGCAGCTGACGGCACAGAAGAAAGTCTAGCTCGTAAAGACCATGTTCATCCTAAGCATCATGCTAAGTACCTTGACTCTGCGGCTAAGGCAGCTGCTGTACAGGCTGGGGCAATAACTAATGCAGTAACCAAAGCACCTACCCATGATGCCGTCTTTGATGTGAAGGCAACTGCTGACGGAGCTATCCCTAAAACACTCCTGACTACCAGAGGGGATATTATCTACCGCAACGCTACTGTACCTGCCAGGTTAGCCAAGGGTAGCGATGGTGATGTGCTTACTATGGGGGCTGATGAGGCTGCGTGGGCTGCTCCTGCCGGTGGTTTAACAGAAAGCCAGTTACATACTGAACTTATAGAAGATATTATAGTTACGACTGTTCTAGCAACTGTGGCTGACTTTCAAACTAATCCTGCAACTGGAACAATGGCTGGAGCAGATAATATAAATGATAATAACACCAGCGCAAATGCCAATTCTGATACGGTAGGTAAATATGCAGAAGTTGACTTTGGCAAACCAGTCATAATTAAAAGGTGGCGACAGTTTGGGCATACGACTAATGTTGGTGACGGGGTATGGAAGATACAGTATTATGACCTAGCTAGTGATTCCTGGGAAGATTGGGTGACGGGCATAGCTACTAGAACTACTGCCGATTGGAGCAGTTTAGTTACCGAAACGGCAAGGCTTACCACTAAGGTCAAATTAATTACTACAACATTAGATACCGCCGGAAGTGATATTAGCCGCATAGGTGAGCTTGAGGTAATTTACTAATGATAATTCATAAAGTGTACCAAACTGAACAGGAAAAACAGTCTATCATAGCTACGATGACAGTAAGGGGATTTAGCCAAGTGTCTACTGATAACTACTTTATAGGTGAGGGACATCTGCTTTTTGATGACGGTAAACCCGAACCTGAGCCACCCAGGGATTTAGCTGCTGAGATAGATGAACTAAAGGCAAGAATTGTGAGTACAGCCTCTGGCTCTTATGTTGGAAACGCTTCTGGTGGAAGGCAGATAACCACTGGATTCAAGTGTTCCCTTGTTACTATTTTTGGTGGGCAATACTCCCATGTTTGGCGGATTACTGCTGACAAGGGCATTCGACAGGCTAATGGAACTGATAGCAGTGCCCTACAGAATACTCCCAGCTTACACGCTTCAGATGGTTTTAATGTGGGCGCTGTTACCAATCAGGCGAATGGGGATACTTATACTCATTACTGGTGGGCACTATCAGGATAGGAGTAAATATGTATTATTATAAACAGATAAAAGGTGGAAAGGTAGTAAGTGTTGAGTCAAAGGATATTGATTCGGTTAGCCCTGAGTTTGTAAGGGCGACTAAGGCTGAGTATGATACTTGCGTTGCCTCGCTACCACCACTCGAACTGGAACCGAAAAGAGACTTAGCTGCTGAGATAACGGCCCTAAAAATCGAGCAGGATGAACTAAAGGCAAGGATGAAAAAGGCCAAGATATAGGGGGATTATCATGGGCTGGTGCATAGACACACTCATGCCAGAGATAAACAGAATATTCCGCAGAGTAAAGTTTGAGGTTGTCAAGCCACAAGCCAATCCGCCTTACGTTTACTTCAATTACCAAGAGGAGATAACTCTTGAGAAGAAGAAAGAACTTATTGCACTGTTTCCTCCCGATGTCTACGTCATCTTTTATCCCTTCACATTAGTAGAGGAGACAGCAGTTGCAGCATCTAGCACGACATTTCCTGGCGGTGAGATAGCAAAGACAACAGAGCCTGGCGAGCCAGTGAAAGAAGTAAAGTTTGCCCACAAGGGTGACACAATTCGCTTTCCTGGAAGGAACATATAGTGGCACAGTCACAGTTGGAAGAACTACTTAAAGACCGTAGGAAATTGATTGAGGTACTTGTACCCATCGAGAACAAGGACAGACAACTTGTGCCTTTCATCCTCAATCCCATCCAGTCACAGATGATGGAAGACTCCTTGTGGCGAGATGTCTACGTCAAGCCTTCCCAGGTAGGTGGCACCAGTCTCATTATGTGTGACTTCCTCTTAGACTGCCTCATGTACAAGGGTACTACATCAGTCATCATCAGCTACGACGAGTTCATCACAGGTCGACTGCTTCGCAAGGCACAGGCCTTCTATGACAACCTCATTCAGGTCATTCCTTCCCTTCCCAAGAAAGGTCATGAGTCCACTCATGAGAAGACCTTCATCTTCGAAGACAGTCAAGGTGTCAAGAAGGGCGAGAGCAGTTTCTACATAGCCTCAGCCAAAGGTTTCGCTATGCCTCGTGGTGAGCCAATTCACAATCTACTCTTTGATGAGTTAGCCTTCTGGCCACCCGAGGCAGCGTCCAAAGCATTCGCTGCAGCACTCAACCGTGTACCACTCACCACTGGCACAAAGGTGCGAGCACTGTCAACTCCCAATGGCGAAGACAACGACTTCTACGACATGTACATGGCAGCCAAAGAAGGAAGGAAGACTGGCAAGTCAGTATTCAAAGCACACTTCTATCCTTGGTTTGCTATGCCTGAGTATAGTCTTGCTGCAGACAACGTGTTTGTTCTTCCTGGTGACGATACCCCGCTGTTGAATAATCTTGATACAGACGAATTAAAGCTTATGTTGCAGTTCCAGAGTCTGGGCATTGACGTTCTAGAGGGCAATAACAAGCTTCGCTGGAGACGTTACAAGATTGCTGAGATGGGCAGTCTCAAGCGTAGTGGCGAGACCAGACTGCTCTTTGGTCAGGAGTTTCCAGAGGACGATGTCAGTTGCTTCCAGTCAGCTGCAGACGAGTGGTATCCTCACGAGGAGATAAACAGACTGGCCAAGAACTGCTACGAACCAGTCTCATATCATCTTGGTGCAGACATCTGGTATCCCCCAGAAGAGGGACTACAATATCTCCTCACCATCGACCCTGGACTCGGTAAGAAGTCTGAGTCTGTTGCTGAGGTGTGGACATTCACAGAAACAGAGTACAAGCACTGTGCAACCTTTTCTGGCTTGTACGCTGGTAAGGAGATGGCCGACAAGTGCATCCCGCTAGCCCGTTACTACAACGAAGCAACCATCGCCAACGAGGATGCCTTGGACATCACTTCCCATCTTGTTGGTTATCCCAACTTGTATTACCGTACAGACCCTGTCACTGGTATGGTCAGTAAGAACATTGGCTGGCAGACCAACCCTGCCACAAAGGTATTTATGTGCAACCAGTTACTCACAGCTCTCCCCCTGATAATCTCCCACGACATCCGGTGGATTAGTCAGTGCAGGAATATCAGAGAGGGCATGTCACGAGGAAGGTTAATTCCCATGTCGGTAGGAGCTGATGACTTTCACGATGCCGCAGCGTTAGCCGTTGTGTGTAAAGGGGCGATACAGATAGAACGAGGACTCATAGGAGTCAAAGGATGGTCAGACGATTGGGGACAATAGATAAAGTAGATGTCGCTGGTAACCTGGAGACCATCGAGCACTTAGCGCAGATAGGTCAGTTGCTTGTTGAGCAAGAACTCTATCAGCATATCCCAACAATACTAGAAGACATCTTTGAACATTCCCAGCGACTTACATTAGAGTATGCAGTGAAGGAGGAGTAATGGCTGAGAAGTTATCGTCATCAGAAATCATAACGAGAACAACAGCACTCAAGACATTCTGGGGCAAGCGTGACTCCAAGATGAAGAGCTGGTATGAACAGCTCAAGATGGTGGACTTACTTGCTCAGCGTAACATGGAGTCATTTGTAGGCAATGACCCTCGCACATCCTTCAACCTCATATCCAGTCTGTTGAACCAGCGTATTCCTCACAGATTACCACCGAACAAGCTGAGCATCGAACAAGTACGTTCTGCTGGCGAGTTGTCATTACTGTTCGATGTCATCTGGGAGAACATATATGCAGCCTACAGACAACGAGGACGCTACTTACAGAAAGACATCATAGACTACTTGCTTGTAACAGGCTGGTATTCTGTCTTTGCTGCACCCACGCTTGACGGTTCAGCCTTTGTTGCCGAAGCTTGGAACCCCATCACAGTCTACCCGAAGTGGAGTAATATCTTGGCAGAGTGCGCTCACATCTTCACACCAGGTGAAGCCGCCATCCAGCACATGGTAATAAGGAACGGGTGGAAACTTCAGTCCACTGTATCCAGTAACACAGTCATTCGAGACTACTGGTATGCAGAGCAGACAGCAGCACAGGTGATAGTCCACAATTCTATCTTGATAGGTAATGAACAGGTTAAGATAGATACTGTTGAGCCAAGATTCAAGCGTATTCCAATCTTCGTCTTTCCTATCGGAGGACTACCAGACACAGGTGACTTGTCCAAGCGTGGTGAGACTTGGAAGGAAGAAATTGGTCAGAGTCTTCTAGCCACCAATGAGAACATCTACAAGTCAATCAACAAGTGGTGGACGTTCATGATGCAGTTGCTTCGTGACACTGCTCAGGCTAGGACATTTGAGAAGTCCACCAGTGCCAAGAAGATTGTTGGCGAGGGAGAATGGGACAGACGAGGTGGACACTTTAAGTTAGGCCCGCAGGATGAGGTTGGCTTCATCCAGCCTCCGGCCATCCCTGTTGAACTCAGAAGTATCCAACTTGATCTTGAGGCAATGAAGGAGCGAGGTATTCCTAATGCCACGATGCTGGGGAGTATCCAGCAGCGCATGACTTCCTTTGCTATGAGTCAGGCAGCATCAGCTACCAACCAAGCAGCTCGTTACTTCCACCAAGGCATTGTTGACTTGTTCTCAGACATGGACAACTTCTTCTACGACCTCATCATAGAGAACAACTACAAACCTTATGAGCTTGCCCTGCCGAGTGACTTACCTCCTATTGCTAATGCTAAGTTGTCTGCAGACTACCCGCTCAGGATTCCTGGCGACCTCACACAGCGAGCCACAACTGCTCGCATGCTCAACCCAGAATTCTCATTAAGTGAGGAGTTCATCATAGAGGAATCGTTCCCTGAGATAAAGAATCCCTCAGAGGAAATTGCACGGGTAACAGCTGGAAAAGCTCGGAAAGACCCAATCTTTGCACAAATTGCTCTTGTCGAGGCACTCAGGAAAGAAGCAATTCTGCTCAGAGGAGCACTTGACTCATCAGCTGCTGAGCTATATGAGAAGGCTGCAGAACGTCTTGAGCAACAGATAACGGGTGAAGGAGAACAGCCAGTACAGCCTGGGCGGGGTAATGTTTCTGTCAGACCAGAGGCTGTTCCTCCTAATCAGGCAAGACCGCCACGTGGAGAGGTGCAGTAATGGCAGATAACAGAGAACCGCCAATCAAACCAGTCAAGCCTCCTCCGCCTCCTCCTCCGCCATTTCCAGGATTTGCTGGACTTGTTCAGACTGCAACTCGTGATAGTCGTGCAGCAAACAAGACTCTTCAAGAGTCTGAATCAGCTCTTGTCATGCACAATCAGGGTAAGTGGCAGTGGCAACTTCCTCGTCCAAAGCGGTCTGTACAGGAGTGGATAGCACTTGGCCGACCTGGCCCCTTCAGTGACTTTTCAGGTGGCCAGATTCCTGCGGTAGAAGCCTGGGCAGTCAGACAAGAGGAACTTCTCCTGGAGCGACGACTAGCAGTCAGACAACTTGGTAGAGCCACATGGTTCCAAGACTTCTACGACGCTTTACCTAATTTGATGGATGCTGGCGTTGTCAACACGCTTGAGGAATATCTTGCCCTGATGAAGTCAGACCCGACAGGCATATTGTCTGAGCAGGACTTCCAAACAGCCAGAGACACAATAACAAAGATAACAGGTACGCAACCTGCACAGCCTCGTGAGGATGCTCCTGAGTGGCTCCAGATAACTCCCGAGGAGGCACAGGCTGTTCGTGTAGCATTTGCACTTGAACCTGAGCCTCCAGAGACCATTCACAAGATTACTGTAGACCAGTTGCTCAAGTCCCTCACACGTCAGCCAAGTCTGGACTTACCAGAGGATATGACGCCAGAGCAACTACTTCAGTTCGCCTCTATTATGGACATACCTGCAGAGGAGATTTCCCGAGCCATTGAGTATGAAGAGCTTGTCCAGCCCTTTGCTCTCGCCATAGCTGAGCGTGAGGAGCAAATCAAGGCTGTGCTTGCTGGAGAGGAAGAGTGGCAGATGCCGGAACTCAGCTTAGGTCAGCAACTAATGTTTACTGTACTGTCACCCATGCAGGCTGCAGCTGATGTCATTCGGCCATATCTGGAAAAAGTGAGTTACCCCATTGCTGGCTTCGCAGCCTACAGCGTCTCACGATTCCTCTCCGGCACACAGGACATTGAGGACAAGTATGCCAGGATGAAGGAACTTGGTTACAGCAACTGGCAGGCTATGTCTGAGGCTTATCAGGATTGGGACTGGCCCTGGTACGCAAAGTTGGCGCTTGAGATAGCCACTGACCCCATCACTTATACACCAGGCTTGCTTCTCAGTGTTCCGTCAAAGTTACTTGTTCGTACACCGTTTGCAGCTACTCGTGCAGTAGGAATCGGGTTGACTTCTGTTAACAGAGGTCTATGGTCAGCCCTTGATGTTCCCTTTGACGCAGCCAAAGCGTTCTGGGCAAACTTACCAAAGTCCTTCAGCCAAGCTACAAAGTTTGAGCTAAATGCTTTCAGAGACCTGATTATAACAACCTCCACAAAGCAGTCTGGCAAGATAGTTTCCATGCTGACTCCTGCAGACCTGACGACAGCCTTAGAGAAGTCCATGAAGGCATTTATAGACACTCCAATGAAGCAGGGAGATGTCTTTGTTGACCTTGGTGCAGAGCTCATCAAGCACGCTCCATTGGATATAAAGTCTGTGCAGATATGGAGCCGGTCACTTGGTGGTAAGCTTGACGCTGTCACGCCAGAAGTCTTGAACGCTGTAGAGGATGTTGTCAGTGACGCTATACTGAAGTTAGGCAGCCCTGCACAGAACGCTAAGCGACTGGCAATAGCATTAGGTGTTGAGGACAATCCTATAGTCATTGGCAAGATAATCAAGGACATCGGAGTCATCACCAACAAGTATGCTGTCCGTGTCCCTCGCGCAATAGAGATTGGCAAGACAGCAAAGATTAGCCCGACACTCCAGATGACGGAGTATCTCGTGTCAGGGCAGAGGAAAATTATCCAGGCTATTGAACGGTCTGAGTATGCTAAGGGCAAAGCATTCTCCGGCACTATCCTTGGTCTGATGAACAAGGTAGATAAGCTGGAGCGTGGCGTATTCCGCATGACACTGGACAGATGGCTCGTCCGTCCAATGGCTGAAGCATACCTGGGCAGTGTAGCCTACCCAATCTGGAACGCATTTGAAGGAATGTTTGTCAGCGCACTAGAAGGCGTAGTTCCTCGCATGGCAAAGCAGGAGGCCTTCCAGCGTATGTTTATTGGAGTCAGAGGTGTAGACAACCGTGTTATGCAGTGGTCAGCCTCAGATGTTGCAGGGATGCTGGGGTCAATGCCAGGTCGTGAAGGCGGCATCAGCCTACTGCCAGGAAAGGTTCCCGAGAAGATAGTAGGTCTGAAGACGCCCAAGTGGATTGCCGGTAAGGACTGGTTCGAGTGGACAGGACGCAAGTGGATTGAACTGTCTGACGTGTGGGGTACAGGATACAGAGCTAACTTCCTCATGCGCAAGATGGCGAACTTCCTTGCAGAGTTCTCATACAGCGTATCTGGTCAAGACCTTAATGTAGCATTCAGAAAACTCATTGGTAAGCCTCCCGGCATTAGCAAGAAGTCTATTGGTCTGACTGAGCATGAACTGAAGCAGGAGATGTTTGCCCGACTTACTTCAGGCAACAAGGCTGATGTACTTGCCATGAAGGAGTTACTGTCCAACAACAGCCTTATGCAGGGTGAAGCACTGAAGATACTTCGTCAGGCTACTGAACTGTCACCACAGGCTAAGACTCTTGGTGAGCAGATGATAGCTCGTGGTACACTCAAGACTGAGGATGATGTGCTGACCTTTGCCAAGACTGTTGCTGACCAGTCCGTAGCTGACCTCCGCGCATATCCAACAGCTGCACCAGAAGCATTCCGCTTTATGGCTGACCAGATGGAAGCGTTGGCAGCAAAGAAACCAGTGGCTCGTCCTCCTATTGTTCAGGTTCGGACAGCCAGAATTGTAGAAGCTGACTTAGCTGCAACAACAGACGCTATTCGGTTTCTTACTAAAGAGACACAACCTACTGAGAGTGAACTAAACCTTATAGTTGCTGCACTTCAAGATGCTGGTATCACCGATAAAGAACTTCTGAAATTGGCAAGTGAAGGTCTCCCGCCATCACAGCAAGTTAACTTGTGGGTAGAGAGACTTCGTGTTGATGCGCAAGGTCTTAGAGATGAGTTAGGACAAGCAGTAGCCGGTAAACCCAGAGAAGTACAACTTCCGTCACCAGCTGCTCCAACGGAAGGAATAGAGACTGCTGATGACCTCATGCAAGTCTTTCAGCATTTCGAAGTCATGTCAGACACAGCCAGTCGTGTCCCTATCAGACTCCTCGGTCAGGTAATGGAAGAAGCTGACGAACTCAAGCGACTAGGTAAGTTCAACAAGCTGGAGACACTGTGGCGCACCAGTCGTCAGGATGTCGAACAGGTTGTAGACAGCATTGGTGACAGCCTTAACCGAGCACGAGCAGTTATAGAGAACAAAGCAGGACTGCTTACAGAGCCGCAGCAGAATGCCCTACTGGCTCTTCTGCAACGCAACACGGCTCGTCTCCAACTACAGGAACAGTTCTTGCGTTTTGACGGCAGGTTGTTAGACGACTTCTGGGCATTACCAAAGGCACAGCGAACTTCTGCCGAGCATACTGCCCTCCGAGCTTTCCGCCAGGA
>SDBV01010327.1_pt1 | contig 12250 bp, 11 predicted proteins | sample 2277081 | NCBI WGS metagenome assembly SDBV01 (sample SAMN10402039, study PRJNA504765) | marine sediment metagenome | isolation source: marine sediment core GS10_PC15, 223 cmbsf | place: Arctic Ocean: Southern Knipovich Ridge | collected 2010 | reverse complement strand
GTCCGCCAGCCGCGCCCCGCCGGGCAGCGTTGCTTCCGTTCTTGCCATCCTTCAAGCTCTTCTTGTTGTTGCAGAGACTTGAAAGTTAACAGAAATTCGATCTTGTTAACAGTATTGCGCCTAGCCGGGAACTGCTCATGGTGTTTCGCTCTCGTCTGCGCGTTCGATACTCGCCCCATAGCGCACCGCTTGAACCGCACCGTCCACATGCTTTCACTCGTTCCGAGTGTTGCATAGGCTCCCAGCACATTCTCTCGTTTTGTATTTTCATGTGCCCCGCGAAGCGCATCGATCAGCACATATACCCAGCAAACGATTCGAATTTTTGTGAGCGCCCAATGCACGGCAGCGCGCACACTTCACACATCGGGTTCGCCACTGGTTCGCAGTTCAGGACGCGCTGGTTGCGCATCCCTTAACACATCGTTTTACGCAATGCGTTGACTCAGACACAACCCCACGTCGCATCGTCATCGCAAGGACAACGCACGCCGTTCTCCATGGCAAAATCGGCCGTTTACGCAAAGGCAGGAACCCCTGCGCACGGCGTTTACTCTGGGCCACAAAAAATGCACTGAAAACAAGGGATGGCAGGATTGGCGAGCGCCGGTTTGGGGCGCCGGATGAAGGAGGAAGACCGTCAACTCGGGTAAAGATCAGCCCGCTATACTCTTGCCATTTGAATGGCTAGGCGATGCGACATATAGGGGGAGCGCATGTTTTTGAACGACCAGGAGACAGCTACTGATCTGCTGTACTACGACGCAATTGCGAAGACGATCGTCAAACTGATCGGGAAAACACCGGACGTGCCAGTCACGATCGGCGTGCATGGCGACTGGGGGGCCGGGAAATCAAGCGTCCTCAAGATGCTGGAGACATCGTTTGCCGGCGACGACCAGGTCGTCTGCCTGTGGTTTAACGGCTGGACATTCGAAGGCTTCGAGGACGCCAAGACGGTTGTCCTTGAAACCATTGTCGACGAACTTCGTCGCGCGCGGCCATTGTCAACGAAGGTGGCCGAGGCGGCGAAGAAGGTTCTCAAGCGCATCGACTGGCTAAAGCTCGCGCGAAAGGCTGGTGGATTCGCCTTGACGGCGGCCACCGGAATACCAACTTTCGACCAAGTCTCTGGGCTTTACCAGCTGGCAAAGAGCTTTATCGCAAAGCCCCAAGAGCACATCACCGCGGAAGACCTGAAATCGGCCACCGAGAAAGCCAGCGATTTCATCAAGGACGCGCCGGAGGAAAGCGATTACCTCCCTGAGCATATTCACGCCTTTCGCGAAGAGTTCAAGGAACTGCTCGATGCCGCCGAAGTCGACCGGCTCGTGGTTATCGTGGATGACCTGGATCGGTGTCTTCCGAAGACGGCAATCGCCACTCTGGAAGCCATCCGCCTATTTCTCTTTGTCGAGCGGAGTGCATTTGTTATCGGCGCGGACGAACTGATGATCGAATACGCGGTCCGCGACCACTTTCCCGAGCTGCCTCCGAGCGCTGGGCCGGTAAGCTATGCGCGTAACTACCTTGAAAAACTGATCCAGGTGCCTTTCCGGATTCCCGCACTTGGAGCTGCCGAGACACGGGTATATATAACACTACTGCTCACCGAGAACGCGCTCGGCGCTGGCGATTTGCGGTTCGCTGCCCTGCTCTCGGCGGCACGCGAAGACATGAAGCGACCTTGGAAAAGTCAAGGCCTTGACCGGCGGACCGTCGAGGCGGCAATGAACAACTCGATGCCCCCGGAAGTGGATCAGGCCCTCATCATCAGCACGCAGGTCACCCAGATCCTGAGCGAGGGCACGCGCGGCAATCCTCGCCAGATCAAACGCTTCTTGAATTCTCTTATGCTGCGGCAGGCCATCGCCGTTGAGCGTGGCTTCGGTGCCGACATCCTACGCCCGGTGCTCGCGAAGATTATGCTCGCGGAGCGTTTCTATCCCGACTTCTACGAGCAAATTGCGCGACTTGCCGCCAGTCACCCCGACGGCAAGCCAGAAGCCGTGCGCCAGTTCGAGGAACACGTGCGTAATCCCGCCGAGCAGGTCGACGAAGAAGGTGAACAGTCCGACGCGAAAAAACGCAAGTCCTCCGGTTTTGCCCCTCCGCAACCCGCTGCCGAGGTAGCAGAGTGGGACAAGAACCAGTGGGCACGCGGGTGGGCTCTAATCGAACCGTCCCTCTCCGGCGTTGATCTGCGCCCCTACGTTTTCGTCACGCGCGACAAGCGCAGTGCGCTGGGTGGTCTGGTCGCGGCCAGCCACCTTGAGGCACTCGTCGAAAAGCTCATGGGACCAACCCTGATGGTGCGCGCTGCTCAAGACGAGATTGCGAAGCTCACTGCTCCAGAATCCGAAGAGGTGTTCGACGCGATCCGTGCTCGAATCATGCAGCAGGATAACTTCTCCAGCAAACCAAAGGGAATCGACGGACTCGTGCAGCTCGTCAAGGTCCATCAAGGGCTGCAGCGCAAGGTGCTGGAATTCATGCGCGAGCTGCCTGTTGGGAAGCTTGGAACCTGGGCGCCTGCACGCTGGGGGGAGTGTCTGACCGATACTGCAGTTGTTAGCGAGTTCCAGACGATGCTAAGGACATGGTCCGAACAGACAGAGAACAAACCGCTGCAGAAAGCAGCAGAAGGAATAGCCAAAATGACGAAACGGAGCTGAAGCAATGGGCACATCTAAAGCCTATGGTGGCCCCGCCAGCGGTCTTGTTCCCTCGTTCGTCGATGACCCAACGCCGCCGGCCATGCCTGCACCTGAGGTCAATCCGCCAACCGCACCCCAGCCAACCACACAGCCCACCGACCCGACGACTACGGTCGCGCCTGTTCTACAACCGGCTCCACAGCATTCTGACATGACAGGTGGCGGCGCGCTCGGTAGTGCAAGGGGTAGCTTTACGCGCTTTGTGCGAACGGGCAGCACCAGTTCGCTCGGCGGCGCCGTCGCCCGCTACGTCCGCAATGGGACTGGTGGTGCTGCGCGTGCCAGTCGACGGATGGGAGCATCTCGCTCTGCGGCCCGCGGGCTGCTCGGCATGGTTCGAGATGTACAGCGCATAGGGGCAGCCGAGGCGCTACGTCGGCTCAATCTCGAGGGAATGGCCGGGCAACCCGCGACCAACGTCTTCGTGTCACTCTTGGAGTTCATCTGCCCGCCAGGAGGCACAGTGGACGAAGGCGTCGCGCGCCAAGCTATGCTGGAGGCTATCGGCGATCTGGCCGATGCCGACGTCGGCAACTTCGATACACTCACCCGCGAGCAGTTGCAGGACTTTTTTCTAGATTTCGTCGTCCGCTCGATCGAAGGCCGAGTGATGGCCGACATCGGCAAGCGCGGCATAAATCTCCCCGATGACGTGTCCGCCGTTCAGGACACGCAAGACCAGTTGCATGACTTCGTCGAAGGGGCTACGCGAGGGCAGTTGGCAGGCCGCCTGACCGGGCTAGAAAACCTGTCTGACCAAGAACTCGACACAGTCGTCACCCAGATCTACGAAACAGCGTTCGAACTGGTCGCAGCAGCCGGAGAGGCAGCAACATGAGACATCACAGCATCGTCGCACGACTTGGCCCGGCAGATTCGGCTCCGGTTGAATTGAGCCGCAGTGATACGCAGAATACCGGCATCAATTTTATCGAGGGCGAGCGTCGCCTCGGCTATGGACTCGGCCACGCACTCGAGCAACTCGCCTTATTGGGACTTCGCCCGTCCGAAACAGCCGTTGATCTTGCATTGCTGGCCGCCGCAGTTACCGCGGCAGATACCCGCATTTCCCGGACGGAGAACTCGCAGGACGCGTGGACCCGGGAAATCGACCTGTACCTGCCGGTCTATGATCCGGAGCGCTGGACACACCTCACGCGACTGATCAAAACCACCCTGAACTTCCTGACAGGGGATCGTTGGGCAGTCTACTTCCGTCCCCGCCCACCGGGCTTCGACGAACTGGCGCCGCAACCTGCCCAGTTGCGCTTAGTGGAACCGACATCCGTTTGCCTCTTCTCTGGGGGGCTCGACAGTTTCATCGGTGCAATCGACCTGCTGGCGAGCGCGCAGTCACCGCTACTCGTGAGTCACTACTGGGATGGCATCACCAGTACGCATCAGACTCACTGCGCTCAGGCGCTGGCACACCAATATCCTGACGCCGTCTTTCGGCATATCCGTGCCCGCGTCGGCTTCCCGACCGATACGGTGGACGGAGGCCACGTCGAGGATACCCTGCGGGGCCGCTCATTCCTGTTTTTTTCGCTTGCCGCAATGGCTGCGGATTCAGTGGGTGGAGAGATGGTCGTGCATGTGCCGGAAAACGGATTGATCTCCCTGAACGTGCCACTCGATCCGCTGCGCCTAGGCGCCTTGAGCACCCGTACTACCCATCCATACTATATGGCCCGTTTCGATGATCTGTTGCGTGGCCTTGGGATAACGGTCCATCTGGAAAATCCTTACGCCTTCATGACGAAGGGGCAGATGGCTGTACAGTGTGCTGATCAGGATTTCCTCCGGCGCGAGGCGGGAAACACCATGTCATGCTCTTCACCGGGGAGTCGGCGCTACGATCCCGATCCGGAAGAGCGTCTGCCAAAGCATTGTGGTCGTTGCGTGCCATGTCTAATCCGGCGCGCGGCCATCCGCGAAGCCATGGAGTCCGATAGCACAACATATCGCATTGCTGATCTGCGTGCACAGGTACTCAACACCAACAAGGCTGAGGGCAAGGATATACGTTCCTTCCAGCTTGCACTTTTACGACTTTCTCAGAAACCAAGTCGGGCACGGTTCGACATCCATCGCCCCGGCCCCTTGATCGATCATCCCGAACGGCTGGCAGACTATGAAGCGGTCTACGTGGCAGGACTGCAGGAAGTTGGACGACTGCTGAACGGTGTACGGGCGGAGCCGCTATGACAGCGACCAGATCAAAGCCTCAATGGATAGACTTCCATTGCCACCTAGATCTCTACCCAGATCACGAAGCACTGATCGCAGAATGCGACCGCGAACGTGTGGCGACGCTCGCCGTCACGACGACACCCAAAGCGTGGCCTCGAAATCGTGACCTGACGCTGAACTCTACACATGTGCGTGTGGCGCTCGGACTGCATCCACAACTCGTCGCCGAACGTGAAAATGAACTCGCAATACTCGAGCGCTATCTGCCTGAGACGCGCTATGTCGGGGAAATTGGGCTGGATGCAGGGCCACGCTTCTATCGCACCTTCGCGGCACAGCAACGCGTCTTCGATCGGATTTTGCGAGCCTGCGCCGAACATGGTGACAAGATCCTGTCGATCCATAGCGTGCGCTCAGTGAGTAAGGTCCTCGCACACCTTGAGCAGGCTCTCCCCGTCGACCGCGGTCGTGTCGTCCTACACTGGTTCACCGGGACTGCGGCGGAAGCGCGGCGAGCGGCCGAGATGGGCTGCTACTTTTCCATCAATAGCGAGATGCTCCGCTCGCCCAAACATCGGAAATTGGTCAGCGAGCTGCCGCTGGAGCGGCTTCTCACTGAGACGGACGGACCATTCGTACTCAAAGACGACCGCCCGGCCCGACCACGGGATGTCGTTGGAACAGTAGCGGAACTCGCCACTTTGTTTGGCATGCCCACCCAAGCGATCGCCGACCAGTTGCTCAGCAGTCTGAAGCAATTGGTAAGTAGCTAACCCGAGCACTGCGACATCGATGCCAGAACGTAGTGGATGCTGCCTTAATGGTCGGCATCGCGCGTTATAAGGCCGCTTACGAACCGCGCTCCAGTGCCCGCGCATGCGCCAGAAGATCAGCTCTCTTTCGTGTAGAAAGTCTGCCAAACAACAGGATCAGGTGGGCGAGCTCGGGGTCTTCCGTATAAAGAAAAGCCACCGGCACCTTCAGCACTTCGGCGAGACGAGTTGCGAATGCGTAGTCGACCTTGTGAATGCCGAGCTCATAGCGATTAATACGTGTGCTCGCGGCAGAGGGATCCAGACCCGCCTCTATTCCGAGTTTCTTCTGCGACAGCCCGGCCTCCAGGCGAGCCTCCTTCAGTCGCGTTTCAAAAATAGAAGATGACACCGCAGACATTCACTGGTAGCTCATTACACACGAAGCTACGAATATCGTTGCAAAGCGCCGTCTTAGATACTACGATTATCGTAGTATCCGAACGTAACTCGAAGGATCTTGAGGCGCCCCACCGGTCCCCCTCGGATACGTGCCGCTTCATGGCCGCTGCTGCAAGACCATGGTCCGGCGTTCTACATGCTCAACGCCACGAAAAGCAGGAAGTGAAGAATGCAGGACAAGCGACTGCCGGCCGACCTCGGCATTGACCTCAACGAACAGGATTGCAGCCGCCTGCACCTCCTCAACGAGGAGTTACGGCAGGCAGAACGGTGGATCACCCGGCGCAGCGGCGAAATGGTCGCGGCTTACGGCCTTGCCACCGCCCAGACCCGTCACACCGACCGACTGGACGAAGACGTGGAACTGATCGCTACTGTACTGTTCCTGCTACGAAAGAATCATCCTGATTTCGACCCCAGGCGCCATGGCGTCGTGACACGAATCGATATCCCGATCCTTCCCACAACCCTTCGTGAGGACAATGTCCATTGCGACGACGCGCGAACGGCATGGCCGTTTCGGGATCGCCGCGAATATTGGTGCCCATTGTTTCTGGATCTATACGAACGCGCACTGCAAAAGGACATAGCGAAAGTGCTGAGCATCGGCGCGCTATGCATCGACATCGCACTGATACAACAGCAACTGCGCTCGTGGTAGACGAGCAGCACACTAACCATGAGTCATCTTTTCTAACCCTTCATGGCATTCGACAGGGCACGGTCTATATTGCATGTGGGGATATTAAGGCTGTGCGTTTTTATCGAATCCGGCGCTGTCATGTTTCGAAGGAGAACGTCATATGGTCTTGCTGAAACTCGCCGTCGTTGTCGGCATTCTTCTTGGTACCGCCAAGGCGATCCAGCTATCTGGTCGCCACAGCATGGTTCGTTTCGGCCACAGCTTTTTCACTGCGCGCGGATTCTGGCTCGCCGCCATCGCGATCAATTTCCTCTGGTGGGGATACTATGCGTGGGCGACGGCCGCACTCCATCACGCTCAGCCGTCAGGAGGACTTGCCCTGATGGCTCTGGGTATCGCTGCCGCGGGCTGGCTGATCTGCGAAAACGTCCGTCGAACAAACGCGTTCTACGGCGCCCTCGGCTCATCTCTTCAGCTCGTGCTGTTTTTCCCGGTGGCACTCTACGGCGTACCGCTCCTCGCAATCGCCCTGATCTTTCTGCTCTTCGCGACGTACAAGGGCGCACCCGTTTGGCTCATCGATCTGTGAACAGCTTGCAGTTGATAACAACCGTGCCTGCATGCTACGTGTGGTCACGGTCCGTCTCACGCCAGCACATCGTTCATATCGACCGCAACTTGAACGTCATCTTCGCAAGCGCGCGATGACGGATGCATGGCCATGCAAGACACGTCTCTCGGGACTGGCCCATAAATCCCGATGCGGTGCGTGCATCCTGATACCGGTCCGCGCCTTGCTCACTTCGCCCATCGAAACGCCACAATCGCCATGACTGCCCTAGCGTTCGATGTCTGGATCGGGACCGTCAGGCTGACTATCGCGCTCTGACGCCGTCCGACGCTCGCGCTCTGGTGCAGGATTCCGCCGTATGTCGGGAACAACGACGTCTCGTTGGACCGGCATCGCACGCACGAACTCCACGATGCCGATGGCCATCGCGCGATCGGCGGCGGCTGGCGATGCAGCCACAGTTCGTGCCACCTCGCGCCACGCGGCAAATGCGTTATCGTGAGCCAGCCAACCGGCCCGTCGCTGCGTTTCGTTCGCGACGGGCCGCCAGTACTTCGGTGCTTCGCCACGCTCCAACATATGCCTGACACCCTGTGTCGGATATCGTCGCGTCTCGCCACGCACCCGTCGGGGCGTCGCATTGGCATCCACCCCGTTCGCGCGTAGTTGCTCGGCGAACCGCTCGCGCCAGCGCCGCAGATCCTGCTTTCGCGGATTCAGACGCCGGCCATCCGGTCCGCGCACCTGCACGCTGAGGTGAACATGCGGGTGTGCCTCGTCGTCGTGTGCGGCAAACACATAGGCACGCCCATCCCCAAACTCAATGGCCGCAAAATCCCGGGCGGCATCCCGTACGGCCTGACGGTTTGTGCCGGGCGGCATCGACAGCAGGATGTTGAATACCTCGCGACGGGCACTCGCTTCCGGCATCCCCCATCCGCCGAATTGCCAGGTTTGCACGAGATCACGTACAGCCTCGGCGCCTGCAATCCGGTCCCCGTTCTGGTCTTCCAGCTCCACCTGGCCATTGCGGGAGATATATCGAAGATGCCGGCGCACCGCGCCGATGCCCTGGGCACTCGAGGCCTTGTTCGTGATCTTGATCATCACCTCCGGCGTACGCCTGAGCGTACGCGCCAGTTGCTCGCGCATCCGCGCGGCCTCGTCACGCAAGCTCGCCTGCGAGAGCCGCTGTGTCCGTGCGTGCCTGAACGGTTCCTGAAACAGCCGGTCACCCCAGTTCAGAAGCATCGCATCGATGTAGACTTTCGGATAAGCCATCTCACCGGCTCCATCGATCCAGATTCGCACGCATCGCAGCCGCCACGACACGCAGATGCGCGTCGATCACTCCACGGATGGCCTCGATATCCCCACTCCTGTCCTGTCCAGTACGTGGTATTTGATCGCTGCGGACAAGTTGCCCGAGCCACCGGTTGATCGAAGCGAGCTGCCCGTTGGAATCCGACAGCAGTCGCATCTCCCTCGCGCCAAGCTGGGGTTCGTGCGTCAACTGCGCACGGATCAACGCAACAATCCAGCGGTTAGCGGTCAGGCCTGACGCCTCTGCGCGCAACTCAACCGCCTCAAGTTCGGCAGCCGTCAGCCTCAGTTCGGTCCGGATACGAGGATCGCCAACAACGCTCCAACGGACATTCGCGTCGATCCCCGGATTACCATTGCCCGCGTCGGCTTGCAACGCGGCTGCAACCAGTTGTCGTGCGCCCTCGCCAACCGTCAGGCCCCGGCGCACGCACCAGCGATCCCAATCCCGTCGCATGCCGCCCAGCTCGACACACAGGCGCTCGCGCACACGCATGACAGCTCCTAGCGCGCAGGCGAAGGTTCGACCGGCGTGTGCGCCTGTTCGAGCTCAATATCCCGCGCAGGCGCGGGTCCAACGGCCGAGCGTGGCCGACGATCCCGTTCCGACGGCGCTTTTGGATCGAAGACCTTTGGCCGCGGTACAGAAATGCCCTCGCGACCAAACGCATCGAGCATCGCTTCTGCACGCCGTTGCACGCGCGCGATCGATCGCGCGCTGAACCCCTGCTCCCGCATCGCGCCGACCAGCACGGCCAGGTGCAGCACCTTGTCCTCATCGGAGACGCTCGAGCGGCGCGACTCCTGGTCGCTTTTGCGCGCGTTAGTTTCCGCAGATTGCACTTCTGCTCCCGCTACGCGTCCCGGTTGCGGTACGGATTCCACTGCCGTACGCTCCTGTCGCATCACCTCAACCTGCCACGTATTCCGGTGCACAGCGCGTTCGTCTTCACCGATCACCACACCGTGTTCATCCAGGACCGGCACCTTGACCGTGACGAGCCGCCGCCCCAGGTTTTCAAGTGTGATCTGTTGCCCCGGCTGCGCGCTGGACTCCCGCACCGCGCGTTCGAGGTCCACGCCCCAGACCACGTGATCTGCGCCCGTCGCATCGCGGAACACCACGTAGTACGATTCGCTGCGCGCAGGATTATTCTGGTACGGTGCACCGCCGTGCTCGCGCAGCTCGCCGGCGTACCGCCTCTGGGTATCGGGTTCGTCGCCCGCTGCCGCGTGCCGCTTCGGCTCATGGGGCCGAACTGGCTCGACGTCCGGCCTCTGGGGCAACGGCGTAGTGCCACCGGCCGCACCTGCCGGGTCGACGGCCGGAATGGGAGCAGACGTGGCACCACTGCGTTCTGCTTCATGCATCGGCGTACCAGCTACGTGCAATGAGGCGTCAGCCTCGATCCGGTTATTCAGACGCCCTTGCCGGGCATCGGCCAGACGCGCCAGATCGGCGGCCTTTGGCTCATAACCGCTGACCTCGATGCCCAGCAACGATCCGTGTAACCACACTTCGCCGCGGAACGCCTCATGGCCCGACACGCGAACACGGCGCCACGATTTTGCCGCCACCATGTCAACCATCGACTCCACCACGTCCGGCCGGTTGTGTTCGGTGACGAGGTACGGTCCGATATCCTCGAAAGCGAGCTGATACGGTGCGTCCTTCAGGAAATACTGATTGCCTGAGCGCAGGTAGCGTTTGCGCACGCGCTCCGGAATCTGATCAAGCGGCGCGCGACCGGTATCGCCGCTCTTCTTTTCCGTTGGGGCGTCACCAGCCGGACGGGATTCAGACTGACGTGCGGGGTCGGCACGGTCACGGATGGCCTGGTCACGCAGACGCGCCCGCGCCGCATCAAATTCACGTCGACGTCGCGCCGACACAGCATCCAGCGCAGCCGCGTCCAGGCGACTGGTATTGCCATCGCCTTCCGTGCGTTCAGCGGGTCCCGGACGCCCGGGCACATCCTGCTCGATCACATTGATGACCGCTTCGGCAGGCGACAGGGTTTCAGACATGATGCGGCTCCTTTCTGTTCGATCACACTTCTCCGGCTTTCGATCCCATGATCTAACGGTCGGGCCCGGGCGGGTCCTGTGATGCCGACCGCTCTTTCGACTGCTCGAGCGCCGCCGCACGCGCCTCGCGTATCCGGGCCCATGAACGCGCCTGCAACTGATCCAGCATCCCCTCAAGATTCGGACTGAAATTCAGTTCACGTGCGGACTTCTTGAGCGAGCCAACCGTGCGGTCGAGCAGGTCACGCGCGCGATCCCACGGATAGACCCTGGCTCGATCACCCTCGTATCCGACCTGCAGCTCCGATCCGTTCAGCCGGGCGTTCTCGTCCATCCATCGCAGCCGCTCCGAGACAAATTCCATCTGCGTCTTCGAATGGAAGACGACGCTACGCGTGGCCACCTCCTGGATCAGGTAGTGCTCGGTGTTGAACACCTCGCCACGGTACGGTCCACCGTTCTCCCGCGGTGTGCCCATACGTAGCGGTGAACCGAATCGATGTTCGGCCAGTGCCCTCACCTCGTTTGGGATATCCGCTACCGTGAACAGTGGTTCGCCAACCGCCGGACGGGTCGGCGCGAAGCGCCGCTGATCTGCGCTCGGAGCATCACCAGCCGGGGCAGCCGCGGGTGGATCACCCGCCGGTTGTGCTGCCTCTGCCGGTGCCGCCCCCTGGTCAGCCGGTGCCGACGGAGTATTCTGCTTCGGCGCACCGCGCTTCGATGTGCGACCGCGCGATACGTCTTCCTCAGCATTGACGAGTTTTTCTTTCACGTTGCCCATCATTTCCTCCATCGGTTCATCCAGCTCGTTGCCGGTTGCTGCGCCCGCCGACGACTCGGCACCCTCACCCACCGGCATGACATCGCGGCCCACGATTTCGCGCAGACGATCGCCCGCACCTGCAAACCCTGACAACAGCGCCATGTCGTTGAAATCGGTCGGAGCCTTGTCGTCGATTCGCGCGTCGGCGGCAAATACGGGCAACGCCAGACGCGCCCGGGACATCTCCGCAGCCTGTCGAGCCTTGGCCTCGCCGGGCCCCAATTCACCGAGCACAACGATGTCTGCGTCCGGAAACCGCTCGCGCACGGACTGCGCGACAGTTGGCAGATTGCAGCTCGACAGCGCTGCGAGCGCCACCCAGCCCGTTGCGCGATGCGCCGACAGCATCGTGGCCATGCCCTCGCCGATCAGGATCGGCGTGCCCTGCCCGCCCGCCACCCGCGCAGGCCCGGCGATCCAGTACCCGCCTTTCTTGACACCACCGGCGAGTGAGGACTTGTTGCCCGCTTCGTCGATCAGTTCCAGCGTTGAGACGGCACGACCGATCCAGACCGGCACGACCAGCACGCGTCCGGCAAGCGGTCGCTCCTCGCTCGCCGGGACATAGCCCAGCAACGCACGCAGCTCAGGCGCTTCCAGTTCGCGCAGTGCCGGCACGGGATCGAGGCCCTTGCGCACGAGATAGGGGTGTTCCGGACCAACGGGTCGCGCCCATTGCCAGATTTCCTGCGCCTCACGGGCCGCGGCCGCGTGCCGCGCCTGCTGGCGTGCCTC
>SDBV01010326.1_pt1 | contig 12250 bp, 11 predicted proteins | sample 2277081 | NCBI WGS metagenome assembly SDBV01 (sample SAMN10402039, study PRJNA504765) | marine sediment metagenome | isolation source: marine sediment core GS10_PC15, 223 cmbsf | place: Arctic Ocean: Southern Knipovich Ridge | collected 2010 | reverse complement strand
ATAATAAAAAGAAAAAGATAGGGTATAGAATCCCAGAAGGTAAGCGAATTCTCGTTCAAACCATTCTAAGCAGCTACGAGTAAAAACTTAAATTCGATGATCACCTAAAAGGTGTTATACCCAAAATTAATAGAATTTAAATTATTTATTAAACAGTATGGTGATCAACAATATCCTCAGCGCCTTCTTTCGTTCGAACTAATAACTTTATTTTATCTAATTCAGAAAGACCAACACTTAATGAGTTAATTGTTAATTCGATTGTTGAACTTATTCCAATTTGAAAATCAACTTGATCAAATCCACTTAAGGGAATATACGTATCATTAATATATATAGATTCTATATTAACAATAGTTTTTCCTTGATTATTAACCGTTATCTTAAACTTACCATTAGGAATATCAACTTCCGTATTAACCTCATCAATCTCAATGTCGTAATAATCGGGGACTCCTGGACTATTTTCAAGTGCTTTGAAGGTGTAAACTCGCTCTAATGTTGTGTTGGTAGTCACGTTAATTATGACTTCATTTGTTTTATTTATGTTTAAAAACGGCATGTTAAAAGAAACAACAGCGCAATCTTGTATATCCAAACTAGCAGACCCGGAAATAAAATTAACATCGGTTTCAAATGAAAGGCTATTTGTTTTGTTAATATATATATTTTCTAAAGTTAACGGCTTATCTCCTGTATTTTTTAACAAGAGGACACCCGTTTCGTTTGCAAGGATGTAAGATGTTGTAGTTTGATCAACTTGATCTAATATTTTAAAGTCAATTGTCTTGTTAACTGCATGAACTAAACCCATGTCAGAAACTATCGAAGTTCCGCTTTCAAATCCACTTCCTTTAATGCCAATTACAATTTCATCATTTACATCAATGTTGAGCCCGGAGGCTTCCACTATAATTGTATTCTTTTTTCCTGAATTTAAATAGATATTCGAATCAATTGTATCCCAATTACTAGGATTAATCGCATAGGCTTCCGTTATATTGAAAATATTACCATATTTTACAGAATCTGCTTTTGCGATATAAACAGAACCTAAACCTATAACTGACTCACCTTTATTAATTACATCAAACCTAATAGTTCCATTATAATAAAAAAATGTATCAGCATTATTTAAATCGATTGGTATATGAGTTCTGTAGGTACTATTACTGTTTATTGCTATTAACTCCGGAGATAAAATTCTTTCTTCACTTAAAATAGAAAGTTTATAGTTTTCAGAATTAATTGAGAATAAAGATTCATCTAAAGCACCAGTAGTTGTTTTTACACCAATTAAATTTCCTTTTAATCCGGAAGCTGTATAAAATTCTCCTGGAGCATCATAAAGTTTTACGGTGATTTTTCCACCAGGACTTATTACCGAAGAGCCAGATAAATACTCTATGTTATTAGCATTAAATGCATTTTCTTCTGTATTCACATAAAATTTATCTAAGTTCTCAACAATATTACCTGTATTTTCTATTTCAAGAAGAACATTAGTTTTTGTTCCATTCAAAATAACCTGACTATTTTCCTTGTTAATTTTAACATCACCTATTTCTGCTTTTGTAACGAAAAAACTATCTGTTCTTTCTGTGAATTCATACTTTTTCCCTTCCAATGCAATTGCCTCAGCAGTTACATCGACATTTGCGACATCTCCTATTTGATAGGTAGGCCCAATATCAACCCAAACTACATCTTCCTTGCCAGCCTTCAAGTCATTTCCTCCACTTCCCATGGCAAAATTATAATTTATGTTATTTATCGATACGTTTTTGATTGTAATGTCTTCAATTCCTGTATTTTTCAAATCAAATGAAGCAGAACCAGTATCATATACTTTAGGATTATTAATTGAAAAGCTCGAATCTAATGCTGTATAGTCTATCTTGAATAATTTAACTAAGCCATTTTTTGAGAAATATGCTTTTTTAAACACTTTAAAATCATATTGCCCATTTGTTGGGATATGATCTTTCCAATCATCACCTTCATCATCTTTTCTAGCGGTAATTCCTTGTCCAGGATTACCTCCTATTTGTGACGCATAGTACCATTTTAAATATTCAGTATTGGGATTTACTCCACTTGCACTTGTAGGTTCATCATAAAACATTAATCTAACTAACTGTGATTGGAACCAGGCATCTCTATATAATCCACTTGTCTCATTTATATAATCGGCTTCATTAAAGACCTCGCCTTCTCCCCAATTATCCTCTTCTAAACCATCTTCTTTATAACTTTCATAATTATCATTACATATTCTCACCATCCATGGCCATTTACCTTCATCTCCTCCAAATCCGCTAAGTAAAAATCCAAAATAAACTAAGACATAATCAGCTTTCAACTCCCTGAATATTTTTGCACTATAAATTTCATCGGTTTGCATCAGTGCCATTCCCGTCATTCCCATACGCTTTCCATCATGCGTATTATTATCATTAACCGTGGTAACATTTCCAACAGGAGTAAGCCAGTAGCCATAATCCCACCAACTAACAACCACATCTGTCCCACCTAAGTTATTTTTCATCCAAACCAAAGATTCTTCCCAATCGTGAAATTGTCCTCCAACAACCATTTGGCTATAGGACAATTGATTAATTGAGACATCAGTTGCGTGAAAAACTTGAGCTAAACATAAAACACCCACTAATAAATACACGGTGACAACTTCTGAATTACCAAGAGTTTTCTTTAATTGTCTTTTTCTTCTTCTACTTGGTGTAAGTCTTTTTTGACCAGTAAGGCTACCAAAAATCTTTAGAACGTTAACTAAACCATAGGCTCCCATTATCGAAGCTACTGGGCCAAATAATAAAATAATCCGAATCATGCTTCCTGTAAAATAAAAAATAGTAAGAAGAAATGCAATTAATAATATATCTGCAGCATTTAATCTTTTAAAACAGAAGAAGATACCTAGAGGTATGAGCATTAATGGAATCAAAGTATTATAATAAAAAACTGACCATGCGCTTGGTGCATGCTCAGCAACTGACGCAACAACACTCATTTGTTCACGTACTAAGGGGTTAAGGAGGCTACCTAGTCTGCCTCCAATGCCAAGAGGGATAAGGTCGGGTTTCACCCAAATTGTAATGGCTAGTATAATAATACCGGGGATAATACCCCATTTTAAATAGTTTAAAAAAATGGTATAGAATCTTGGGTATTGATTTTTTTTAGTGTAAAATAAATGAAATAAAGCAATTGCTATTATAAGAAAAAAGGCACCACTCATACTAAAATCTGTAAAAAATCCATCAGGGTGAAATGGAAAGTATAGCGAATATATTAGAAAACCTGTTCCTTGAACTCCAGCAAAAGATATTAATACATTTTCATTGTATTTATTTGTTAAAATTAAAATAATACACACTATTGGCAATATAAAAAAAACATATTGAAAACCACCCCAACTCAATGATAAATAACCTAAAAAAACTCCACCTAGTATAGAATGATGAAATTTTCCAGTTCTTATTGCTTTTAAAAAAAATAATAAACTCATCAATGTTGCGAATACTCCAATAGTTTCATTATCAAAAAAACCAGCCATGGTACGTTGCATATGTCCAGTATTTAATGCTAGAAAAAATGCTGCGAATATACCACAATTACGATCATAAATCTCTTTTCCTAGTAAATAAGCTGCAAATACTGTTAAACCACCCATAAATGCGGGAAAATAATAACAAACTTCATATATAGTTACGGGGATTCCAAGGAAATTTAAAATCAGATAAATAACAACTACAGTAAACGGCAATCCTGGTCTAAGATTTGCTCTCGTAATCCCTCCAGGGTACCAACTCTTTTTATCATGCCAATGAAAATATTCATACAGGCTATGTTCTGATATATATTTGGCATTATAGTATTGCATCCAAGGGTCAAAAGCTTTAATTAATATAGGTCCCCTTAAAATGGGGGTAAGTCTAATCATTATAGCAAGAAATATGACTAAAAATAGTGATATGAAAAACAAGATATTTTTAGATTTTACATTCACTGATGCTTGCATACGATCTAGGAAATTCCTTAGCGAGGCAGTAATTTTAGTCATAATTTTTAAAAATAATTATAAAAAAACTAAATTTAATTTAGGTTATTAAAAATTGCTTTTCATTAAAATATTTTTAATTTATCAAATTAGGTTCAGTTGGGTGTGTAAAATATGAGTTTTAAATTTCAAATTTTTAAATATATACATTCTATACACAATCTAGAGATTTTTTTGAGAAAATTGAAAATTTATTAAATTTTTAAAATTATATTTATTAGAGAAAAATGGTGCAAAGATACTTATGTAAATTTTATTATATTGGAGCAGAAAAATTCCATGGATCACAAAGACAGAAACAAATATTAACTATTGAATATTGCGTTATAAAAGCGTTAAAAGAAAAGGGTTATATTGAAAATATTACAAATTCTAAAATCAATTTTGCTAGTAGAACAGATAAATATGTCTCAGCTCGAGGCGCAGCTTTTTCTTTTAATTCTGAAAAGAATATATATTTAATGGAAATAAATTCCGTATTACCAAAAGAAATCGGACTGTGGGCTTATGCAAATGTATCGCCAAGCTTCAATTCAAGATTTAATGCCAAATATCGCCATTATAAATATATTGTTCCTGAACCCCTTAGCTTACTAAAAAATAGATATTCCATTGACATTAATGTAATTCGTAAAGCTTGTAAGAGTCTAGAAGGTTCCCATGATTTTAAAAATTTTGCTAAAATAGAAAAACATGAAAATAAAACTGTGAGAGTTATGGATCACGTAAATATGTCATTGGTAAATGATTATATTATTTTTGATTTTAAGAGCAGAGCCTACTTAAGACAACAAATTCGTCGAATGGTAAAAAAAATATTGCATTTAGGTTTAGGTAAAATCGATTATAATGACTTCTTTAAATTATTTGACGCAACTAAATATCAATCTTACCAACCAGCGGATCCTTCAGGGCTGATATTATGGGATATTAAATTTGAAAATAAAATTAATTTTGTTATAGATCTAAAATCAGAAGAAAGGATGATAAATTATTTTTTTAAAAAAGAATTAGAATTTGGACATAAACAACAATTATTCAAGATCCTCCAACAAAACAATCTTAGCTAATAATGCTTGTAATTGAATTTCTTCTGTTCCACCTTGACTTAAGCGATATTCAAATTCTGCTAAGAGCTTTGAAAGTTTGATTTTCAAATATTCTGATATTTTCAAGCTATAAACTTCTCTGTGAATGTTCTTGATTATATTTCGTCCTGAAAGTCCGTATTCTTTAATTAAATCATTTAATAATTTTATAGACAACTGTAGTTGCCCTTCAATCGCCGTTTGTAAAATTTCTTTAATTTTATCTGGGGGCACCTCTCCTGCCACTCGAAAAACTATTTCTTGATCAATTTTTTTAGAAATTGTTCCACAAGATTGAAGATAATTGATTGCCCTTCTACAATCACCTCTTGATACATCCACTAATGCGTTTAAGCCATTTGGTACAAGAGAGATTTTCTCTATTTCGGAGATATAAGTTATTCTCTTTTTTATATCATCATTATTTAAAGACGAGAACCTAAACACAACACATCTTGATTGAATAGGAGGTATAATTTTATTTGAATAATTACATATTAGTATCATACGACAATTTTTAGTATATTTTTCCATTGTTCTTCTTAAAGCTTGCTGAGCTGGAGCAGTCATATTGTCAGCCTCATCCAAAATCAGAATTTTAAAAGGGATTTCTAAGGGTGGTCTTGCTCTAGCAAAATCTTTAATATAAGTTCTTATAACATCAATTCCTCTTGCATCACTAGCATTTAATTCTAAATGAGTAATATTAGTTGCCATCTTTCTCCCATATAAATCTCGAACCATGCATAAAGCGGATGTAGTTTTCCCTGTTCCAGCGGGACCTGCAAAAATCAAATGAGGCATAGATTTATCTTTAATAATAAATTGTTTCAATCTTTTAATAATGCCTCTTTGGTTTACAATATCATCTAACACTCTTGGTCTATATTTTTCAACCCATGGACGGCTTTCAAAAGTCATATTCTCAGATTCTCTTTTAAAAACTTATAATAATATATATAAAAAAACTATTAAGAATTAAACTTTTTATTAAATATTAAATATATTAATAAAATAGGAATATACAATTACGATGACTGATTTTAAAATTACTAAAATAAAATCACGATGGATTTTAGACTCTAGAGGTAACCCTACTGTGGAAACAGATATTCATACTAAAGATAGTTATGCAAGAGCTGCTGTCCCTTCAGGTGCCTCAACGGGAGTCTTAGAAGCTCTTGAGTTAAGGGATGGAGGCAATGCTTTCCTCGGTAAACATGTGACTAAAGCGGTTTCGAATATAAATAATATTATTGCTTCAAAATTAGTGGGGTTTGATGTTAGAGAACAGACCAAATTAGATGAAGAGATGCTAACAATTGATGGAACTGAAAACAAGAGCAATTTAGGAGCAAATGCAATATTATCAGTTTCGTTGGCAGCTGTTAAATTAGGCGCTCAAGTTTCTAACAAAGATTTATTTAGATACATCTATGAATTATCTCATGATAATACTCGAGATGATTATCTCTTGCCTCTTCCGTGTTGCAATATTTTGAATGGAGGAGAACATGCAGGAAATAACTTAGCAATTCAAGAATTTATGATACTCCCAATAGGGGCAAAAAGCTTTTCCAAAGCTATTCAGAATGTATCAGAAGTTTATCAAACGTTAAAGGCTCTTTTAGCTAAAAAGTACGGAAAACCTTCTGTAAATGTTGGAGATGAAGGTGGTTTTGCTCCCAATCTTTCAGAAACTCGGGAAGCAATAGATATAATTCTTGAAGCAATTGAAGATGCGGGTTTTTTAGAAGGTACTGATTTTGTTTTAGGGATTGATGCTGCTGCTAGTGAATTTTATAAAGAAGGAACTTATCATATTGATGGTAAGAACTTAAATGAGGAAGATTTAATTCAGTATTATCTTGATTTAATTCATGATTACCCCATAAAGTCACTCGAAGATCCATTTGATGAAAAAGCTTTCAGAAGTTTTTCAAAATTAACCGCCAAAATTGATAAAACTATTCAAATAGTTGATGATGATTTAACAGTAACAAACATTAACATTCTTGAAAGAGCTATAAAGGAAAAAGCAGGTAATGCTCTTTTATTAAAAGTTAACCAAATTGGATCTTTAACTGAAGCTATAAAGGCAGCTAAAATGTCGTTTGAAAATGGGTTTAATGTAATGGTTTCACATCGTTCTGGTGAGACGGAGGACCCTTTTATCGCAGATTTAGCCGTGGGATTATGCTCTGGTCAAATAAAGTCTGGGGCAACATGTAGAAGCGATAGATGTGCTAAATATAATCAACTTCTTAGAATTGAAGAAATATTAGGGGAAAACGCGAAATATCCAAAGAATTTTAACTCATGGGTTAATTTTCAATGAATATAAATATTAATTATTTTTTAATGAATCTATAAACATTTACATCAATTATTCTTGTTTTTTTTGAATGGAATGGAAAAGTTTTCTGAAGAACCATATTAAATGAAAGAACATAATCAATTTTCCAGTCGAATTCTTCAATATATCTACAAATAAATTTATGAACTTTTTTATTAGCCAAATGTATTGAATACACAACATCGGAGAATGAAAAAGCTTTTTCTAAAAAAATCCTGTCTGCCATCCTTTTTTGTACACCAAAAGGTGGATTCATAATCGTTGTTATTTTTAATTTCTGGGGTAATTTTGATTTTGTAATTTCAAAATAATTGATATCGGCGCATATAGGATAAATTCTATTTTCTAACTTGAGCTTTATAATATTTTCTTTCAAAATTCTTAATGCAGATAAGTCAATGTCTATGCTTATAACCCGATTGGCATTTAAAAGTGCACTAGCTATCGACAATCTCCCCGTTCCTGCCCCAAAATCTAAGATAATTTTTTGATTTATATCATCAAATTCAAATCCTGCAAAATAAATTATATCTACAGCGCACGAGGCGTCAATGCAATATTGCTCTAATTCAATCTTGGGGTATGCAAATGTATCTGTATTTTGCAATATAGCAATTAAATCCTTTTTATTAATTCTCATCAATAATATGTCTGTATGTTCTTTTATACTTAATTATGCTTAAATTTATTTAAGTTCTTTAATAATATTTACTTAATAAAGCAAGATTATTAATTACGGTGATTTCACATGAAAAAAACTGTTAAAAACAAAGATATTGTCACTACGGGGCAATATTTAGGTGTTGTAGAGGAATTTCTTCCTGATGAGCATTCGACTTTCGTTAAAGACGGTCAAATTCTAGCTTCAAAAACCGGTACCGTCTCTATTAATGATAAACGTCAGGTTAAAGTTAAAACTCATCAGGACCAAGATAGAAAAACGGTTAAACTAGGAGATATTGTTATAGGAACAATTATATTTTTAAGAAAATTTTCAGTAGGATTAAATTTTTATACAATAAATAGAAAAATTCATTTCAATTCTGCTTATCTTGGGAATATTCATGTATCCCAAATTTCTAATAGGTATGTAGAAAAAATTATGGATGCTTTTCAAATCACAGATATAGTTAGATCTAAAGTAGTCGAACAAAAACTTAATGAATTTACGTTGAGTACGGTAGGGCGTAATCTCGGTGTAATTCATTCAGATTGCTCAATCTGTGGTACTTCTCTTGTTAAAGCCAAAGATGGTTTGAATAAATTAAAATGCCCATTTTGTGGAAACGTTGAATATCGAAAGTTAGCAGATGACTACGGAAATGTAACTCATAATTTAAGGTTCTAATTTTTTAGTAATTCTTATTTATATTAGATTATAATCATTTTTTTTTAATTTCGAATGAGTTGTAATTTTTGCCGAGAAAAGGAAAAAAAGTTTTACATTTTTATAACAATAGTGGAAAAATTGATAATTTAATAAAATTTCTTGAAAATATTCAAAAGAAAATTAATTACATTAATTTAAATATATCATGTGATGGTAAGAATATTAAAATTACATTGCATGGTTCAAGAGATCTTCAATATTTGGCAAGTGAAAGATTAAGAAATTTAGCAGATTTATATTTGAAGTAGCTTTCTGTAAATCTTTTAGATACAAAAACCAAAAAACATTTATTTTATTTAACATTAGAAATATTAGTTCCAAACATATAAGGGAGATATTATGGCAAAGAAAAAAAATATCAAACCAGAAGAAGATGAAAACTTTGAAGAAGAAGTTGAAGACTTTGTAGAAAGTGTTTATCCCGATATAGATAAAAAAACTTCTGAAACTGATGAAGCCACGGAAGAATCTACTTCCGAATCAGAGGAAGATGAATACGATTTAGATGCAGAATTAGATGAACAAGCTGAAGTTATTGATTATAAATATTTAAAATTAGTTTTAAGACGGAAAACTTTAGATAATGACTATGAATTAGATATTATTGGCCAGTCGCACGGTTTTTGTAATATTTTCGTCAATCATCTTCTAATTATTGAAGGAGTGAATATGGCAGCATACAAAGTGACGCGCATTGAACCACCAAAAGTTTATTTAAGATTAAATGATGGATATAAGATAAAAGACATATTGTATAAAGGAATTGAATCTCTAAGAGAAGAGATTGTAGAAGTTCAGAAAACTTTTCAAAAACTTATGTAATTCTTTATTAACTCTTTTTATGAAAGATTTATAAGAAAGAACAATTCAACATATCTTATGCCCTATGAGTTTTTAATTAGTGATATTAATCGAAATATTTCTCAAAAGAGTATTGGAACCGATAAGGGATTAGCTAAAATCGGGGATTGTATCGTAAATTTATCTTACTCAGTAGCTAAATCAATATTTCTAAGTAAAAATAGCACCACCAACAAAAAGGTTTTTAGAACTGGCTTGAAAGTTAATAGAAATATTTTATCCAACGCGTTAAAAAATGCTGGTTTAAAACATTTCGCAAAAAATAGAGCTAGTTCTCATGATCTTGCAGATACTGTTGAAGCGATTATCGCTTACGTGTGGCTAAGCAAAAAAATTAAGTTAAACGAAATAATTGATTCTTTAACTAATAATCTTGAGGGAGATTTACTAGTTAGGTCAACAGAGATTAAATCTGCTACTAAAGCTTTTACCAATCTTTTAAACCACATAAAAAAATTATTACCAGTGAAATAATAAATGAAAAACAACCCAATTATTATTGGTTTTGATGATGCCTCATTTGATCTTAAATCAGGTTCAAAAAAAACTCAATTAATATGTGTCGTGTGTCAGGGCACAAGGATGGTAAAAGCAGACAGCAAAGAAATTTTAATTGATGGCGATGATGCAACTGAAGCCGTAATTGAACTCACTAAAAAAAATGAGAACCATGTACAATATATATTAACTGATTCTATAACATTTGGTGGATTTAACATAATTGATTTAAATGAAATTTATAGTAAGACAAAGAAACCAATAATCGCCGTTACAGGAAGAGAAGTAAATCTGGAATCTGTCATAAAAACCTTAATTAAAAAGTTTCCAAATAGATATAGAAAGAAATTAAATCATATAATTAATGCTGGTAATTTATTTAAAACCGAGATCGAAACCGCAGGTGGCATTTCTAATGTATATTTTCATTATAAAGGTATTGAACTGGAAGAAGTAAAAAACTTATTACGGAAAGTATGCATTGACTCAAAATCACCTGAATGTGTTAGGCTCGCACATATTATAGGACGAATGTTTTAAATATAACTAATTCAAAATTGTGTATTATTCATTCGTTATCTCGTATTCAAGTATATTTTTAATTCTCCCCCTCAATTCTTTTCTAATTGCACTCATTCCGTATGTCTTAATACCTCCTAGTTTCTTCTGAATATCATTAGCACTTAATGCTCCAGGGAGATCTTGCTTGTTTGCAATAGCAATTATTTTAGAACCAATATTTCGAGAGAGTCTTTCATAAATTTCTTTAGATTTTGAAATATCTTCCTCTGTGGAATCTGTAACTAAGACAGTTAAGCCAGCACCTCTTAAAAAATCTTGCCACATGAATTTATATCTCTCTTGACCACCAAAATCCCATACCGAATATTTACCTAGTGGTCCTAAATTTGTAGTCTCTATTTCTAAACCTACTGTAGGAGATCGTTCTTTTAACACATCTCTACCTTGTAATAGAGACACCAAAGAAGATTTGCCGACGCCACTGTTTCCTAAAAAACAGACTTTATTTTTTATTGTTATCAACTTTTTTTCAACTTACCTAATAATGATGAAATTATTAATTAGAAAACGAGATTGATTCTTCAAAAAATAAAATGATACTTGGATATTATTGTAAAGGTATTACAAAATTTTTCCAAATTAATTGTTGAAAGTATACCAAGTTGGGTTGGAATTAAATAAAAAATAAAAAAATTAATAAAGATGATTTCCAAAAATTTTTAGATTAACTTTTTTTTAAATAAATTTTTGTGGAATTTTGAAGAAAACTTAAAGAAAGCATTTTTGAAGGATTTAACATACAAAAATAGTAAAATAAAAAATGAATAAAAAAAAAAAGGAAGTTAAAAATTATAATTCTTTAAATATTTCTAATTTAACTTTTCAATTTGAGCACTATTAAGACAATTATTCCAGCAACAACACCGATAGCAATTAAAGACATCCACCACCAATTTTCTATGAAATAGACTCTGCTTTGTCCATACGTTGTCAATTCAAATTCTGCGATTATATCTCCATCATATGTCCATATCCAGTAATACATAATTCCATTATCATTATACCTAGTGTCGGACTCAAAATCGTCTAATTCATCATTGTCAAAATCTGTAGACGTTTTAACCCCCACTTCCTTATCTTGGAAGAAGAAGTTTACTTTTGCTGTACTAACCGAAAGTTCATCATCCTCATTATGATCTTCAAGCCAATCATCGACTTCATTAACTACCTTACCCCAATCAAGTCCTCTTGGAACAAAAAAGACAGTCCCCAAACCCCAATAATGCCAAGGCGTAAAACCAATCAATAATGTATCTGCATAGACAATTTCTTCTGATTCATACATTATATCTTTTTCAGATTTATCTATATCATCCCAGCCATTCGGATCAGTTAAATCTTCTGTCTCCCATATACTGAACTTGAATTTAACATAATTCACATCATCTTCATCG
>SDBV01010325.1_pt1 | contig 12252 bp, 7 predicted proteins | sample 2277081 | NCBI WGS metagenome assembly SDBV01 (sample SAMN10402039, study PRJNA504765) | marine sediment metagenome | isolation source: marine sediment core GS10_PC15, 223 cmbsf | place: Arctic Ocean: Southern Knipovich Ridge | collected 2010 | reverse complement strand
TATTATGATGCGCTATCTACAAAAGTAGATTTATATTCTCTTTTTACTTATAATTTAAACATGAAAAGTGTAAGAGAATTTCCAGTTAAAAGTAAGCCCTATTTTACCACTAATGAACTAAAGGAGTTAAGAGAAATTCTTGGTTATACATTAGAAGAAATAGAAATCCATTCAAAGGGAAAAATAGTTGCATCTACATTACATTCATATGAAATAGGTACAAGGAATCCACCAACAGAAAAATCAATTGAGATTGCCTGGATTTATTATCATCTAGAAATAAACAGATATATTCCAATGAGGGTAAGGGATACCGCAAAGTTTAAGAGAAAACACAAACGTTTCTACCAAATTATTACGACTAGACTCGAACGAATCAATAGACCTTCCAAGTTTATGCTCGTAAGCATAAACAGGTATTTAACCAGAAATACTTTACAAAGATCATTGAAAGGAGGTGAAAATTAATGGCAAGAGGAGCGGTAGTAAAAAGAGAAAGCGGTAATTATGCGATTGTCTTTTGGGTTGACGGCAAGCAGAAATGGAAGACTCTAGGGCCTAATAAAAAAGAGGCTGAGAAGGCTCTCAACGAGGCTATGAGTCAAGTTCATGACGGTTGTTATAGCGAGAACAAAGAGATCGGATTTTCTGAGCTCGCTGACAAGTGGCTATCTGATTATATTGAACCTAAAGTTAAGCCAGCTACGTATAGATTCTATAGCTACATCATACGTCTGCACTTGGCCCCTTACTTCAAGGATCAAAACATCAAGCGCCTGACAGTCAATAAGATTGAGACCTACGTAGCGTTCAAGCGAAAAGGTACCGATCTATCCAACACGACGATCGGCTATCACATTACTGTTTTAAAGATGCTACTCAAACGAGCTGTTATATGGGAATACATCAAATCTAATCCTGCTCAATATGTTGAAAAGCCCAGAGTAGAGCACAAAGAAATGGATTACTTGAACCCAGAGGAGATCAGATTATTTCTGGATAACGTTAGCGACAGATTTAGACCATTCTTTATGACTGCAATCTTTACCGGTATGCGTCGGGGAGAATTGTTGGCACTTAGATGGTCTGATATTAACTGGGCTAGCGGTCATGTCCACGTAAGACGGACATTGTCTCTCGGTCAAATCCACGAACCAAAGTCCAAAAGAGCTATTAGGGCAATTGTTATGTCCCCTGTTCTTGTTTCTACTCTAAAGAAACATAGGTTGAGCTGTCCTCACAGCGACACAGACCTAGTATTTCCTAATACGCTTGGTGGCATCATGGATGGTCGCAATATGTATCAAAGAGAGTATATGGCTGCCCTGAGACGCGCTGGATTGCGTCATATTCGCTTTCATGACCTAAGGCATACCTATGCGTCAATGCTTATAAGTCAAAGCGAAAATATCAAGTTCATCCAGCATCAGTTGGGTCATGCGTCTATTCAGACGACTCTCGATAGATATGGCCATCTATTACCGGAAGTCCATAATGGCGTAGGCCAAAGGCTTCAGGAGACTATATTTGGGTCTCAAACTACTGCTGAAAGTAACTCTACTCCCCTGCCCTAACAAGATCATGAAAAGCTTAAAAGATACCCCAAAAGAAAATTCTGTTAGCAGTCTGTTAGCAGAACCCCTTTTTAACACTTCACAAAAAACCACAAAAGAAAATACCAGGCTATTAACCTGGTCTTATCTTAGTGGGCCCAGTAGGACTCGAACCTACGACACACGGATTATGAGTCCGTTGCTCTAACCGACTGAGCTATGGGCCCAATTCTTTTTTTCAAAAAAGCTCGTCCTGCACCTGTTTTAAAATACTGTTCTCTTTTGACAGCCAACTTCTTATTTAAGCAAGCTTCATAATAAACAAGCTTTAACGGCTTTCTATGCTTTGTTGCCTCAACCAATCCTGAATTATGGTCTTCAACTCTTCTTTTGACATTTTGAGACCATCCAGTATATAACTTTTTATCTTTTTCACTTAACAATACATAAGTGTAATACATCTTTAATAAGCATTGCTCCCCGCCTGCCAGCGCCTATGATGCCGCAGGCATTGGCGGGCAGGTAACCGACTGAGCCCCGCCTGCCAGCGCCTGAAGACGCAGTCAATGGCGGGCAGGTATGGGCCCGGCGCATATTTAATTAGACATTATGAAGCCGGGCGAACCCGACAAGTTCAACGACAATCGACGATTCATATTGTACCCCTTGGTTTTGGATTTCATCAAGCGACAACTGCCCTGCCAAAATACCGGCTTTATTAAGAATACATAACACCGATAACTTAACGAGATTTACATCCCTTTCGAGCAGGCTTCTCGTGGTTTAAAAGTCTATAAGTTGGTAATAAGTATATTGATTGATTACCAACTTACTGTTAATAAGCGATGGGCGAGAGCCCCAAAACAATCTACTAAAATCACAAGACATTATGAAATTTAGGGAGGATAAGATTTTGAAAGATGATTCTTTGAAAAAGTCTTCAAATGTAAATAACCATGAAAAGGTAAAGAAAGATGGGAAACTAAAATCGTGGATCCAAAGAAAAGTACTCAGAGAAAATAAGCTTACCAAGATAGCTTTTATATTTAACAGGCTGGATTTTTATACGGTACTTGCTACCATATTCCTCGTACCCCTTGCCTTTTCAAACCAGACTTTTGACGTTTTAGAGCTTCCAAAACAAATATTTCTAGGCATTTTGGTTGCACTAAGCATTTTCTTTTGGCTCGCCAAGTCGGTTCTCTCAGCCCAATTCAAATTTAAGAAATCGGCTCTTAACATCGCCGTTGTTGTTTTCTTAATCTCTTCCGCAATCTCTACAGTAGGTTCTACAAGCCCTGTTACCAGTTTTTTAGGTTTTTACTCCCGGGGCAGCGATAGTTTCCTTATTACTATATTGCTAACACTTTTTTTCTTTGTTGCCGCAAATTCTATAGAAAACCAAAGCGATCTAAAAAAGATGGCCGGGACTTTTCTTTTCTCTATCGGACTTGTAGCCCTTCTTGCTTTCTTCCAAGTACTTGGAATTTTTGTTTTACCTTTTGAAATAACCAAATCAAAGATATTTAACACAGTGGGCAGCCTAAATATTCTCGCCGCTATTCTGGCAGTCGCTTTACTTTTTTCCGTAGCCCTGATTATCAACTCTAAAATCAAATCTAAAATTTCGGTAGGAATACTTGGCACTTTGTCCTTTGTTCTTTTGTTGGGGCTTAACACAGGCTACATCTGGTATGGACTAATGGCCGGTTTAGTAGCTCTCATTGGAATAACCATTTTCAAAAAAGATAGTGATCACAAACTTTTGGTAATACCTGTATTTGTTCTGCTCATAGTTTTCGTTATGCTTTCTTCAAAGTCTTTTGGACTAAATCTGCCAAATGGAGGCCAACTGGACAGATCCACTGCTAAAAGCGTTGTTACCTCTACTGTAACCGGCAGGCTGCTTTTTGGCTCCGGTCCTGAGACTTTTATTTTTGATTACGCAAAATTTCGCCCTAGAGACGTTAACGAAAAGCTAACAGAGTCCCTCCGATTTGATAAAGCTCACAATGAATACTTTCAAATGGCGGCAACCAGGGGTTTACTGGGCCTATTTGTCTATTTGTTGCTGTTTGTTGTTCTAATAGTTTTGGCCGGCACTTATGTAATGAAGACAGAAGATGCTTTTGGAAAATCTTTAGCAGTAGGCATCCTCAGCAGTTCTGTGTTCCTTGCGGTACACAGTTATTATTACTTTAACAATACAACGCTGATCTTCATCATCTTTGTTCTGTTAAGTTTAACGGCGGGCCTCAAAGGACTCGAAAAAGAAGCTGAAAATCAAGTCTCGGTAAACGCTTTAGAGGCAAAGGCATTTAGTGTGATTCTGGTTCTCCTTGCCTTATTTGGAGTTATCGGAGTAACCTACACGGGATCTAGAGCATACGCAGCAGACGCAGTCTATAAAAATGGAATAGGAAAAAGCTCGTCTGCCAAAACCATAATAAGTGCAAAAAAAGATTTTGAAAAAGCGGTAAGGTTAAATCCTTACCGGGAACCGTACTACATAAATGTCGCAAAGGTAAACTTGATTCTTGCAAACCAGGAAGGTGCCAAGAAAAAAGAGGAAAGAAATGTCGGCACTATCCGAAATAAAGTGGCTATCGCTATTGCCTCCGGTCAGGCAGCTATCAATCTTAACCCGGTTAATGTAGCAAACTGGGCATCAATGGCCGTAATCTATAGAAACGTAGGACTTTACGCTTCTGATGCTTTGCCCTGGATTGAAAAGAGCTACACTAAAGCAGTTGAACTCGACCCCAATAATTCCTACCTTCACAATAGTCTGGGCCAAGTTTATCTCACCACTAAAGAGTATGATAAAGCTATCGCTATGTTCGAGAAAGCAATAGAGCTAAAGAAAGATCTTGCCGATTCTTACTTCAACCTGGGCCTAGTCTATGCTCGAAAGAAAGATTACGCTCAATCCAAATCGAATTTTAATAAGGTGGTAAAACTAGAACCCGCAAACAAGGATGCAAAAAAAGCGCTTGAAGATGTCAAGAAACTAGAAAACGGCACTGCCGTCCTAAAAGAAAGCGGCGAAATACTGGATGGAAAACCCCCGGCTGGAAAACAAGGTGAAAAATAGCTATCACTTGCTTACGTCCTTGGTTTCTTAGCTTCAAGATTCTGGGTAAGTTAATAGTTATTCTTTTGCGTCGAGAGAACTTTTTATTGAATCGATTTGCTCTTTCAAGCTATTGTTCTGAGCCTTAAGCTCATCGATCTGCTTCTGCTGGGCATTGATCTGACCCTGATAGTCTTTTGTATCATTTGTAGTTGAGCCATTTGCTACTTTAGCTTCCAGTTCATCCATCCTGGCGACTAATTTATCCAGCAGCGTCTTAAATTCATTATTCTGTGCCAAAGAATCGGTGCTTTCTACCGGCTTCTGCTCGGCATCTGTCTGGCTTTGATCCTCCGCAATCTTATCATCAGCTGGCGAGTCGGCTTTTAGCAACTTGGCTTCCAAGCTATCTACCCTTGCGACTAATTTACCCAGCGACGCCTTGATTTCACTTGTCTGCTCTGAAGAAGCCAGATTATCAATTTGCGTTTGTTGGGCGGCTAACAATTCAGATATTTCTCCCAAGCTTTGGGCCTGCGTTTGCTGGTTAGACAAAACATCTCCCAAATCGCTAATGGCCAGGGTGTTTTGCTCAACATCGGTTTCAATCTCTCCAATCCCGCTTTGCAGTAGAGAGATCTGCTCTTGCTGGGTTCCTGCCATTGTGTTTAGTCCTATTATCTGTAGTTGTAAGTTTTCTGCTGTCTCCACCGTCTCAAAGGCCATTCTGGTCATATCTATCACATCGCCGTTTTCTTCTTTTTCCTGATTTACAGATGTCATCCAGGGCAGATGATTCTCTACTCTCAGGTATTCTTCTACCTGCTCAACACTCATTACTTCATAGCCTTCTTCAAATACAAAGTCAGGCTTGGTGTATAGAATTCCATTCGCATTACCTACTGTACCGCCATAATACACACTGCCTATAGCTCTTATGTCACCATTTACATCTAAATCGTACGCAGGGACCGTCGTTCCGATGCCGACGTCGCCGGCTTCTGTAATCCGCATTCTTTCATCCCAATCTGCGCTAAAAGTCTGAAAAATTATATCATCCCCCGCACCTAAATTTAAGTCTGCGACTGCCGACCAAGTCCGTATTTGCGAACTCGTTTGTACTCCTCCGAAAGTTAGGTTATAAAACCAACTACTTCCATCATCAACGCTATAGTCAAAATATAATCTATCTTGCTGTACGCTTGCCCGCCAATCATAATTACCCGCGCCTGTATCTATTAGTTTAATTCCGGGAGTAGAACCATCTGTAGAATTAACTTGTATGTATTGGTCTCCTGTGCCACTAACTTCTAAATGCTCATTTGGGCTCGATGTTCCGATGCCGACATCGCCGTTCTTAAGAACGGTCATCGCATTGGAACGGCTGCCGGCACTGACGCCGTTGCCAATTACAAACAGTGGGTCGGTTGCAGTCCAGCCACTTTTATTATATCCGGCGCTTGTGACATTATATCTGCCTAAAACCACTGATGCATAGGGCTCGGCGGTAGTTGTATATCCCATGGTAGTAGAATTGTTGCCGCTGGCGTTAGTGCTAGATCCCATGGCAGTAGAATAACTACCGGTGGCGAAAGTATCCGAGCCCATAGCTGTAGAAAAGCTGCCGCTGGCGACAGCTCTGTTGCCCATGGCGATAGAACCGAAGCCCATGGCGACAGTATCGCGACCTGATGCGAATGAATAAGAGCCGGGACTATCCCATTGGGTGCCGGTCACACCGCCCGCTCTGAAAGCGCCTGTGCTTTTGTCGAAGAACATCCGATTGTCATGATTGGTGTCTCCGTCATCGTCGAGCTGATCAGAGCCGAAAACAAAATCATCTAGCGCCAAATCCCCGGGCGCATTACTGGTAACGTTAGCAGTCGTTGAAAATGCTCCGCTTCCGGCCGTTCCAAACTGAACCCAACCGGTAGCAACCGTATCTGTGGTTTTTGCATAAAGCGTACCGTTAGTAGTATTAACAGCCAGTGAACCTGTATTGGCCGCAATAAATGTTTCAGGAGTTCCGGCTCGGTTGTAGACACCAAATATATCCGTACCGTCAGCCATGTTAAGCCATTGACCGGAGACTGTTCTGATCATTGAAAAAGGATTAGTAGCAGCTGAAGATATTTCTAACTTACCACCTGTAGGAGCAGCCGTTCCTATCCCTACTCTATTGTTGGTGGCGTCAATTGAGAGCGTATTGGCATCAAAGTTTAGTCCGTCAATTCCGCCTGTTAAGGCAACAGCGGTATCATTTGCAAATGTCCAGGCGGCGGCATTAGAAATCACGGTATCTACTCCGGCATCGCCAAGGGTCGTGTTTCCATCAACCGTCAAGTTGTTGTTAACAGATGTTGTTCCGGTAGTGGCCCCCACTTCAACCGTTGTAGCCGCCCCGCCAATATTTAGAGTAGTAGCGGTCGTGTTTAGTAGATTGAACGTAGTAGCGGTCGTGGTTAAGTCTCCGCCGTTAACTGCTAAGTCTCCTGAAGTCGTAAGATTTCCCGTATCAGTAATATTAAAAGAGGTGCCTGCGTTATTAGGATAAATATAGGTCCCGTCATCTGTCCAAAGCCCTCCGCCTATATACTGAACATAGCGATTGGTAACACTCCTATCAATATTAGTAGCTGTTCTATCTACGTTAGTTACTCCTCTATCTACATTGGTAACACTTCTATCTACCGACTCATCTACTCCAGCTCCGGCAGACGTAACTATTGCTCCTCTTCCTATATACTCTTCTTCTACCTGAACCAGCAAATCTTCTTGAGCGGCTTCTTGGGAATCTACCTTTTCCATTAGCTCATTTAAACTGAGCTCTTCCAGGGAAATTTTCTTTTTAAGTCTGTCCATTGCAGTTTTTTCTTTTTTTGTTTTTTTCTGAAGAGAAGATACGGATGATATATTGATTAGACTAATAACAAGAGCGGCAACTGCTACTCCGGCTATTGCCAAAGTTAGCACTACCTTAAAAAACTTATTCATCAAAACCCCTTATATAAGTGTTTGCACTTTCTGTAAACTACCCTTTCGGTTACATAAAGAAACGCCTTCTATGTTTGTTTCCAATAGGCAATAAATACCCATACATTGCTTTCTTTATCCAAGGCAGTGCAACTATTAACACTCATGCGTTAGTTAAATGGCTTTTCGGATAAATGTAGCCTTATGTATAGAAAGCTTTTCAAGGAAACGAACGGAAAAATAGATATAAGATTTGTATTAGTCGTTAGCGTCGCGCTCTTATCAATAGCATCCATAATCACTTACTATTACTTGTTTAAATGGCCTGCAAAAAAAGCGCCTATTCCTTCAGCAATCGATATAACCGAATTACTGCAACCGGAGAAAAAGCAAACTGAAGACTCGATTTTGGTAAAGTTCAAGTCTTCGACTAGCTCAAAAGAAAAAAAGGAAATATTGGAAGAAGAAGCAGTTGGAAAACCGGAAAAGTTAAGAAAATTTCCAACATATGAAATAGATGTTAAAAAGAGTGAATTCAGAGAAACACTCAATGATCTGAACAAAAACAAAGCTGTTGAATACGCGGAGCCAAATAATAACGTATATGCCTTAGTCACTCCAAACGATCCTTCCTTCGGCAGCCAATGGGGATACTCCGTAACTAAAGCCCAAAGCGGTTGGGACACTGAACGAGGTCAAACAAATGAAATCAAAATCGCTATTGTTGATACCGGTGTTGATATTGACCACCCAGACCTGTCCGCAAAAATGCTTCCGGGCTATGACTTTGTAAACAACGACTCTAATCCGGACGATGATGAAGGACACGGAAGCCATGTCGCGGGAATTGCAGCAGCATCCACCAATAACGGCGTTGGAGTAGCAGGTATGAGTTGGGGAGCAAAAATAATTCCGGTAAAATCCTTAAATCAATTTGGGTCCGGAACATACCAACAAGTAAGCAACGGAATAACTTATGCCGCCGACAGAGGAGCCAGGGTCATTAATCTAAGCTTGGGCGGTTATAGCTATTCGAAGACTTTGCAAAATGCCACCGATTACGCACATGCTAAAGGCGTGGTCGTCGTAGCTGCCGCCGGAAATTCAAGCAGTAGAAGAATACTTTATCCGGCCGGTAATCCTCATGTTGTAGGTGTTGCGGCTACAGACTCAAGTAATAGAAGGGCAAGTTTTTCTAACTATAATTCCTCGGTAGATATTAGCGCCCCCGGTGTGAGTATTCTTAGTACATATAATGGTGCGCGATATGCCTACATGAACGGAACCTCTATGTCAGCGCCTTTCGTCAGTGGTTTAGCAGGATTAGTTCTCAGTCAAAATCCGTCATTTTCAGCTGATCAAACAGCTAACACTATGTATCAACAAAGTCATGACCTGGGAAGTCCCGGCAGAGATGATTATTTTGGCTATGGTAGAATCAATGCTCAAACAACCCTTCAGCGCAAACCTATCATCAGTCATTTTAATATTGCCAATGGTAGCTATCTAAGAGGCAACCGGGCTTTACGGGCTAACATTACTTTTATAAACGCTGTTCAACGCGTTACCTTTGCAATAGGCTCATACGAAATCAGCTCTCATACCGGTCCTCCTTACGCTGCTTCGCTAAATACGAGAACGCATTCAAATGGAACACACACGCTTTCAGTTAACGCCTTAGATAGCGCCAATAATCTAACAACGGTGTCCAAAACGATTCGCATAGATAATTACAGGCCCAGAACGTATGCGCCCGTTAGAGCCAGAGCAAAAAGAAAAGGTAGGCGAAAAATTGCGACGGCTCGTCTTTATTGGAAAGTAAGAGATCCCTACACCGGCAACCGGGCAATTGTAAAAGTAAAAATAGCCAAGAGAACATATTCAAAAGCCCGTGCCAGAAACAAAGCCCGCTATTATAAATTGTATAAGAGAACTAAAGCTAAGGGCTTGAAGATTAAGAACCGCCGGATGCGCAGGCGGCGCCTTAACCAGGCCAGAATATACAAACGACGCTGGCGCCGGATAAAACCGACTTATTACCGACGCGTAAAGACTGTTAACTATGGCTGGACTTCCATAAACCGGACCAGATCTTATAGATGGCGCACCAGAAGTCCGGGCATCTACCGATTTTACGTTTACTCAAAAGACCGGGTATCTAATCCGCAGCGCAACGTTGCCAGAAATTACATCATCATCAAGTAAGTCTATCACAGAGCAAGCGTATATATTCAACCTTAATAATCTGTAGTCTTCCCTGTTTATTAAGCATTGCTCTGGGGAAAAAGCTTACTATTGCTAACCTAAAATATTTTATCGCTAAACAAATAAGGGTTAAAATGACAGTTCGTTTTCTGAAAATAAAAATCTTCAGGGTTATGCCTGTTCTCTTTTTCTACCTCCTTGTGATCTCGCTTACCTACTTAACTTTTCCAGCCACTTCCCTGGCCAAGCCGCATGTAAATACTGCCGAAAGAAAAAACCGCGCTCAAAAATTCTTGACCTACAAACGTATACTCGAACCCGGCCCAAAGACCTTTGCTATAAGGTCTAGCGCCCGCAGAGCTAATTCCGCGAGAGCTCCTTACTATAAAAGTCTTTACATGGATCAAAAAGCCAAGGCAGATAGCGCCGGTGATCGAAGGCTGCGAAATATCTATCTATCGCTGGCACAAGAATACTATCAGCGCTACCGCAATTGTTTAAAACAAATAGTCATCGCTCCCCTGTTTTGGAAAGTCGAAGACAATGCTGATAACGCCTTCGTCAAGTTAAAGATAAAAAAGAGGACTTATTCAAAGTCAAGAACCATTCGAAAACAGCGTTACCGGGATTTATACAAAATCGTTAAAGCTAAAGCCCTAAGAACAAATAACCCCATATTGCGCAGGCGCTATCTTAATCAAGCCAAGATATATAAACGGCGCTCACGCTCAATAAAAAGCATTTATTATCGTCACGAAAAAACCGTCGATTATGGCTGGACTGCTGTTAACATGGTGAGAGCTTATATTTGGCGCACTAATACCCCCGGCACTTACAAATTCTATGTTTATGCCAAAGACAGAGCCGGCAATCCTCAGCGTAATGTTGCCAGAAATTATTTGATCATCAGATAAGCCTCTCACAGAGCAAGCGCATAGCTTCAACCTTAATAATCTATAGTCTACCGTGTTTATTAAGCATTGCTTAAGGGAAAAAGTTTACTATTGCTAACCTTAAACATTTTTATTACTTAACAAAATTAGGGCTCAAATGACAAATTGCTTTTCTAAAATAAAAAGCTCCGGACTTATACCTGTTCTCTTTTTCTACCTCCTTGTGATTTCATTTGCTTACTTAGCTCTTCCAGCCACTTCCCTGGCCCAGTCGTATGTATATGTAACCAAGTGGGGGAGTTTAGGTACCGGTGATGGTCAGTTTGATCAGCCAGTAGGAGTTGCTGCCGACTCAACAGGCAATGTCTACGTGGCCGATACAATAAACGACCGCATTCAAAAATTTACCTCTACCGGTGCTTTTATAACAAAATGGGGCAGCGCTGGTGCCGGTGACGGCCAGTTTAACGAACCAAACGGAATCGGTATCGACTCATCCAATAATTTATATGTCGCCGATATTAACAATAACCGTGTTCAAAAATTCAATTCAGCCGGTGCTTTTATAACTAAGTGGGGTAGTTTTGGTGCAGGCGATGGCCAGTTCAACTTGCCAGGCGGAGTAGCTGTCGATTCATCAAACAATGTTTATGTTACTGATTTTAGTAATAACCGCATTCAAAAGTTTACTTCAGCCGGTGCTTTTATAACAAAATGGGGCAGCGCTGGTGCCGGTGATGGTCAGTTTAGTGGGCCTATCGGAATCGGTACTGACCCGTCAAATAATGTGTACGTAGCTGATTTTAACAATAACCGCGTTCAAAAATTTACCTCTACCGGTGCTTTTATAACAAAATGGGGCAGCGCTGGTGCCGGTGATGGTCAGTTTGGCAGGCCTTCCGGTATCGCCGTTGATGCATCAAGCAATGTCTATGTTGCTGATTCAGACAATGACCGTATTCAAAAGTTCAACTCTACAGGTACTTTTGTAACTAAATGGGGCAGTTTTGGTACTGGTAATGGTCTGTTTGATAGGCCCTGGCGTCTTTGGGTCGATTCGCTGGGACGTATTGTTTATGTTGCAGATAGAAACAATGATCGTATTCAAATGTTTTCAAATGATACCACTCCCCCAACGACTACTCTTACAACCGTTCCGACGAGCCCGGACGGCAACAACGGCTGGTTTAAGACAAATCCTACAATAACGTTGACCCCGAATGAACCGGCTACTACTTATTACGACTGGGGTATAACTCCGCCGACTACAGTCTATACAGTTCCTTTTAACATGGCCGCTCAGGGAACATCTACTCTTTACTACCGTTCAAATGACGGGATCAACGTCGAGCCCGTAAAAAGTCAGGCCTTTAAATATGACTCTACTGCCCCGACCGATCCCAGTGCTTTTTCAAGTCCTACTAACCCAATAAATGTTTGGTCAACCAATAATATTATTCAAGTTGACTGGCCGGCCGTAGGTTCACCGGGAGGTGCAAGTGACAGCATAAGCGGAGTCGATGGTTTCTCGACTCGATGGAGCCAAAACACGCCT
>SDBV01010324.1_pt1 | contig 12255 bp, 11 predicted proteins | sample 2277081 | NCBI WGS metagenome assembly SDBV01 (sample SAMN10402039, study PRJNA504765) | marine sediment metagenome | isolation source: marine sediment core GS10_PC15, 223 cmbsf | place: Arctic Ocean: Southern Knipovich Ridge | collected 2010 | reverse complement strand
GATGACCCGCTTCGCGAGTCATCCTCCTAGCTGCGCGTTGGCCTGCGGCCAAAGCCTCTGCGGCGTCGGATGACCCGCTTCGCGAGTCATCCTCCTAGCTGCGCGTTGGCCTGCGGCCAAAGCTTCTGCGGCGTCGGATGACCCGCTTCGCGAGTCATCCTCCTAGAACGGAACGTCGCTCGAAGGCGGCCCTGACGATTCTCCGCCGCCGGCGCCCGCGCCGGACGAACCAGAATCCCTCGATGGTCCGCCACCCGATTCGCCACCCGGTTCGCCACCGCCACCGGCACCGCCGCGCCCACCCAGAAACTGCACGGTCTGGGCAATCGTTTCGGTGGTCTGGCGCTTGTTGCCGTCTTTGTCTTCCCACTCCCGGGTCTGGAGCCTGCCTTCGATGTACACACTCCGCCCTTTTTGTAGATATTGGGCGCAGTTCTCAGCGCTCTTTCCCCATACGACGATGCGGTGCCACTCCGTTCGCTCCTGATTGTTTCCCTCTTTGTCGCGCCATCGATCATTGGTCGCGAGTGTGAAGTTCGCGACAGCTTGACCGCTCGGGATGTACCGAAGCTCCGGATCACGTCCGAGATTTCCCACCAGAATGACTCTGTTTACGCTCGCCATGAGTAACTTCTCCGTCGTTTTCAGGGTGATACCCCATCATCCCGCCGACGGCGGGCGACGTCAACCGCTCACTTGCAAAACTTGTCAATCGAGCCCACTCCATAGACCTCGCCACGAACGGAGACGATCAACCCCTCGAGAGATCGCACCCCTGCCGAGGGGATCCGCCCCCTCAAAAGGCCGCGCCCCTGGCTGCGCGTTGGCCTGCGGCCAAAGCTTGTGCGGCGGCGCGCGGCCCCAATGCGCCCCCGCCGGCACGGCTCCCATCGATTCCGAACCGGTCACTGCGCGGGCAGAAACTCTTTGTCCGGCCGTTCTTGAAGGGCGGACGCACGCCGCCTACCCTGGGAGCAGCTTCCGTCCCAGGGGGGGAGGGGCGTGATTCGACAACGGATTCGACGTGGCTAGGACCGCCGCCGGCAAGCGGCGGCCCGCGAGCCGGTCCAGGGCGCCCATCTCGAGGCGAATTGTCGAGGAATGCCTCGGGTTCGGCCTGCTGGCCGCCTCCCTGCTCGCGATCCTCGCCCTCGCGACGTACTCGCCCGCAGATCCGATCTTCGAGCGCGCCGAGGTGGCCAATCGCGCCGGCGTCATCGGGGCAGCGGTGGCGGCGATTCTCTTCCGCACCCTGGGCTACGCGTCCGCCGTCCTGGTGATCGCTGCTGGTGTGATCGGGACACGGCTGATCCTCGGTCGAGGATTTCCGGGACCGACGTCTCGATTCTGGGTGTCGACGGTCGCGCTGCTTCTGTCGATCTCCACGCTGTCTCCAATCGTCCAACAGGCCTCGCCTTTCTCGTTCTCGGGAAGTGAAGGCGGCAGCGTCGGAGCCTTTCTCGCCGAGCACGAAAGGTGGCTCGTGGGCTCGTGGGGGGCCGTGATCGGCAACGTCGTTTTGGCCGTGATCGGCATCCTGGCTGCGACGGGAGTCTCGGCGGGTGCGGTACTCGGCCGATTCGGAATGGGACTCGGCTGGCTGGGAGCCGCGGTCTGGTCCGTGGTCCTCGTGCTGGCGCACTGGCTGAGGCGAGGCTTTGCGGCGCTGCGGCAGGGCGGCGCGGAGATGATCGGGGGCCTCGAGCAGGGCTCGCGCTCCATTCGAGTCTGGCGAGAGCAGCGCGCGCGGCGGCGGAAGCTCGCGGCGGCGGACGAATCCGCCAATGCGAGTTCCGAAGCTGCGGATTTCGTCGAATCTCCCGAGGAGCGCGGCGCCGAGACGGGGCGCGCCGCCAAACGAGCCGCCAGCGGGCCGACGATCGTGGATCACATCGCCGAGCGCCCTCGTGGTGAAGGCGTCCAGGAAACCTTCGCGTTCGACGAAGACCGCGATGGACCCTACCAGCTACCCGACATCAGCGTGTTCGAGCGCCCGCCCGAAGGCGCTCGAAAATACGACCGCGACAGCCTGATCATGAACTCGCGAATCCTCGAAAAGAAACTCCAAGACTTCGGCATCGGTGGCCGCTGCGTAACCGTGCACCCGGGCCCGGTGGTCACGATGTACGAGTTCGAGCCCGCGTCGGGCATCAAGGTCAACCGGATCGTGACCCTCGCCGACGACCTCGCCCTCGCGCTTCGCGCCCTGTCGGTTCGAATCATCGCCCCTCTGCCGGGCAAGTCCGTGGTCGGAATCGAGGTCGCAAATCCCGATCGCGAGACCGTCTACCTGCGGGACATCCTCGAGTCGGACTCGCTGCGCGCAGAAAAGTCACAGCTCACGATCGCGCTCGGCAAGGACATCTTCGGCAACCCGAGCCACGCAGACCTCGCAAAGATGCCGCACCTGCTCGTCGCTGGATCCACCGGGACCGGCAAGAGTGTATTCCTCAATTCTCTCTTGTGTTCGCTTCTCTGCCGCACGACGCCCGACGAACTCAAACTTCTGCTGGTCGACCCCAAGCTGCTCGAACTCTCCGTCTACGGCGGGATTCCGCATCTGATCGCGGACGTCGTCACGAATCCAAAGCGAGCGGCGGCCGCGCTCGGCGGCATCGTTCGCAAGATGGACGAGCGCTACCAGATGATGGCCGCGCTCGGGGTGAGAAGTATCGCCCAGTTCAACGAACGCGTAGACAGGGAACTCGCCGCGGGAAACACCACGTATCGCCTCAAACCAAAGGCCGGTGATGAAGAAGGGAGGGAATTCGAGTATCGGCGTCTTCCCTTCATCGTCGTCATCATCGACGAACTCGCGGACTTGATGGTCGTATCCGCGCGAGAGGTCGAGGAGTCGCTTCAACGCCTCGCGCAGATGGCGCGGGCCGCGGGCATCCACCTCGTGCTGGCGACGCAAAGGCCGAGCGTCGATGTCCTGACCGGAATCATCAAAGCGAATTTCCCGGCGCGGATCTCGTTTCAGGTTTCATCGCGCACGGACTCCCGAACGATTCTCGACCAGAACGGAGCGGACCACCTGCTGGGACAAGGCGATATGCTCTACCTGCCGCCAGGAACCTCGAAGTTGCAGCGTTTCCACGGCGCGTTCGTCGACGAGAAAGAAGTCGAAAAACTGACGGAGCAGCTCCGAGCCCAGGGCGGCCCTAAATTCGACGAGGAGTTGCTACAGGCCACCGAAGCGGCAGAAACCTCGGACGATCAGGACGCGGATGTGGACGAGATGTTCGACCGCGCCGTCGCAATCGTCGCCGACAGCCGCAATGCGTCGATCTCGTATCTCCAACGCAGACTCAAGGTCGGATACAATCGCGCGGCCAGAATGATCGAGCATATGGAGAACGAGGGCATCATCGGCCCTCAGGTGGGAACCAAGGCCCGCGAAGTTTTCGTAAGCTCGATCCAGCCGTGAATGCGAACCCGCACCCGAGCGTCTGAACGAATGATGCGAATTGGAACTGCGAGCGCTCTAGCGCTTTGGCTGATGGCCGCGGGGCTGCCGCTGCCCGCCCGGGCCGACCAGCCGTCGGAACCCAGCTGTCGCGACGCCGTCGTTGCGGCTCTCCAGCAGCGCTACGAGTCCGCGAAAGATCTCCGGGCCGACATCGTCCAGACCACCCGCTCGATGGCCCTCGGCGCCAACTCCTCCGAGCAGATGACCTCCAAGGGGACGGTCATCTTTGCAAAACCCGGAAAGATGCGCTGGTCGTATGAGGAACCGGAGCCGAGCCTGGTGGTCAGCGACGGAGAGACCTTGTGGATCTACGACATGGTCTTTCGCGAGGCCCAGAAGCTTCCCGTGACCGAAGGATATCTGTCCGGCGCGGCCATTCAATTCCTGCTGGGCGAAGGAGAGATCGAGCGGGATTTCGAAATTGTGGCACTCCGCTGCGAAAAAGCCAGCGCCGAGTTGAGATTGCGACCCCGCAATCCCAGCTCCTACGAGAAGCTCCACGTACTCGTGAATCCCCAGACCGGAGATCTGCTCAAGACGACGGTCTTTTTCATACTCGGCAATGTGACCGAGGTTGCGTTTTTCAACATCGAACTCAACGTCGATCCAGCGGCGAGCCTGTTTCGCCTCGACCCGCCCGCAGACGTCCGGGTGATCGAACTGGACGTGCCGACGCGGTGAAACCGGCTGCAGGCCCCTCCTCGACCCGCAGGCGGGGACTCAAATTCGGCGCTAGAGCGACGATTTTCGTCACTTCTGGGCCCGCAGAACCAGCGCCGCAATTGCCCAATGACGGAACCACAATGCTCCTGTGATCCGCATGCCGCAAAAAGAGGCGTTGGAATTAACCCTCAATTTGGTTGGCGGTGTGCCAACGAAGCCGTCAAAGGGCCGGCAGTTCAGAGGCGGCTTCGCATCAGGCGGCGGCACCTCGAGCCCGCTTCAACCGCGTCGATCAAAAAATATTTGAGTGCGCCAAACCCCTGCGTCCAGGCAGCCGCCCGCCACCCGGCCGCGCGCTGGGGAGATCCGCGTCGGCGACCAAGAGCGCTTTTGGCTCGCGGAGTTGCAGCCGCTTCTGCCCGGCCGCTGCGGTTGACACCAGAGAGCCAGATGATAAACTCGAAAAAGCGCAAAAGATGCACAAATTCAATAACTTCGGCGTCATCTCCCCTCACCACCAAGCGCGGTGGCACTCGCGCAAAGTTCCCGCAGAACACGCGCGTGGGAGCGGATGCGGGCGGCGCAGTAGGGTAATTGACGAGGTTTCGGGGCGAACTCGCACCCACGTGGACGGTTTTGGCATGCAGCAATCGCCCAGACTTCTGTGCAACCTCCCTATCCCCGAGCGGCAAAAGGCGCGCCAACCCCTCGTTGAGAGTCCGGTCCAAAGCGACACGGCGGCATCGTACGTCACTTTCTCCGCGGCCTGGCATGAGCGTTGCAGTGATCTTCGCCATGCGAGTTGCCGACCCGTCGGCACAGCCGGGCAGAAGGAGGCGGAATGAGCGAGTTTGACCAGGGATCAGGTCGCAAGGGCTTCGTGCGTGACGTCATACGCCGGATTGCACCGGCTGATGAGCACGGCGGCGACAATCCGGAAGACGAGCGCGAGAGAGGCCCCGTCCGCCCCATGCAGGACGAAGTGGAAGATCTGCACGACTCGATGCGGCTTTTTGGCGCGGAATCCCCTGAATTTCGCAGGCAGCTCGATCGACTCCTGGCGGAGTTCGAAACCTTGCGTCGCCGTTACCAGCTAACGCGCGACCAGTCGGCCGACGCAGAGCGGCAGAACGAGCGACTCGTAAACGCACTTCACGACGCCAAGCAGCAGATCGAACTCCTCAAAGAGGAAGTCGACAAACTCTGCGCACCGCCCAACAACTACGGCATCTTCAATCGCGCGAACAAGGACGGCACGGCCGAGATCGTCGTCGATGGCCGCCCCATGCGTGTCAACGTGCACCCGAACGTCGATCCCTTCCAATTCGAAGAGGGACAACTCATCGTTCTGAACGAAGCGTTCAACATCATCGAAGCGTCGGGTTACGTCTCGCGCGGCGAAATTGCCTCGATTGTGGACTTCATCGCCGACAATCGCGCAATCGTTCTCGGACACACCGATGACGAGCGGGTGATCACCCTGGCCGAGCCCCTGCGCCATGAAAAGCTCAAGATTGGCGACCACATTCTCTTCGATCCGCGCACCAACTACGGATTCGAGAAGCTCCCGAAATCTTCCGTCGAGGAAGTTGTGCTCGAGGAGATTCCGGACATCACCTACGAGGACATTGGCGGGCTCGGCGAGCAGATCGAAGCTCTCAGGGATTCGGTCGAACTCCCGTATATCTACCCGGATGTCTTCGCGGAGCACAAGCTCTCGCCGCCCAAGGGCATCCTGCTATACGGACCTCCCGGCTGCGGAAAGACGCTCATCGCGAAGGCCGTGGCAAACAGCCTTGCCAAGAGCATCGAGCAACGCACGGGTAAAGAGACGACCCCGTACTTCCTCAACGTGAAGGGCCCGGAGCTGCTCAACAAGTACGTCGGTGAGACCGAGCACAAGCTGCGAGAGGTCTTCAAGAAGGCCCGAGAAAAGGCCAACGAGGACGTGCCGGTCGTGATCTTCTTCGACGAGATGGATTCACTGTTCCGCATGCGCGGATCCGGAATTTCGTCGGACATGGAGGCGACCGTCGTCGCGCAGTTCCTGTCCGAGATCGACGGCGTCGAGTCACTCAAAAACGTCATCGTGATCGGTGCGAGCAATCGCCAGGATCTGATCGACCCCGCCGTGCTCCGCCCGGGCCGGCTCGACCTCAAGATCAAGGTCAATCGCCCGGACGCGGAGGCCGCCCGCGATATCTTCTCCAAGTACCTGACCGCGGACCTGCCCTTCCACCCAAGCGCATTGACGAAGTACGGCGACGATCCGCAGAAGGTGGTCGACGGCATGATCGAGGAGACGATCAACCGGATGTACGAGATCACCGATGAGAACAAGTTTCTCGAGGTCACCTACGCGAAGGGAGAGCGCGAGATCTTCTACTTCAAGGACTTCGCGAGCGGAGCGATGATCGAGAACATCATCGCGCGGTCCAAGAAGAAGGCCGTCAAGCGCTTCATCGATAACCAGGAACGCGGCATCAAGTTCGAAGACATCATCGAATCCGTGAACGACGAGTTCAAGGAGAACGAAGATCTCCCGAACACCACCAATCCCGATGACTGGGCGAGAATCTCCGGACGTAAGGGCGAGCGAATCATCAACGTGCGAACATTGATGACCGGGATCAACCGCAAGGAACGCTCGATCGAGAACGTCTCCTCGGGCCAGTATCTCTAGATTCTAGATCCCGGGGGAGCCACCCTCATGTGGAGACCCGATGGCGATTCCGAAGGTGATGGGTACGGAGATCGAGTACGGGATCACCGTTCGCGGAGATCCTGACTTCGATCCCATCTCGAGCTGTGTTCTGCTCGTCAACGCCTATCGGGAAGACCACGCGGGCGCGATTCTCTGGGATTACGATCAAGAGAATCCACTGGCCGATGCGCGCGGTTTTCAGGTGGACGGCGAGAAATACACGCCGAACCAGCAGGAAAATATTGCGCGCAACAAGACGCTGGTGAACGGCGCGCGGTTCTACGTCGATCACGCCCACCCCGAATACTCTTGCCCCGAGGTCACCAATGCTCGCGATCTCGTGATCCACGAGAAGGCGGGTGAGCGAATCATCGAAATGGCCAGGCAGGAGGCCAATGCTTTGTTGCCGGACGGATCGCAAATGCTGATCTACAAGAACAACAGCGATCGCAAGGGCAACAGCTACGGTGCGCACGAAAACTACCTGATGGACCGAAGGACATCTTTCAAGCAGATCGTCGAGGATCTGATGCCTTTTTTCACAACCCGACAGGTCTATACCGGAGCTGGCAAGGTCGGAAGTGAAAACCGCGGATCGCACTGCGACTTTCAGATTTCTCAACGGGCGGATTTTTTCGAGACCGAGGTCGCTCTCGACACCATGGTCAAACGTCCGATCATCAACACGCGAGACGAGCCCCATGCGGATCGCGAGAAGTACCGACGGCTGCACGTGATTTGCGGCGACTCCAACCTCAGCGAATACACCATCTATCTCCGAAGTGGCGCGACGAGTCTCGTACTTTCGATGATCGAGGACGGCGCGATCAAGAAGGCCCTGAGCCTTCGCGACCCGATCCGATCGATCAAGGAGACATCTCACGACCCGACCTGCACCAAGGAACTTCAACTCGATGACGGCAAACGCCTAACCGCGGTTCAGATCCAGGCCGAGTATCTGGAAATGGCAACGAATTACGTCGCGGCTCGCGGTGCCGATCCGATGACCAAGGACATCCTCTCTAAATGGGAGCACGTGATCGACTGCCTGGGCCGAGACCCCATGGAACTTGACCAGCAGATCGACTGGGTGATGAAGAAGTCCCTGATCGAGCAGTTCATGGATCGGAAGTCGATCGGCTGGGACGCACCCCAGGTGCAAATGCTCGACCTCCAGTACCACGACCTGCGCCCGGAAAAGGGCCTGTACTATATTCTCGAAAAACAGGGTCGAGCCGAGCGAATTGTCTCGGACGAGGAAATCTCGGCCGCCATTCTCGAGCCGCCCGATGACACGCGGGCTTATTTTCGAGGCGAGTGTCTGAAGCGTTATGGAGCAGCGGTGTTCGGTGTAAATTGGGATTCCATCTCGTTCGGCGTGGGCGACGACCCGATCAATCGGATCTTGATGGTGGAACCCCTCAAGGGCACCCGCGCCCACGTCGGCGCTCTCTTGGACGATTCGCCCACGGTGATAGAGCTAGTGGAGAACTTGCGGGCCTGAGCCCTATGGGAAAAAGCCAATGAAACAGACCAGGAAAGCAATAGCCGTTGGAGCGGACGAAGCGATCTTCTCGTTCGTCTGCGCCGCCGGATCCGACCAGAAGCAGAAGCCGAAGAGTGGCGGAGACGATGGCGACGACGCGAAGGGAGACGCTCCGCAGAAGCTCGCGAAGAAGGGCGAGAAACTCAAGGAAGAGATGGATGCCCTGGTCGACGAAATCGACGAGGTCCTCGAAGAGAACGCCGAGGAGTTCGTCAAGAATTACGTCCAGCGAGGTGGCGAGTAGCGCACTGCACAGGCATCGCAATTGCCACACGAGGAGGGGGGCGCGTTGCAGTTCAGAGGAAAATACCAGGGATCGAGTTTTTCAGAACTCCTGACTGTCGACTTCAGCCACCTACGCCTGAACTGGAGCGACATGGCTGGGGGATTCGACGCTTCCGCGATTCCACACGGAACGACGGTCATGGGTTTCAAGTACGCCGAAGGCGTCGTCATCGCTGGCGACCGGCTGGCGACGATGGGGCACCGGGTCGCGTCGCGTGACATGGAGAAGGTCTACCCGACCGATGCATACTCGCTGATCGCGATTGCCGGAGCCGCGGGCCCGGCGGTCGAAATGGCCCGATTGATGCGCATCGAACTAGAGCACTACGAAAAAATTGAGGGCGAGCCGCTCGAACTCGAGGGCAAGGCCAACAAACTTTCTCAGATGGTTCGACAGAATCTGCCCGCCGCCATGCAGGGCCTGGGCGTCGTACCGCTCTTTGCCGGCTACGACAGACGCCGCGGTGTCGGACGTCTCTGGGGCTACGACATGACTGGCGGCCGCTACGAGGAGACCGATTACGAAGCCACCGGCTCGGGTGGAATCTACGCCGCGGAATCGCTCAAGAAGTCCCACAAACTGGACGCCAATCGAACGGAAGCGCTCAAGATGGCCGTTCAAGCGCTCGTCGATGCCTCGGACGAGGACCGCGCGACCGGCGGCCCCGACGTCGTGCGGGGTATCTATCCAAACATCGACTTCTGCACCCAAAACGGGATCGAACGCGCACCCGAGAGCGAGATCGAAACGGTCTTTCGCGCGATCATCGCCGATCAAACGAGCCGCAGGAGAGCCGCGTCATGAGCATGCCCTTTTACGTCTCACCCGAGCAGGTAATGACCGACAAGGCGGAGTTCGCCCGCAAGGGCGTCGCCCGCGGCAAGCCCAGCCTCGTGATTGAATGCGATGTTGGAATCCTGATGATGGCTGAGAATGTCTCCACGCTGTCCAAGATCGGGGAGATCTACGACCGGATCGCCTTTGCGGGGGTCGGAAAATTCAGCGAGTTCGACCAGCTGCGAAAAATCGGCGTCCGCTACGCGGACATCAAGGGCTACGCGTACAGTCGCGATGACGTGCGCGGCCGCGCCCTCGCCAACGCCTACTCGCAGGCGATCGGTGACGCCTTCACCCAGCAGCTCAAACCGCTGGAGGTCGAAGTCGTCGTGGCCGAGGTCGGCGATTCTACGCTCGCTGGCCACGAGAACAATGCCATCTACCGCATTCAATACGACGGAAGCATCAGCGACCATCACGGTTTTTGCGTGATCGGTGGCGCCGCCGAAGAGCTGTCCGATTTTTTCAGCTCGCGATATCGAGACGGAATCCCCCTTGGGGAAGCAATCGGATTGGCGAAGTCGGCCCTCGAACGGGCCGCAGAGGGCGAACCGAGCTTCGACGTGAAGAATCTCGAGGTCTGCGTGCTCGAACGAGAACGCCAGGGGCGCAAGTTCGTTCGGCTGAACTCCGATAGAGTAGGAGAGCTTCTGGGCGCGTGAGCGGCTCGGGCGGAACTTGGTGCGGGGATCGGTCGATCACCTGACCACCGGCCTCGACGCGCCGCACCAGTTGGCGGAGTCTCGTGCAGAAACGAATCTTCGGAATCGAGACAGAGTACGGCATCATCTTTACCCCGGAGGGGCGAAAGACGCTGCCCGTCGAAAAGGCCATCCGCTTCCTTTTCGAAAAACTGATCACGACCGAGCACTTCCTGAACGTCTTCCTCGAAAACGGCGCACGCTTCTACCAGGACACCGGCTGCCACCCCGAATACGCAACCCCCGAATGCGCGTCTCCGCGCCAGTTGATCGTCTACGACAAGGCCGGTGAGCGGGTTCTCGAAGACCTCCAGGACTACGCGGAGGAGAAAATCCGAGAGGAGCGCATCACCGGCAAGCTCTCGATCTTCAAGAACAACACGGACTTCGTCGGGAACAGCTACGGCTGTCACGAAAACTATCTCGTCGATCGCGATGTCGACTTCTACTACCTCGCCGAGCAGTTGATCCCGTTCCTGGTCACCCGACAGATCTACTCCGGTGCGGGCAAGGTCTTCCAGACCCAGGATGGCGTCCACTATTGCATCAGCCAGAGGGCGCAGCACATCTATCAGAAGATTTCCGGCACCACGACCAACGATCGCTCGATCATCAACACCCGTGACGAGCCCCACGCCGATCGCGAGAAGTACCGGCGGCTGCACGTCATCGTTGGCGATTCCAACATGTCGGAATACACGAACTTCCTGAAAATCGGGGCCTGCGCGATCGTCCTCCAGATGATCGAGGACAACTACATCAATCAGGATTTCACGCTTCGCAATCCGGTGAAGGCGATCAAGGACATCTCCTACGACACCACCTGCAAGCGCAAACTTCGCCTCGACAACGGGCGCGAGTACTCGCCGATCCAGATCCAGCAGGAATACTGCGAGATGGCCCAGAAATACATCGAACAGTATCCCGTGAGCGAGGAGCTTCGAGACTCCGTCGAGAAGTGGCAGTACGTGCTCGATTGCCTCGACAGCGACCCGAACAAACTGGATCGAGAAATCGATTGGTTGATCAAGAGGCGAATGATCCAGAGCTACATCGATGCCAAGGGCAAGTCGTGGAACGACCCGTGCATCTTCATGCTCGATCTGCAGTACCACGACATCCGAACGGATCGAGGCATCTACTATCTTCTCGAGCGCAAGGGAATGGTGGAGCGAATTCTCAACGACGCCGAGGTCGTCAAGGCCAAGACCGAGCCGCCCCACGATACCCGCGCCCGAATGCGCGGCGAATTCATCAAACTCGCGAGGCAAAATTCGATCCAGTACGACCTCGACTGGTCGAACATCCGCCTCGGAAACCTGCTCAACGTTCGGGTGATCTGTAACAACCCCTTCGAGACCGACATCGAAAAGGTCGCCGAGCTGGTGCGAACCATCCAGAAGACCAACCTGCGCAAGACGAGCCTCTCCAAACTCGTGATCCAAAGCTGACGTGACGGACCCGAAGCCCAAGCTCGTAGCGGTCGGGGCGGCGCGGGAAACGAGCACCTCGGATCGGCCACCGCAGCAGCGTCGCCGCTGGACGGACCTCGGAGTCGGATTCTGGCTACTCGCGGTGATCCTGGTCAGCGCCGTGGTGATCATCGCGGTCCAGACGCGCCGGCTCGACCAGTTCTCGGTCCAGCTGGAAACACTCGAAACCGAGTTGAGCGCCGCACACGGAGCCCTGCGGGGCTACGAGAGCCGCTTTGGCGAGATCCGCGAATCCGTGGGTGATCTCCGCGCGCAGTTCGGCGAGCTCGAGGCGCTCGTCGAACGGCCTCCGACGCCAGCACCGGACCGCTAACAGCGGGGCTTCGCGCTCTGCTTTGAGGGGCGTCGCGCGAAGCGAGAAATTCTCCCGACATCGGTTTGCGCGGACTTTCTGCGAGGTTGAACCGGCTGGTGCGTATCGCTGCACTCAGGCGTGGGTAGCGGCGGCTCAATTTCGCTTTAGACACCCCGCCTTCGCCTCAATTTTTGCCACCCGCTGCCGATAAATCCAACGACCCAGTGCCGTTGCATTTGGCCACCGAGGACGCAGCAC
>SDBV01010323.1_pt1 | contig 12256 bp, 10 predicted proteins | sample 2277081 | NCBI WGS metagenome assembly SDBV01 (sample SAMN10402039, study PRJNA504765) | marine sediment metagenome | isolation source: marine sediment core GS10_PC15, 223 cmbsf | place: Arctic Ocean: Southern Knipovich Ridge | collected 2010 | reverse complement strand
TCGCACAGTGGACCTCGGGTCTCGGGTTGAGCTGGTATGGCTTCGACTGCTGGGTCGTGGTGTATCCCTACGAAAACTTCGACGCGACTCTGGCGGAGTTTCAACGGGCAGTCGACTGGGCGGCCGAGCTGAATTTGGGTCTGGTCATCAGTCACGATCCGTGGGCCAAGGTGAACGGGGATCGCGGTCCCGACCGCTGCCTCAAGACGTGTATCGACCTGTTCCGACGGGTCGCGGACTTGTGTGCCGAGCGGAAGTTGCGGCTGGTGTTCGAACCGCATCCCGACACGCTGAGCATGGACAATAACTGGGCCATCGATTTTGTCGACGGCGTGGCGCAAGGGCACGCGCCCGGGGCCGTTGGCATCCTCTACGATTGCTGCCACTACGGCGTGGGTCAGAAAGCGGCCGGTGTCGACAGTCTCGACGTGCTCGGCCACCGCGTGCGGCATCTGCACTTTTCGGACGGCGACATGCAGACCTACGCACTCCACTTGCCTGCGGGGGACGGTCAACTCGATCTCGACGGAATTGTTGCCGCACTCAAGCGGATCGGGTTTGGCGGAACGCTCACTTGCGACCTGTACCATTATCCTCTGTTGGAGGACGGCGCTCGCAGATCCGCACCGCGAATCGCGAAGCTCGAGCGGGAGTTGAAGTGCGCCCCAACTTAGTTGCCGTGTGAGTCATCGATGAAGGCCGCAGTACTTCAGAAAATCGGCGAACGATTCGAGATCGCGGACGTTCCCGCGCCGCGAATCGGATCGGACGAGGTGCTGATCGAGACGCGCACCTGTGGCGTTTGTCGGACGGACATTCACATTCAGGACGGCCTGGCGTACGTGCCCCGACTGCCGCACATTGCAGGCCACGAGCCGGCCGGGGTGATCGTGGACGTGGGACGCGAAGTCGAAGGGTTGTCGGTGGGCCAGCGCGTCGTGCCGCACTTGTTTGTCCGTAGCGGCGATTGTCGCTACACGCGCGCCGGCCAGGACGCCCAAGCGACTCATCTGCGGGGAATCATCGGCGTGACCTTGCCCGGCGGTTTTGCCGAGTACTTCAAGGCGCCGGCCCGCAACATCCTGGTCTTGCCGGACAACGTGCCATTCGACGTCGGGGGTTTGACCAGTTGCGCGACGATCACCGCGGTACACGCTTTCCGCCGCTCGGGTCTGCAAGGGGGCGACACGGCGGTTGTGCTGGGCATCGGAGGCATCGGTTTGATTCTGGTGCAACTGCTGGTAAGCGCCGGCGTGCGGACGGTGGCCGTGAGCCGGTCTGCGGTCAGCCTCGAGTTGGCCGCCGACGCCGGCGCTGCGTTGACGTTGACGGTCGGCGAAGCGGATATTGCGGAGAGAATTCGGGAGTTTGCCGGAAGCGACAGAGACGGCGCGGAGGGTGTCTTCGAGATGGTCGGCGCGGCCGGCACGATGAAGGCGGCGGCGTCCTTTACGGCGCGCGGCGGCCGAATCATCGTCATTGGCGAGGAGGCGGACTACCCGGCCATCGACACGATTCAGATTGCCCAGCGCGAGCTGCAAATCATTGGCTCGCGCAACGGCGGCCGTCAGGATGCGATCGACGCGCTGGCGATGCTGTCGGCGGGAATCCTTCGCCCACATATCGGCAGGACCTTTGCCCTGGCGGACATCAACGACGCCTTGGATTGCGTGCGCCGCGGCGAAACCCATGGCCGCGTCGTGGTGACGATCAAGGTTTAGACCATCGACAGCAGAAGACACGAACCGGAGCGATGCAGCGTATGAAAACCAATCCCGTCAAGAAGGCGCTCCGAGCGGGGAACGTCGTGATCGGCAGCGAGATTTCGAGATTGCGGTGCCCTGATATTTCGCGCATTTACGCGCGAGCTGGCTTCGACTTCGTGTTCATCGACATGGAGCACACGGCGTTCAGCTTGGAAACCGTCGCGGACATGATTCAAGCCGCGCGTGGCTCGGGCATCGTTCCGATCGTGCGCGTGCCGCAAGCCGAATACGCATTCGTGGCTCGCGTGCTGGATGCCGGAGCACAAGGGATCATTGCTCCGCGCGTCAACACGCCCGCCGAGGTCGAGCAACTGGTTAGCTGGGTTCGGTATCCGCCGACGGGCATTCGGGGGTTCGCGTGCAACACGGCGCAGACCGACGGAGAGCCGGTTGCGATTGACGAGTTTATCGACGCGGCGAATCGCGAGACGTTGCTGGTCATTCAAATCGAACGGCGCGAAGCGGTGGCCAATCTGGAAGAAATGCTGGCAATCGACGGGGTCGACGTGGCCTGTCTGGGTTTCATGGACTTGACGGTGGACATGGGGATTGCTGGGCAGCTCGACCACCCGACCGCGATGCGCGCGGTCGGCAGACTCATCGACGTCGCGGACGCTTGCGGGGTCGCGCCGGGCATCATCGCGGCCGACATGACCACGATCCGACGCTGGATGCTGCGCGGCATGCGATTCGTGTCTTACGCCACGGATGAGATCCTGCTCCAACAGGCAGCGTCCGAGTCGGTCGAGCGGCTGCGCACGATCGGCATCGAGAGCCGCAACCAGGCGCCGGCCCCTGAGAAAACACGATCGGGATGAGCAGCCGCGAAAAAACCGTAGGCGATAGCATCCGACAGCCGGCCAGGCATATGTTCGGCATCCTGATGTCGATTGGACCGGGGATCGTCGTTACCGGATCGGTCATCGGTTCCGGCGAGTTGATCAATACGCCGGTGCAGGCGGCGCGGTTTGGCTTTGTGTTGCTGTGGGCCGTGATCCTGTCGTGCGTCGTCAAGTGCCTGCTGCAGGTCGAGATTGGCCGGCACGCCTTGGTTCACAATCGGACGCCGTTCGACGCCTTGAATGCGTTGCCCGGGCCAAAATGGCGGGGGACGTCGTTGATTGGGCCAATTTTCGTCGCCGGGTCGCTGCTGACCGCGACCAGTCTGGCGGGAATTCTGCTGGCGACCGCGGGACTGCTGCACTCGCTTGTGCCGCTGGCCTCGACCGCGGCCCGTTCGGTCGACGTGTGGACGGTTGTCGTTTTTCTGGTCGCGTTCGTGCTGCTGTGGCGGGGGACATACGACAACATCGAAAAGACCGTTGCGGTGCTGGTGGGCATCTTCAGCCTCAGCGTGGTGGTGGGGCTGGTGTTGATTCAGGGAACCAAGTTTCGCATCAGCGGCGAACAGATTCTTTCGGGATTGACGTTTTCGTTCGGCGAGCACGACCTTGCCTTGGCGGCGGTCGCCGTGATCAGCTTGTTAGGAGCGCTGGGAGCAACCGGCAACGAACTATTCATGTACCCTTACTGGATCCTGGAAAAGGGATACGCCAAGCACCTTGGAGCGGCGGACGACGATGGCTGGGTCCACCGCGCGCGGGGATGGATTCGCGTTTTGCAGGTCGACGTGTTCGTGTGTACGGCCTTGGCCACGGTGACGACGATGGGCTATTTCCTCATCGGCGCGGCCGTGTTTTACGGAAGCGGCGAGACGCTCGAGGGGGATGAGATCATCGACCGGTTGTCGAGCATGTACACCAGTACGTACGGTCCTTGGTCCAAGGGGTTGTTCTTAGTGGGTGCGTTTTGCACCTTGTTTTCGACGCTCATCGTGGGCACGGCCGCCTTCGCCCGGATGTGGTGCGATATGTTCATCAGTTTCGGTTGGCTGAGGTCCGACAGCCCGGCCGTCCAGCGCGCGTGTTGGCGCGGCGTTCAATCGGCGTATCTGCTGGCGTTCTTGGCGATCATCTTTTTGGCGGGCAGGACGCCGGAAAAACTCGTGATCTTCGGCCAGTACGTGTCGGGACTGTTCGGCACGCCGCTTTTGATGATCGCGATCTGCTGGATGGCTTTTCGCACCGACCGCCGCGTGCGGATGGGAAAAATCACCGCGGTGCTGCTCGTCCTGTCCGTCGCCGTCATTGGCACGTGCGTCGTCGGCAGCGTTATACTCCAACTAACGTCAAAGCAATAGAAGCACTCGGCACTGCCCGTGGCAGTGAAGACGTATGCCCACGATTCAGGCGGCCCAACTGGAGCAGCTCGTTACCGACATTTGCCGCGGGGCCGGTGTCGCCGGCCGCGATGCTCGCGTCGTTGCCCGGCATTTGGTGGACGCCAACCTGGCCGGACACGATTCGCACGGCGTGATGCGGATCATTCAATACGTGCAAGAGATCGAAGACGGCAACATCGTGCCCGGTGCGAAGGTCAAGCTGCTCGAAGAATGGGACAGCGGAGCGCGGATCGACGCCAGCGGGGTTCTTGGACAAGTCGCCTGTCACGACGCGATGCAGCTTGCGATCCGCAAGGCGCGCCACGCAACGCTGGCTGCCGTTGTGATTCGTAACGCAAACCATTCTGGGCGGTTGGGAACGTACGTCGAGATGGCAGCCGCCTCGGGCATGATTGGACTGGTCGCGGCCAACGGCGGAGGCGCCGGGCAATGGGTCGCCCCGTTCGGCGGTCGAGAGCGGCGGCTGTCGACCAACCCGCTTGCCTTCGGCGCCCCCTCGGGCAAGACGTTTCCGATCATCCTTGACATCAGCACGAGCGTCGTGCCGGAGGGAAAGGTTCGTCACTGTCTGGCACGCGGCCAGAGCGCGCCGGATGGTTGGCTGATCGACGCCGACGGGCTTGCGACCAATGATCCGGCAACGTTGTACGATACGCCCTCTGGCGCGCTGTTGCCGCTGGGCGGTCCCGCGGGACATAAGGGATACGGTCTGGCCTTCATGGTCGACATTCTGGCTGGCGCCCTATCGGGCGCCGGTTGTCCGCGTGCGGGCGAATTTGACCCAAACCACGGTTCCGGTCTGTTCATGCTGGCCATCGACGTCGAGCGCTTCGGGCCGCTATCGAGCTTCAGCGAGACGATTTCCGAGATGGCCGACTATGTCCGGTCGTCGCAAGCGGCTAGTGGATTCGAGCGCGTGCTCGTTCCAGGTGAATATGAGACGCAGCATCGCGAGCGCCGCCGAACGAGCGGAATCGATATCCCCGACCCGACTTACGAGCAGATCCGCTCGATCGCCGAACGACTTGCACCGCATCGAAGTGAAACCAAAAACCAGGCTCCACCACCGCAGGAGAAACGCACATGACATCACGACTCAAGCATCTGGTCCCGGTTCTGGCGGGGGTCATGTTAGGCGCCTGGCTGTTCGGTCTATCGGGTCGCGAATCGCACGACGGTGCCTTTGCACAAGAAGGCGCCAAGCGGCAGGCCGGTGGCGGTGCGATGGAGGAAACACCGATCGGCCCGCGCTGGTGGCCTTCGAAATGGGGCGCCGACGACCAGCGCGGCGCCGCCAATCTGATGACGCCCCAGAAGGTGCTCGAAGCGACTCAATTGATCGAAAGCGGAGAGATCTACCAACTCGGTCGCGTTTACGAGCGCGACATGCCGACGTTTGGGCACCGCACGTTTCGCCTGACGATCCCCTCGTTCCGCGCCGTGCGGGGCGAGAACATGCAGTTCGGCCGCGACGAGTTCTTCGTCGGCGAGATCGGACAGATGGGCACGCAGATGGACGGGCTGGGCCACGTCGGCGTGCGACTGCCCCGCGGAGACACTTTTTATAACGGACTCACCTCCAACGACATCGAAGATCCCTACGGGCTGACGAAGCTGGGCGTCGAGAACGCCGGCGTGTTCTTTACGCGCGGCGTGCTGATCGACGTCGTGGGCTATCGGAAAGTCGATCGTCTTCCGGTCGGGTTCGAAATCACGCGGGCCGACTTGCAGGGCGCCCTGGCAAAACAGGGAGTGACCGTTCACCCCGGAGACGTCGTGCTACTGCGCACGGGGCACTCGAAACTATGGATCGTGGACAACGAGACCTATAATTCCGGAGAACCGGGCATCGGCCTCGAGGCCGCGAAATGGCTCATCGAGCAAGACGTCGCGATGGTCGGCGCGGACAACTGGGGCATCGAAGTCGACCCGCCGCCCAACCCCAACCGTCCTATCGAGGTACACCAGTGGATGCTGACCAAGAACGGCATCTACTTCCTGGAGAACCTCAATCTGGAGCAACTCGCGGCCGACGGTGTTCACGAGTTTGCCTTTATCTTTGCACCCCTGCGGCTGAAAGGAGCAACGGGCTCGCCCGGCAACCCGATCGCCGTGCGGTAGGTTTCGAAAGGAAACATTCTGTTTTGTCTACTGGAAAACCAGAATGCCCTCGTTTTGTTCTGAGATTCTGGCGCGCGTGCCAGTGAAGACGGCTCTCCTTGGCGGGGCGGCACTGGCTACAATACGCATAGCGGCGCCGAGAGGCGGCCGGCTGGGAGTACGGTGGATGAAGACCGTTGAAGCGCTCGTCGAACAGACCGGCATTTCGCTGGGGGAATTGGCGGCCCGATCGGGATTGTCGGCGGCGCGGATCGAGGCCATTGCCGATGGGCGGTGGACTCCCTCGCCCGAGCAACGCGGAAAGATTGCCGCCGCGCTGGGCGTGCCGGTGGAGGAAATCAGTTGGGGGCACACCATGAACCCGCGCAACGTGCGCTACGGCAGGTTCGGGCTCAAGGAGAACTTTTGACTGGGGGAGCGACCATGCCTAAAACGGTGGCCGATCTGTGTGTTGCCAGCCGAGTGAGCGCCGAGCAACTTGCCGAGCGGGCCGAGCTCGAGGTGGGCAGGACCACGGCGATTCTCCTGGGACGCTGGACCCCCAGCCCCACGGAGCGGCAAAAAATCGCGGCCGTGTTCGATGTCTCTATCGAAGAGATCGTGTGGGGTCATGCCACGCCGATCCAACACCTCTACGGACACGGATCCGCTTAGCGCACGCGAGTCATTGGCGCACGATGATGCCTTCGGTCAGTCCCGCTTCCAAGACTTCCATCGTGGTGCGAATCTCGGTTCCGTCGTTGAGCAACAGAACGGCCGGATCGAGCGATTCGATCACGCCGTCGATCCAGTTGCCGCAGTCGCGACCGCGATACTTGATCCGCGCGCCGACGCCGACGTCTCCATTCGTCTTGCCGTTTTTCGCGTTGCCGTTTGGTTGCGGACTCGTATCGGCCGAGGGCGGAAGGAAGGTAGAGCCTTCGACCGCGCCAGGGGCGGGCTTGTCGAGCGCCGTTTTTCGCGTGGCCTGCTTCGCCGTTTCCGCGACATTGGGTTTTTTCGCGGCGGCCGGACGGGAGGCGGTTTTCTTGTCGGCGCCTCGCACGCCGGCCAGCTCCTGTAGCAGGTGCCAGTTTTCCAAGCGATCTTGCTTGGCGCGCAGCAGTGTTTCGCTGGGGTTGCCGTCTTTGTCAAAGTGCTTTACAAAACGACCTTCGCTGCGGGCGAATTCGATGAAATCGACGACCTCGCCCGTCTTCGGGTTCGTCCACCAATCTTCGCTCACGGCCGGGTTCCCTTGCAGCGACAGCCGCTGGCGGATGGTGTCCCCTTTTCGCGGGTCGTAGACCAACAGGGGGAAGGCCCGCGTATCGACCGCCAGTCGGGCTTGATCGGTGGCCATGTCGTCGGCCACACCGTGTTCCGGCTGGCAGGTCGTGTAGCAGCAGATCAGCGCCGGACCGTCGAAAGCCAGAGCCTCGAGCACGGACCGGTAAAAGTGATTGGTATGGGCGCACGTCGTCTGCGCGACGAAGGTGCGCGGGTGCATCATGGCGATCTGCGCGATCTCTTTGCGGCGCTCCTGCTTGCCGGCCAGGACCTTTCCGTGCACGCTCATCTTGGCGTTCTGGCCCGTATAGCTGGCGGTGGAGGCCTGACCGCCGGTGTTGGAGTAGACCTGGGTATCGAGCACCAGGATCTTGACGTTCATGCCCGAGGCCAGCATGCGCGAAAGCGCCTGGAATCCGATGTCGAACATCGCTCCGTCGCCGCCGATGCACCAAATGGGCCGCTGGTTCCAACCTTCCTGGTCCCAGCGAGCGCGGACTCCCATGGCGACCGCCGGCGCGTTTTCGAACAGCGAGTTGGTCCAGGGGACGAGATAGGGGTTATAGGGGTAGGTCGAGGTGTAGACGGTGTTGCAGCCGGTGGCGGCGACGATGGCCCAGTCGTCCTTATACTTGGCCCCCGTGGCGGCGCACATCATGCGCAGCGCGGTTCCCTCGCCGCAGCCGGCGCAGCTCCCGGCGCCGCCGACGTAGATGTGCGTCTGCTCCTTGAGCATCATGTCGACCAGCAGGTTGTCGTTGACGAAGCGTGGATCCGAAGGTCCGCATTGTTTGAAGTAGCGGTGATTGTTGCGGATGTCGGACATCACCTTATCGGTTTTGGGGATCATGCGCAGCGCGTCGTCGCCGCAGACGATCACGCACTCGGCGCAGCCCTTGCACTTGCTGGGGTCGATGGTGATGGAGAACAGCCCGCCTTCGCCGGTTTTCTTGGCGGGGCCCTCGTAATACTTGCGCGTGCGCGACCACTCGCGGCGGAAGGTTTCGCGGTCGGCCGGATCGGAGATTTCGGCGAGGCGTTTTTCGAACGCGGTCTCGCCGAGCACTTTGCCGAGAATCGCCGTGTCGGGACAGAGCGTCACGCAGTCCATGCACCCCGTGCAGTGATCGGCAATGAACTCGGGGATATCCGGCGCGATGTAGCTGAAGTCGCGCAGCGTCGCGGTGCCGGCGGGCATCAGCGAGCGGGCGACCGCCAGATCGGCCGGCAGGCCCTTTTCGGCCGTTCCGTCCTCGTAGGCGTGGATGACGCGATTGTTGAAATCGTCCACGTCGAGGATCGGCAGGCTGACTTGTTTGTACTCGGTGTCCACCAGCGTGCCGTAGCAACTATTGTTGCGCGGATCGCGAGGACTCGCCTCGTTCATCGACGAGGGTCGTTGGTCGTTGGCCATTATTGGGCAGCTCCCATGAGGCTTGAAACGGGTAAGCGACGTGCTTACCCATTACGGCAGCTAACCTAAGAATGCGCGTCACTTTCGCGCGCATCCTATTGCGCTCGAGCGGTCTCCTGCTGCTGTATGATCGATTCGGGAATTTCGCGCAACTCTTCGTAACCGCGCGTGACGCAGGTTAGATTCTCTTGCACCACCTGCTCGCCTCGTTTTCCGAAGTACTTGCGCAGCGCCGTTTCCACTCCCGCGTACACCTGTTTGTCTGTCATCTCGCTTTGGCGGCCGTAGGGCGTCAGCTTGAGAAACGCCCCCAAAAGCACGATACCCTGCATGCGCATCTGCAGATCGGCCAGCGAAGCGACCTCGCGGGCGATATGCACCATGTCGGCAAAATAGACGCGCAGCTTGAGCTCGCGGATCGTGGTCTGGTGGTGCTGGGGGATCCGTTGCCAGACATCCTGCGGATCCTCGTACGACGATTGCATGACGACGGCCCCGCCTGGCACCACGCCCTTGAGCGGATTGCCGCTGAACAGCGCCGTGGTGTCGTTGAGGACGACCAGATCCACCTGTTCCAACTCGCTGTGGATGAGGATGTGCCGCTCGGCGATGGTCAGAAAATAAGTTGTCGGCAGCCCTTTCTTTTCCGAGCCGTACTTCGGATAGGCCTGCACGTCCTTGCCGAACACGTCGCCGGCGATGGTGGCGATCACCTTGTTGGTCGTGACCGATCCAAAGCCCCCCACGCTGTGGCCGCGCATCGAGAAGGTTCCCGGCGGGCGGAGGTCGGGATCTTCGGTCATCTTGAGCGCCAAGGGGTGATCGATCCCCACGCAAAAGTAGTCCTGGCCTTCGTCGATCATGTTTTCGACGACCGCAACGATGTCGCCGGGCCGCACGTCACGGCTTCCCAGGCCGGCCGAGCCGGCGTAGATGCGCGGGACGCGATCGATTTGATCCTGGCCGTTCTGCCCGGTGATGGCGTCGCAGAACGCCGCTTTGATTTCGCGCGTGAGGTGGTTGCCCGTCGTCGACAGCGGATCGTCCATGCGCTCCAGCACGCTGAACGCCCGGCAATGTCCGAGCGCTTCGACGATCTGTCGCGCGGGGAAGGGGCGGAAGCAGCTCACCGTGAGGCAGCCCGCGCGAATGCCTTTCGTGTCTCGCAGGTACTCAACCGCGGCTTGGGCCGTCTCCATGTAACAACCCATGCCCACGATGATGTAGTCCGCATCGTCGCAGCGATAGGGCACGACAAAGTCGTACCGCCGGCCGGTATTCTCGAAGAACAGATCGAAGGCTTCGCGCAGCGCCGGCGCGACGCGATCGTAGTACCATCGCTGCGCGATTTTGCCTTTCATGTACGAGTCTTGGTTCTGCACCACGCCCGACATGATCGGATTGGCCGGATCCAACAGGTTCGTCAGCCGCTGGTTTGGCGGGCCGATGAAGTCCTTCATGAACTGGAGTTCTGGGAGGTTGACTTTTTCGACGGTGTGGGTGGTGAGAAACCCGTCCTGCACGTTGAAGAACGGCGTGCTGGAAGCTTCGGCGGCCCGCCGGGCGATCAGGCACAGATCACCCGCCTCCTGAGCGTTGCGCGCGAACAGCATGGCCCAACCACAGTCGGCCACGCTCATGGTGTCGTCGTGTCCGGCATGGACGTTCAGCGATTGGCTGGTGAGCGCCCGGGCGCCGATGTTTATCACGACCGGCAGGCGTTTTCCGGAGATCGTGTAGAGCACTTCTTTCATCAACACGAGTCCTTGCCCGGACGTGAAGTTCGTCACGCGCCCGCCGGCGGAAGCGAATCCTTCGCAGAACGAGGCGGCGGAGTGCTCGCTTTCGGGCTCGAAGAAAACGAGCAGTTCGTCCCACAGGTTGCGTCGCCCGTTCATCACGGCGACGTTGTATCCCTCACCCATGGTGGTGGAACTGGTAATCGGGAAGGCGCCGGCCCCTTGGGTAACTTGGACCTCGACGTGCACGACCGCCGCGGCGCCGTCGCACGTGGTGGGCGTGCCCGGGTAGGGGTGCGAGCGGCCGCTATCCTGCTGCTCGTGCGGCCGACGGTCGGACGGAGAAGACGCCGAATCGTTGCTCATTCACGTGCTCCGGTACAGGCGACAATTACAGACAACAATGCTGTCGCAGAGAAACAACCGCGTGTGCTCGATTACAAGTTCCTGTTGCCCGGCCGCCGCTAGCTGCGCCGCCGCCCAACCGCGTCCTCGTGTGCTTTCAACAGCGCAGCGATGCGCCGCACGAGCTGGCCGGCGGACGTTTTCTTCGCAGCCGATGTCGTTCTACGGTGTGGTCCTCAATCTCGCATTCGGCGCGCCATACCTGGCGACGGAGTGCATCATTCGGCGGGTGCAAAATGGGGCGGGGCTAACTGGAACGCCGGCCCTCGGGCCCCACATAATCCTCACAATAGGCGATTCCGGCATCCCTGTCAAAACCACTTCGTTGCAGGCGAATTCGACACGCTTTGCGGGGGGAGGACCGTTTTGACGGCCGCCCGTTGGCACCCGCCTGTAGAGTGCCCACCTCGGTAGTAGTACTGAGGACAACGCCGCCGTGGTGCTGGCCCCGGGCGTCAGGCTCGCCACGCCCCAAAACCATGTGTGAATTGTGGTTGTCGCGACGCCGTTGGGCTTGTCGGGGCATCGAGTGCCGCGCTAGCATCGAGTCGCCCGGTGGTTGACATGCAGCACTTTCGGCTTCGGGCGGCGGTGAACGTCTCGGCTGGAAACACGAGCAAGGCGCCAGTGAGGTCTGAAAACTACCAAGGGCATTCGCGATAGTTGCGGTTGACCTTGGCGCGCGGGAATCAATACCCTGTGCGGCCGAACTCTTCGCGTGCTGTCAGGTAAGGAGGCCTGAACCATGCTCCATATTGCTCGCCTGGCGTCCGTTTGGGCGACGGCCATGTTCGCCAGTTGTCTCGTCTTGGCCCAGGAGCCGTCGACCGGCCGCCCGGCGCCGCGCGTTTCGTTGCCGAAAACGATAGAAAACGGCGCGCCGAAAGCCGATCTCGCGGCGCCCCGACGCGACGGCACCCGGACGCTCTCCACCGACCGCCAGCCGAAGGCGACGGATGGCGGCCGAGAGCCGGCAAGAACCAAGCGTAAGATAACACCACAAGAGCGGGCGACCGCGCTGGCTAGCTTGGGCGCAAGAGGGCCCTTCGATTACGCGACGCGCGGCACCTATCTCGTGGCTGCCGTGCGCAACGGCGCCGGGCTCGCACTGTGGGAGACGGCGACCGGTAGACGGCTGCTCAGATTCGAAAAAGGCTAAAAATCGGCATAGAACACCTGCCTGACCCAGGCCGTAGCAGAAATAGGAAGGAAATGACATTTTACTGTAAACCGAAAGGCGAAAAATGATAAGACTCGCTATTACATTAAGACGAAAACGCATCATTGTTGATGTCGATAC
>SDBV01010322.1_pt1 | contig 12257 bp, 8 predicted proteins | sample 2277081 | NCBI WGS metagenome assembly SDBV01 (sample SAMN10402039, study PRJNA504765) | marine sediment metagenome | isolation source: marine sediment core GS10_PC15, 223 cmbsf | place: Arctic Ocean: Southern Knipovich Ridge | collected 2010 | reverse complement strand
GTTTAATTCCTTGACTTATCAAACCAAAAAGCCCTCTTTGGGCTTTAGTTAATTTCTTTCCTCCTATTGAACCTTCGGTTAATATTGTTTTGGCTTTCTTTTTCGTTAATGCCATTATCGTCTCCTTTTAGTTTTCTTTTTTCCAATCTTCTGACCTGTCAGGATTTCAAAAAATCTAATGCCAGTAGCTATAGGGAGAGCTGTTGCAGGTTCTAATATAGAAGTCGAAACTTTTAGATAATCTCCCCCAGTAACATTTTCCTTTGTCAACTTTTTAAAACCATTTTCAAAATCATCAAGCAAAGGTGTGTTGAAAACCTTAAATATTTTCTGACCTAACAACTTCCTTGCTGCTGTTTTCGTAACGTCATCAAGCAAAGGAATAGCATTCGCAGGACTAACTATTAACTGTATCATAATATCATCAAGGAATCTTTCCAATTTCTCGTCAAAATCCTCGTCATCGTCCCTTAAACCGAATACTCTCCCAAGCAATGCAAAGCCTTCCTTGGTAGCGAAGCCTGCGGAAACGTACATTATAGGTTGAATAACTGCATAGATAGCCATTGTCTTTGAGAACTGTGGCAATGATATATCTCCGTTCTGGAAACTTATAACAGCGTCCACCATTTTCCTAAAATACTGGTTTGACGTATTTTTGAAAGCCAAGAATAATCTCGCAAAAGGATTTCTACTGTTTTGGAATTGTGATACGCTTGATGAAAGCCCTGACTGCTGAGCTTTCAATGTAGCCTTCTCGAATGTATCAATAGCTTCCTTCATAGACTTTCCCTTTGCAAGTTCAGACCTTATCAATGGAGCGCCACCATATACAATAGCTGTTATATCACCTGCTCTGACAAGAGACGTCAAAGCCTTAGTCCAATTCTTTTTATTGACACTTATGCTCTCAGCGCCTTCGATGGCTTCCTTGAGTGCTTCCGAGAATCCTTTATTAAATCTTGCCTCTAAGAAAGGTGCGTTATTCCACACAAACTTGAATGTTTCTACTGGACTTGATAGTCCTTTAATAAAACCAACTGTCCATTCACCTGCATTCATCTTCTCTGCGTAGTTGCCTACAGACATTAACTGTCTTACAAACGTGCTTGGGTTTAATGCTATCTTAGCCGTTACCCAATTATTGATAGCTCTCTGAAATATACCACTTATGGCGTCAATCCTTTCTGTTTGCTTGTTTAAGGAAATATTATCTATCTGAGCCGTAAGCGTATTGAAGACACCATCTCCAAACTTCTTTTTTATAGCACTCTTAACTTTTCTATCATTGAATAGTCTTTTTAATCCCTCAAACTCTCTACTAAGATTATCGACGTGTTCTGCCTGAGCGATATGTCTTTGAGCTTTGTACCAAGCATTTCTGGGTACGGGTATTACTCTAGCCTTCGCTCTTTCCTTTAGTGCCGAGGGAGTTTCCCCTTGTATCCTTAAATCATCAATAACACTTACTTCAAATTCAGATGTTGAAGGCCAATAGTTCTCTACAAAACCTAAATCTCGACCTGTTATTTCTATGTTTCTTTTATTCAAAACTTCTCTATAACTTTGCACGGCCTCTTGCAAAGAATCAGCGAAAGACTCATCTTCGGTTGTCAATTTGGCCATAAGATTTTCTACTTGGTCTTTGCCGAAAGCCTCAAAGTAATCCTGTTTCTTTTTCTCATTCTTGATAGAGTTAAAAATATCTATGAGTTCAAGCTTTGATAATTCTGTAGTCAGTCCGTCTTTTACGTCTGTTATCTCATAGTCAACCTGCGACATAGTTTCAAACATTCTCATAATATTTTTCTCATTGTATATTTTAGAAGCGTCTACCGTTACTTTTAAAGTCGCTTTGTAAACGGCTGTATTCCTTCTATTCTCACTCACTTCGGGATCGTGCTTTTCTGCGAACTCCTTGCCCCCGATAGAGTTAAGCATAGAAAAGATATTTGAAAATCCCTTACGATAGGCATTACCGATTTTAGTTTTTACTGTTCGCTTATCGGCTTTAATTTTATCAATGGAAGATAAGGCATTGTCTACAATGTCTTCTCTATTTATTCTATTGAAAAGATCAGCTTCATCCTTAGCTCCCTCTCCAAGCTTTTTAATCTTTTGAATATCCTTAAGGACTTGATCGTGTATCTCTGCTGAAGCGAAAGCGCCGTTGGCTTTCAAAGACAAAAATCTCTTTTTAATGAGATCAAACTCAGTATTTCCTTCCTCTGGGAATTTGTCAAACTCTGTCTGTGCGTTCTCTTGTGCAAGTTTATTAAATCCTCTTAATGAATCAAATAATTTATTACTTTCTGGGTCAAACTTACCAACACGTCTTTGACCTTTTTTTATAGGTTTCGTTGCTTTCAACTCTCTATTTATCTTAACGACAGCTCGTCTTTTTTCTGCCACCTCTACAAGCCTGGATATTCTTTGTTGTATTTCAGGCAAAGCTTTGTTTAACTGCTCAGCAGTCTGAATATTTTTAATGGTCTTAATAAACTTAGCTTTGTCTTTAGCATCAAGAAAAGTTGCCTCAAGGCTTTTAATCAACTGATTTTGAGTTTCTTTTATTTCTGCCTTTGTCTTTGCGGGTTCAGTAACAAATTTATCTCTTGCTGTTTGGATAGCTTTTTGCAACTTTGTTATAGCTACTTCCCCACCAATTACGCCTGCCTCCGCAAACCTCTTTTCTAATTGTCTTTGCTCTTCTCTTTCCTCTCCTTCTAATTCGCCTAATTCTGCCTCTAATACGTCTAAACGGGCTAATTCTGTTGGGGTGAGAGGTTTGACCACCTCAACCCCTTCTGCAACCTCTGGAGCGATTTTAGCCTCTTCTGGGGCTATCTCAGGAGTTATTTCGGGCTTCTCTTCCCCTGCTTTGACTATTTCGGTGATAGTTTCCTCTGATATTGGTATTTCTTTGGCATCTTGGCTTATTTCGGGTTCTACCCCTTGTGCTACCTTCCTGTTTGAAAGTATCTTAGACGTATGCTGTGCGGCCACGTTAGTAAGTCCAGGGAAGGCCAAAACGCCTGCCTCAACCAATAACTCCTCAGAGTTAGGAATAGAGGCAATTACTCTGTCAAACATTCTATCAGGATCGTCCGCGCCAAAGTCCTCGACTCCTGTAACTGCTCTAAGCAAAGCACCCAATCTCTCCTCTCCCATTTCTTCTAAAAATCCGTTATAACCTGCCTTTGTGAATAATCTTGATACATTCTGGTCAGGGTGAAAGCGTTTGAATAATTTAGATAATCCGTCAGCCATTCTTTTAGGTATAAACTTCTTACCTATCTTCCCAATAGTCGGCCCGGCAACTTCTGAAAAATTCTCTATCACTACATCACCAAAGGCCTTCATGGTCGAGGTAAAAGGTTTCTCTCTTGACTCCTCAGCTATCTTTAAACCATCTTCCGTCATCTCAAGACTCGCGTTTATTTGTCTATCTGCAAAACCTTTAGTAACCCTCTGAGGCATGGCTGCTGTTCTTGCTACAGCCCCGGCTACGCCTCCTACAACTCTGGTAGCGAATTTAAGAGTTTTCTTTTTGACTATAGTTTTAACTATGGGTTTAATAAGTTTAGATACTCCTTTTCTACCTAAAGCGGCTAGCCCGCCAGTTGCGAGAAACTCAATCATAAAACCTGGCAAGGCTGCAACTCCTTGAGTGATTTTCCCACCTACGGTAAATCCTCTTATCCTTTCTTCCTCTGATTTAAAGATAAAATTGTTTATTGACTCTATGTCAATGTTTTTCTGGTCTGGATTATTAGCGTAATTATCTTTCTTTATTCTATTTACAGCGTTAAGAAGTTTTATGGACTTAACAGCTCCCTCGGGGTTGAAAGGAATCATCTCTGTTTTATCTTGTCTTATAGCTTGTTCAAAGTACCCTATCGGCCCTAAAGTCTCCCATTGTTTACGTTGTTCATCAGAGATAGTGATAAAACCCTGCTCGTTTAATTCCGGTAGACTCTCCTTTTCAGAACTTACAATATCTCCCAGGCGTATTAAGTTAGGTTTGTCGGCAGCAGAGTTCATGCTGTTAATATCCGACAATCTCATCAATCCTTGCTTTGTTTCTTTTACAATTAGTTCAGCCATTATCTTGTTTTAATCAATTCAATCAAAGGTTCACCGTCTATATCAAAATCCTTTATTATCCCCGGGCCAGCGTTAGTCTCGATAGTTTGTCCAATTTCATATTGTTTTCTATTGGAGTTAATAGCTCTCTGAGCTTCCATTATTACTTCCTTGGTAACTTCGTTGATTTTCTCGCCTTCTATCTTTTCTTTCTCTACTTTGTTTATTATTGATTTTTTCATTATACTTGCTAGCTTGAAAGGATTAGTTTCAATTATACTTACAGTCCAATTACTAACTGTTTCTAATGCTACAAACAAAAAGTTTTTCTTCTCTTCTTTCTCTGGAGTAAAAGGGTCTATCGTCTTGTCGAACAAGAACTTAGAGTCTTCTAAACTTACCTCGCCGTTGGCGTTTGAATTTAAAACCTTAGTCCTAAACTCTCTCAAGTCGTCTAAGTCTGACTCGTCTAATCCGTAGTAATCGTCTAACAATTTATTCCAAACCTCGTCATCAGTCTTTGCCTTTATGGCTTTTGAGGAAGTCGCGGCATTAAATTGAGCCTTGGTAAACTCAGGCGATATTTGATTTTCCTTATCGCTTGTTTTAATATCGTCTATAGTTAAAGTTCCTTCAAAGTAATTCTTCATCATATTTAATTCATTCGCTGTATGAATAGTATTCTGTTGAACGTCGCTAATTTCTTTACGTCTTTTAACCATTTTCTCGGCTATTGATATACTTTTCGTCCTTGTATCTACGGGAACTTCGGTGTATTTTCCCTTTTTCCCGGCTAGCAAATTCTCTAAAGCTAACTCAGGGTCATCCTCTATGTCAGTGTCTATCTGAGCCTCTTGCCAGCTAAGTAATGTTTTATCTTTAAGTTTTCTTCCCTCATCAGCCTTTAAGACGCCTTGCTTTATTCTCTCGTCTATTTTAATCTGCATATCTAAGATGACTTTATTTCTTTCAACGATAGAAGAAGCGTTGATAAATTCACTCTCTTGCGCGTCTAGATTATCTTTAAGAGTGGCTATGGATAAGTCTACCTGCCTATTGTTTAAAGTCCTTCTAATATTAAAACCTGAGATTAAGGAATTTCTTTCAAACTGTTGTTGGAATTTACTTCTTGCCAAAGGAAGTTTCATCCCGGCAGATGTCTCTTCCCTTATAGCCTGTATTCTCTGCTCAAATATCTGTGGGTCTAAATCTTCTGAGGTCTCGGCTTCAAACTCAAGTTCTTTGAGTTTTCTTCTTGAGTCGGTATCTGCTTTGGTAGCCTCGTTCTCTACTGCGATAGTCTGAAAAGCTAAGGCTGTTGCGGAAATAGTTTTTCCTATCTCTTGAAGGTCTCTGCTTACGAAAGCTTCCTCACCTATTCTTATTGAAGGACTGAGTGACGTTATTACTCTTTGAGATTCTTTCTTAGGAATTAATACCATTAACTCTCCTTTTTAGCAAATAATCCTTGAGCTTGCCCTGCCTGTAAACCAGATGTTAATAATGTAAGCCCAACACGGGTTTTTCCTGTTGCCCTTCTTGACTTGGCCTCTGCTCTTCTTATCTCGGACTCGCTCTGTAATCTACTTTGTTCTATAGAAGCATTAATATCTCCTATGATAATATCAAGTTCACCCGCTGCGGTACTCTCTTCTATAACTTGAATGGGACTTCCTGATAAGGTAACTCCTGCTTTTGCGAATATAGCCCTCTGAGATGATACGAATGTTTTTAATCTTTTCTCTTCCTGCCCTCTCTCAAGTTCTCTTTTCTTTACAGATATAATCCCTTCTTGTTTGGCTACAGTAGCGTTAAATTCTAAAGCTTGAGCGCGGGACTCTGCCTCTTGTCTTTGTCCTATGGATTGTAGGATTCCCCCGCCTAAAATTAGCAATGGTAATACAGATGCCATATTGAAAACTCCTAATTACTTATCAATCACCTCTGACCTTATTACTATCGCCAATATGGTTAAAGGTATTGCTTGTGTTTGCTTAATACTGAACTCTGTATCAGTACCCCAATCATTAGGTAGTTCTACTTCTTTAGAGCCAGTAAATAATGGAGGTGGTTTATCCATATCGCTATTTGCGTTCCTTAGAGTAAGTATATCCAAATTCCCCACCTCTCCATATTGAAAACCACCACTCCTGTCTACAAGGATAGTAGCGATATACATTCTTCTGTCCTTTCCCCGACCTGTTCCCGTAGCAGAGCCGTCAACTAAGGGAAGCAAGTTCAATTCCGCGTCCTTATAAAGACCTACATGAACTTTCGCTGCCTTGGTGTCAAGTGTTATCGCGCCACTGCTTACAACCTCATCAGGGTGCGTAGCTCCGTCTATAATTACCGTAACAGTCTCACCCTCAAGGTGGTCTAAACCCGTAATCGAGGTTACCATCTCTCTTGCTTCTCCACCTGTTACATAAGTAGAGAATCCTGTTCCGTCTATATTATCTCCGCCAGTATCTGTCAATTTAAAATTATTATCGGTTTTGCCTGACACTAAATAAAACTTATCATTCAAATCTGTCATTCCTATAACGTCAACTATCTTTATCTGGTCTCCATTGCTAAACCCATGAGCTGTTGACGATACAACTACGGGATTAGCTTTAGTAGCACCTGTTATAGTCTTAGGATCGTCAAGACTTAAACCACTATTAACAAAGAAAACATCGTCTTGGTCTACGAAGGTCTGAGGCATGAAAAACTCTACATATCTTCTTGTAGTCGAGTTTATAGTTCTCTTTACTATAACCCAGACTTGATCATCGCCGGTAAGACCCGGAATAACCGCTATGCTCTCAACAATCGCCTTGCCTGTCTGGAATGTTCCACCTAATACCTGCCTTGACCACGCTATAACCTCTTGGTCTATTTGTCTGGTAAGTGTTGCTATCTCTCCGTCATTCCTGACTACCCATAAAACATTATTAGGTGACTGCTGATAGGCCATATCCTTTGCTCCTACGGTATCTCCTTCAGGGTCTAACATCTGATCTGCGAGGATAGTCATATCTAAAGCGCGTTGGGAGTCTATATCAAAATCAAAGCCTAACTCTCTTAATGTAGTTAAGTTATTCTGAACATAATACACGAAGTTTCCTATCCTCTTAGGCTTTATAGAACTTGAGCCGTAAGACGTATCTTGTTGTACTACTATGCTTGTTGGGGTAATCGGAACATTTGCATTACCTGATGAAGCTGAGTGCGTTCCTCCAAAAGTCCCTATCTGCAAAGCCTTGGCGCCTGAGGACAACCACCTGATAGAGTTGACCTGATCAGAGGCTATCTCGTAAGTATAGGCATCTGAGTCAGCTACTCCCTGAAAGAAGTCAGTAAATACCCTAATAAAACTAGCCCAGAATGTCTGAAGCTGATTTAGAGTTCTTGCATAAACCACTCTTTGTTCATGGAAAGATACTACCCCAGGGAAACCTTCGTCAAGAGACCAAGCGCCTTCAGCCCAATCTAAAGTGGCCGCTGGCCCAGTGCCGAGGCTGCCAGCTGTTCCGTCTTGGTTTAGCTGCACGTCGCAATCATCAACAACCGTTGTGCTACTCATGCTGTTTATCTTCACATAGCCATTTTTGACTTTCCAGAAAGCCCCAACGTGATTTGTCGTATCAAATATGGCACTTGAAGCCGTTAGCGTTATCCCAGTGCCAGTATCTCCCGAGGGAGTTATTGTTATGGCCGTGATATTATCATCTTTAAATGGGCCTCCGACAAACGTAACCGTAGCCAAAGTAAAGGCGTTAGCCGCAGTCCTTGATAGTGTCCTCGGCGCATGACTTGAGTGGGCTATATACATCACGTCCGCTGTCTGAGCGAAGCTGACATCAAATAGTTGTGCTGTGGTGTAAGGAGTAGACACTTCCAACACCTTATTAACTACGCCATCCGAGGCATAGTTTGTGAATCCAGATGTATCGAAATCAACATCGTCTACATCGGTTAGTTTAAAATCAGAAGCGTTTTTGTCTTTAACCTTGAATACCCTGCCATTTATCTCGGTCATACCGACTACACCTGTGATGACGACCCAATCCCCGTTAGAATAGCCATGTGCGCCATCTGTAGTAACAACCCCTGGATCAGCCTCTGTAATGTCGGTTATAGTTACGTCGTCTTCTGTGATTCTCCCATTGTTTGAGTAGAACCTAAAGTAAAGGTTTCCCATCTCTATTATATAGGTCTGAGTCGTAGAGAATACGAACTCAACAAGGCGTGTTGCTAAAGATGAGTCCTTGACCTCTCCCACAAACTTAGTTCCGGGAGTCCTTGTCGCCCCGCCTGCGTTTAAAATTAAAAAGTTCTCTAACTTAGCGGCACCGTTAGCATAACGACTGATATCCACTCGCCCTTTTAATTTCGAGGAAAGTTCGCCAGAAGTAAAGTTACTTATAAGTGTCGTCGTTTTTGGCATGTCTTTCTTTTTCCTTTATTAGATTACAATTAGCACATAAAACCTGATAACCATTAGGAAAATTATTTCTTCTTAAATAATAATAAAATCCATCTTGTCAATTAACACCCACATGGAAACCAATTTGTTCTCCCTACATCTAAACCACTCCCACTTCCAGAGATTCTTGATATAATAATATCATTTTGTATAGCCTCAAGTGGCGTCCCCTGTTGAGAGTCAACCGCCATAGCGATACCTAGTCTTGTAAGATATAATTTTCCAAAATCTTCAGTTAAAGACCTTGAACTTGTTATCGCATAAGCTATATTTCTTGCTATAAGAGTAGCGAGAGCGTTTACGAATTTCTTAGTGTAACTCTGAGGATTCGTATTTAGGAACGTATATATTATATTAAGACCTGCCGTATCTGACAGAATCTTATCACCTTCTAACTTAACAAGCGCATTCTCTATATTGGTAAAGTTTACCTTCAATGCGTCTATTGGCTTTTGATAGATTATTGTAACACCGTCGTCAGTGAATACAGGGTCTCCCGTTACCGTAGAAAGAGCGATTCTCTTCTGGGCAAATGTCCAGTTATGCTCCAGCAGTACTTCTTCAAGAGATAAGTCGTAAACAGCATTACAAGCTCTTGCGTTATTTGAGTTCTCGTCAAGAATGTTTATCCTCTTACCTCCAAGAAAAGTCAAAGCTAGGTTGCAAATTTTGACTTCACTAACTACTGACATATCAATTCTCCTCGTTTTTTAAATGTTCATTATGTAGCAAACCCACTACTATAATAGAGTAATATATGCTAGCCCCCGTTTGAAAAATAAACGTACCTCCCGCGCACAAAGCTATACAAATGAAACTTGACAATAGAGTTATAATCAGCTTGTTCCGTGCAAAGAAGTCTCCTAGATTTATATAAAACATGTAACCTATAGACAAAAGAAAAAGACTTATTCCTATTAGACCGGTGTTTGAGAATAGCTCAATATACTCATTATGTGCTTTGGTGAATTTGCTTCCGTGCCTTAGCGCGTAAATGTAAGGGTAACTTCCCATTCCGTATCCGGTATAAGAATATTCCTTATCATCTGATGGGGCTACGACATTTTTAATTATCTTGGGCCATTCAACAAGTCTTCCGCTGCCGGTTATCTTTCCTGATCCAACTCCAATGCAGCAAATTCCTATTAACAATATAATTAACATTACTGCGTAGATTCTACATTTTCTTTTAGTATAAAGAAGGAATAAAAGAGATATTGCCATAGCAACCATGGCAACGTTGCTTTGGGTCAAGATAACAGCTAGTATTATAACTATCGCTTTTACATATTTACGCAAGTACAAGGCGAAAGGAATAATCATAGCAATAAAGGGAGCCAATATTGTTGGGTGTCCAAGAGTCCCTCCAACCATATTACTTGGAACGTGTACAAAGTCTGCTCTCTCTGACACACCCCTAAAGAACTGGTGGAATCCGAAGAATTGACATATAGCGTATAAAGACATTATAAATCCAACCCAGACCATTACGTCAAACAACCTATTTATATCTCTCTTGGTTATCTTTACACTGGCTACAGCTGTAAGCATCATAAAGAATATAGATATAAAAAGCATCGGCTTCCATATCCAAAAGCTGGCGGGATTATTGTTTATTACGATTTTGGGGACGAATTTAAAAGACAAGGCTAAGAATCCCATAAAACCCAAAAGAAAAGGATTCTTCAAAGTTAGTTTCTGTTTGTAGAGAGCTAATAGGCTTAGAGCTAGCGCAAATACCAAGGCTAACGCCATCTTTGGTTCTCTGGTTCCGTAACCAGACCACCAAATAAAAGGTATCGTAACCAACCCTAAGCCTATCAGTTTGTTAATCATCGTTGTTTTATTGGCCTATATCAGTCCAAGTGCCGTTAATAGTCCTTACATACCAGTTGCTTGAATCCGGTGAAACTAAAGTTATCGAGTCATTCGTAGTTGAGTTATTCTGTAACCTGTCTCCCGCATCTGTTGGCGTACTACCTACAGTGAACACAATCAAATCTCCAGACTGCGGCGCTATTCGTACTAGCGCATCAGTGGAGCATATAATCGTATACTGCAAGTCGGCCTCTGCGTCTGGTAATGTTACCACTACCGTCTGTGTCTTTGCTGCTGTAACTACAAGTACCTTTCCTGCCTCGGCTGCGGTCAGTGTGTCATTAGTCGTAATCTGTTCAATGTCACCGAAAACATGGATGGTTCTTTGCCCTCCCTGACCCTCTTCGCCAACGTTAGCACCTATGAAATCAAGATCATGGGCCTGACCTTTATTCACCCCCCCCTCAAAGAGGCCTATAGCAAACGCTGGAGAAACGAAGAACGCAAGGAGCATTAGTATCACAAATATTTTTTTCATAAGCTCTCCTTTTTTACGTCCTCCTTTAGTCATTCGTATACAACACGATTAATTTAATAGTTCCGGTTGCTGTCCCCGAACCGCCGACGGTAACTAGAACCTGTGTATCTAAGTTGCTTGTGTCTGTCTCGTCTGTCTCATAAGCTACGCCGTCTGCTAGGTCACTTATGGTACTTCCTAATGATGAAACGTCTACTGCACTTAGGTATCTAACGGTGCTTTCTGCGTCTCCAACGTCCAAAGTAACCGAACCGCCTAATGCGTCATGTACCAAAAGAACCGCAAGAACAATAGCTCCTTTAGTCAACTTGTTGCTCATCGTAATCGTTGAAGGGTTTGCCAGCGTTGCTGCTTCATAGGTGTCAACTAAGCATTTAACCCTTCCATCGAATAACCCGGGTTTTAAGATAGTCCCGGCATCAAACAATGTTTTCTGTGCGCCTTTTACACTACTCATGTTTTCCTCCTGTTAAAGGTTGTTAATAATTTAAGCTTCGCTACATGCAATCTGCACGATTCTGTCCTCTTCCAACCTAGTAGCACCTATGGTAAGAGACATGAACACTTGCCAAGCATAGTTCTTATCCTTTCTCTCATCTATCCTCACAGAAGGTTCCTTTTGAATAGCAAGTTGCATAGCGTTTCTGTGGTAAGCGTAGACTCCCCTATTTGATGTTCCTGAAAGCACAGGCAATCTATTGCTTGAAATCTTAACGAACTTGAAGCCTATCCAAGTGTCGATTTGCCCTTGCACTAATGCTTTAACAGTGTTGAAGTCGGAAGAAGTTACAGTGGTTGTCTTTAAAAGATCATTGATCTGTTTTGGAGTACAAACCAAGAATCTGTCCTCGTCTTCTACGTCATTGTCATCGAGAACTTGCTGTGCGGTAAGAATCTTAGTCTGTGTCAAGCCTGATGCTGCTACTGCGATTTCGTTATCGGAAGCGTCGTTAGTAAATCCCTGTGATACTGAACCTGTCTTTCCTGTGAAAGCTGTAGCGATAAAAGCAGCGATAATTACATCATCCATCTGCCTTCCTGCCGCCATAGCTGCTGACTCTGAGTAGGTACTCTTAGGGTCGACTATCATACTTAGTTGGTCTTCCTTATCTAAAAGCACGTTGTGAATAAAATCTCTCTTGCCTATTCTGCGTCTCTTGTGGTCTGGGTCAATGCTAGGTGTGTCTTGGTTTCTGCTTGTCTTCTCGACCATCGTTGAAGCACCATATTGTTCGTAGAACTTAAACTCTCCAGTAAAATCAGTATCGACGCGCACCGTCATTCTCAGCTTAGTCATCTTCTGCTGAACTAGCTGAGTGATGTTATCCTGATATTGCTGGGTAA
>SDBV01010321.1_pt1 | contig 12258 bp, 29 predicted proteins | sample 2277081 | NCBI WGS metagenome assembly SDBV01 (sample SAMN10402039, study PRJNA504765) | marine sediment metagenome | isolation source: marine sediment core GS10_PC15, 223 cmbsf | place: Arctic Ocean: Southern Knipovich Ridge | collected 2010 | reverse complement strand
GTATGAGAAAGCTCCTGGTGATCGCGCTTGGCGTGCTTAGAAACGGAGTGCCATATCAGGAGGACTGGGTGAGCAAACGACCTGTGGGATAATAACACTTGACTCTGATCACGGAATCTACAGAGATGGGGCCAACAGCGTGCTTGAGGCCCAGGAGGTAGCTGGCCGTGCGACTTTCCCCCTGCGTGGCTGTGGCGCCAAGCTCCAGCTCACCGGCGTAGGCAGGAGGCTGGCAGGCCTTTGTGACCAGCAGCATCACGGCCACGGCCACAAGCGTTATGATCACGACCTTGATGTTGCGCACTCGCTGAAATGCCCTCATACCGCCACCTCTTTATGGCCTTGACAGCCCTTTTTGTAGTCGAAGTTATCGCACTTGCCGCCAGGGATTACCTCGTGCCCCTTGGCGAGCTCGTTCATGAAGAAATTCTTTATCTCATTACCGGTCTCCAGCGTTCTGCCGTCCACCTTAAGACTGCTCTTCCAAATTGCCTTAAGGTTTTTGTCTGTTCTACAGATCTGGTCCCGAACATTAATACACATGTGAAATGACTTGCTCATATCCCCAGCTCCTCCTCTTCCGGGCACGTGGGCCACTGTATGGCTGGCCGCGCATAGTTGCACCCGTGGCGTATACAGCTGCACGAGCTGGCAACGTTGCCGGGCTCGGCGTAGCTCAGCTTGTGTCCGAACAGGAAGCAGGCAAAGCAAATACCTCCAACGAAAGGCTTTGTCCAGTAGTTCCAGATGCCCTGGACGTAGCTGAAGGTGAACCAGCAGGTCACAAGGAATATTCCCCACTGGTCGTTCGTCCATGTGGCGTAGAACCAAAACGGCTGGCCCATAAGTCCCACGATGTAGCCCCACCGGGCCCACGGCTTCTTCTGCGCCAGCAGCCATATGGCCACGCACGAAAAGACCGTTACGCCTGTCTGTATAAATACCTCCATCAGCTCACCACCTCCGATTCTATAGGGGAATATCTCGTTGACTTATTTGACATAAAACACCTCACTTGCTACTATCCGAGTATGAAGATAACTAACAGACAAATGAGAGCGGATATACTTAAATACCTGTACGAGCAGTGGGAGCTTGACCCCATGAGCAGGTTCGAGATGTCCGAGCTGTTTGACCCCCTCCACCTGGAACCTCCCGAGAGTTTTAATACTTGGAACGACGACACGAAGGCCCTCTGGCGCAACCTGCACGTCCTTTCCAGGAAAAAGTTCATAAACGGCAACATACACACAGCGGGCGCATATGGAATGAATCTTGGTATAAAGGGCCTTGAGGACCATGAGGACAGAAGCAGGCCGTGGCGCCTCAAGGTCTGGGATGCCGCCATTAAGCCCGAAACCTTTATCAGCATTATCACCCTGATAATCGGCGTTATGCTCGGCGCGTATATAAGCTAAAGCCTTACCCATCGTTGCCCTCCTCAGTTGCGCTCTCAATCGTGGACTCAATTGCTTCACGTCCGAATACAGCCGTCGTGCAGGTCTTAAGGTGCTCCATAAGCTCAAGAGCTGTAGGAAACGTTTTATCGCAAGCCCCGCATCTTGGCATCAGCCCTCCTCCATCATTGCGATGAGCGGGCCTGTGTCGCCTTGGGCCTTGAAAATGAACTCCGTGCCCGTTGCCTCGCACTGGCGCTCGATCTCGTTCACCCAGTCCAGGCTCATGCTCTTTGCATCCGGCCCGGTCTGGCCGCCAACCACGATGCGCTTGATAAATTTATCCATGCCACAACTGTGTGGATATTTATTGAAGAATAGACTCAAGTCCACTGCACCCAGGAGCGGCTCAAGCGAGAGCCAACGGGGACCCTCTACCTTCACCATGAATTGCATCAGATGGGTAACAGCGTCCTTCTGGTTCGTAAGCGTGAGGCCTTTCATATGTTTCTTCGGGAAGACAAGTCCCTCGTCCAGGTAGCCGGACGGGTTCTTGGTCAGGAAAATGTACTCGTGCTGAGGTGCTTCGTTGCAGGCCTTGAGCACGACCTTTTTCCAGGAGGTCGGTACCCACCTGCCCCAGAGGTCCGCGCAGTCGCAGACAAACACTGTGGACGGCTCAGTCACATCGCAGGGCTGGCTTAAGCGGTGGGGGTAGAGCGTTGGGTCAAAGCCGTATGGGTAGATCTCCCCCCGCTGGGCAAGGTGGTTGCCTCCGCCCTGACGGGAGGCCCAGCACTTCACGCGCACGATCTTGTTCAGCTCGCTATCAAAGTACAGGGCGCCGTAGCGGTTCAGGTACGCGGTGGGCTTGATCGTGTTGTAACAGTACGTGCGCCGGCACGGATGCAGGCAGCCCGTCACCGGGTTCCACGTGTAGTCAACGTATGATATTGGCGTTTTGTTCATGCCGTTATCACAGCCTCTTTCCAGCTAAATCCGCAGCAATTGCACTGCCGCCTGAAATACTCCCTCTTGATCGTAAAAACGCATGAGTCCTTAAAGAAAAGAAATATGCGCGGTTGGGCAGGACAAGCTGAACCGTACATCGTGAATGGAGAGAATATCCGTCCGCACTCGCAAGAAGATTCTTCCATATACCCAGTGCCATGAATGTCGCGTGCCCTGCATTTAGGGCACTCAGTAAGTCTCTTAAATGGCTTCAGCTCATCCATATCAGTCTCCTTAGCCAAGTCCCAACTTCTTGCAGAAATTGAAATACTTTCTTGAGGCATGCCCTGAACAACAGTAGACCTTGGCATCCTTGCTATATCTGTGAGCCTTGTTTTTGAGATATTCATCTGCATCAAACCTGCTGAAGAACGGCCCTGAAATGCTTGCGGCCAGGGAGCGAACATCAGAAGAATCCACCACACAATCAGGGTCAATGATAAGCCAGTACGGGGCGGCTGTACCTTCGTTGTCCGCACTCTTTAATGTGTGTGTTATCACTTTATCCATATCAGTCTCCTGTGTCGTGCAGGGCCTGCACGCGCAAATCTTCGTCCCGCCACTGGTCCTCGCGGTCGGGTACCTCCAGAATGGTCATGATCAGCCGGGCCTGGTGGTAGGTCTCCATGGTGTCCCTCATCCCGAAGGTCTCCTGGATATGCGTTGCAAGGCTCGTGTACTGGCTCATGCGGCCTCCTCGTTAAGCCATACCTCATCGAGCATGGCGAAAACCTTGTCCCTTGCAGCAGGCGTGAGGTCTGCCAGCATATCAGACGACACAGTCCCCGCTTCTCTAAACGATTCTTTCAGGGCCTCCAGAACCTCACCATACATCCATCCGCCACAGAGGAAAACGCGACGAATACTCAGGCATTCCGAGCAGGTCTTGTACCTTCTTGGGTCGCCGTCCCATATGCCGCTCTCCCGCCTGTACGTCTCTCCGGGGAGGATTACCCTGCCGCACTCGCAGCACTTATGCTCTTTGCGTGCTTTAGGGTCCGCGGCCTGAAAGGCTGACGGGCCGTCGTCTACATCAACTAGTACACATGAACAGTCACCCATTAGACCAGCTCCTTTTCTTCGGCGAGGGATTGGGGCATCTCCACTGTTTTCTGGTGCACGTTGATCTCGCACGCGCTCTTTGGGAGCCAGACGGTCTTGCCCTCGATGCTCATGGCCCAGGCCTCGTCCGTCTCCTTCACGATCCTCTCGTAGATGAACTCAAGCAGTTCGGGCTCAGGCATTACCGATTCCCCTCGCGTTGAAGAATATATCCCGTGGCGTAGACACGCGCGAGGCTGACGCAAGGAGCCAGGCCAACGCAATGTACGGACTCGTGCTTTTCGTGGCGTATCTCGAACACACCAAAGGTGTCCGGGCCCATGCGCTTCAGCTCATCCTCAGAAAGGATAATTGCGCCTTCCTCCAGCTGATCCGCTGTGAGGCACCATTTGACACCGTGCTTTACGAGAATCTCGTGCTCATTTTCATTGCACATTATCAGCATCCCCTTCCTTTACGCCGTGGCGGGGGTTAGCCCACCCGGTCAATGGAGGGGGGCCGAAGCCCCCATACTTCTACTCCACGAGGGTCAGCTGCTCCTCATCGAAATAGTCCGCGCTCCTGCCTGCGAACTTCACCCAGTAGCGGTGCGGCCCGGTCTTTGTGTATGCTGCCGAATCCACTGCACCCTCATCGCCGAGGTGTGTTTTCACCTTGTTGTCAACATCGAACTTGAACTTTATATCAGGCATCTATGTGCCTCCTTTCCGCCGTGGCGGGGGTTAGCCCACCCGGTCAATGGAGGAAAAGGCCGGGGTCCGGGGAACGGAAGCCCCGGCCTTCAAGTCCACTCTGAAGAACAGACCGCTAGGGCTCCGGTATGGGACGCCAGTGGCCTTCCAACTGGCCTCGGACTACTGATGTCCTGTGAGCAATCCCGTTCATGATCTCCTCCGAAGTGAAAAACTCCGTGCTAGGGTCAGGCCCGGGGAATACCGTAAGGCCCACGGTATGTGAGTCGTGAACGTGGCTCACAATAGCGGCACTGACGCCAGGCTCCGACCTTACCCCAGCCACAGCGCTGAGGGTGACACACTGTACAGGCTGTCCAACTGATGGGCTCATAAATCTCACCCCCTTTCGTCGGTTAAAGGTTCATACGTGTCTTAACACTCCATTTTGGTATCTAAAACTTATCCCAGCGCCGACCAAGGGCCGCGCGTTATGGGTTATGTAATGAACCAGGCCGCAAAAGCGAGCGCGGCAAAGATCGCGGTGTTCAAAATGGGCATGCTCCATTTGCGCCAGAACAGCCAGGCCGTCAACTCTATAAGGTCCCACGTCCCTGCGGACTGCAATGACAGATATTCCGCGAAGAGCACGGCGTCCGGCTTTTTCAGGAAGCTGCCGCGCAGGACGCTGCCGTCTCGCTCGTCCCGGTCGAGCGTGTAGACCTCGATCTCCGGGACGTTGCCGGGGTTTTCCTTTGTGCACATGACAACGGTCCCGTCCTTAAGGCACATGGTCTGGTTTTTCCAGTGCCCGGTTGCTTCCGTGAAATCGTGTACCATAGCCTGCTTACCCAAAATCACAACCTCCTTAGTGTTTGGTGCAAAGGTTCTCGCACGTGCATCCAAGAGAGAGCGAGAGCCTGACAATCGTGTTAAGGCTGGGGTTCTTGACCTGACCCCTTTCCATCCGGCAGATAATCGATCCCGCCATGCCTGAGCGCAGAGCCAGGTGCTTAAGTGTCCAGCCCTTCCGCTTTCTGCGCATACGCAAGGTGGAGCCGTCGAACCTGAGCGAGGCGGGCCGGGCGTAGGAGCCCTGTATCTTCATCCTCCCTGTTCCACTTGCCTTGGCCATCAGCACATGCTCACTTTCTTACGGGCCTCCTCGGCCTTATCGTGTATTTCTTCCTGGGCTGCAGCCAGGGATTCCTCAGCTGCCGCAAAGTCCTTTTCGTCGCCCGCTGTAGCGTTGAAGATTATCGGCCTGCAGGCGGCCCGGTTCGTGGCCTCAAGCATGCCCTCGATCTCTCTGTCCAGCTTGTCCCGCTTGGGCCGCTCGATCCTGGGGGCCTTCTTCATGCGCCCTGCCCCTTGCCGAACTGTGTTTTCCCCATCAGGCCGCGAGCTCCTTCTTCCAGGCGTCGCAGGCCAGGGGCCAGAGGCGCTCCCAGAAGGCAACGCACTCAGGGTTGTCCACCTTGCAGAAGGGGACTATGTGCCATTCGCCGCCGTAGAGCAAATTCACGATCTCGGAGTTGAATTCGACAGCGCGGGTGTACTCGCATTCTGCGTCTCCTGCGAACTCGTCTATCTGCTTGACCAGCCTCCAGCACTCGCGCGCATCGTCCTGGGCCAGCTCTCCGGCCTTGCGCTGGCGGATGATCTCGGCCTTGAGTTCAGTAAGGGATTTCTCCAGCGAGAATATCTGGCCGTAGCTGCCGCGAGTCTTTCCCATGAAGTAGTGGAAGTCGAGCCCGCACAGAAACTCCCTCAGTGTCTGGGGGCCAATGGAGGCCCATGAGTATGAGTAGTTGCCGTAATCGCTCTGACAGTCAATTGAGCCGCCCTTGGGCCACTCCCTTATAGTGATGTCAGCCCACCCGCCATTTGACTTGTTGGGCCGTATCTTGTAGACCATGGCTGTTTCTTTTTCGACAGTGGCTGTGCCGCTCATTTGTGGGCCTCCATTTTAAAATATGCGTCAAGGTCTTCATCCAATACACAAGCAAGGTCGTGAACCTCGTTGAGTTTCTCGCTTGGGAGCTGGCCACCTGCTCTCTGGACCGTAACCTCAAAACGTCCTTCAAAAGGGTGTTCAATTCCGAAGGTCACAAAGTTCGTGCCACCTGCTGCGATGAAAAACTTCACAAGCTCAGCAGTCAAAACAGCAACAGCAGGAGGCTTCGCATATATATCCAGCCTGCTGTCCCTGAACTCCGCCTCGTACTCAAAGTCACCGTCTCGGCCCTTTACAAGGACTTCGTTAAGCGATATTTTAGAGGGGTCTTTTCTGTTTCTTAAATGCTGGATGAAGTTCTTGAACTTACGCCACATATTTTCCCCTCTAGTTCCCTATGACCACGAGGCCGGTTATCGTTATGACTGTGGCAAAGGCCAGGAGCACGATCATCATGCCCCCGTCCTCGCAGGCAAGCCAGGCCAACGCCCCGCAATGCCTCACCCTCTGCTTGTCGCACTCGCCGCACGGCTTTCTGTGGCCGCAACTGAACAGCTCCCTTACCCACTCCACCACTTCCATAACAGGGCGAAGGGTCCGGGGGCCGGCAGCGGCTCTGAGCGCTGCCGGCAGGGGCTTCTTCCCGTGAAGGAATACGCACTCGCGTGCCCCGGGCCCCGGAAGGGAGTCCAGCCTGCCCAGGGGAGGGAAACCAGGCCGGAGGGAATATCTATTTATGAAGGTCTTTATGTAAGCACCTCTGGAAGGCCGGATACCAAATGGTCAAGCTCAGGGCACTGTTTGTTCGCATTTCGTGCTATAGCTTCCGCCTGAGCTTTAGGCAGAGGATTACCATAACCAATAAAGCCAGTTAACCTGCTGATCCAGTGAATCCTGAACCCATAAGGTCGGTCGCCTATTTTTTTATAAGCTTCCTTCACTAATTTTTCATGAAAGTAACCAACAACCGTACCATCACTGCCAATCTTTGAATGTTCCCAGCCCTCGCCCACGAGGCCGCCGTATACCAGGGCGAAAATAAACAGGGCGAATAGAAGCTCAGGCATGGGCGGTCTCCTTTGTGGGTACGGGCGCGCAGTTGCAGTAGGCTCCGGGGTACGGGCATCCGGTGGGCGTGTAGGCACTGTCGCACTCCCTGGCCGTATGGGGCAGCTTATGAGGACAGGATCTCACGGGCAGGCAGCAGTGGGCCGCCTCGACACAAGCGCCGCGCTCCGGGGAGTCTATTACTGACCGGGGTACCTTTTCAAGCTCATCGCCCGCGCGCTTCATCAGCCACCTGCCTCGTCCACGGCAAGGTCGCTTACCTTCAGGGAGGGCTTTTTCATGAATGCCTGGCGCACCATGGCCGCAATGCCGCCTGCGTCCACACCGTTTGTGCTCTTGACAGTTGCCATGATCGTGAAGCACCGCACCCCTGCGTCCTTGGGCCCAGCGCCTACGAGCCAAACAGCCAGCTCGGCAGCGGCTACGTTCAGTGCCTCGGCATAGGCCGCGATACGGCGGAAGGACAGTGTGCTTTTGCCATTCTCGTACTTCTGTATCTGCTGGTAGGAGACACCCACCTTCTCGGCCAGCTTCATCTGTGTAAGCCCGGCCCCGTCCCTGAGTTTCCTTAAAAGCTTTCCACGTTGTTTGTCATCCATGGCAATGCCCTCCCTTTAAAAGTATTTGGTCGGAGGGGAAGGATTTGAACCTTCGACCACCTGCTCCCGAGGCAGGTGCGCTACCAAGCTGCGCTACCCTCCGTAAACTCATATCTAAAAGACCTCCTTGTGGAGCGGAAGGGGGGGATTGAACCCCCTCGGAACAGGATGGAACCTGACCGCCGACCATGGCCTCCGCATTAATAATCCTGAGCAGACATACTCTCATCTAAAAAACCTCCGAGGTCTGAGCTTGCCGTTGCCTGATAAAAAACTGCTTGAGCACGGGGCGCGAGAAGCCCGAACCACCGAACTCCGCGTCGCGCTCCATGATGGACCCATTTACCTGCACGATCGAGCTCATCGGGACCTTGTCCGCAGTTTCAGGCTCGGCAAATATCTGGAACACGTTGAACTTGCCGGGCTGATTGTATTGCTCCACCTGGATCTCCAGGGCCTCGTGGTAGGGCTCGTCGGACTTCGTGACCTTGCCCACGCACTTGCCCGTGAGAATAAAGCTTGCGCGATGGGTATCGCTGGTGGTCTCGCACTGAATGAAGTTGTAGCCAGTGTAGATAGTGCCCCTCTTCTTGTACTGTGTGAAGAAGCCCTCGAAGCGGATAGGGTCATTGGGGAAGTGCTTGAGGATGGCCTTAAGGTTGGCGCAGGACTCCCCGCCCCAGAGCCTGCCGTATGCCTTGACCTTGCCGTACTGCTCGGACACGCACAGTAGAGTAAGCTTGGCGCTGGGCTTCTTGCCAGCAGTGCGCGGGGTGCGATATTGGACCTCTTCCACCAGGCCCCAGACAACGCCTTTGTTGTAGTTGAGGTTCATGGCGTGGACCTCCTGCCTGCCGTTACCCTTGCCCCGGCTGCTATAAGCTGTCTGCTCGCAGCGGCCAGCACTGGTGCGAAGTCGATCTCGTCCGCGATTATGCCACCCAGACGGTCTACCTCAAGGCGCAGGGGGACACAGATGAAAAGCTCTATCTGGTCTGCGGTCTCGATCCTGAGAGGGTTTTTCCCTGAGCGGTGCATCGTATTACTGTTCATAAGCGACTTGCGCCAGTCCCTGGCCGCTTTCTCGGTCTCGATCACGCTCGGATGGCAGTGGACGGTTACTTTCTTATTCATGCCGCCCTGCCCTTCCTGAGGAACTTGCCCGCCTTGCGCATGAGCGTGACCAGCTCCCGGGTGCTGACACGCACGGCGCCGTGCTCGATGGCCTGGGCGCGCTTGTTCTCGCTTGTGAGGTCGTAATGCGGGTAGGAGCCATTGTCCTGGTGCCAGCTTCGTTTGAGCCTGATGCGCGAGGCGAAATTGTGGAGCATGTGCTCTGGCCCGTCAGTGACAAGGTGGGTGCCGTCTGTGTAGATGGCCGCCTTGCACCTGTTGCACTTCATGGGGGCCTTCCCCCTCCAGGCAGCGACAGCATCCTTGCGGCTTACGCCCTCGATGAGCTCTCCGCATCCTATACATTTCACGGCCAGCATCACGCTTTAAGCCCCTCGATCAGCCAGAAGCCGTACACGTGATACTCCTTGCCAGTGCGGAGGTTCTTGATCTTGACACTCTGATGGTTGCTCCAGGCACTTACATGTAGTACCTCGGCCCACACCTCTCCTTTTCCCTTTTTGAAAGTGACCTCACATCCAACAGGGAACGCTTCCTTAAAGGCCTTGTTGTAAGCATCACTCGCTGCAGAGGCTTTCGCCTTTAGCTCCAGCAGGTTCTTTTTGACAGTTGCGTCCATAACCTAGTCCTCCACCGCCTGCTCCACGGACTTCATGAGAGCGATTATCTTCTCCACGGCCTCCCAGCCTTCCTTGAGTATCCTGTCCGCTTCGGCCTGGCTCATCTTCTTGTCCACCAGGGCCTCGCGCACTGCCGCGGCCAGTTGGCCGAACTCCTCCATTGCCTTTAGGAGCTGGTCTATCAGTTCGCCGGGATCGCCCTCGAACTCGGGCACGTCTATGAACGGAACATTGAAGGTGTTGCAGAGCAGCTTGAGCGGGGCCAGGGCCTTCTCGCGCGGGCGGCCAATATCGAGGGCCTTTGACATGATGTCCTGGAGCCAGTCGAGTGGCCCCTTCTCTCCGGTGTTCTGGTTGTCGCGCCTGCGCTTCCATTTGCGGAAGGTTTCAACAGACTTGCCGACGAGCCGGGCAAAGATACTGTCATTGCCCTTGCCAACGCAGTCGGCCATGGCCCTGTAGTTCTGGCTGGATTTGTCGTTCACGAGAGGCCTCCTATATAAAAGGAGCCCGCGCGCCCCGCCCTTGTGTCAGCCAGACCGCAGGCAGAGGCGCGTTGTGGGCTATTGAAGACTGTGACCATTTGGGGTGCGGAAGGTAATTCACTTCCGCCGCGAGATGTTTTATGATTTAGCCTGGCTGACATCATGCGTCTACTGTAGCAAACTGCGGTATTGATGTCAAGTTATTTTACGTGTTGCTCATTGCGGGTTTACAGCTTATTTCCTGTAGCCATTGCAAATAAGCGATATTAAAGGGAAAATATACAGTATGAGTTTTAAAAAAAGGCTAATTGAGACACTGAAGGCCAAGGGGGTTACTGCCTACCGGTTGGCTAAAGACCTGGGTATCTCCGAGGGAACGGTACGTAACTGGAAGAGGGGAATAAACCGCCCAGGCGCAGACCATGCCGTGGAAGTGTCGCGGTATTTAGGCGTAGCCCTGGGCTGGCTGATGTATGGAGAGGGTGAGGGGCCGGGGGCCTTGAACTCGACTTCGGTACGTGTGGTCGCCACTTTGGACCAGGCACAGTTGAAGGGCGTTGCCGAGGGCACAGGGGCTGAGGGTTATATCACCCTTCCGGACCTTCCACTTGAGGCCATGGCCCTCCAGATGCACGACGAGGCCATGAGCCCGGCCCTGCGCACCGGGGACTACATCGTCTTCGTGGAGACCGACCACCTCCGCAATGGAGACATGGCCGTGCTGGCCGACGAGTACGGGGCCCTGCACGTGCGGCGGTTCAGGAAGCACCACGGCGAGGGCCTGCTGACGCCGGAGAACAAGGACTACCCGGTGGTGAAGGTGGGAGAAGGCTATGAGATCGTGGGGAAGGCGCTCAAGGTCTGGCGGGAGCTGGGGTTTTAAACTTTAATCGTGTGCGCCTGGATTAAAGGAACTGCCCTGTTATTTGAATACTAGTATTTTTATCGAAGGTTTTTGCAAACAAGAGAGTGGCTTATTGCAAAGAACGGCAGTTATTTATGACAAGTTTGGCGGAAATTGCTAAATTGTTCTATTTCCAATTACCGCGTGACGGTTATACGGGTATGACGGTACGTCAGCATAATAGTGTTGTAATTATCAACATGAAAATTTCCTATAATTTTCTAACTGACCCACTAGCTAATTTACGCTTAACTTTACACGCACAATACAGTAATATACCGTATATAACAGTATTATATTATTGACACATATATGGCATTAAAGTAAGATAATCCATGGGCGAACTGAACAGGAAGCTTACGGGCAAGGAAACGGCCAAGGGCCTCGCCGTCGCCGTTGTTCTTATGGGCGTTTTTACTCTGGTCCATATCATATTCGACAATGGAAAGGCCACCACCGCCCCGCCGCCCGCGCCACAACAGGCGTCACAGGCCGCAAAACCGTCTGTGGAAAGTTCATCTTTCGAGGCAGAGCGCAAAGAGTTCATTGATGTATTAGTTGACTCTGACCTCGTAAGCATCGTCAAAAGGGTGGATAAGGGGTTCTCGGATAACCAGCTGGCAATTACTGTTTACAACAACTGGCATTACGAGCCGCATCAGATACGAAAACAAGCAGGAGAGATGCTATGGGAGATATGGGCTCGCATCCATTCGCCCGACGATGTGGACAAGGCACGTATCAGCATCCTCGACCTGAACGGCAACAAAGTGGGCGGCTCCCGCTTTATTGCAGGGTCAATGATCTGGATGGACGAACGGGACCCGGGTTGGTGAGCCGGGTGAGCCTTTCTGTGGCGGTTGGCCGAGCTGGGGGTCTGATGCAGTGAATTACTGCCACTTACAGTATAATATTGGCGCACTACCGTAACTAACGTAGGGAGAGGGAGCATGGACGGTCAAGAAGGGTTGTTCGCGTTATTTATGATCCTCCTGCTTGGCGGCCTTGCCGTTATCGTAGCGGGGATCATTGTCAGGAATACCAGATCCAATAAAGCAGGCAAAAAAATCCTGATCACCGGATTGCTCATGGTTATTGGCTCAGTACCCACAGCCTTATTTATGGCTTCCAGTCTGCCTGAGACATCCGCTTCCAATAAACCCTCACCTACACCCGTTGCGCAGTCCACAACAGCCCCGCCGAAGGTAAGCGGCGCGGAACAACGCTTGGCGTTCGTACTGCAACTGGAAGCCTTCGACGCGGGTGAGGCTATTGTCAGAGTTGCCGAGGGTCATTTACCAAACCAGCTTGCCATCACCGTCCCCAATGGCTGGCACTATCAGCCCCAAC
>SDBV01010320.1_pt1 | contig 12259 bp, 10 predicted proteins | sample 2277081 | NCBI WGS metagenome assembly SDBV01 (sample SAMN10402039, study PRJNA504765) | marine sediment metagenome | isolation source: marine sediment core GS10_PC15, 223 cmbsf | place: Arctic Ocean: Southern Knipovich Ridge | collected 2010 | reverse complement strand
GCGCAAGGTCCAGGACTATCTTAACCGGCCCGAGCACGAGCTGTACGACCTACAGAAAGACCCGGACGAGGTGGTGAACCTGGCCGACAGCCGCAAGCACGCCGGGACACTCAAGGAACTGCAAGCGGACCTGAAGGTGTGGCGGGAGAAGACAAAAGATCCCTGGGTGGTGAAGTACGAGCACGAGTAGGGGGCCTGGAAACGGCGGATAGCTGCTGCATGGAAGTATTTAACTACATTCCCTAGGGCTTCAGCAAGTTGTAGCAAAGGGCTCGCCGGACTCGCCGTAGCGGCTACGCCGAGACCGATTACCCATTACTTTTCTCAAGAACTGTACGGGAAGAGCTTAGCATTTACACCCGATGGAAATTTATCGACGCCGGCTGCGAACCGTCCCACGGAGGGGCTCCCTAAAAAGATAAGCATGCCCTGGGAACGATGAAGGGTGCTTTTTATGGATGGGTACTAGCAGTAGTTCTCGTCGCATGCGCTGGGAGCCGTCTTGGATTTCCGGAAGAGATAACAGTCCTCCCTGAGCCGCGGCCCCAGGCGGTCTTTGTACGGGGGAGTGAAGGTTACCACACCTACCGCATCCCATCGCTCCTGGTCACGCCGAAAGGTACGCTGCTGGCGTTCTGCGAAGGGCGCAGGTGTGGCCGCGGAGACTCGGGTGACATCGATCTGCTCCTGAAACGCAGCACTGACGGGGGAAGAACGTGGTCGGGGCAGGTGGTGATATGGGATGACGGCGGCAACACCTGCGGCAATCCCTGCCCGGTGGTGGATCGCGAAACCGGCAGGATCTGGTTGTTCATGACTTGGAACCTGGGTAAGGATCGCGAAACGGAAATCATCCACCACACGAGTAAGGATACCCGCCGCGCCTTTGTCTGCTATTCAGACGACGACGGACTGGCTGATCCGCATCCCACCGTACTCTTTCCGCCAGCGGTAATATGTCAGTTCGACAACTCCGATCTGACGCGCAGCATTGACGGCTGTCGTCCCATGACTGATGAGAACCTCCGCATCTCGCAACTTGCGGATGATCTGCTCTGGTGTATACCTCTTCCTGGTCATGATCCTTGCCCCTTCCGATTTAAGCCAAAATCTTAACTCAAAACTTGGCTCAACTCTTGGGGGAAAGGTCAATATCATGTCCTCCAGCGAGAAGAGTATCGGGGTCCTCCAGGAACCGGATGAAACGAAGCAGGAACTGTGCGGCATCCATACCATTGACAACCCTGTGGTCACAAGAAAGGGACACTTCCATCAGGTCAGCGATTCCCATCTGTCCGTTTCTGACTACCGGTTTTTTCAGGATGGATCCTGTTGCCAGAATACCTACCTGGGGGGGATTGATAATGGCAATGAATCCTTCCAATCCCGTATTACCAAGATTGGTAAGTGTAAAAGTAGCCCCTTCAAGGTCATCGGGTCTCAGTTTCCCGGTCCGTGTCTTCTCCATAAGCCCTGTCCTCTGCCTGGCTATTTCAGATATGTTCAGTAAGTCGGCATCCCTGATAACAGGTACAAAGAGATCAGAGCCTGAAGCCATAGCAAGTCCGATATGGATTCGCTCCTTCCTTTCAATCCCGTTATTCCCATATGCGGAGTTCATGTCCGGATATTCCCTGAGCGCTCCTGCCAGAGCACCCACAATTATATCAGTTATCGTCAGTTTCACTGAATATCTTTTGCTGAGATCTTCCTTCAGCTGCTCACGCAGTTCAAGGGCCCTGGTCATATCCACTGTATGAAAGAGATAGAAATGGGGTACAATGGTCTTGCTCAGGGTCATGCGCTCCGCTGTGATTTTCCGAACCTGAGACAGGGGTATAGTACTGCCTTCGGCAGGAATACTCTTAATATCCCAGGCCTCTATGCGGCCGTTCGGTCCGCTTCCCCTGATATTTGCAGGGTCCAGTCCCCGTTCTCTGGCCAGACGCCGGGCGAGAGGAGAGATGAGGATCCTCCCCGTCTTCTGTACTTGAGTTATGACAGATTCTTCAGGTGCTTTATCCTGTGAAACTACAGGGGCAGGTCTCTTCTCTGCTTTTTTTTGTTCTATAGCCTTTTCAGGAATAGGTTCATCCATTGATTCAGCAATATAACCGACCGTTATGGTCACAGGAACCTCTTCATCGCTTTCAGGAACCAGGATCGTATGGAGGAATCCTTTTTTCGGGGCTTCCACTTCAAAAATGGTCTTATCGGTCTCAACCTCAAATAACACATCACCGCGTTCCACAAGATCACCCTCTTTCTTGTGCCATTTTATCAGCTTGCCGCTTTCCATTGTTTCACCCAGCTTGGGCATGATGATGGCTGTAATCATAGGAGTATCTCTTTTACAGCCTTCTTTATAACCTCCTTATTGGGAATGGCTAACGCTTCCAGTACAGGGCTTTTAGGCATGGGGACATCAGCGCCGGCCACGCGTACAACAGGAGCATCAAGGTAATCAAAACAGGTCTCTGAGATCTGCATACCTATCTCAGCACCGGTCCCTCCTGTCCGGCAGCCCTCTTCAACAAGGATCACGCGGTTCGTTTCTCTGACCGATCCTGCAATGGTCTCAATATCAAGAGGAAGGAGTGTGCGCGGATCAACCACTTCCACACTGATCCCATCCTTTTCCAACTCTTCCGCGGCCTCCAGGGCAAAAAGAACCATCCTGGAATGAGCCACTATTGTTACATCCTTTCCCTCCCGCTTGATGTCAGCTTTGCCTATCGGGAGGGTGTAGGGCTCATCAGGAACCAGGCCTTTTGTATTGTAGAGCATCTTGTGTTCAATAAAGACAACAGGGTTATCATCATAAATCGAGGATATAAGCAGTCCCTTTGCATCATAGGGAGTTGCGGGCATGACCACTTTAATCCCCGGAATGTGCATGAACCAGGATTCCAGGCTCTGGGAGTGGTGTGCTCCAAGAGTCCGGCCAGCTCCGCCTTCGGTGCGGATCACAAGAGGCACCTTGGTTTTTCCGCCGAACATGTACCTTATCTTAGCGGCCTGATTGTTGAGCTGTTCCATGGTGATGCCCATAAAATCAACATACATGATCTCAACAACAGGACGCATCCCTGTGATGGCCGCACCGATACCTGCACCCACGATCGCAGCCTCAGATATGGCAGTGTCCCTCACCCTTTCTTCTCCGTACTTCTCATAAAGACCACGGGTCACACCATAAGCACCTCCGTAGATACCCAAATCCTCACCCATCAGGAAAACGGAATCATCTCTTGCCATCACTTCATCAAGTCCTTGGTTGATCGCCTGGGAGTAGCTGATCTCTTTCATGATGCTACTCCTCCCGCGTAAACATCCCTGGTAAGTTCCTCCGGATCAGGATCAGGACTGTTGATCGCAAATTCAACGGCCTCCTCGATCTGCTGTTCGACATCTGCATTCAGTTCTTCTATTTCTTTACCTGTCATAACTTTCTGTTCTTGTAGGAAGCTGGCGAAGAGAAGGATGGGATCCTTGTTCTGCCATTCCTTTTCCTCTTCCTTGGTTCTATAGGCCCTGGGATCACTTCTGGAATGGCCGTAGTACCTGTAGGTATGGCAGACCACAAAACTGGGCCCCTTGCCCGAACGGGCATGGGCAACCCATTTTCCGACCATGTCCCTTACTGCAAGTACATCCTGACCATCACATTCATCAGCCCGCATATTATAACCCAGAGCCCTTTTCTTCAGATCATCCGCGACACTGCAGGCCCTGTCAACAGAGACGGACATGCCGTAAAGGTTGTTCTCGCAGATATACACAACAGGAAGTTTCCAGACAGCGGCCATGTTAAGGCATTCATGGAATATTCCGCGGTTGATGGCGCCGTCCCCGAAGAAACAGAGAACCACTTGGTCTGTTTTCTTCATTTTTATTGTCAAGCCCGCTCCTGTTGCCAGGCTAAGACCTCCTCCAACGACTCCATTGGCTCCGAGGTTCCCTGTATCCACATCAGCAAGGTGGAGAGAGCCACCTTTGCCTTTGCATACACCCGTAGCCTTTCCCAGTATCTCGGCCATGAGTTCTGGGAGTTTCCCGCCCTTGGCAATACAATGCCCATGCCCCCTGTGCGTGCTTGTGATATAATCATCCGGTCTGATGGCAGCCATGGCACCGGTGGCAACGGCCTCTTCTCCCGCATAAAGGTGCGATCCGCCTTCAGCGATGTTCTGGGCCAGGAGGTCCATGATCTTATCCTCGAACTGCCTGATCTGTATCATCTGTTCCAGGTAGAGCCGGGCTTTGTTTTTCTGAATAGTTTTTTTCGTCATTACATTCCCCGTTTCCTGATTAAGCTTTTTCTATCTATTTCTAGCTACTAAAGATAGCCCCTGTCTTTCAGGAAGGGAGTGATCTGTTCCTTCCCTGACTCCTTCCAAGCCTTAACAAGCCCGATTGCTTCTTCGGTTCCATTCAGTATCTTCTGCTCCATATTCCTATCCCCTTGGTTTTCCCAGAGTGTTTTCAACCTGCGCAGGGCTTCAGGGACTGTCAGGTCTTTTTTGTAAACCAATTCCCCGGGTCTGTCAGGATCAAAAAGGAGTAGGGCAGAAGCTATACCCAGGAAATACCGGCGTGGTTGTATCCCTGCCCGGATTGCTTCTCTTATAGTACCAGTGATCCTGTCGTTCCATCCCAGTTTTCTTCCCGGGTCCCTGATCACCCTCTGTACAAGATCATACAGGAAAGGATTAACGATCCTGCGGCAGAGCTGTTCCGTCCATTCCCTGAATCCCTGTTCTGTGGCTACCTTTTCACCTGTTGATCTGTATTTTTTTTTGAACCATCCTCCTGTCTCGTTAAGCAGGGCATCCACTCCAATTAATCCGAAATCAGAATCCCCGTTATAATCAGAGATGAACCTGTATCCTTTCAGCCCGGCCAGGCACCCTAAAAGGAAGTGTACCGCATTATGTCCCAGGAGTTTCAGTTCCTCGAACATGTTTATCCTGCGTGTAGCATGGAACCTGTTGAATAGGGAGCTGAATCCTTCTACCTCCTTGAATGCTGTCTTTTCTACAATAATTCTGTCAAAGTCCTCCACGAGTAGGACCTGGTCCATGGCCGGAGTAATGGGACTTAGGCTGCAGGACTTTATGAACTTCCTGTCAAAATGGGGACCACCCATTCTTTCGATGACCGTATCTGCAAACCTGACATGGCTGGGCATCTTTTTACCGAACACAAGTTCCTTTAGTATGACTGCTGCCTCTATATGGTTCTCAGAGGCATAGACCAAGACAGGTTTTGTTCTTTCTAAAAGTCCCTGTCTGAGCATACCGGCAATGCCACCCTTCTCATATAGGCTGACAGAAGGAACAGCAGTCACAATGTCATTGGCTGTTCTGACAGCATCCAGTATCTTTTTCATTTCTCCATTTTTAGCAGGATTCAGGATCTCTACAGGGCCAATCTTCACAGGAGTGATCCTGTCATAACCAGCAATGTTGATTGAATAGGAGGATTCGTTCCTTCTTATGTTTTGGATTTTCTCTTCATCCACTTCGGTCAGAATGATCCTGGCACCCTGCAGGTATGCATGGTAAGCCCAGAGTCCCAGCTGAATGGCCCCGCTGCCCATACCGAGGAAGACTTTTTGATTCATCTGTTCTCCCGGCTGATTAGGTGCTTTTCAAGATGTTCTCTCTCTCGGTCCACTGTCCAATTATCATCAACTTCAAGAGGTTTGTCAAGTTCTGTATGAGGATAGATCACTGCCTTCCCGTCCACCTTACCGTCCTTCAGGAGTTTCAGAAAATCTATGGCATGGGACAGATCCCCGACCAGCCTGACTCTGGAGCCCATGTTCATGTTCCCCTGATAGATCAGTTCCAGAGTTCTTTTCGTATCATAGGGATTCCCTCCGCTTGAACCTGTAATCATGGATTCGTCATAATGGACCTTCCGCATATCCACAGGCACAGTGTTCTTTCCGATTGTCAGACCTCCGAAAGAATTGTAAACGCTCCCGTATCCAGTCAGGTTGTTTATGCAGTATTCAGCAACTGCTGGCGAGGCGGATGTGTCAATAATATCATCCGCATAGTCCTGGCCGGTGTGTTTCTTTACTGTATCCTTGGTACTGGAGAGGTCTGAGTATTCGCAGAATATCTTTATGCCTTGTTCTTCAGCTCTGGGAACAATGTGTTTTTTGATCCAGGTGAACCGTTCTGGGTAGAGCTCAAAAATCACAATGAACCTGGGCCGGTACGTCAGGGCTAGTTCAACATGGAACTTTCCCATTACACCAGCACCGAACACTACCGTTACTCCGTCCTTCCTGAGCCCTTTGATAGGTTTCCTTTCAGCTGTGTGCCGATCCCTGAGAAGATGCACGTGATGGTCCTGTGATGAGACCACACAGGAGAGCGGTTCCGAGAGGGATATCTCGTAATACCCCAACTCCCTGGACGGCAGTTTCACAAGACACCCGGCCTTGAGGACCTCTTCTTTAATCAGGATATACTGGGCGAAGGAACCTCCCAGCGTGTATCCTACAGCTACCTTCTTCATGGTTTCAGGAGACCTGTATCTTTCCCTGTGGTTCACGGGCTCATGGTCTACTGCTGGCTGGATGGCATACTTTTCACCAGGCTTATACTCTTCTTTCAGGTTCCTTCCGGGCTTGATGACAGTAACAGCTCCTTCGTCCCCGATTATCACCGGGTGCTTTTTCAGGTCCCATCCGTTAATGAACTTGTGCTCTGATCCCTGTCTAATGAGCTTCAGGATAGAAGGACATACGGTACAAGCATCAAGCCTGCAGACCACTTGGTCATCTTCGGGTTTAGGTACAGGAACCTTTTCTAGAGAAAGGGAGTCAAAGCCTGTGCCTGAAAGAGTAACGGCAAGCATGGTACTGTCCTCAGGAAGAGCTGTGTCAGATTTGATCTTCATATATTCTTTTAAACTCATTTTCCCCTCATTTCTTATTTGATTATTCATAGGCTGGCTCCGCTCCCAATAGCCTGCCGAGGTGGCCTATCTCTTAGGCCCGATCCCCATAGATCGGGGAAAAATGCCAGGCAGGTATATTTTCCAGGAAGTGCTTTATGGTCCCGTCCAGAATGATCTCTATACTGGAGTACATGCTTGGCTTGTCAAATCCGATCTCCTGCCATTTTCTTGCTTTTACTGCTTACCAGTGACCATTGGGATCCTGTGTTTCCCTGGTACAACGTCAAAGCAACGTGATCTATTAAGACCAAAAACTAAGAGACATATTTTGGCTTTTCAAGCTTTAGTTTCAGCCTCATCTGAAGCCCCCGCCGGTATCTACATTGCCCGCCTTCTCCGGCCAAACTGGGCGATATCCATCTGACCGGCTCCCGGCGGAACCAGGTGAGCTGCCGCCGGGCGAAGTTGCGCGTCCGCTACTGGATGATGGCAACGGCATCGTCGAGTGTGAGTTCGCCCTGAAGCACCTGCACCAGCTGCCGGTAACCCACACCATGCATGGGGTGCGCCTCGGGGGGCACTCCGGCCTTAAACAGCCCGCGCACCTCCTCCAGCCAGCCCCCGGTCCAGCATCTCCAGCACCCGCCGGTTGATCCGGCTGTAGAGCTCGTCCAGCGGCCGCTTGAACAATGGCTTCTGCCGGATATCATACAACTGAGCCTGGACCGACCAGCCCGCCAGGCTCTGCCCGGAGTAGTTTACCAGCTTGGGCCGCATGGTCAAGGTAGCATCGCGGTACAGGTCATCCAGGTCCGTGCGCACGAAAAAATCGGCGATGTGCACCTGCGGTGTGGCAAAGAGATAAACATCACGATAGATGCCACTCAGACGCCAGGTATCCTGGTTCTCCAGGTAGCTTCCATCGCACCAGCGATAGACTTCCACCGCCAGGACATTGCTTCCAGGCTTCAAGTATGGCGTGAGGTTGAACTCAGCAGGGAGGCGGCTCCCCTGGCTATAGCCTACCTTCTGACCATTCACCCAGATATAAAATGCGCTTTTGACGCCATCGAAGTGGATGAAAACCTGCCGCCCGGTCCAATCCGCTGGCACTTCGAATTCGGTGCGGTACGATCCAACCGGATTATTATCATGGGGGATGAATGGCGGCGGATCAGGTGCGTTCTGGATAAAGTTGTCGCTATAAATCGTTGTCCCGCCCCGATAGGCATTGAAAGGGGAATTGTGGTTGGTGTAGATGGGAATGCCATAGCCATGAACCTGCCAGCTGCCTGGCACGGGCAGTTCATCCCAACCTCTATCATCGAAATCAAGGGTATAGAAATCCACTGGCCTGTCCGCCGGCTTGGGAGACCAGTGGAATTTCCAGTCACCGTTCAGGGAATGATGATAGGGAGATGCTTCCCTGGTGCCCTTCAGTGCGGTAGCCACATCCGGATATGGCAACAGGGTAGCGTGCCCCGGCTCCTTGTTCCGGCTGATCAGCTCCGGGTTCTCCCAATCGGGAACAGGTACCGGTTGTCCAGCTGCAGGAGAAAACACCAGCCCTGCAAGCGTGGCTGTAATAATCCCTAATTTTGTCGACTTTTGCATGCGGAACTTCCTCCTGAATGATCGGCGATATGAGCGTCAAAATCGAGCAAAGGCTACTGCTGGCCGTACTCCTCCCGGTAACGGCGGTTCAGCCGGGCAATATCATCCGGGCTGATGGGGATGGGCTCGCCCAGCTGAAGGGCGTGGTAGACAGTTCTGGCGGCATCCTCTACCATGACTGCCGATTTCACCGCCGATGTGGCATTTCCCCCGATGGTGAATACACCGTGATTCTGCATGAGGATTGCCTTGCTATCCCCAATTGACTTTACTACCTCCTGACCAATCTCCTCGCCCCCGATAGGGGCAAATCCGCCTACCGGGATTGGACCGCCAAACTCATCACAGATAGCCGTCAGGACGGCGGGGATAGGCTTCCCGATTGCCGCAAATGCTGTGGCGAAAGTGGAGTGCGTATGAACGATACCACCTACATCCTGGCGGTGGCGATAGATATACAGATGCGTGGCCGTATCCGAGGAAGGTTTCAGTTCCCCTTCAAGCACTCGTCCATCCAGATCGACGACGACCAGCTTGTTGGCGGTGAGATTTTCATAGCGCACGCCGCTGGGCTTGATAACGACCCGATTGGTCTCAGGATCACGGGCGCTGATGTTACCACCGGTCCAGGCCACCAGACCGTTCAGGGGTAGTTCCTGATGGAGCGCCGCCAGTTCCTGCCGCAGCTTTTCTAGCATCGCTTCTCCTTGAGGCTATATGGTAGGTTAGTCATTTCGGACCTTGTCCCGTATGGCCTTCAAATTCTTCATCACGTTATTTTCCCCTCGGCCAAAGTAGTCATACAGCCGCCGGTATTCCACAAATAACTGGTTGTAAACTCGCTGGTTTTCCTGGATGGGTTTATAGGTTTTCTCTTTCAGTCGAGCCATATGGCGGGCAGCGTCGAAAATCGTGTCATACCCCCCTGCTGCCTTACCTGCTGCTACCGCCCCGAACATGGCCGAGCCCAGGGCGGGAGTCTGTTTGGCTGCCGACAGCTTGATTTCCCGCCCAGTGACATCGGCGTAGATCTGCATGAGCATGTCGTTCTTCTCCGGCAGGCCGCCACAGGCCACCAGCTCGTGAATAGGCACTCCGCTAGTCTCAAAGGCTTCGATGATAATCCGGGTGCCATAGGCAGTGGACTCGATAAGGGCCCGATAGATGTCTTCTGGTTTTGTGCCCAGTGTAGCCCCGAGCAGCAGGCCCGAGAGGTCCACGTCCACAAGGACCGATCGATTGCCATTCCACCAATCCAATGCAAGCAGACCGTGTTCACCCGGTTTCTGCGAAGCAGCTTTCCTCTCCAGTAACTGGTGGAGATCAAGCCCACTTTCCCGGGCTTCTTTTAGGTAGGATTCCGGTACGCAGTCATCCACAAACCAGGCAAAGATATCCCCTACCCCGGATTGACCGGCTTCAAAACCGAACAATCCCGGGATAATTCCATCCTCAACCACACCACACATGCCTTCAACGGTATGTTCCTCTTCACCGAGCACCATATGACAAATACTGGTACCCATGATCATCACCATGCGCCCCGGTTCGGTGACGGTTACAGCTGGGACAGAAACGTGGGCATCCACATTCGCGATGGCCACGGCCGTACCGGGTCGGAGCCCCGTCCACTCCGCAGCCTGGGGCGTCAGCTCACCAGCCTTCTCGCCAATCGAGTAAATGTTCCTCGACATCTTTTCATCAATGACGTGTGCCAGCCGCGGGTCGAGAGCGGCAAAGTAGATATCCTCAGGATATCCCTCCCTTTTTGACCACATGGCCTTATAGCCGGCAGTGCACGAATTGCGCTTCTCCTCCCCGATGAGCTGCCACACCACCCAATCGGCTGCCTCAAGGAGCCGGTCAGCGGCAGAATAAATTTCCGGTGCCTCGTCCAGGATTTGTAGGGTTTTGGCAAAAAACCATTCCGAGGAGATTTTTCCACCATATCGATCAAGCCATTTCTCACCACGCATCCGAGCTGTCTCAGTGATCTTGTCCGCCTCGGGCTGCGCAGCGTGATGCTTCCAGAGCTTGACCCAGGCGTGGGGATTGAACTGGTACTCAGGCAAGTTACACAATGGTTGGCCATCGCGGGTAACCGGTAGCATAGTGCAGGCTGTAAAATCGATACCGATACCAATTACATCAGCAGGATCAACTCCGCTTTTTGCCAAAACATCGGGGACGGTATTCCGGAAGGTACGAAGGTAATCCTCTGGATCCTGTAAAGCCCAGTCCGGTTCAAGCAGAACCGTTTCACCATCAACGGGAAGCCTGCGATCAATGACACCGTTTTTGTAGGGATAAACCGATTCCGCAGCCGTCTTACCAGTAGCCACCTCTATCAGCACCGTCCGGCCAGATTCCGTCCCAAAATCTATACCAATGGCGTATTTCCTGCTCATGTTACCCTCGTTACTTGTCATTCCGATCAGGTTGGTTCAATGACGACCTTCAAACCCTCCCGTCGTTCAGCTACGGCAAAAGCTTGTCTATATTTATCGATGGGGAAACGGTGGGTCACCAGGGATTGTACGTCAATCAGGCCCTTTTCGACTAACCTGATCGCGCGCGGAAAGGTATGTTTCATCCTCCGGCACAGCTTGATGGTTAATCCTTTGCGCCGTGCTGTTGAAGCCTTAAAAGTGGTTCTTTCATCGGCAGGAATGCCGACCAACACGACAGTAGCGCCAGGACAGGCAGAAGCCACCGCCGTCTCAACGGCTGCATTCTCCCCGGCAACCTCAAACGCGACATCCACCCCCTCGCCGCCGGTGGTATCCCAGATCTCCGGGCTCTCCTCACCATCTCTTGCCTGGAACACGCTTGTTGCGCCAAAAGTGCGGGCAGCTTCCAGGCGGAGAGAGAGCTTATCGGTGGCGATGATTTGTATGGCTCCCATGAGGCGTGCCAACTGCACCACCATCAATCCGATGGGACCGCAGCCGAAAACACCAACCTTCGTTCCCGGTTTTAGACGACCCAGATCAACAGCATGGATAGCTACCCCAAGTGGCTCAAGCATTGCTCCATCAATTTCATTGAGAGAATCGGGAAGAGAGTGAAGACACTGGTCCGGCCAGGCCATTTTTTCGCGCAGTGCCCCGTCTTCTACACCATGACCGGCAAAACGTAGTGTTTGGCAAAGATTCGGATGGCCTTCCCTGCAAAGTCGGCACTGACCACATGGCACCGCCGGATCAACAGCGACGCGCAAAACACCACCTTCCCTGTCTTCAATAAGACCAGAAAATTCATGTCCCAGAATGAGCGGACTTTCAAGCTTTACACCACCAATGCCAGCTCCTGAAAACCAGTGCAGGTCTGAGCCACACAAAGCCACTGCGCTGACGCGGACCACGGTTTCACCCGGACCCGGTATGGGATCAGGCTCGGTATGTAGACGCAAGTCTCTCTCACCATGTAGGCGGACCACCTTCATGGTATCAACCTGCCCCATTATGGTAGTGTACCTCCCAACCCAGATATTTGCTCAATGCCTCATTCACGGCCGATGCGGTCTGCGATAGATTGATGGCGACGTGATGTTCGAATCCGTTTTCACAAATATAACGGAGCAGCTTCTGTAGACCCGGAATGCGAGCAACGCCATACCCTCCGAAAGTATCCAAGGGATCATCCGTCAACTCACCTTCACCCACATAGACCGAAATCTTGCCGTCAAAATCATTGGTTGATACACGACAATAAGTGAATGGCCCGG
>SDBV01010319.1_pt1 | contig 12259 bp, 17 predicted proteins | sample 2277081 | NCBI WGS metagenome assembly SDBV01 (sample SAMN10402039, study PRJNA504765) | marine sediment metagenome | isolation source: marine sediment core GS10_PC15, 223 cmbsf | place: Arctic Ocean: Southern Knipovich Ridge | collected 2010 | reverse complement strand
GCGCCGTTTGCGACGGATTGAGTTCGCTGCAGCACCTAGATCGCCCACAATTCCAGGAAAACGAACCCGTCAGAGCAGTCTGGTAGGCTACGAAACAGCCATTTCAAGACGGGAAGTAGCTAGAAGTAGCGAAACCCTGCGTGTTTCTTAAAGGGGGGTGGGGGTGTCAGCGTCTCTTCGTTCCCCTGACGTCGCCCTGAACCAGCTTAACGAGTCGCCCAAACATCACATTGTAATGTTCGGAGCCCTAGCGACTCTGCTGGCTTCGTCTCTCTCGGTACTCGCTACCGCTCGCACCTTCGAGCGCCTCGATTGCCCGCGCACCTTTCATTGTTTGAAAGGATGGATTGCGCGCGGTCAATTACTCAGGCCGAAGTCAGGGGGAGCCCCCGACACCCCCACCCCCCAGATGAAGTCGCGCTCCTTTCAGTCGCGGGACGTTGGTGCCCTTCGGGCTAGTGGGCTTGCTACGAAGCGGCCCTTTCGGGGCCTTCCGAAGCTTCAATTCTCGTCGCCTTTGCTCCTCGAACTGCGGGCTCCTTTGAGCCCTTGCCCTTTTGGGTTGACAGTAGGAAGGCTCTGGAGTCTGTTGACTCCGAGACCTGTGATGCAACCAATAAACTGAAGAAATAAGAGGATTTCAAAATGGGCTTGCTCGAAGCGCTTGGTCTAAAAAAGCGTCCACCTCCAAAGGAGGAAGTTCCCAAAACTCTCGAACAGTTAGAGCGTGAAGAGGTTGAAGATTTACCACCGGGGAAGCCTTCTGACCCAGAATATAGTGCGTGGCATTCATATAAAAAGATTTTGAAAGAGGAGGCGCGAAAAGATTGGATTCGCTGGAAAGAGGGGAAGCTCGATTACGCGGATTTTCTTACAGAACAGTTCGGCGAGCAAGGCGAACTGTCGAGAAAAAATCCAGCGATTGCGAAAATACGGCACGAGAGACTTTGGAAGAACCAAGACCAATTTGTTGATTACATCCTTGGCGATTCGACGCCCTACTACGGCGCGCCCCGGAGCTGGGAAAATTCCATCGCACAGGGTAACCAACCCATCCATCGAGCTCTCCGTGAATTTAGCGGACAAGGGGGCGAGCCCCCGATTGCGCATGAACCCATGAAGTACAAACAGTGGCAATTCGAGGACGCTCGCATGTTCCGCTACCGCGAGCGAGCGACTCATAGAGCAGAGATCTCCGAACCCGAAGAGCCTTCCCAGGCAAAAAAGCTCATCCATCAGGCTCTAGAAAAGGCCCTGGAGCTCCAACAGGTACGCGAGGAACTTCCAAAAATTGCGGCCACGACCGGGCTCAGTTTGGAAGAAGTTCAAGCCATCTTCGACCAGGAACAGCTTACATATCAGTTTGAGAAACTATGAACCTTGACAATAGACAAACTTTAGTGTATAGTGATTCGTTCTTTCAAAGCAGAGGAGCGACCCCGAGGCATGCCCCGCAGAACGCGGGGCAGACGAACGGGGATTTCTCCATCATGCGAAAGATTTTCGGCCAATCAGGAAGGGTTCAATACTGCTACGACCCAGACGAGCTCGACCAGCATTTCCTGAATTGTATCGAACTCGGAATTGAAGCCGGTATGAAGGCTCTCGAAGACGGTGTTCAAGGCGAGAAGCTTCTCCTGGCTGTGGGTACAAGCATGGCCATCTACAAGAATGGGATGCTCACAGCGAACATTCCCTATAAAGCGAAAGCTTCCTAACACTAAAGGGGCAGACCAACGAGTCTGTCCCTTCTATTTTATAAGCCGATGACGCCTAAGAAACCCGAAAAAATAATCAAACTTGGAAACCATCAAGAACTTGACTTCGATGTTTCCGTTCCCCTTGATGGATTTCTCAAGACGCATACCCACCTTTTGGGAAGTACCGGAACGGGGAAGACGTTTTTCCTTGCCCACCTGGCTCAGCAATTTATAGCCAGTGGGTATGGCGTGATTCTCCTCGATGGAGTCGGACAAGCTTATGAGCTCGTACGAGATTGGCTCTTTTCAATCAAATATCCCGCCAAGCGTTTCGACCTCATCGACCCATCGAATGACCGGATGCCCGGGATTAACTACCTCGAACTTCTTGGGGAAGGAAACAGCCCCGAGACGTGGGCTCCGGTGGTGCTCCAGGGTTTGAAGAAAATGTTTCGGGAAGGGGACGAGCGAAAAGTTTGGTTTGAGAAGTACGGCCTTATGGCTCTAATTCCACTGATTCGCTCCGGCATGACGCTAATGGAGCTCGGGCGTTTTGTATCTGCCGCAAAACCAGAACTTCGAGAGGCGATTTTGTCTCTGGAGGAGAACGAGGAGCTCTCGCGAATGTGGGACGACTTCGCGCAGATGAAATCCGACGAAAGAGAGCGTAGGATTGGCTCTACCGAAACCCGGGGAGACATTTTAACGCTCGATGCACCACCGCTTCAGCGTCTCTTGGGACAACAAACGACCTCTATTGACTGGCGCACGGTGATGGATAAATCCGGCGTTGTCCTGGCCAACTGTCGCCGGAGCGAACATCTCACCAACACCGGAAGTGAAGTTCTCGGGACCGTTTTAATGGATCAGATCGTGCGGACGGCATACAACCGCCCACCCGGAAAAGCCAAGCCCTGCTTCGTAATTGCAGACGAGTTTCAGCGTTTCGTAAGTCCCGATTTTGCTGACGCACTTACCACCCTGAGAAACTATGGCGTCTACTTTTTGCTCAGCCACCAGTACCTCGCACAGCTCGATTCCATTGAGGGGCTTCGTGATTCAGTTCAAACGAACTGCAAAAATAAGTTTGTGTTCTCCATTTCCGCAGGGGACGCTGACGAACTCGCCGACAACCTATGGGCTGGAGACGCCTTTCCTTATTACCGGATTAAAGACGAAATTTACCGCACCTTTTATGAACCCCATGAGACCACCCGCACCATTAAAACCGAGAATTGGAGTACGACAGATATTTCTTCAAGTGCGACGGCAAGTTCTTTTGGCGAGACTCATTCCCTTGATACCTCTCCGCTTATTTTCGGTCCCGTTGAGTCCCCGTATATGGGAACAAGTTCTAGTCAGACCACTGTTGAGGGCAGCGGTAGCGCTTACCAAGAGGGCGGAGGCACCGCCGAAGTCCCTTTCCACGAGCTGATCGAGAGGGAAGAGCTCTCTTCCCGTTCCTTCCACGACCACGTAGCGACTCGCCATTGGCTGGCGGGATCTCTGGTCGCCCAGGATCGGCGCGAAGTGCTCGCGAAGATCGGCGCGAACCCGCCGATTCCGCTCACTACCACGACTTATAAGCCCGCTCTCCTCGCTGACTCTTTCCGAAAATTTTCTCTTTCAAAACTCACGAGCAAGTATCGAGACCCAGAGGAGCTCGACCAAGAACGGAAAGAGCGTATCCCTAAATTCTTAGAAGCTAAAAACCAATTAAATGCAGATGAATTCCAAACAATCGAAACAACGCCGGTCTCAGTTCCGAAAAACAAGAGGGACTGAACCGGCACTAAAAACCTGGACGCCTCGGGCAGAGGCAGTCTTGATGGCCGTCTATGAAAACGACGTCATCAATGTTGAACACCTCCATTTTATTGTTGGTGGATCTCGCCAGACCCTTGGACGTCTGTGCTCTCGGATGGTCGAAGACGGCTATTTGGATCCTCCTCGAATTCAGACCCAGGGCTTCCGCCACGGTGGGAAAAAGCCCTACGCCTATCGACTCGGCGACGTCGGCGCTCGTCGTTTGAAAGAACAGGGCTACGACGTAACCGCTTTTGAAACGAGCTATTGGCGGAAGAAAAATACAGAGCTCGGCGATGTTCATTTCCACCACAAGCTCCTAAATACCGCAATCAATATTGGACTCGCCCGCGCCATCGCAGAGCGTGGCGGACGCTACACCTGGGAACGAGAAAGCGAGCGAACCACCGACCAGGTGCGAATTACCCTCAAAGGAAAGACGATTCCTTATAAGGTGGAGCCCGACAGTGTGGGAAAGCTGGCCTGGACGAGCCCGCACGGCGAACACACCCGGTGGCTCTTTATCGAAGCCGATCGGGGGACAATGCCCCTCACCCGCTCGACGTTTTTGGGCTCTTCGATGCACAAGAAATACCTCGCTTATTTAGAATGGGCGTTTCGGAAGAAGGGACACAAGAAGCTCGGGATTTCCGGCTTCACGGTTATAACCGTGACGTCCTCTGAGGAGCGCGCACGCAACCTCAGAAATTTAATTCCTACAGAAGTCGATCCGAAAGGGCAGGGGACGCACCTTTTTTGGTCGTGCGCTTTCCCCGGAGATTCCAATTTCGGCGACTTTCTCAAGCCGATTTGGTTTTCTGCAGGAGATCCAATCGACTCGGACACTCTCCACTCACTTATCCACGTTGACCAGAACTAGTCGTTTCTTATAAACTAGAAGATACGGTTTTGCTCCCTTGCCGTTCAGCGCAATCGACAGCCAAGTGATTGCGCTCTAGTCAACTGACAACGCGGGAAGACTCATCATGGCCAATTCGGAGGGTTCCCGTGGCGATGCGCTACGCCATGTACAACGCTTCGTCAGCGAGGGTTGCGAGACCGTTTGGCTCGGCGTCAATAGACGCCTTGGCTTGAGCCGAAGGGTCTTGTAACTCTCTTTCTATCTGTCAGAGAGGAGCAAAAGGAGGGGCTCATCCGGATTTTCGGGTGGGCTTCTATATTTTCAAAACCACCCTGACCCAAACTACCTCTTTACTTCCGAACGTCGCTTAGGAGCAATCCTAGAGCGTCGTTTTTTTGTTTTTCTCTTTTTGCTCTGTGTCTTCCATTTTACCAACCGTTCTCGGCGTCAAGGTCGAACCTGCGGTTTCCACCATTGACTGTCCTCCGCGTGCGGTTGCTCTTTGGCAGTCATGAGCAAAAGATAGGCTCTGCAAAGGTCGTCTTATAAACCACGATTAACCAATACACGTATGAAACTTCTAACAAAGGAATTAGAAAAAAGATTCGCGGAAGTAGACAGGGACGAGGACACTCCATTAGAGGATAGAATTGTTATTGCCAAGTTATTCAACCCAACAGGTGGGGGCACTTGGTACGCTATCGAATACAACCCCATCAGAAAAATATTCTTTGGTTTCGTCTCCATCTTTGGCGACCAAAATGACGAATGGGGGGACTTCTCACTAGATGAATTGGAGAGCTTTCGAGGCCGGTTCGGATTAGGCATTGAAAGAGATCTCTTTTTCAGCGAAAAGAAATTCAGGGAAATCTAGCAATAAGAGGAAACGAGGAGGGGGCTACAGAGCTCTCTCCTCACTTTGACACCCTGGCGTGTCTAGTGCTAGGCTTTACTCATTAACAAACTATCTATGTCATTGAACAAGAACGACGTCTCTCTCATCCGAGAGGCAATCAAGGAAGAGGTGGATTCTTTACTCGATATCCGCCTCACGCCAATACACGACAAGCTCGATGGCTTGGCAAAGGGCCTGGCCGACCTCCGGGGTGAGCAGTTTGCCCACCAAGCCGCCCATGATCGCTACGAGGGCTGGTTCCAAAAAATCGCCGGAAAGATCGGCTTGAAACTATCCGCGTAACCCCGATGCCAAAAGAAACCGACCATCTAGAAGATTCTAAAGAGTGGGATTCGTGGCGTGACGCTCGCGGGATCCTCCGGCTTCGCAACAAGGAAGAGCGAAAGAGGGTCCGACTTTATGCGGTTTGGGGATTTCTAGCGGCACTCCTCCTCTATTTTCTTCCTCTAAATATCGGGCTTGGACTTCTCGCCTTTTTTATCATCTATGAGGGTGGAGCCGCTCTCGAACGCTACCTCGCCATTGACCGCAAACTTTCAAAACAGGGCGACAGACTCCAAGCCTATACCGGTTTTAGTTCCTACTACGACAGTGGTGAAGCGGTTGACCTCGTTAAATCACTGGATCCTGGAACGGATGTGACTTCCCAATATTTCGAGAAAAAACTAAAGCTTAACCCTGGAGCTTCCTACGATCTCGTCGAATGGCTTCACGAATCCGGTTATCTCCAATCCGGCGAGAACGCCGGGGATCTCTACTACGTCGCCTTTTCACCAGAAGTTACCCGCAAAGCGATGAAGACGAAATAAACCCATGCCAAAACCAGTTTCAATAGTCATTTTCGCCTTAATATCAATCGGTCTTTTCACATACCTCTACAAAATTGATAAACAGACTGCTCCAAACTACTTCGAAGACCAGACATATTCCCTCGGGCGATATATCCAACTCCAAAACTATGAAACAACCACACGCCTGAGGATTGACTACGAATACTACGAATGTCTCGACTCTGCGCGTCTGTTCTATGAACTTCAGTGGAAAGGACACTGTAGCGACCAGGGGAAAGCGGAATACTGTAATTTCGATGATGACCTACAAGAGAACATGCGTTTCTTTTACAAACGGGGAAAGGTGGACTGTTTTTCTGCTAGAAGTGAGCAGGAAAAACTTTTCGCCGAGGAGCTCGAAAATTACTAGAATCTATGCCTCTACTCACCGACAAAGAGCTTAAAGCCTTTCGCGATAAACAAGCTGAAAAAACGAAACTCTCTCAGGCAATCCTTTTACTCTTCTTGGGTTTATTCGTCGCGTTTATTATTTTCGCGATGATTTCCAACACACTCAACCCAGAGCCACCTCAACCGGAGACGAGAAGCAAATACTACGACCTTCCGCCCGACCAACGACCAACCCTTGATGATTATTACGACCAACGACCCGACCAATTCGACCAACTACCCTACTAACTGATAACCTTTCTTTATGGAAAAGCTAAAAACAATCATCAACTTTTTCATCGGTATCATTGTAATAGGTGTCTTCGCCTTTATTTTCTTCAAAGGTTCAATTCTGACTATCTGGATGACGCCCGACAATCCAGTTACCTATGCAATATACGGCGAAGATGGAAGAATCTTAAAAATGGTTACGTTGCCTGATAATGAAGCCATCTGGTATTTCTCAAACTCAGAATCAAATGACGAGGAGTACGCGCTAGTAAAAATGTTGGGCTCTTACGGCACTCACTACTTTTGGAGAATATGGAATATCAGCGGTTCAGGAGTCAGCCTCGGCTATCGAATTTACCCCGAGGACGTCCAGCCCGTGAGAATGGAGTCGCACATTCTGAATAAATATAAAAAGGGGACTGGAGATTCATCCTTTCCAAAAATTGATAACACGACTCACTCTACTTTTCTATTCAAAGAAGACGCCGTTAAATTCGAGGGTATGTGGCTGGAAAAAGAAGATTCAGATGAAGAATTTATTAACCACGCACTCAACTTGACCAAATAACACACTTTCCTGTATTATAAGACCAATACTTGAGCGGAGGGCTACAAGCCTTTCGCTCTTTTTATTCCTCCAAAGCTTAATCCCAACAACGCTGTGAGCGGAGTCGCTCACTCAACCGCATACGTGCGCTTTGGAGTAGAGGAGGGGGGTTCGCGAAACCCTCGACAGGGGTTAAACCAAACGGCACCAGGATTTCTTGGAAGGGTCTCTTGGACCGATTGGCCATGACTACCCGGCAACTTGCCCGGGGACGACCTCAGCGCAGGATGGACCGCCCCTCTCCTCATTCTTTTCACCGAACACAGACCAGGAGAACGCCGATGGCAGAAAAGAGCAAGCGGCAACCCGAGACGCGAATCTCAGAAGGCAAACTCACCGCTTCCATTTGGAAGAACAAGGGCTCCGAAGGCCCGTACTTCACGGTGACGGTTTCGCGCTGGTACAAGAAAGAAGGTTCAGAGAACCGCGAATATACGAGCGTCCTCGGATACCACGACCTACCCAACGCCACCATCGTAATGATGAAGGCACACAACTGGATCCGACGAGCGATCGCAAAACTCGAAGACCTGGAAGACCAGGAGGGCACAGCCACCGGAACCGATGGCTGACAGCCAACAACCCAAGAGCCGACGTGAAAACGCCGGCTTTTTTTATACCCAAAAGACGCCCCTACTTTCCGGATTCCCGAAAACCCAAGAAAAGCGTGCCAGCATTCGATAAACTCGCAGCCTGATAGTTAGTTGGCCCACGCAAGCGGTGGTGCAGTCGATGTTCGAGAGCATCAGACGACAATGGCGTGAGGCTCGTCGGGAAGAGCCTCGTGAGCATCATCTTTCTGATGAGCAGGTCAAGGCTCTGGAGACGATCTTTTGCCTTCACAAAGAAACCGGGGATCTGCTCGAGCGCGCGGCTTCCGACCGGACAGCATACGATGAGATGGAGGCCGTACTCCGCACGAGCCTCCAAGACGAAGCATTCGTCTCGCAGTCGTTGCTGGCTGCCGATAGTTTGAAGCGTGCTATGGATCGGGAGCCGACCGACGCGTACTACGTAGCGCGGCGCGGAGTTGAGACATCTCGGTTTCTCGATGCCTCGGCGGGTCCCCGTGGTTGCCTAGAGACGGTGCTCGGCCGGAAGATTGGCGGTCGCGAGTGGGAGGGAAGCCAGCTTCGAACGGAGCGAGCCCTGTTTGAGCGCGCCTGGAACGACCAGAGTCCTTTTGCAAGCCCGACAGTTGAATGGGTCAAAGGTCAGACAAATCGCCAGTACTTGATCTTTCTACGTCGACAGTATGGTGGTGGTTAAGCCTCTCAATCCGCACCGAGACTCGCTTTTTCCGTCACACGTGTCTCAAAATCCCCCCCAATCGCCTTTCGCTACCCTAAGACGACTTCCGCGGTCGTCGTCGAGTCGTCCGCCTTGTCGTTCGTCCGTGGTAGTTCGAGCGTGCGACAGTCGCAGTGCCAGCCAACTGGCGGAACAGCATGTCCTCGAGAATCCGTTCCATTCGCTTTACGCTGAGGCGCCCCCGCTCCCACTGCCTGTCAGCTACGGCGAGCGCGTCGTAGTATGCGTTTGGATCCTGCATGATTTGGTCGGGAATGGTCTTGATGCCAGGAAGCGGGGTCCCGATGTGAATCGAGAGCACCAAGTAGGCGACCGCTCGAGACGTTCGACCGTTTCCTCCAAAGAACGGGTGAATCCAGTTCATCCGCCACATGAGGTAAGCGCCGAGGTGGATGGAGGAGGAGTAGCCCCATTCGTCGTTTACGTAGCCGCACATGTCATCGACGTACCAGGGGACGTCTTCATGCGGCGGCGGCTCGTGGTCAGCGAGGTCGATTTCAACATCGCCGTCGCGAAACGTCCCGGCACATGGGTAGAGGTCGTCAATGGCGAGTTTGTGGAGCTTTCGGACGATTCTCGGCGTTAGCTCAAAACGGCGCCGGAGTCCGACTGAGCGGCGCACAACCCGGTTTAGATAGTCAAATTGCCGGAGATTGTTGCGATTCTCGAGGTCGCGCTTCTCCGCGCGGCTTCGATAGAGGGCGGGGTTTCGCCTCGAGTGAGCGCTCAGCGGTTACGCTTTCTAGTCTGGGCGAGTTTCTCAGCGGCTTTGTCCACCGACCTTCGCGTTATGGCCCCGTTCTCGATGGCGCCATTCCCAAAGGCAAAGCTCCGACGCTGCCGCTCACGGTCTTCGCCCGTCATTCGAGATGCCCCAGTCTTGGCGAGCTTTACGAGCCTCTTGTAGTCGCTCTTGCTCATGCGTGCGTCCCTCGGCGTTTCGTACGCGACATCGCAGGCGTACCCCGGAGCCACCGTTCTCGGGCTCCTTCCGTTTATACGCTCTGTAAGTAGTAGAAAATCCTTTCCCGAAAGGGAATAGATGTAGTACAGAAACTTTCGTTTCGACCCCCGCCCTGCTCTCCTTGACAATCTATCATAACGTCCTTTATGATAGATACTATATGGTCAATAGGGCGCTCAAAAAGAACACCGGTTTAGCGGTGAAATCCCAGGGTCCGGTACTGCCGGCCCTGATCGACGACGCCGGCAAACGAGCTCGTCGCCGGTACGTCGAATTTTTCACGGCGCAAATCCGCAACCCCAATACCCGCGCCGCCTACGGTCGCGCGGTCTCGCAATTTTTCGCGTGGTGCCAAGAGCGCGGCCTCACCGAGCTCGAGCAGCTCGAGCCCGTACTGATCGCCGCTTATATCGAGAGCCATCCTGGCTCACCCCCCACCGTCAAGCAGCATTTGGCCGCCATCCGAATGCTCTTTGACTGGCTGGTTACGGGCCACGTCCTCGACGTGAACCCTGCCGGCTCCGTTCGGGGTCCGAAATACTCTGCCAAACGCGGCAAGACTCCGGTGCTAGCCGCCGACCAGGCCCGCGCGCTCCTCGACTCGATTGACCTCGAAAAACCGATTGGCGTCCGAGATCGAGCGCTCCTGGCCGTGATGATTTACAGCTTCGCCCGGGTGGGCGCGGTGATCGCCATGCGCGTTGAAGACTACTACCCAGATGGGAAACGCTGGTGGTTCCGGCTCCACGAGAAAGGCGGGAAACGCCACGAAGTACCCGCTCACCACACCGCCGAAGAATATGTAGACGCTTGGATCACGATTGCCGGGATCAAATCTGAAACCCGCACTCCCCTCTTCCGGTCATTTGATCGACGCGGCCAAGTCTCCGACCGACCGCTCCACCGAACCGACGTCCTGGCGATGGTCAAACGTCGAGTCAAAAACGCTGGACTTCCGGCCGCGATTTGCAACCACACTTTCAGAGCGACCGGCATAACCGCCTACCTTGAAAATGGCGGTACGCTCGAAAAAGCCCAGCAGATCGCGGCGCACGAAAGCGCGCGGACCACCAAACTCTACGACCGCACCAGCGATACCATCACCCTGGACGAAATCGAAAAGATCGCGATCTAAAGCCTCGTCTCACTCGGGGTTAACGCGCTCGGCCACTAGTTTCTTCAGGTCCGGAAGGATCTGCTGGAGGTCGCGAAGCGTCCCGCTCGTCTCCGCATCTCCCCGACCCTTCTTAGGGAGATCCGGTTGCCCGAACAACCGGCTTGCAAGCATCCCCTTTAGTCGGTTCTGCTCTACCTCAGGAAGGCCAACGAGGTATGGGTCGATGGAAGCGAGCTCAAGCTCTGTTTGTCGGTTCCTACGCTCGCGCTCGTCGAATTTCTCGGCTTGTTTGGATGCGAATGCCGCCAGGATGCCCAAGCAGAGTGCGGGGAAAGTGCGGCCTAGAAACTGTTCGAGCTTGACCTCTTCGCCCAGAAGCGCAACGAAGGCAAAGAAAGCAAAACCGACGATGCCGGCCATGACTCCGACCGTCACGGCTCGCCAGAAGCGCGCCTTCGTCTGCGCGTCGTTCGCCTGCTCCTGATAGCCCCCGACCATGCCGGTGGCCCCAATGGCGTGGACAAGTTTCTCTGCCTTGGCAAGGTGCTCCTGAAGTTCAGTGAGAGACGCCTCGGCTATCTCAGCCGTCGCAGTTCGGGAAGCATCAAACCGCGCCTTCTCGGCATCAACAGCCGCCTTCGCTTCTTCCTCCCGCTTCAACACCGCTTCTGCGAAGACCTGTTGACGCTTCTCCTCCGCGTCCGTTACCGCTTGCTGGCGGGCCTGTTCCGCTGTTGCGAACTGTTCCTGCACCTGGTTTAGTGCAGCGTCGGTTCGACTCTTCTGAGCGGCGAGTTCGTCCACGGTCTCCTGAGCGCGGGTCTCAAGGGTCCCAAGCGATGCATCGAGACTCGCCCTCCTCTCGTCCACCGTCTGGAGGTGAGCTTCAATCTCTCGCTGATAGTTGCCGAGCTGCTGGCCGAGCTCGGCGCCTTCCGGTGCCAGAACGCGAAACGGAATCATCGCCTGCAAGACGTTATCCGCGTGTCTGTTTGCGTTATTCAGGTGTTGGATATTGCCGTTGTTCGCGAACGAATTCGCCTCGTTCAGGCATTTTTCTAGGGCCTGCTGGAGCGGCGTCAGCTGAGCCACTGGAGCTAGCTCCGGGTCGACAGAATCGAGCGTTCCCCTGACGACCGTGATGACTTTCGAGAGTCGAGAGAGCGCTGTGACCATCGGTGCATCGTTGTCTTTACGCTCCTGCCCATTTGCAACCACCTGCGCAAGCTGGTCAGTAAGGCCATTGACAGCGTGCCCCGTGAATCTGTCGCCCCATTCAGACACCTGTCTACCTCCGTCTGCCGCTAGATGGCCTGCTTGTCTCAGCAGGGCTCGTAGGTCGTATTCTGCCCTGCCCCACAGTTGCCGCACGGCGGCAGCCGATCGTCGGCATCGTCAAGCATGTACGCATCGCTATAAAATTGATCCATTCATCGCTTGAAAATTGACCCACCCCCAGCCCCTACATTCCAGTGAAACTGAGTTTTGACAAACCAGAACACTGGAGGAGAAGGAGTGCTGAGGA
>SDBV01010318.1_pt1 | contig 12264 bp, 9 predicted proteins | sample 2277081 | NCBI WGS metagenome assembly SDBV01 (sample SAMN10402039, study PRJNA504765) | marine sediment metagenome | isolation source: marine sediment core GS10_PC15, 223 cmbsf | place: Arctic Ocean: Southern Knipovich Ridge | collected 2010 | reverse complement strand
GTAAGTTGTGTTGCATAAAAAAAACTTTTATTAGTGGTCAGCGTGCTAAGTACGGTCAGTTACACCCGAGGAGCAATTAGGCCTAAACCGTAGCCTTCTGCTCAACCGCGAAACCGTCGATCAGCTTTTCGACCGTGGTCTTTTTGGCGGCTTCCTGCATCGCCTTTATCTGCCCATCGAACGTAGGCTTCTCGGTCTTGTAGAAGATGCCGAGAGACTTCTTGTCGTCGATGGCGGCAGCAAATGCGCCCGCGCGATCGGTCATATCGTGGCCTTCTGGCAGATCGTGCACATCTTGCTTCCACTGCTTCATCGTATCGTTGAACGCAACACAGGGGCTCAAGGCATCGATGAATGAGAATCCCGGATGCTCGATTGCCTCGACGATCATCTCGGTCAACTCCTTTGCCCTAAAGCTGGCTCCCCTGGCTGCAAACGAACACCCCGCGCCCAGCGCTGTCGCGATGGTGTTCATCGGTTGCTCCAGGTTGCCGAACGGGCTCGACGGTGTCTTCTGCTCGTAAAGGGATGTCGGCGAAACCTGTCCTTTGGTCAGCCCGTAGATCTGATTGTCCATGACTATGTATGTAAGGTCTACGTTTCTACGGGCAGCGTGCGGAAAATGGCCACCACCGATCGCGAAGCCGTCGCCGTCGCCACCGACGACCACTACGTCGAGGTCTGGATTGGCCAGCTTTATACCTGTGCCCGTCGGTAGTGCACGCCCATGCACACCGTGAAACCCATAGGTCGTCACAAAACCGGGAAAGCGGCTCGAGCAGCCGATCCCTGACACAACAACTGTGTTGTCAGGATCGAGATCGAGCCGTGCAAACGCCTTGTAGCAGGCGGCAAGCACACCGTAGTCGCCACACCCTGGACACCAGATCGGTGGCAAGTCAGACTTGTAATCCTTTGGGCTCCTAGCCTTGATTTTGCCCTCAGCCAACTTTTGCTCCCTCGCTTAACTTGATGCTCTCTAATATATCTATGGCTGTAAAAGGTAGACCCGTAATCCGCGCTATCGATTCAACCTCTATGCCAACATCGCTGCGCAGCAGACGTGCGAACTGTCCGGCGTAGTTGACCTCGGGGACGAATATGCGTTGTTTTCCCTCGGCCCATTCTTTGATCACATCGACAGGCAAGGGCATGAGGATTCTCGGGAACAGCCCTGCGACCGTGATTCCCTCATCTGCTGCAAGCTTCGATGCCTCCTGCGCGGCACCCTCGGTCGAGCCCCAGCCTAGGATGCCGATATCCGCATCCTTTGGCCCCCACTCCGAAAACCTTCCGCTAGTCGCAAGCGGCTCTAGCTTTTGGAAGCGCTTCTCCATCATCTTCTTACGAAGCTCTGGCTCGTACTGTGGATGGCCACCCGCATCGTGCTCGATGCCGGTGGATACATAGGCGCCCTTTCCTCCCGGAACCGACATCGGTGATATTCCGCTCTCGGTATCGACGTACCTCTCGTAGTCGTTGCTAGCCAACTCCTCGTCGGGCTTGATCCGGTCGACAACTTCGTACTCATCGAGGTTCGGCCTGGGAACCGTCTCAAGACGGTGCGATAGAGACTGGTCGGTCAGAACTATCACCGGCACTTGATAACACTCAGCGGCGTTGAACGCCTCGATCATCACGGTGAAGCAGTCGTCTACAGAGGTGGGCGCCATTACAACCCGAGGTGCGTCGCCGTGACTACCGTAAAGCGCAAAGTTCAGATCGGACTGTTCGGTCTTAGTCGGCATCCCCGTAGAGGGCCCAGCGCGTTGGCTGTCCACGATCACCGTCGGGATCTCCGCCATTCCAGCAAGCCCAATCAGCTCGGCCATAAGCGACAGACCGGGGCCCGAGGTGGCTGTCATCGACTTGTTGCCGGCATAGGAGGCTCCGATGATCGCCGACATCGCCGATATCTCATCTTCCGTCTGCATCGCCAGCCCGTCAAACTTGGGCAGTTGTCCCATGAGCCACTCCAGGATGTCTGATGCGGGCGTTATCGGATATCCGGCAAAGAAGCCTAGTCCTGCCTTCAGTGAACCGAGGCATATCGCTTGATTTCCTGAAAGTAGAAGCCGATCGTCCACTCCAGTCAACTTAGGCGCACCCAGTTTCAGCTTATCCCCCAGGCCTTCTTTTACACTCTCTACGCCTGCCTTGAGCGCTTTAATGTTTGATTCGCCAACCTCACCTTTGTGTGCGTAGCGTTTGAGTATCAGCTCTTCGATCTTCGTAGTATCTAAATCGAGCAGCCCACATACGGTGCCGATCGCGACCATATTCTTACCGCGAATGCTGCCACCGGCCTCCTTGGCAAGCTCTTCCAGCGGTGCAGGGTGTGCTCGATCTTCGAACTCTGGCGTTACCTTGACCGAACTTTCCTCATAAACGATATAGCCCTCGGGACTGACCACATTATGCTCACGATCGAAGCCCTCCTGGTTGAAACAGACCAGAAGGTCGGTGGTGTTGCCTCTGGACAGAACCCTTTCGCAACCCATCCGTACCTGGTACATGCATGGTCCACCCTTGATCTCTGACGGGTAGGTACGGAATGTGTATGCCCAGTAGCCGGTTCGAGCCGCCCCATTGGTAAGGATGTCGCCGCCAGAGATGACTCCCTCACCTGACTCGCCGGCCAGGCGCACGGTTATATCACTTCTTGACACTGAAAACTCCTGAAAGTTCTTCCCGCTAAGGTAATTCTCCCCGGGCCAAAAGCTCCCTTTTTAGGGCGAATTTGTAGCTTTATCGATTATAGAACGAATCTACGGGACCGAGACAGTTGTTAAGCGATGACCTGCGCAGCAACTTAAGCAGGTCATCGCTTCAATATCCAACAAGATCCCCTTAGAGAATCGGGAGGTACCTCTCCAACTCCCAGCGTGAAACCTGGACTCGATACTCAGCCCACTCTTCACGCTTCAACTCAATGTAGCGAGTAAAGATGTGATCGCCGAGTGCCTTGTTTACCAATTCGGACTCCGCCATCACCTCGATCGCCTCGCCGAGTGTCTCTGGCAACTGCTCTATTCCAAGCCTGTCACGCTCCTCTGGTGTGATGTCGTAGAGGTTCGTCTCCATCGGTTCGGGAAGCTCGTAACCCTTCTCAATGCCCTCAAGGCCGGCATGAAGCATCGCTGCGAAGGTCAGATACGGGTTGCAAGCCGGATCCGGGCAGCGCAGCTCACACCGCGTGGCCTGCTCCTTGCCTGGGTAGTACGTCGGAACACGGATCAGGGCTGAGCGATTACGGCGTGACCATGAGACATACACAGGCGCCTCGAAACCAGGAACCAAGCGCTTGTAGGAGTTGACCGACTGTGCAAATAGCGCCGAGAGCTCGCGCGCATGCTTGAGCTGTCCAGCGATGAACGACTTTGCCGTATCGCTCAGATGGTACTCATCGCTGGGATCGAAGAAGGCGTTGTTGCCATCGTTAAACAGCGACTGATGCACATGCATACCGGAGCCGTTCTCACCGAACAGAGGCTTGGGCATGAACGTCGCGTAGACCCCGTGCTTCATCGCGATTTCCTTGACGGTGATGCGGTACGTCATTGCATTGTCGGCCATTTGCAGGCCTTCGGCGTAGCGCATATCGATCTCGTGCTGCGAGGGACCGACCTCGTGGTGGGTGTACTCGATATTAATTCCAAGTTTCTCTAATGCCAGCACCGTATCCCTGCGCAGGTCAGACCCTGCGTCCAACGTAGTCAAGTCAAAGTATCCACCGGCATCGAGAGTCTCAGGGCCATCACCGTTCAACTCCGACTGCTTGAAGTAGAAGAACTCAAGCTCCGGCCCTAGGTTGAACGTATCGAAGCCCATGTCGTTGGCCCGAGCGATCGCCTTACGCATAACCCAGCGTGGGTCTCCCTCGTAAGGCCCGCCACCGGGAACGAGCACGTCGCAGAACATTCTTCCGACTGCCTTCTCCTGTGGCCTCCACGGCAGAATCGCAAATGTATCGGGATCGGGCATTGCGATCATGTCCGACTCCTCGATTGCGTTGAAACCTGTGATCGACGAGCCGTCAAAACCCATGCCGTCCTTCAGCGCGTGCTCTAGCTCGCTCTTGTTTATTGCAAAGCTCTTGAGCTGCCCGAGAATATCGGTAAACCAGAGCCTTATGAACTGGATATCGAACTCTTCGACCTTCGCGAGGATCTCGTCCGGTGACGTCTTCGGTTCAGTTCCCACTGCAGCCATTTTATGCTGCCTCCTTCTTGCTTTCGCTGTGTCTCAAACAGATAGTTAGAGTGTCCTGCCAGGTCCTACCTGGGTACGACAGAGTCCTGGACTCAAACACATTACCATCAGATACGCAATCGGGCCAAGTTGCTTCTGTTGGCTCCATGGCCCGCTCCTACGAAGGAATGTCTTCCTCCTCGTGTACCAGCAGTACCTTTTCACCTGACTCGCCTGTTCTTACGCGAATCACATCCTCTACGGGCAGCACGATGATCTTGCCGTCTCCTACCTTGCCGGTTCTTGCGTGTTTGAGGATCGTTTCGGTCACAAAGGTGACATCCTTATCGTCCACGACTATCTCCAGCTTGAGCTTCGGTCGAACGTTGACGTCCATCTCCGCTCCACGGTAGTGCTCGGTTATCCCCTCCTGCCTGCCGGATCCCTTCACGTCGGAGATCGTCAGGCTGGGAAAGCCGTTCTCTAATAGCTCCTGCCGGATCGGCTCAAAGCCCTCTGGTCTTATGTATGCGTCTATCTTCTTCATCTTCACTCCTTACACGCTGTCGGGGTTTGACGATTGTTGTTCCGAGCCACCTGCAATCGGAGGACCGGTAGCCCCGAGGCCACTCGCAGCGGCCGCAGGTGGGCCACCAAGCCCTCCGGCAAGCTCGGATTGCGGAATGAACTGCTCGGGATAGCCGTACATACCGTGCTCGGTGATATCAAGCCCGGCATCCTCTTGATCCGGCTCAACACGCAAGCCGTAGGTCTTCTTGATCAGCCAGAAGATGACAAAACTCGCACTGAACACGAATGTGAAGGCCGCGGCAACACCAATAACCTGTATGCCAAGCTGCTCGAAGCTGCCGTTGTAGAAGAGGCCAACGTTGTCCGGTGCAAGCCTCGCGGATGCGAACAGGCCGCACGACAAGGTGCCCCAGATGCCGGCCAATCCGTGTGCGGACAGAGCGCCGACGGGGTCGTCAATCACCTTGTCGATTGCCAAAACGCCGTACACCACGATGACTCCGGCAACAACCCCGATTATCGGAGCTGCCCAGAACTCAACAAATCCGGACGGTGCGGTTATGGCCACAAGGCCGGCGATCGCGCCGTTTGCCGCCATACCTATGTCCACTGTGCGCGTCTTCAAATAGATCGTTGTAACCGCAGCTATTACCCCTCCGGCGGCGGCCAGGTTTGTCACCAGGGCAACCTCGGCAAATTGGTTTCCTATCGCTGCGAGGGTCGAGCCCGGGTTGAATCCAAACCAGCCAAACCAAAGCACAAAGGCTGCCAACCCAATAAACGGCATCGAGTGTCCCGGAATCGGGCGAGGCTTGCCGTCTGGCCCATACTTGCCGCGTCGCGCTCCCAAGAGCAACAGCACCGCTAGGCCTCCGGCAGCTCCGACCAAGTGCACAACCGTGGACCCGGCGAAGTCCAACATACCGGGACCCAGATTGGCCAGCCAGCCGTCGCCCCAGATCCAGTGGCTTGCAATCGGGTAGATGAGCGCTGCAAAAACGATCGAGTAGATGATGTAGACGCCGAACTTGATCCGTTCCAGCGTCGTACCCCAGACAATCGCCAGAGATACACCGGCGAAAGCAAATTGGAAGAAGAGGAACGCTGATGGGTCGATGCTCAGGTCGAGCCAAGCGACCGCCTGACTCCCATGCGCATAAAAGAAGCCCGAATCACCGGCAAACCAGCCCACACCGCCAAACGCAAGTGCAAAACCAACCGCCCAGTAGGCGATGGCGGCAATTGAGAAGTTTGTCAAGACCTTTGCGACAACGGTTCCCACGTTCTTTCCACGCGAGAATCCAATCTCTAAAAACATGAACCCGACCTGCATGAACATAACCAGAACCGCCGCTACGACTACCCACATCGTGTCCACGGCAGACACTGTCAGTTGCTCGGATGCAAATGCAGTACCTGGCAATATCAACGCGGCGATCATGCCGGATGTCGCCATAATGGCTCGCTTGGCCGTTAATGTTCCTCTCATGAAGGTCCTCCTTGGGCTTGCTTGCATATTTACTGCTCATACATTAGGGACACCTAAGCAACGAGCTTATGTACAGATGTCTAATATTCATGGGGTCGCACTTCACCGCTTGTCTAGGAGGATCAAATGAGGAGATTCGGCTCAAAATCCGGAACTGAAGCTACAAATTCAGCCACTTTTGAGGTAAAGAACCCCGCGACCGGAGAGACGATCGCCAACGTTCCAGAATTCTCACGAGACGAAGTTACCGCTGTGGTCGATAGGCTCCGCTCCGCTCAACCTGCCTGGGAGGAGCTCAAATTCAAGGGCAGATACGAGGCCTTAAGAACCTTCAGTCAGTTCCTGTTTAATAATGAAGAGGAGTTCATCAATCGCCTGGTTGAAGAGACCGGTAAGGCGAGATCCGAGGCACCGAACGAAATCCTCGTGTTGGCAAGCGAGGTTAGTTACTACGGAAAAAACGCGGCGAAGTTTCTGGCGGAAGAAACGCCCAACTCTCATTCGTTGTGGATGAAAACCAAGTCCCTAAGGGTTGTGGCTAGACCTCAGCCTGTAGTTGGCCTGATAGGGCCGTGGAACTTTCCGATAAACCTAACGCTGGGAGATGCGGTCCCGGCGCTGATGGCAGGTTGCACGGTGGTGATAAAGCCTTCCGAGATCACGCCACTTACCCTCTCGTGGCTCGCTCGTTGCTGGGTCGACGAGCTAGGGCTACCACCGGTACTGGAGGTAGTGACAGGCCTGGGTGCAACCGGCGAGGCCTTGATCGACAATGTGGACTTTGTCGGTTTTACCGGTAGTGTCGCCACGGGACGAAAGGTGGCAGAACGCGCAGGTCGCAACCTCACTCCGTTCAGCTTGGAGCTTGGCGGCAAAGACCCGATGCTCGTACTAAAAGATGCAGACCTGGAGCGAGCAACTGCCGGGGCTGCATGGGGTGGCCTCTCCAACTCGGGCCAGATTTGTATGTCGGTGGAGCGTGTCTATGTTGAGGAACCGATCTATCAGCCTTTCGTTGACAGCTTGGTTAGACGTGTGCAAAAGCTACGCCAGGGATCAGACTATGAATGGGCCGATGTTGGCACGATGACAACGCCACAGCAACTTCAAACCGTCGCCGAGCACGTAGCCGATGCGGTTGAGAAGGGTGCGAAAGTACTGACCGGCGGTCGTGAAAAACCCGATGAAACAGGCGCTTATTACGAACCTACCGTGCTGGTCGACGTCGACCACTCTATGAAGATCATGACCGAGGAGACGTTCGGCCCGGTACTGCCGGTGATGAAAGTAAGAGATGAGGAGGAAGCGATAAGACTGGCAAACGACAGCCGCTACGGGCTCTGCGCAAGCGTTTGGAGCAAGGATAAAAGAAGAGGCGAGAGAGTCGCGCGGAGGATCGAGTGCGGAGCTTGCAACGTCAACGACGTGCTGGTCAACTATATGGCTTCCGATGTGCCGTTCGGGGGATGGAAGGAGTCGGGCGTCGGCTACCGACACGGTCCCGGAGGCATACGCAAGTACTGTCGAACAGAATCGCTTGTGATATCCCGTCTAACGCCAAAATCAGAGATCTCGTGGTTTCCCTACTCTAAAAAGAAGTCGCAGAGGATCAGCCGAGGCGCCAAGATGCTGTTCAGTAAGGGCCTGAAAAACAGATTCAAATCGAAATAGAGGACAAAAGTCCTATTCACTCCATAAAAGGGATCTCAACACCGAGTGCATACTCGATAAATACCATTGATTGACCATGCGCGACTATTTGGATGCAATAAAGAGCCGTGTCGTCGTCTATGACGGCGGTATGGGTGCGACCTTGGAGCAGTTCGATCTGACTGCTTCCGACTACGGCGGCCTGGAAGGCAAGTGCCACGAGGCACTGGTGCTAAACCGCCCAGATGTAATCGAAGGTGTGCATGAGTCGATGATCGCTGCCGGCGCGGAGGTCATCGTGACAGACTCATTTCAGGGCAGCCGAATAAAACTTGATGAGTGGGGCCTGGGTGAGCAGACGCTTGAGATAAACCGCAAGGCGGCCGAGATCGCTCGTAAAGCCGCCGGTGAAAAAATCTTCGTTGCCGGCGATGTCGGGCCTACCGGCTTTCTGCCCGCATCGGATGATCCAACGCTGGGCGATATCACTTTTGGCAAACTCGTAGAGGTATTTACCGAGCAGGCAAAGGGACTGATCGAGGGTGGCGCCGATCTGATCCTGATCGAGACTGCCCAGGACATCCTTGAGGTTAAAGCCGCTGTCTTCGGCGCTCACAAGGCGATGAAGCTGACAGACCGATCAGTACCGATACAGACATCCGTGTCGCTGCTACCGGAGAGCGGCAAGATGCTGCTGGGAACCGACGTTGAAGCGGTCTTGACGATTTTGACCGGGCTCAGGGTGGATGCACTGGGTCTCAACTGTTCGACCGGCCCTGAAGATATGCGCGATGCGATCCGATTCTTGGGCGAGAGCTCACCGGTGCCAGTCCACTGCATACCGAACGCGGGATTGCCACAGCAGGGACCGGATGGAGAGACGATCTTTCCCGAGAAGCCAGAGCCATTTGCGTCCGCCTTGCTGGAGTTCGTCGAGCGATACGGAGTGTCGATAGTCGGTGGCTGTTGCGGCACCACGCCGGAACACATCAAAGCTATTGCCGAGGGTGTCAAGGGCCGTACAGCCAATACGCGCCCTGCCGATGCCTGGAAGGGCAAGGTCAGCTCGATGATGTCTGCAACAACGCTCAAGCAAGAGCCGTCGCCGACAATCACGGGTGAGCGCGTTAACTCTCAGGGCTCTCGCAGGGCAAAGGAGCTTCTATTAAATGACGACTACGAGGGCCTTGTCTCGATTGCCGAGACGCAGGTTGAGGGTGGTGCCCACCTGCTCGATCTCTGCGTCGCTCTAACCGAGCGTGAGGACGAAGCCGACCAGATGCGAACCCTGGTCAAACAGTGTGCGTTGCGCGTGGACGCCCCAATTCAGATTGACTCGACCGAACCCGAAGTGATCGAGGCTGCGCTGGAGCAAGCCCCTGGCCGATCGATTGTCAACTCGGTCAACTTAGAAGCTGGTCGGGAGAAGCTCGACAAGGTGGCTCAACTCTGCCTCGAACACGGTGCAGCATTGATCGCACTCACCATAGATGAGGAGAGCATGGCCAAAACTGCCGATCGCAAGCTTGAGGTCGCAAAGCGCATCTACGACTACGCCTGCGAAGAGCACGGTCTGGACCCCGGTCATCTGATCTTCGACCCGCTGACGTTCACACTCACAACTGGGGATGACGAGTGGAAGACATCGGCAGTCGAGACGATCGAGGGTATAAAGAAGATAAAGGCCGAGTTGCCCGATGTGCTCACCTCGCTTGGCGTCTCAAACGTCTCATTCGGTGTTGCGCCAAATGCACGTGCCGTTCTCAACTCGGTTTTCCTGCATCACACGGTGGAGGTAGGGCTCGACTTGGCAATGGTTAATCCCAAAGAGATAACGCCCTATGCGGAGATCGACGAGAAAGAGCGTGTGCTGGCCGACGATCTCATCTTCAACAGGCGCGACGACGCGCTCGAACGCTTCATCGACCACTTTGAGGAGGTGGGCGATGAAACAGAGGAAGCTGAGGCTGATCCGACAGAGGGAATGGAGCCCGAAGAAGCACTTCACTGGCACATATTGAAACGTAAGAAGGAGAACGTGGAGGAATGGATTGATCGCTCGGTTGAAAAGATAGGCGCGGTTCCGACGCTAAACGACGTGCTGCTTCCGGCAATGAAGGAGGTCGGCGACAAGTTTGGTGCGGGAGAGCTGATCCTGCCTTTCGTTTTACAGTCTGCCGAGGTGATGAAGCGTGCTGTCTCCCATCTCGAAAACTACATGGAAAGGGTTGAGGGGCATTCAAAGGGCACCATGGTTCTCGCAACCGTTTATGGCGACGTCCACGACATTGGCAAATCACTGGTGAACACGATCCTGACAAACAACGGCTACACCTGCGTAGACCTTGGTAAGCAGGTGCCGGTCAACCAGATACTAGAGGCCGCAAGAGAACGCGACGCGACCGCGATCGGGCTGTCGGCGTTGCTCGTATCCACCTCGAAGCAGATACCGGCCTGCGTGTCTGAGTTGCATGAACAGAATCTGAACTACCCGGTGCTGATAGGCGGTGCTGCAATCAACAGGGACTTTGGTCGGCGTACGCTGTATCCAAAGGGCAAGGAATCCGACGAGATCTATACACCGGGAGTCTTTTACTGCAAGGACGCCTTTCAAGGGCTCGACACCATGGACAAGCTGGTGGATGAGGACTCCCGTGGCTTGTTGCTTGAAGAGACCCGCAGCGGTGCGGAGAAGCTGCGTGAAAAAGGAGATATAAAAGAGACGAAAGATGTCGACGACGACTCGGTCCGCTCAGCCACCACAAAGGACAATCCGATTCCCAAACCTCCCTTTAGTGGGTTCCGTGAGATCGAGGTCGATATGGATCAGGTCTTTGAGGTCTTGGACACTCACGTGCTTTTCAAGCTCCATTGGGGCGGCAAGGGCGTCAAGGGCAAGGAGTGGAACAAGCTTGTCAGTGAGAATTTCAAGCCGAGGCTGGAGCGCATGTGGAATGAGAATGACTACCTACTCCCGAGGGCAGTTTATGGATACTTCCCGGTTAATTCAGAGGGCAACGACCTCATCTTCTTCGATCCTGAAGATCCCGATAAGGAGATTGAGCGTTTAGCTTTCCCACGCCAACCGGGACACGACCGCCTCTGCCTTGCCGACTACTGGCGACCACTCGAGACGGGCGAGCGCGATGTGGTTGCGCTGCAGGCAGTCACGGCAGGACCACAGGTCACCGAGTTGTGCGCCAAGCTTGAAAAGGAAGGCGAGTACTCCGAGCAGCTCTACGTTCACGGCCTTGGAGTACAGGCAGCCGAAGGCATCGCTGAGTGGGTCCACAGTAGAGTTCGAAGCGAGTTGGGCATCGATAGTGAGGTCGCCCGTCGATATTCGTGGGGCTATCCAGCCTGCCCCGACCAAGAACAACACGTACCGGTTTTTCGTATGCTCAATGCTAGTCAGATCGGCCTCACCCTTTCAGACGGGTTCGCTATCGAACCGGAGCAGTCGACGGTCGCGATAATCGCCCATCACCCCCAATCGACATACTTCAGCATGAAGAGCGGTTTTATTCCGAAAGAGACAAAAAAGGCATCGCAACCCACAAAAGCCTAGAGACTGTCAGTTAGCTCAAGCTGGGATCAGGTCGGCAATCAATATATGTTTGACATTAGTCTGACATTTCTACTACTATAGTGTCAGACAATAGTCAGACATAGGAAGGTACGATTATGTCAGTTCACGGGATACGAGACTTGTCGCGCAATACGAGCGAAGTTATCGATGAGGTTCGCTCAAGCGGGGAGGTAGCGGTTATAACACGTAACGGCGAAGCGGCTGTTGCCCTGGTACCCCTTGAGGAGCTGGAAGACTTTGTATTAACGCAGGACTCGATCATTAGAGACCTAGAAAAGGCTGATGAAGAGATATCGGCCGGCGAAGGGATACTTTGGAAAGATGCCCTTAAGATGCTTGAGGAGTGACAAATAGCTTACGAGATAGTCATATCCAAGAAAGCTTTTAAAGATCTTCAGAGGTTGCGTGGAACAGCCGTATACAAGAAGGTCAAGAAAGTTATTGAGGAAGATCTACGCACAGAGCCGCATCCACAAAATCTAGATATCAAACTTCTCAAGGCAAAAAAACCTTGGATGAGAATCAGAGTTGGCAGCCATCGTGTCTTGTTCCGCCCACTCTTAAAAGCTGAACTTGCAAAGTACTCGGTGAAGCGCGGTTTTGCTGTAGAACGAATTGTTGATCGTAAAGAACTGGAGATAGAGATTGCAAAGTTACGGCTATCTGCCAAGCGACGAGGATTGATCAGCTTCTAGCTGTCCTACCCACACACGTTGCGAACACGGCTGATAGGCGGCCGGTCCTCAGTTGAGCTGTGAGGTCGTTGGTGGTTATAGTAGTTAACCCAGTACGGCAGGGCCTTCTTTCTGGCCTC
>SDBV01010317.1_pt1 | contig 12265 bp, 27 predicted proteins | sample 2277081 | NCBI WGS metagenome assembly SDBV01 (sample SAMN10402039, study PRJNA504765) | marine sediment metagenome | isolation source: marine sediment core GS10_PC15, 223 cmbsf | place: Arctic Ocean: Southern Knipovich Ridge | collected 2010 | reverse complement strand
AGATTAGCGCGTGTATGTGGTATGTATCGTGTATGCAATTGTATATAGAGCAAACCTACCCCGTAGGGGTAGAAATCCGGACCAGATAGTGCAAATCTACAATACCTTTGGTATTGTCCCCTTATCTCAATGGTATCTCGCGGTAATAATCGGGTGCGGCCGGGGTTGACAACCGTGTGTATGCGTGATAGATTACCGTGTGAGCAAAGCAGCCAGCCCTTCGGGCTGAGCCGCCGCGCCGCTGGAAGGTGGGGCTAGGATTCCCCTCTCTTCTTACGAAGAGGGGAATCCGCCCCAAACAACCCGGAGAAAAATCATGATCTCGATGTACCATCTGAATCGGATGCTCGTCGTTCGGCCGCCGAATGCCGGCGAAGTCGTAGAATACGACGACCTGATCGCCGACCACGAACAAGCCATCATAGATGGCCTGATCCATAGCGACGAGACGCCTCTCGACATAGAGGGGCAACCGTCATGATGATGTCCCCCGTTGCCGATTATATCGGCCCCGAGACAACGGCTGATCTTGTCGCTGCCTTCGGCAGCTCCGTACTCTTACCGTCGGTCCCTGAAAGGGATCCGACGGAGAGTAAGAGAGAAAGAGAAGAGAACGGTATGGTAACAGGCGAACACCTTTGGCGTCGCCTTTGGCTCTTCGGCCTTATCGAAGACACTGACGTAGTCAGTCAACGGTCATGTGGCGACCTTTGGCGGCCTGAAGGCCGCATAGCCAACGGCTATTACATACCTGACGACGAGGACACTGAAGTGTCTATTGACAACCCACCAAACGGAGTCTGGGATGCGAGGACTATCTGATGCACTGGTTTTGGTGGTTCTTATTAATCTCGTTCGTGATTGCGACCATTTTCAGCGACTAAATGTGGAGGATTGAACAAGTGAGATATTTAACCATTGCACAGTACGATAACACTGTGACTGCACATGTAGAAAGCAGCGACTTCAAGAATGAATTGGAAAATGCTGCTGATTGGGTCTGGCAATACGCGCCAGATGAGCAAACAGCAATAGCAAACCACAACATAAAACATGATGAATACTGCGCGGACGTTACTGCGGGCAAAGAGCCTAAACATACCTATTGATTGGACAGTGATGGAAGCAGAGCGACGGAAAGGGTGTCCCGACGGCATCCGAACAGAGTGAGGATGCCTAGGGGACACCCGCTAGGCAAGGCAAATCACGCCGCCAATTGTGCGGCTAACATGAGGATAACGTAATGAGTGATGGACCCAAAAGAGTGAGTAACGAGCGCATCTTGACCGCGCTTGAGGCCCTACCTGCTGCGATAGCAGCAGCGATGGGAACGACAGCGAGTACCCAAACCGTAGCATCCACTACCGAAGGTAGTGAAGACGACAATGGTTTGGATAAGGTCCAAGTGGATGCCGCCTACTTGAGCCATGTCTCAGCGAAGCTGCAAGACAGGGCCAATGGCGACGGCAACACTTACGTGTTGTATGCTCGGAAGAACAAGGCTGGCGAGACGAAGCTGGCTTACTGCCTTGGCAGTGCTTGGTCTGGACTGACGGATCGCCGGATCGTCGGCGCAGTTAAGACCGTATCACCCGAGTAACATCGGGCGCTTTGAGTAGGGCACCCGCTAGTTGCATGCCGTAAGGCATGGTGCCCTATTTTGAGCGTAGCTCCACCCATTAACGCCATTCCTTTATGGAGGATGAAGCAGACACATAGTCGGCGTGTCTACTGGGGCTATGCTCTTCATTTTCAATGACGAGAACGGAGGCAAGGCCATGAACATAGACGTAAACAGATTGTGGATAATCACTTATCATCACCGATATGGTACCGATTCGTGGTTAGTCCTAGCTACTAAGCGCCCTGAATTGGAGCGCGTCGTCAGTGAGATAGATAACTTTGAACCAGAATATGAGGAGTATGTTGAGGTCTTTAGTGTTACTAATGCAGACATCCACGATTACGACAAAGAGGATTAGACAGTGAACCAACGAGTGCATGTAGTGAGTGCTGGTGTCCATCATTGGGCAATCAGCGAAGTAGTATGTCCCTCATGTAAGACTATGAAGGGGTACCCGTGCGTGGATCTCGGCGACACCAGTAGGCAGTACTTACCTGATAGCACAGTCCATGTGGCACGCGTTAAGGCCAATGGCTGTAACGTGTTGACATGAACTGGGTTTGGAGTTTGCTCCTCGCTTGTGTCATCTTGTGGTTCTACCAGCTAGTGAAGGATGCCAACAAGCAGCGCAAGCACAAGGTATGGATGAAGCGGATGCTTAAACAGTTCATCGCAGCCGAGAAGAGAGCACATTGGACACCTGAACAGGTAGCTGAGTACAAAAGACGGCTCTCTTTTAAGAAGAATAACCATGACTAAACGTAAGCCGGTAGCTGGCGAAACTATACGTGTCCTGCCCCCCTTTGGGGACACGTACGAGGCCAAGGTCGGCGCACTGTTGGGGACCATGTTCACTGTGTACAAGCGACGGTCGAACACCCCTATCTTTCTTTACTACGCCCCGATGAAGGGTGAAACATGGGAATATGTGACATGAGTAAACCAAAGACATCAGGATTCCGTGTTAAAGAGGAACGTAAGACAATCACTATCTTATGGCCCAGGTTCATGTGCTTACGCAGCATTGCGGAGGCAGTGAGAACAAAGGACACCGAACGACAACAGACATTGGTTAAGACTCTCCAAAATTTGGAGATCACGGAATGGATGGGTCTCCTCGAAGAGGGGGTGACATGAAGTTCAATAGACACAGTATCATCGGAACGATGCGCACTGTGAAGATGCTCCTTAACTGGAGCTATACGCAGAACTCACCGTATAAGGGAGTGAAACACGCCAATGTATTCGTCGCCGGGGTTGCTAAAGCACACGCTGCCTTTAAACGGGGGCTATCATCATGAGGGTGTTAGTGTGCGGCGACCGTGATTGGACGGACAAGGTCAAGATACACTGCTCATTGCAACGGTTCGGACGTAAGGACACAGTGATCAACGGCAAATGCAGGGGTGCTGATGAGCTATCAAGTGAAGTAGCCAAGATACTAGAGATACCAGTGGAGGAATACCCTGCTGAGTGGTCACGATACAATCGAGGTGCTGGACCAATACGGAACCAAACTATGCTCGACACGGGCATTGATCTAGTAATAGCGTGTCATTCGGACCTTGCTAATAGCAAGGGAACGAAGGACATGGTGAACCGGGCACTGAAGGCAGGTGTCACCGTGGAGTATATAACATGAAAACATTTAAGGATCTAAAATTTAGCGACCATCCCAATCCAGCATCACCGTTCGGATCAATCAAAACTCAAGCTACGTTGTTCTTTGAGAATGGATACGGAGTGAGTGTGATCACAGGTCCAGGAGCATATGGTGCCAACGACCAATATGAATTGGCGGTACTAATTGGGAGTGATGGGGAATGGTCATTGACTTATGACACTCCCATAACCAACGATGTCCTCGGCTATTTGAATGAAATTGATGTCACTAGCCACATGCAAGCTGTCGAAGCACTGCCCCAACCATGAAAATATGCAACACATGCAAGGGCCTCGGCCAAACCAAAGAGATTGCCACTGTCATCAAACAAACAAGTCCCAAGGTGTGGGTTACTAAGCACCTTGGATCGGGATGCCTAACGTGCCTCGGCACGGGTATCATAGGCAAGCGCCGGGCGCGGCCCGGACTCGGGGGTACGACATGATCGAGGTATGGTTGATCATCTTCACTAGCATGGCACCTAATGTAGAGCCACGGCTCCAAGAGTTAGTGTCACCTAATTGTAGACAAGAGCTAACACGTACCATCCAAGCTATGGAACGAGCTGGCATCACGGTTACTGCACGGTGCGAGAACCGTAAGCGACCCATTAAAGAGGAACTAAAATGAAACGCATTACGATTAAGAGACCACTAACACAATACACCAATACATGGACTGGTGTCACGACGAGGACATTGAGTTCCGCATGGAAAGGCAAGCGAGGCATCAATTTGTGTGTGATCGCTTTCAATCGGTTTTTTGAGATACCACGAGGCTGCATTGAAGCAGTACTTGTGTTCTCCAAGACAGCCCACCCCGAAGCATACCAAATGGAATTGGGGTATTACGATGCCACGTCTACTGTCGCTCGCGTTTTGATGGTTGACGGATACGATGCCCCTATCCTCGGCGGTGCCGCTCGCATGTTCAAGTGCCTTTGGAATCAAGGCTACAATTACGTCCGCTTAGAAGTGGCAATATGAAGAGAGTCAACATGAGATGGGAGGTCATCAAAATGATCGCCATCTTTGCCTTTTGTCTTTGGGTAGTAGCTATGGCCACTGGCTGTATTGCTGCCCTCTCATTCAATGAGTGTGATGGTGATACGACATGTGAGGACAGATCCATCAAGCGTGAGGACATGCGAGTAAGGCGGGAGGCAATACAATTCGAGAAAGACCAATGCCTTTACCCCCGTACATGGGACAACTTGACGCGCGCTTGTCGTGCTCAACCCCTCTATTAAGGAGAGGACAAAAATGAACCGAAAGCTCATCATATGGTATGACAATACATTGTTACGCATCGGATTGGTACGAACCAAGAGGTATGTTGAACTGATGGGTAGATACGAACGACTGTCTCATCAGTATGAGCAGGCCATGGCTATTGGAGTCGGTGTTCATATACCGGCACACTCACGTTCACAAATGATCGATTGATGTACATACTCCAAAAGAAATGCGAATCGCAAATCAAGTACCTCAAATGGGACGGATGGGAAGGGTTCCCTTATAAGGGACCTCTCAATCTCACTGGGTGCATCCTGTTCACCAAGGGTGAAGTTGAACTCAACCCACCTAAACACAACGAAGAATACCAACACTGGGGCTGTTATGCTATCCCCTATAGGAGAGTGCTATGAGTCCCGGCCATACTATACTGTGCGGGATAGCCGTTTTCGCTTTAGTTATTATCGGCGGCCAGTTAAGGAAGATTGCCGACACATTACAAGCAGCACATGCCGAACAGATGTGTGTTGTCTTGGCTCAACCCCAATCCAAATGCAACTTACCTTGCAAGTGCGCGCCCTTATATGATCTCGGGACGGACGAATGGATTAACTGTATGGGGGTGGGTCGTGTCTATCTTGACTGAGCACAACGGATGGTGGGCCACCTCACACGGTAAAATATGGTCCACTCTAAGTGGCCGGTATGTGGGAGATGGCCAGTTGAACCAATTTGGCTACCATACAGTGGGCAAAAGAGAGGGCTATCTCGGTCCCTTCGTGTACCGCGCCGCACAATAAAGCAGCAAGTAGCGGACCGTCTCAAATGGAGAAAGAGAAGGAAATGAAATGAAAACAATAGGTTACTTACTACTGTACATACTATGGTGTGTACTGAGATCCATTGCACTCGTGTTCATTATCCCTATGTGGTGTATCATCATGCTAGTGGAGTGTCTCACACCTGACTTCAAACGTATGAAAGACTCTCTCCCGTCACCTCGAGCGAAGCGAGGGGGTGACGGAGAGAGGAATGAGAAGGAGGGCACCAATGAGAACGATGGTATTGAGGACAGATAAAACGACGGCCTTAGTATACGGACCACGACTTAACCAATTAGGTGAGCGTATGCATTATGAGACATACGACCCATTAGGTAGTCTCGCTCAGATAGGCTCATATAGCACCCTTAACATGAAATTGGAGATACAAAATGGAAGAAGTAAGCTCGACATGGGGATGGTGCAAGGGATGTCTACGACTACAGAGCAAGAAGACACAACGCCGGAGCATGTCATGGATGAGCCCCTTCAAGCAACAGTTGCAACAGATACCCCCGTCCAACTTCACGACCATACGGTTGAGATACAAGACGATCCCCTTAGTGGAATTGAATACATCACACTGGAGACCAAATAATGACTGACCAAATAACAAAGGACTTGCCTGATGCGGGTGACTTGAAGGTTGACGAGTTACTTCGCATATTGATAGGTCAAATGTTTGAAGCAGACAACGACACGACCACCCTCTATGCTAGATTGGAGACAGCCGACGGTACTCCAAGTGAACTAGAGTTTCAAATACATATTATGTCTATCAATGGCACCAAGACCAGAGCTGAGGCCGACGACATTAATGAAGAAATTTACAAGCAACGAGCAGCCGTAAACGAAGCACACACTGAGGAATCTGTCTAATGATAACCCTTAACGCCCAGTTACGAGACCTATATGACAAGGACGTAATTGATTCGATTGTCAAGTCGTACTCAGATGAGACACCTCCCGTTGAGCCACAAGATGACCCCTTCATTAAGGTGGAGATTAAGACGTATGACCAAGTCCAAGGTACCAAATTCTTCAGTAAGCTCTTCGGTTGGAAGCCTAAGCTCATACCTGATTTGCCCCTACTTGTATTCGAAACATCAGATTGGTCCAAAGAGGGTCAGCTTCACATTCCCATTGTCAACCCTAATTGGGTGTGGCATAAACCAGTGGTCGAGTTGTTCGCTGCTGCTATGTACAGTGGTGACACCACCCTCATACATGGGTTGATGGGCACCGGTAAGTCATGCCTCGTCGAGCAATGGTGTGCTAAGTGCATCATACCCTATTGGCGCATGTCCTGTAACCGAGAGACTAGAGAGCAACATTTTGTAGGCTCACCCGGAGTAGAGTACAATGACAAAGGACAAATGTACATCAAGCAAGAGCCAACTACGCTTACGGACAGCCTCAAACATGGCGGGATCTTTTGTGAGGACGAAGCATTCAGGCATAACAGCGCACTTGTGTTACAATCTTTGCGTGAGAAATCAACTAGAACCCTACTCTTACCCGACGCACCCGGTCGGACTAGTGACGAGCGTAAACTTAAAGCCCCTGCCGGAAGGTGGTGGTACGTTCTCACTGACAACACTACTGGCAGTGGTGATGAGACCGGGATCTTCGACGCAGAAGTACAGGATGCGAGTACCCTTGACCGAATCGACGCCGCCATCGAAGTCCCGTATTTGGGCAAACCTGAAGAACGGAAGTTACTTCGGAACTCATGTGGACTGAGCGTTGACATCATCAATGGGATGCTTGACTTCGCCAAGCTAGTGAGGCAAGCGTTCAAAAAGCAGACGATGATGAACACCATGTCCATCCGTCCGCTGTTAGCATGGGCCGAGAAGATTGAACTGATGGGCCACATGGGACACGCACTCAAGCTCAGTTGGTACAACAAGTTGGGCAGCGACGATCAGAAACTAGTCGAGGACATGTACCATCAAGTGTTCGCTAAGCAACTCGGCGACGACGGGCTAGATGTTGCTCTTTTTGATGAGGACGACGACGATGACACCCTCAATGTATAAATCTCACGCCATAGCCAGTCCGATCGATGTGGAGCGTATCAGCTCAATGGTACACCGCAGATGCGGTGACCTTGGGGTGACCGTGACCTTTTGTCCTCGGGCAGTGACGGCATATACCAATGGCAAGGACATCACTTTCCCCGCATTAAAACAACCGATCACGCAAGACATGCTGGATACTTTATATGGGTATGCTATACATGAGACAGGCCACCATCTACGGCCCGATTGCTTCAAAATATTGAAGTCAGCGAGGCCCCCGCCCCATCTGTGTGCCCTCTTCAATATCATTGAAGACGATGGTATGGAGCGGGAACGTGCTATGGCATGGAAAGGCGACCGAACTGCACTCAGTGTGATGAATGACATCTTGATCCGTGAGATCTCCGATAGTTGGAAGCCTACACTTGAGGACGGGAAACAAGGGACTTGTGCCCCCGAGCCATTGGCTGTGTTGTGCCTCCAACAGGAATCTCGCTTGAATTGGGACACCATATCAGGGGCAGCCATTGAGCATATGAGACGCTCGTTGCCCAAGGATGTGCAAGCATTATATGCTACCCTCAAGAGTGAGGGGTGGGTCCAACGCTTCCGTGACACTGTCACAGTGCAAGACACTTGGGATTTGGCCGTTGACATGGCTCAACGCCTATACCCCGGCCATGACCCCGAGTACGAGGAATTGAGGAAGGAAGGGCATAAGATGCAGACACCGGCCAATGACAATGACCCTTGCAAAGTTATAAGTAAAGGCGAAGGGGGAGTAGACCCCGACGCCGAAGGATCTGTTGTCAGTTGGAAGGATGTGGTACTCAGTGAGCATAACGAGTGGCAACCGAAGGATGGTGCGGCAGGCACAGTGGGCATTGATTGGGCTGGTAAATTTAACCAACCCAAAGGTGTTGCGTTGATGCCACTCCATATGATCAATGTCATTGACTTGAAGGTGAAGGGCAGGAAAAGCAGAGAGGCACCGTCTTATCGCATCGCCGACTACTTACCCAACAACGCAGAGGCAAGGCAATTTGCTAACCGAATACGTCGCTACCTCCAAGCGCAACAGCGCAGTAAGGTGACGAGACATAAGTATCACGGCAAACTTGACAAAGCCAGCATCGTCAAGCTAGCACTCCCACCCATTGATGGGGGTGAGTACAACAAGAAGATATTCTATGACCAGTACCGGCACACCTTCAAGGACACAGCCATCTTTGTACTCACTGACTGGAGTGGCAGCATGAATGGAAACAAGAAGAAACATGCAGCCGACGCTAGCCAACGGCTAGTGTACACCATGGAGCGGGTGCTACGCATACCAGTAGCACTAGCGTGCTTCTCCAATGGCAAGACCCGGTGTGACATCGGGTACATCAAGCCGTATGGTACTCGTGGTCTATCTCAAGAAGAAATAGCCCGTCGCTTCTATAAGTTCAACTACTACACCAGCGCCAACAACGACGCCGACGCCTTGAATTGGGCGTACTACCAGCTCAAGCGCCGCCATGAATCCCGCAAGATACTTATCGTACTCAGTGATGGGTGTCCCGCTGGCTCATGGGCCGGACATGGAGGTCAGAACCTCAAGTACATCACTAAGCAAATAGAGAAGGAAGGCAAGATAGAACTGTATGGTGTGGGCATACATTCGACCGCAGTGAAGGAGTATTACGCCAACTATCGTGTATTGAACGACGCCTCAGAAATCAACGCTACCTTGTTCAATTTGATCCGAGAGGGAGACACAACATGACCGATCAAGAACCCGCGTACCTAGTGGTACATACCGCCAAGCAGCTACCAACGTGGATGGCGTGGGGTACTTACGCTCTTATAGTCGTGAACACATATTTCGCCGACACCGGGAACAACTGGTTCCTATACGGAGTGAGTGCGGTGGCATTGGGCATGACGTACTTGTTCTCCACTACATACCGTGCCACGGTGAACATGTACAACGACAAACTCATCAATGCGGCACTCGCGAAACACTACCCGAACATGATGAAGGGGACCACCAAGGTGGACACCAGTGCCGAGGAACAATTTGCATTGGAAACAGCAGTTACCCGATACGAGAACGCATTGACTTGGATCAATGAGCAGTGTACCTCTATTAGCAACGCCCGAGACAGAGCGTGGCGTGCCCTTAATCATGTCGAGATAACACAAGCGGTCAAGGACAACGCAGCACCCGAGGAGAAAGGGGACGACAATGAGTCGGAAGGCACTTGAACAGTTTCAAATTACACACCTTGATCCGGAAACGACGACCACCCTCCCATCAAACTTGGCTCTGCGCCTTGCGGCTCGATCTGAATACCAGACGACAACAGAGCGACGGCTCGATAGTGAGGAGCTACTCTTTTACAATACTCTCCTCAAAGACAAGGGCAAGGAGGCAGCCGACGCTTGGTTGAATGAACGATGGCATACTTAGACTTGTCCGCCTATCGCACCGCAGCCGAGGACATTGATCCGGGTGAGACACTACGTGTCAACCATAATAAATGCGGAGCGGGTGAGGACACACGGCGTAGGTTGTACATCACTCGGCCAATGAGTGACCCGACCAAATTAATAGGGTACTGTCACAATTGTCAAACGGGTGGTGTCCTCCAAACTGGTAAGCATATGACTTACCGGGACACCAAGCACAAAACCCCTATGGGACCGCCCATCCTCAAGATGGAGGATCTCGCCGCACCTAAGCACATGATAGAAGACATGATGCTTTGGCCGACCCACGCCACAGCGTGGGCTTTGAAGGGCAAGTTGACTCCCCAATTGTGTCGCGACTACAATATCTTGTTTGATCCGTCCAGTAATAGAGTCTATTTGCCTCGGTACAAGTCCTTCGCAGCGGCCCCTCCCTTGGGAGGAGTACTCAAAGGATATCAGTTACGTAACACTGATCTTGATCTGAGTGTGCCTAAGTATTTAACAGTGGTCACCGACGACGACCGGGGCTATAGTATAATGTACGGCAAAGTGAGATCGACTGTCGAGCCGACCATCATAGTCTTAGTAGAGGACCTGCTCTCCGGTATCTCGGTAGTGGAGGCATTCAAACGAACACAACGCACCGTCCATGCGGTGGTGAACTACGGAACCAAGGTGAACTTGGAAGCCGTGCATCATTGCGCTCGGTATGACAATACATTGGTGTGGCTCGACAATGACAGTTCTCACGTCATCGCCCAAGCTAAGGTTATGGAAAGGACCATTCAATTGCTACATCCCGCTGCTAAAGTGGCATGTGAATTAACAGATAAGGACCCCAAACATTATGATTACGTCTCTATCCAGCGCACGGTGCGCGCTGCGACGAGTTGGTTGTAATAAAATGGTGAGTAGACCGGTCTGTATATATGAAGGAATAGTAAATGCAAAGCATTGATTTAGACATACTCAAATATATGAGTCAGCGTGATCAATATTTCGAACTGAAGGACACCATCAACAAGGGACTCTGTGTGAAGGAGTCATGGGTATTGCTCGCCGACTTCGGCGAATGGTTCAAAGAGAATCCAAATGAGTCGGTTATTACTGAAGACTTCATCCTTTGGCAGCGAGTCAAACGCCACCCAAATTGGAAGCTTGAGGAGGCAAGGATTAAGGCGACAATTGTATCAAATGTTCTTGCGCTACCGTTCCCGACAAGAGCCACGTTTCTCGACTCTATCCATCACCTCCGTGCGTCTGCACAGTACCGATCTATTGCGGACGACATGGAGAGGGGCACAATCACGGCAATGGACGCAGACATCAGAGCTAGAAGCCTCGTATCCATTCAGCCAAGTAACGATACGCTCATATGTCTTGACCTCAATGACCTGTCTGCTGCGGCTAGTACCGGCGGCCTGTATTGGAGGTGCGAGGACTTAAACCAATCACTCGGTCCCCTTAACAAGGGCGACTTCATCATCGTGGTCAAGCGACCCGAAGTAGGTGGCACCTCCTTCCTAACGAGTGAGATGACCTTTATGTTGGAGCAAACAAATGGGAATGCTATATTGTTCAACAACGAGGAAGCCCCCGCAAAAGTCTACTCTCGCATGGTATCGGCTGCGCTTGGAGTGGACTATCGTAAGTTGCTCGGTGACGCTCCTAAGTATCAAGCTGACTACAACAAGTGGCTGGCATCGTCAACTTTTGACTTGGTCCATGACACACAAATGACAATCAGTTCGCTGCACAAACAATTAGAGGAAAAACCTTATGACCTTATCGGTATCAACGTCCTGCTTAAAATTGGAGGGACGGGTGCAGAGGCAGATCATGATAAATTCCAAGCATTGGGAGAGGAATGCCGACGTATTTCTCAATTATACGGCCCCGTCATTGCTATCGTACAAGCTGATCCAAGTGCTGAAGGATTACAATACATCCCCCAAGACCGGATCTATAAATCTAAGACTGCGCTCCAAGGTGAGGCAGACGGTATGATAATGATCGGAACTGGTGATGAATCGATAGCGGCTGATGATGTACGGTTCATTTATGTGGCGAAGAACAAGATACCACCGCACGTTTGTAGTGACACAAATAAGAAGCACATCAAGACACAAGTGAAGTTCAACATGGACACCGGTCGCTTCATGTCCATCCAACACACGAAGCATAGTCGTTATGCGTAAGCGAGAGTTCTTCTTTGTAGATCTGGAGACCACGGCGAATGGTGGACCGACCAAACTAAGCCCAGAAGCACAATGGAATACAAATCGTATCCTCTTATGTGGGTGGGCCAAGTCTTGGACCGACATCACCGTCAATGAGTCACCTTCGGGATTGATCTTGGCAATGGAGGCGTCAGTCATAGCTGGGCACAAACCCGTCATTGTGGCACACAACGCCAAGTTTGATATCAAACACTTGATGCG
>SDBV01010316.1_pt1 | contig 12265 bp, 9 predicted proteins | sample 2277081 | NCBI WGS metagenome assembly SDBV01 (sample SAMN10402039, study PRJNA504765) | marine sediment metagenome | isolation source: marine sediment core GS10_PC15, 223 cmbsf | place: Arctic Ocean: Southern Knipovich Ridge | collected 2010 | reverse complement strand
AACTGGATAGTGATACGGGAAAGGCGGGTAAAGGATGCGTCACGGTAAAGCAGGAAAAAAACTAGGCAGGACACCGTCTCACAGGAAGGCCATGTTCCGGAACATGGTGACATCCCTTCTTCAGCATGAACGAATTGTCACTACTGCCGTAAAAGCCAAGGAGATCAGCAGGTTGACCGAGAAGATGATAACCCTTGGCAAAAGGGGTGATCTTCACGCTCGCAGGCAGGCTGTGGCTTACATTCGCAGCAACGAAGTGGTCAAAAGGGTTTTTTCCGAGTACGCACAGCGTTACGCCGACCGTGAAGGCGGTTACACGAGGGTGCTGAAACTGGAACCTCGGGCAGGGGACAACGCTCCCATGGCGCTGGTTGAACTCGTTGACCGGCCAATAATTGAGTCCAAAGACCAAAGTTCAAAGTCCAAAGAGAAAAAAGAAGCCAAGGCCAAGAAAGAAAAGGCTGAAAAGAAAGAGGCCAAACCGAAAAAGAAGGCTCCGGCCAAAATGGACGACGCGAAGAAAGCGACAAAGGCTGAGCCTAAAAAGGCTCCGGCAAAGAAAAAGGCGGTTTCTAAAAAGGTCTAAGACCAGGAGCGATTCCGTTTGCCGTTTAAGCTATAAAAGAGCAAGGTTAATTTACCTTGCTCTTTTTTTATCATGGCAGCCCTCTTCACTCGGTGATAAGAGATAAATAATACTCGAGAAATAAGTGATAAGAGATCAGAATTGAACTGAATTGGAACTACAAATACCTGGCACCCGGCACATAGGACTTAGCACTGATTATTATGTCTTTTCTGGAAATTAGCGACCTTACCTACACCTACCCCAACAGTGGAATACGAGCTGTCGACGGGCTCAGCCTGGAGGCTGATCGTGGTGAGATGATTGCGGTGGTAGGACCCAACGCTGCAGGCAAGAGTACTTTCGCCCTGCTCCTCAAACGGTTACTCAAACCCGATTCCGGAAAGATAAGGATCAACGGTAACGAGCAGGTGATTGTCGGACCGGATCCGGGGATTGGGATTCTGTTCTCCAACCCCGAGAACCAGCTTGTTACATCCATAGTCGAGGAAGATGTCGCATTCGGTCTTGAGGTCCTTGGGGAACCCTCCCATGTTATCAAGAGAAAGGTTGAAACTGTCCTGGAGAGTCTGGGGATAGCACATCTGAGAAAACGAATGCCCCACCTCATGTCCGGGGGGGAGCAGCAGATGGCGGCCCTGGCTGGCGTGCTTGTTCTGGATCCGGACATCCTTGTAATGGATGAACCCACTACATATCTAGATCCCAATGCCAGAGTGTCCGTGCTGGCGTCCATGAGGGACCTCGCGGAGCAGGGCAAGATCATCATATGGATCACTCACGATATGAAGGAAGCGGCCATCGCTGATAAGGTGATGTTATTCGATCACGGTCGAATCGTCGTCGAGGGCACCCCGGATGAACTTTTCAGTCAGCCTGGACTTGCCGAGCGATATGGCATTATTCCACCGTTTCTAATGAACTTGGTACTGGAAATGAGGGCCATGGGAGTGGGCGTTAAATGGCCCTCTGACCCGAGATCCCTGGCCAGAGATCTCATAAGAGGTATAAATGATCGCAGGGGCCCCAACCATGACGCCACTGGACACACCGGATTTACTCACACTGGGGAGCCGGCTCTGACCTTTGACGGGATCCGTTTCAGTTATGGGCCGGATGCCCAGCACGGGGAGCCAGTACTAAGCGGTGTGGATTTTTCTGTGGACCAGGGAACCGTCGCCCTTCTCTGCGGTGCTAACGGCTCAGGAAAAAGCACTCTATTACAGATGTCCAACGGCCTGGTTACACCGGATGATGGAAATGTCCTTTTATGCGGTCAGCAGCTTAAGAGCTGGAAAAAAAAGCAAGGAGGTGTGCCCGGCCGCGTAGCTCTCCTGTTCCAGAACCCTGAACGTCAGGTTTTTTCAGAGACTGTTTTCGACGATATCGCTTTCGGGCCCAGAAACATGGGGGTCAGTGCCGACAAAATCAAGGGTAGAGTACTGAAAGCGGCCAGGTGGGTAGGCCTGCCGGATACGGTCCTGAACCGTCCGGTCTACACTCTGTCGGGAGGGCAAATGAGAAGGGCAGCAGTGGCGGGGGTCCTGGCCATGGAATCGGAAGTGCTGGTCATGGATGAACCGACTGACGGACTGGACCCGGGAGGTGCAAGAGAGTTTTTCGCCGGCGTTCGACGATACTGTGATGAAAACGGAACAGCAATCCTAATGGCCACTCACGCGGTACCAGAGCAGATCGCCTGCATTGATCATTTCGGGCATCTGGCGGACGGCAGGATACAGTCTTATGGTCCACCATCCGGTATCCTGACAGGACCTGACAGAACGCTGCCAATACAGTTTCTGCCTGATCATCTGATTATCAGGGAGGAGTTGCTGGAAAAGGGGATAGCCCTCCCGGATGCGGTGCTCGATCCGGCCAGTGCGAAGAAACAGCTAATTGCTCTAGCCAGTAGCCTTTCGAAGAATCCCTGCCAGGGTCAACAGACAGATTCCTAGCAGCGTGTCGGAAAACCTTCGATCACGCCATCGGCGTGACTGTGAATTTTTGGAAGATTTTTTTAACGTCTTTGTTCCTGGGTATTTCTATCCAATGGGTAAATCACTGTGGTGAGTTACCCATTATCCTTTTCTCAGGCTACTCGTGGTTTCCATTTGCCGTACCTGAACAACTTCAACAGGTTGTGCGTCAGACACACCAGATCCCATTCGTCCTGACAGTGATCTAACCCGCGAAAACTGAATCGGCGGAATCCTCTTACCTCTTTGATCTGACCGAATACCGGTTCATCCACACCCGAAATCCGCCCGGGACGTTATTAAAGCACGGATTTCGGGTTTTGAAACGAAGTTCTTCCGGCAACCTGTCACCACGCTTACCCTTGCCGTAAATCCCGTCGTTCGCGTTATCGGCCTGCTCGGGAGCCGCCAAAAGAACATCAACCTCTTTCCTGAGCTCCTTCGCTCTTTTCTCCATCCGCCCATAGCTCATTTCTTTGCGCTTGGACGCGTTGCTCTGTACCTTCGTTCCGTCCAACGATACTTGACCAAGTTTCACCGGAACCGCCTTCCGGCAAAACCGTAAACATACAAAACCAGGACTGGTTTTGTATCGTAACTCTTGAATTTCGCACGCTTTTTCATGAAGGCCGTATAACATCTTCCGAAAAATATTACCTGGGAGCCTGTATGGGGTTCTCCGACAGGCTCCTAGGGGGCAAGGTCAAAGATCGGTAGGTGAAAAGTGCTCCAAAATACCGTGTTTCTTGAACTTTATTATGAACCATGTTATCTAGGAGCCTGTCGAAAGACCTTATCAGACTCCTGGATATAGTTTGGCCGAAAGTGTTACACTGTTAGAATCACCAAAAGAGCTAAATCCTGGAATAATACCCGAAATCCAAGCTTAGACGAAGTCTCGGTGGGTTTCGGGTTTCCAGATTCCATATCCCAAATAGGATCAGAGCAACGCTGAAAGGAGCGGGAAATGAAGACAAAAAAAATCCAGCTCGATGAACGTGAGATTCCGAAGGCCTGGTATAATGTCGTTCCTGACATGCCAAGCATGCCTGCGCCTCCACTCAATCCCGGAACCGGTCAACCCATCGGTCCTGAAGATCTCGCACCTATTTTCCCCATGGGGCTCATTGCTCAGGAAGTCTCCCAGGACACCTGGATCGACATTCCGGAAGAAGTCCTTGATATCTATAGCATGTGGCGGCCGACACCGCTCTTTCGGGCCTACCAGCTCGAGAAGGTTCTCGGGACCCCCGCCAGGATCTACTACAAATACGAGGGTGGTAGCCCGGCCGGCAGTCACAAACCCAACACTTCCGTGCCCCAGGCCTATTACAACAAACAGGAAGGCGTAAAACGCCTGGCCACAGAGACGGGAGCCGGCCAATGGGGCAGCGCTCTGTCCCTGGCTTGCAAGATGTTCGGCCTCGAGTGCACCGTCTACATGGTCAATGTCAGCTATCAGCAAAAACCCTATAGGAGGTCTATGATGCAGACCTGGGGAGGGGAAGTCATCCCCAGTCCGTCGGACAAGACCAACGCCGGACGCAGCATTCTCGCCGCTGATCCCGACTCGCCGGGCAGCCTTGGAATTGCCATCAGTGAAGCGATCGAGGATGCCGCGTCCAGGGATGACACCAAATACGCCCTCGGCAGTGTGCTCAACCACGTACTGACCCATCAGTCGGTCATCGGTCTCGAAGTCAAGGAACAGCTCAAAAAGGTAGGAGAGAAACCCAACGTTCTTATTGCTTCCTGCGGCGGTGGCAGCAACTTCGCGGGTCTTGCATTCCCCTTCATGCCGGAAAAATCCGCCGGTGAGGATATCAGGTTCGTCGCAGTTGAGCCTACATCCTGTCCCACCCTGACCAAAGGTGTTTATGCTTACGATTTCGGGGATACGGCCCAGATGACACCTATGATGCTCATGTATACGCTGGGCCACGATTTTGTTCCGCCTGGCATCCATGCGGGCGGTCTTCGCTACCACGCGGATTCACCTCTGGTCAGCCAGTTGTACAAAGAGGGAATCGTGGAAGCTGTTGCCTATACGCAGAACCCCGTATTTGATGCTGCAGTGACCTTTGCCCAGGTTGAAGGGATCATCCCGGCTCCCGAGTCCGCCCACGCTGTGAAAGCGGCCTTTGACGAGGCGCTCCGTTGTAAAGAAGAGGGTAAGGAAGAGGTCATTGTTTTTAACCTCAGCGGGCACGGACACTTTGACATGGCTGCTTACGATTCCTATCTGAGTGGAGATCTGGTTGATTATACCTATCCCGAGGAGAAGATCGCCGAGTCGCTCAAGAACCTGCCAAAAGTAGATATGGAATAGCTGGTCATGGTGTCCTGGTTCCGCAGACGGTCCATCCGCCCAGGAAAGTCAGACAGCAAGAAGGTCGCTGTCCCCGAGGGTTTGTGGATCAAGTGCAACAACTGTGCTGAGATCGTGTACAGCAAGGAGATAGACCGTAACCTTAAAGTATGCCCTAAATGCGACTATCATTTCAGGATCACCGCGAGAGAACGCATTGATCTTCTGGTTGACCCGGGAACCTTTACCGAGTTTGATGGCCGGCTACAGAGCGAAGATCCACTCCAGTTCAAGGATTCGCAGAAATACCGTGATCGCGTTAAAGCGGCTCGGAAGAAAACAGGGCTTAACGATGCCGTGATCTCAGGGATCTGTACCCTGGACGGGGTTCAGGTCGTAATGTGCGTTTTCGATTTTTTCTTTATGGGTGGCAGTATGGGATCCGTTGTCGGTGAGAAGATCACCCGCGCAACTGAAAAAGCGGTCGACGAGAGATGCAGCCTGATTGTGATCTCCTCCTCCGGCGGAGCCAGGATGCAGGAGGGCGCCCTGTCTCTCATGCAGATGGCTAAGACCAGCGCCGCTCTCGCCCGTCTCAGACGCGAGCGGCTGCCTTTTATCTCTGTCCTTACCGATCCCACAACAGGGGGTGTGACGGCAAGCTTTGCCATGCTCGGTGACGTTAACATCGCCGAACCCAAGGCTCTAATTGGTTTTGCCGGACCCCGTGTTATAGAGCAGACGATCCGGCAGGAACTGCCCGAGGGATTTCAGCGGTCAGAGTTCGTCCTCCAGCACGGTATGATCGACTGCATCGTTAACCGTAAGGAACTGAAGAAGACAATAGTCAACCTCCTGAGGGCTTTCACCGCTCAATGACCTACGAGCTGGCCCTTTCTTACCTAGCCGGCCTGAACGAGTCCAGAATCAAGCCTGGCCTTGAACGGATAAGAATGGCGCTATTCGCTCTCGGGTCACCACAATTGAAGTTCCCCCATTTACTGGTTGGAGGCACCAACGGCAAGGGATCAGTGGTAGCCTTTATGGGCGCGGCTCTGTCCGGCGCCGGGTATCGTATCGGGCTCTTCACCTCACCTCATCTCCACAGGTTTGAAGAACGCATCGTGATTGACCGTAATGCCGTAGCTCGGGATGAAGTGCCCGGTCTCGTACAGGCGGTGAAGGATGTTGGGGTTGAAATGACCTATTTCGAATTTATTACGGTCATGGCCCTTGTCTACTTTGCCCGTAAGAGTGTTGACCTTGCGATCCTTGAGGCAGGTCTTGGCGGGCGTTGGGACGCGACCAATGCATCCGACCCGATGCTTTCGGTGATCACCTCTGTAGACCTGGATCATCAGGACTGGCTTGGTCATACTCTGGAGGAAATTGCCTGGGAAAAATCGGGGATCATGAGATACGGCAAGCCGGTCGTAGTGGGTCCTCTGGGGGCAGCCGCAAGGGAGGTTGTCCTGCAGCGAGCCGAGGCTGTCGGAGCCAGGGCTATTGAGTTCGGCAAGAATTTTAGTGCTGATCGGGACATCACTGGCAGCACCTTGCAATTTGAGAGTACGAAGTGGAATATTAAAGGGTTGGTCCCAGGCCTGAAAGGGCTATTCCAGTTTAATAACGCGGCTTGCGCCCTTGCCGCCCTTGAGGTCCTGGCAGCGTCGGGTTTTGAGATCAGCGAGGAGAAGGCTATTCGCGGAGTAAGATCTGCAAAATGGCCTGGTCGATTCCAGGAAGTTGAAGGTTCTCCGCTCATCATCGTCGATGCCGCTCACAATAAGGCCGCAATAAAGGCGTTGGTCGCCTCACTGGATGAGGTAAAGCAAGTGGTCTGGCTGTTCTCAGCCTTATCCGACAAGGACCTCCGTGCGATGGCTGGGGAAATGACCCTGCTGGGAAACCGTTTTGTTCTGGTTCCCCTGGATCACCGGAGGGGAAGAACCGTCCGGGAACTGGAGGAGGAAATGCCGGAAGGCGCGGATATCACAAAAGTTTCCAATGTGACACAGGGTATTGAAGCGGCGCGGAGACTTGCAGGTGAGAAGGGATGTATTGTGGTCGCTGGGTCTGTGATTCTAGCCGGGGAAGTACTGAGGGAACTGGGAATCCAGAATCCAGAATCCAGGAGCCAGTAGATAAAAAAGAGCATTAACTGAGTAAGATCGCCGGACACGGAGACACGGAGAAGGGGAGACACGGAGTAGGTTCTTTCTCCGCGTCCCCGCGTCCCCGCGTCGCCGCGTCCCGGGCAAATACAGCCAGCCACGAATCACGGATTTAGATTATTGAGAATTGAGGATTGAGGATTGAAACTCAGATGTGCCCTCATAGCACTCCTGCTGGTTTTTTCCATTCTGAGCCCATTTGATTCGTGGGCTCAGGAGGATAGACCGGAGATCTCTGTTACAGCCGAGAGCATGAGGTCCTTGCCCGATGGAGCCCTCCTGGCAGAAGGAAAAGTGCTGGTCAGGGGGGAGGGGGTGACCGTCAAGGCCGACAATCTCAGATACGATCCCGGCTCCGATACTCTCCTTCTAACAGGCAACGTTTTCATGGAAGAGGACGGGGGTGGAGTTTTCACCGGGGACACGCTTGTCCTTGATCTGGCGGATTTGACCGGGGGTATCAGCCGGGGAGAGATCATCATCGTTCCCAACGGTTTCAGAGTGCGCGGAGAAGATATCAAACGTATCGGGCCGGAAGAGTACAGTATCAGAAAAGGAGTCTTTACCAGTTGTCCCGGCGATTGTCCCGACTGGTCCTTCACCGCTTCGAGGATAAAGATTCGCAGGGAAGGCTTCCTGGAAGCAAGGCATGCGGCCTTCAGGATCCTCGGTATCCCGGTCTTTTATACCCCCTATCTTCTCTATCCGGTAAAGACTAAGAGGCAGACAGGATTGCTGTTTCCGGAATTCGGTTTTTCCGACGAGACGGGCTTTGAATCCACATGGCCTTTATTTATCACCATGGGGCCCCATGCCGATGCTACAGTTAGTCCAAGCACTTTCAGTCGCGACAGTTTCGGCGTGGGTCTGGACTCCCGTTACAGGTTGGATTGGGGAGGCGGAGGGCAGATAACAGGTTTCACCATGAGCGGTGAAAGGTCTGAAAGGTGGTACTTGGAGGCCGAACATTCCATGGCCCTGACTTTCGATCTGTGGTTAAGGGGACGCTGGTATGATACGGGAGAGCCGACCACAGCCGCCCTGTTCGGGGATACTTTCGATGAAAGGTATCCCGGTGCCGTCTACCGACACCTTTCCCTTGAGGGGGATCATGGCATCCTGGGTTACTCTATTCAGGCTTCCAGTCTCCTGACGAATGGCACTCAATCCAGAAGTGATGTTCCGGGGACTAGCCTGAGGCGTGATCTGGGAGTTGTCAGGTTCGGTCCCGGCGGAGGTGACCTGTGGCGGGTCGGGATCGAAGCCGAGGATACATATTTCGATGGAGGGGAACGGAGGACTCTTGTAAGTCCTACCCTGTCTCTGCGTATCCCCGGACCCTGGAAACTGTCAGGCCGCATCCAGGGACGAGGCATCATCGGGACTGGGGGCAAAGGGTCTACTGAGGATGATTCCTACCTTGTCAGTGTAGCTGAAAAAATAGCTGTGGAATCTTCCGGCGACTGGGGAAAGCACCATGTGGATCTGGAGTTAACCGCTGCTGTAGCCCAGGGAGCGGCCTTCGGCGGATCAGTCATCCGCGATGGCAGGGACCTGGTCGAGGAGAGAAGAGTTGTCGCTGCCCGCGTCCACAGTCTGTTGACCGCCTCCCGGTTCAGGTGGGAGTTGACGGCGGGAAGTTGGCAGGACTACGAATTGGATCTGGCAGAGAACTACGGCATTACCCGATTGTCCTATTCAGGAATGTTCTTGAAAGCTTCGAGGAACCGGGACGACGTTTTTAGCCTGGTGCTGCCATCAATAGCTATCGACAGGGACTCCTTAAAAGGTTGGCAGATTGAGGCGGGGTTTGAATCAGATGATTTTGGGTTAGCAGTGGGCCGCGATTCCGCTGAAGGGTCCCCCGAAATGCTCAATGCTAAAGGACATTTTACCCTGGCTGGAGTTCGGGTATCGGGTAAAACCTTTTACGATATGGATACTGATACCATTGCTGATGAAACGATAGCAATCCAGATCCAGGGGCGCTGCTGGACCATTGGTGTGGGACGCTCCAGAAGCCCAGACAGGACAAGCTGGAGCCTTAAGCTGGAGTTAGGATTATAGTTTACAGTTTACAGTTTACAGTCTACAGTACATCGCCCAGCAGATATCTTTTTTAAACCTTACGCCCTAAACATTAACTGTGTACCGTTAACAGTAAACACGGCCCGGAGGGCCGCTTTTTGACATGTCTTCACCCATGTTCTACATTCTAGCGCCCGTCGGATTGGCTTTCGTCTTGTTCGCCGTATTCCTGGTTGTCTCCATTTTCCTGAAGGATCCGGCCAGGCCGTTCAGGATGTTCAAAGCACCGCCCCTTGATAAAGGGGCGGCGAGTCCAGAGTCCAGTGTCCACCCTTCGACAAGCTCAGGGCAGGGGAGTCCAGAGGAAGAAAAGCAGGAAGAGGATGAGAATTCAAAAATCAAGATTCAAGATTCAAAAAGTGAGTGATTCGCCAATCGAAGCAACGTCCTTTCTCGGTGATCAGCGACGCAAATTTCTTGAATTTTGAATATTAAATATTGAATTGGAATAACATGGAACAATCCCGCATTCGTAACTTCTCCATAATCGCCCACATCGACCACGGGAAATCCACCCTTGCTGACCGTCTCCTGGAGGTCACGGGGGCTCTGAGCCAGCGGGAGATGACCGAGCAGGTTCTCGATTCCATGGACATCGAGAGGGAGCGAGGGATCACTATCAAGGCGCAGACGGCAAGACTGATGTACAGTGCTGCCGACGGCCAGGAATATGCCCTGGACCTCATCGACACACCGGGGCACGTGGATTTTTCCTACGAGGTCTCGCGTTCCCTTTCGGCCTGTGAGGGCGCCCTCCTGGTGGTGGATGCTGTACAGGGTGTTGAAGCCCAGACCATAGCCAATGCCTACCTGGCGGTCGAACAGGACCTTGCCATCATATCGGTCATTAACAAGATCGATCTTCCCAATGCGGATCCCGAGAGGGTCAAGGAAGAGTTGGTATCGGTATTGGGGATCGATCCGGATGATGTCCTGGAGGTCAGCGCCAAGACGGGGGCCGGTATCACCGAACTCCTCGAGGTTATTATTCAGCGTGTGCCCGCCCCGACAGGGGATCGCGCCGCTCCCCTGCGCGCACTTATTGTGGACTCGTGGTATGACAACTACGTGGGTGTTGTCAGCCTGCTCAGAGTTTTTGAGGGTGTGCTTAAATCCCGTTCCAGGGTGAAGCTCATGATCCAGGGCGGAAGTTACGATATCGGGGAGGTTGGCACCTTCCGGCCGGCGGCGGTGAAGGAAAAATCACTGCAGGCAGGGGATGTCGGGTATCTGGTTCCTGGCATAAAGGACTTGAAGAAGATCCAGGTCGGCGATACGGTCACCGATGCCTCGTTCCCCGCATCAGAACCGCTGCCGGGGTTCAGGCCTATCCGGCCCATGGTCTACACTGGTCTTTACCCCGCTACAAGCGAGGATTTCAGCCATCTTAGGGAGGGCCTTGAAAAACTGGTCCTAAACGACGCAGCCCTCTCCTTTGAGCCCGAGACGTCTGAAGCCCTGGGCTTTGGCTTTCGTTGCGGCTTCCTCGGTATGCTTCACATGGAGGTCGTGCAGGAACGTCTTGAGCGGCATTACGAGCTTGATCTGGTTACCACGGCACCTACAGTGGTCTATCGTGTGCTTCTAAAGAATGGTCAGATGCTGGACGTGGACAACCCGGCGAAACTTCCTTCTTCAGGGGACATTGAGGAGATCCATGAACCCTACGTCCGGGCCACTATTATGGTTCCCGACGAGTATCTTGGGGGGCTTCTGTCCCTTCTAACGGATCGCCGTGGTGTACAAAAGGGCCTGACCTACCTTGAGGACCGGAGGGTCATGTTGGAGTACGATCTTCCCCTGGCCGAGATCATCTTCGTATTTTACGATAAACTCAAATCCATCAGCAGGGGCTACGCTTCCATGGATTACGACCCAGTGGGGTATCGACCTGGCGATCTGGTTAAGCTGGATATCAGGGTCAACGGGGAGACGGTGGATGCCCTGTCTGTCATCATCCCCAGAGAAAAGGCCTTTTACAGAGGGCGGGACCTCGCGGCGAAGATGAAGGAACTGATCCCCAGGCAGATGTTCGAGGTTGTAATCCAGGCGGCTATCGGCAGCCGTGTCATCGCCAGGGAAACGGTGCGGGCTTTGAGAAAGAATGTGCTCGCAAAGTGCTATGGCGGAGATGTTACAAGAAAACGTAAACTTCTGGAAAAACAGAAGGAAGGCAAGAAAAGGATGAAGAGCGTTGGCCGGGTGGAGATCCCCCAGGATGCTTTTATGGCGATACTAAAGATTGAATAGATGCCGTGACTCGTGACTCGTAATTCGTGATTCGCAAACTTGGGCAGTATTGTTTGCTAAAGAAAGTGCGTTTTGACCAGAGCAATGAACGCAGAAGATAATAACCCTAGAACCGCTTTGGCTTTTTATGCAAAATCCGTTATTCTCTCCTTCGTTTATTATTCTGCTAGGTGATGAGTTTAATTCGAATAACGAATTCCAAGTCATGGTTTTATCTCGAATCACGAATTACGAATCACGGTAGTTAACAGGAGAACTCTTTGTCCAGCAACCAGACCAGAACCGAAAAGATAAGCGCTCCCACAGAAGTGATGCGTAGCGCCAAGAGCAAGGTCAGGGAGTACGCCGAGGCCATCATACTGGCTCTTATCCTTGCCCTTTTCATCCGCACCTTCGTGGTTCAGGCCTTCAAGATCCCGTCCCCCAGCATGGTGCCTACCCTGCTCGTAGGGGACCATATTCTGGTCAACAAATTTCTCTTCGGGTTCAGAACCCCCTTTGCTGACGGAAAGATCTTGGCTATTCGTGAGCCGGAACGTGGCGATGTCATCGTTTTCCGGTACCCCAGGGACAGGAAACTGGATTTCATCAAAAGGGCTGTGGCAGTGGGCGGTGAGACAGTGGAGGTCCGGGAGAAGCAGGTTTTCATCAACGGGGAGCCTATGGCCTTTCCGCAAGCCATTTTTCTCGATGTAGGATCGTTACTGGCAGGGCGAGACACCTTTGGACCGGTGACCGTTCCAGAGGGAAAGGTGTTTGTCATGGGAGACAACCGGGATAACTCCAACGACAGCCGTTTTTGGGGGTTTGTGGATCTGGAGGATGTTAAGGGGAAGGCCATCGTTATCTATTGGTCGTGGGATAAGTCCCGAACCTGGCC
>SDBV01010315.1_pt1 | contig 12266 bp, 9 predicted proteins | sample 2277081 | NCBI WGS metagenome assembly SDBV01 (sample SAMN10402039, study PRJNA504765) | marine sediment metagenome | isolation source: marine sediment core GS10_PC15, 223 cmbsf | place: Arctic Ocean: Southern Knipovich Ridge | collected 2010 | reverse complement strand
ATAAATCTCGTTACGAGAAAATCCTACGGCTTTCGGAACTATGAAGTCCTCAAAATAGCACTATTTCTGACGATGGGCGAGCTCCCCGAACCGGAATTCACCCACAGATTTTCCTGACGAGCCTTTTTTCGAAGCGTTTTTTTAAAAGCCATCACGTATACCCCCTCATTTGCGTAGCACCCTCTTCCACGCTACTGCCTTGTTCCTCACATTTACTCCTCCCATTGCAACCCCATCGCCTCAAGCTTCTCTATAAGGTCCCTGATTCCGCTTTCCACATCCTGCAGGTTTCCTGACAGGCCGAGGTGAACCTCGGTGTCGCTTCCAACGAATTTCGGGAGGCTTGAAAAGGTTACCGCGGGATGTTCTTTAATGAATTCCTCCATAATGGGAATGAGATCGGCCTCGCGTGCCCCTTGAAGTACCAGGGTTCGGGTAAACCTTTCGTTCCCCCGCTCGTAGTAAGTATCCAGCACCCAGGCCGTCATCGGCTCTGCCATGCTGGGGAAACCCGGCAGGAAATGGCCATTGGCAATCGAAAAACCCGGCACCTGGTTAATGGGGTTTGGGATGAGGCTCGCGCCCCTGGGGAACTCGACCATCTTCAGGCGCGGAGGTGTTGCCCTTTCTCCAAAGCGCTTCTTTAATATTTCCACGCCCTCTTCATGGAACTCCAGAGCCAACTCCGCAGCTTCAGCTGCACAAAGCCTCGTGTAATCATCTGGTGTGGATCCAATTCCCCCGCAGCAGAAAAAGGGCTCGGGACACGCCATTGCCCACCTCAGTTTCTCCATAATCAGCCCCGGTTCATCAACCAGGACCATTGAATATCTTAATTTATGATTGCGCTCGCTGAGAAGCCTCCGTGTGTTTTCGAAATGCCTGTCCTGGATTCTCCCGTCCAGGATCTCACTTCCGATGATGACCAGGCCAAAGCCGATAGGGACTGTTTTTTGAGACATAATTTTCTCTGACTAAAGCAGGGGACCGGGCAGACATGTTAAGGCCGTTCCATATCTTCGGCCCAGTTATTGCACATAGTGCTTTATCCCCATGGCATGCATTAAGGTTAATTATGGTATTAATGTGCCTAATAAATTCTTCAATGTAAAAACTGGTAGCCATTCAGATGCCACCCGAGAGTAACTGTGCAATGTGCCTTTCTTTTCATGTATCATTTTCCAAATCAACCATCAGAAGGTTCAGCGGAATCGGCATGGCCGGAGGGCGCGTTGTCATCATTCCTATATTTTCCTTTCTCACGTGGAACTCTCGGGAAAGGATAGCAGCAACTGCGGGCAGGCAATTTGCGCCCTGACAATAGCCCATCCCAGTGCGTGTACGCTTTTTGATGTCTTTAAGATCAGACGTACCTTCGCGGATTGCCTTTCGAATAGCCCCTGCTTTGACTCCTTCACATCGGCACACAATGGTGTCATCTGTTATATTAGCATAAATCGCAGGATGGATCCTATATATGTTGTCCATTGCACTGCAAAATTTGCTCACCGATGTTAATTGCTTGTGGACAAGAAGTGCAGATTTACTGGCCTTTTCGGTTGAAATTATGCCTGCGTACGCTGCTGCGTAAAGTCCGGCTAGCGTTCCTTGGGAACGGGCGACCAGCGCACCTGCAACGCCAGCGCAGTCTCCTGCAACAAATACACCGGGCTGATCTGTCTGCATGGTTTCATCAAAGTGGGGCACCCAGGCATCTACCAGTGGGTTGTAAAGGTGCTTGCAGCCAAGCATACTTGTAAGCCAGGTACGCGGAATGAGTCCATATCCTACGCATACCGTATCAACGCTGAAGGTCTTTGTATTTCCCGTGATGTAATTGCTTTGGGTTTTAACTTCGCTGAGCACAACTCGTTGTACCTCCTGTTCACCCTCGATGGCCTTCAGCACGTGCGATCTCAATATCTGAACTTTTGCCCGTTTGAGTCGGAGAAGGTATTTGAAGCCACGCTTGAGCAGAACAGGCTGTCGCATTAAGTCAGGCAAGTATCGCCAGGCATCGAGCATAGGTGCAGATTCAGCAACAGCCACGACTTCAATACCGGCATCCAGCATTTGGTTGGCAACAACCAACTGGAGTGGACCAGTGCCAGCCAGCAGCACCCTAAACCCTGGACCAACGCGCTGGCTCTTGAGCAGCACCTGAGCACCGCCTGCTGTCATTACTCCAGGCAGTGTCCATCCTGGAACAGGCACTGGTCGATCATAGGCACCGGTCGCCACGACAATCGCCTTTGCGTCAAGCAAGACTATTTCATTGTTTCGCGCCACTGCCAACAGCCTCGGCTCGAAGACTGACCATACAGCCGCATCATTCCATATTGTAATGTTATCAGAAATAGTAGCTGTCCTCTCAAGAAGGGAACGGCCTTCTACGTAGTCGCTTCCGAGCAAGGAGTAGTCACTTACACGGAATGTGCGAGGAAGCTGCCGGTAGATTTGTCCCCCAGGCTGTGAGTTTTCATCAATAACCAGGACCTCGGCGTCCGCACGAGCAGCTGCGATTGCGGCACTTAAGCCTGCTGGTCCGCTGCCAATAATCACGATCGGCGCCTTTTTTCTGGCCAGTCGGCCTGGTAGTGGCTCGAGCATTGCGCCTTCGAAGTGGCCAAAGCCATCCTGGAGTGTAATCCGTTGACCCGGCTGGACCGGGGTGACACACGCACGCACGTTGGGCTGGCCATCAACCGTGACCAAGCACTCGTGACATAACCCCATGCAGCAATACAAGCCTCGAGGATCTTTGAGATGGTGGGAGTGTCGAATCTGGCGTATGCCGTAAGCAGCCAGCACAGCACCTATTGTCTCACCTGCAAAAGCACGAAAGGCCTTGCCGTTTATCACCACTTCTATAGCCTGGCCGCGGGTAACGCCAGTTTCAATGCGCTGATCCTTGGTAGTCATATCGTCAGGTGCCTTTTCAATTTTACCTTTCGCTGGCTGGGGCTAATGCCCGGATTTTTGAGCAAATCGATCAACGGCAAAATCAGCGATCGGCAATCTTGTCTCTCCATCTATGATAAGTTCGCTAACAGCTTTCCCCGTGCTGGCGCTGTGTCGCATACCAGTTCGACCATGGCCGGTGGCGAGGATAAGCCGAGTGCAGGTGGGTATAGAGCCGATGATGGGCAGGTTGTCGGGACTCATGGGGCGAAACCCGACAAAAAAGCGAAGCGCTCGGAGCCTTGCGATAATAGGTACGCCTCGGGCAAGAGCTCGTGTGTAGGCAGAGATCTTTTCGAGCGTGATACGGTTGTCAAACCCTACAAATTCGGTATGGCTGCCAAGATAGAAGTTGCCATTGGCCACCTGCCTGGTGTAAACGTGGCTCAAGAACTCAAGCGCGTGAGTTGTCAGTGGTGGACAGGCCTCGGTAATAATAGCCTGTCCACGGCCTGGGACGACTGGGACTTGAATATCGATGGAGGGCAGGATTTGGGGAGTGTAGGCCCCGCCAGCAACGATCACCCAGTCGGCATAGTAGTCGCCTTGTTTCGTAACTACCCGACTGATCCTATCATTTTTGACCTGTACGTCGAGTACGTTAATACCATAGGCTATCTTAGCACCTCGGCGCAATGCTCCGCTCAAATAGCCCTCGCAAAGACGAAAGGGATTGATGTGGTAATTGAGCGGACTGTAGACTGCTGCCATGACCTGCGGGGAAAGCAGCGGCTCGAGACGGCACGATTCCAATCCATTCAGCATGCTGCAATCAATCCCCATCTGCTGGTTTTCTTTAAAGATAGCCTTGAGTATCTGGGCCTCTTGTTCATTCATAGCCACGATCAACGATCCGCCTCGGATAACCTCCAGTGGCTGTTCGAAGTCCTGTTCCAGTTCAAGAATAAGGTGGTGGCTTTCGAAAGCAAAGGGGCGGAGCGGTTCGGGTACGCCGCTGGTGCCGGAAATGTTCATCATGGTGGCACTGGCGCCGGAGGCTCCGGCTCCCAGGTGATGGCGCTCCAAGATCAAGACTTGCACACCTCGGCGCGAAAGGAAGTATGCACATGCTACGCCAATAACGCCACCACCGACAATGATTACCTGTGCTTTCACCTGCATGCGTCCTCTGTGAATGGGATCATAACTACGAGTGTGGAGTAAGAGGCTCGACCTCCAGAATGAGGCATGATGATATCAATAAGTTAACTAGTTCATATGAAAAGTGATTGGAATTGAAGGCTCTCCTCTGAAAAAAGAGAAAGGTTCATTAATGCATTGATTAGGCCCTAATGATATCTGTTAGCTGGGAGATCTTTTTCAATTCTTCCATATGTTCGATTAGGTCCAAACATTGATCCATCTGACTCTCGGATAAAACACTCCTCGCACAGTCTCTGAATTTATTCACCTGTTCCTTTTTACTAAGAGGATTCTGGGCGCTTCCTTTATTTTTATCCACACTCTTTGTATATTCTTCCCCGCTTCTCATGCGAACCTTAAGTGTACATGCGTTCGATGATGAGCTCTCAACCCCTTTGAGATCCAGACGAATGTAAAGATGAAATTTTCTCATCAAGCTCTGCACCCTTGGATCGTTCACCTTTTCATCCGTGAATTGCCTTAGACCCACTTTTCGATCCACTAAAGCCACTGCAATGCAAAATCCCATGCTGAACTGGCCTTCCAAACCAGTTTTGGGATTTGGATGAATCAGGCTCAATGGTGTTGTATAACTAACTCCACAGTCGATCCGATCAACTTCTTCAGGTTTTATGTTATGCTCTTCAATCAAAGATAATATGCCATCGATTCCAGTCTGCGTTCTGGAGCAACTGGGATACTGTTTAATGTCGATCCCAGGTGAATAGATCTCAAATGGGTCTCCTAGACGTTCCACAATCCTTTCAAGATGATAATGCTCCTCGCCGCAATAAACATTGCAAAACCCAAATTGCCCCTCAAGAATATCCGGGTTCGCCTGCAAGCCATCTCTAACCAGTAAAGCCCCAACTACACCTCCCCTCGCTGCGTTTCCCGCATGAAACGGCTTAGCACTGGTGCCTTTATTTTTTCTTAAACCAGCTGCCTCCGATGCGGCAATCCCCAATGCTGATCTGGTTTCATTCACATCAAGCCCTAGGATCTTTGCTGAGCCTGCCGCCGCACCCAGACATCCCAAGGTTCCGGTCGCATGCCAATGTTTTGAATGTTCGGGGTTAATGCCTCTTCCGATTTTTGCACCAACCTCAACCCCTACAATGTAACCCTCTAAAATCTTATCACCTGAAACATTCAACATCTCTCCCAAAGAGAGAATTGCTGGGAAAATAGTAGCTGTCGGATGTGCCCTCATCGAAGTAATTGTATCATCCCAATCAGTTACATGAGCCATATACCCATTAGCAAGAGCAGCCAATGGGCAAGATGTCTTAAAACTACTGCCCAATCCTGAAGCATGAGGGTTGCCTCCAAGGAACTTTACAAATGCTAGCATTTTTTTACTATTAGGGTGAGTTGATCCAAAAAGTGTAACGCCAATAAAATCCATAATGCAGCCTTTAGCAAGATCGACTACCTCGGCTGGAATTTTTTTAAAATTAATTCCGCATATGAAATCGGCTAATGTTTTTGTGATGCCAACATCTTCTTTCAGCTGACCTTTCTTGCCCATTCGTATACCTTTCATACAAAATGCTATTTAATATTTCCTATCAGAAAAAGATTCTTAACCAGAAATAATTAAAGATAAGGAAGCCTTAAGATTATATAAATCCAGTTAGTTACTGCTCCAGATAGCCCTTATGGTTGGAGCTACATCCAATTGTTCAGGTAATGTTTCTATTTCCTTATCTGAAATTAATTCCCTCGATGAGTAGTCCAATCTCTCTCCCACGGTGCCCAATTTCCTAACGCCTGCCCCAGAAAAAATGAACCAAATATTTATGTCTGGAGGATACGGGGGCCCATGATTAGCCGGGACCTTTGGTTCTGTAAATCCTTCGCCTATAGAGACAGAATCGAAATCTGGAATGATTAATATGTCCGGTGCTCTTTCATGTGCAAATCTTTGTACATACCAAGGTGCCTTTGGATCATATTTATACCAAGCCTCCTTGACATGAGCTATTTTCTTCAAAGCACCCGTTGTCTTTTCTACCATGGAGGAACTAGTGTCAATCAGATAGAGGCCACCTGTTGCACCTGGTGAAAAATCAATGACATTATCAACGACATCGCTATGCCCCGCCTTCTTTAATGAGGTTATGACATCGATGCCGATAGGTCTATCATTCATGCCATGGTCAGAAACAATGACAATCAATGTATCCTCAAACCAGCCCATCTCTTTTAGTTTTTCAACCAATTTTCCGATCTGTATATCAATAATTTCAACAGCGTTTTCAAGCTCACCTGAAGTAATTCCATAAAAATGTGCGGTAATATTCGTCGAGACTAAACCGATAAAAAAAAGATCGGGTTTCTCATTTTCCAATATTTTCAAGGCATTATCCATGATAAACACATCGATTAAAGCTGTATCCGCTACGTCGACCGCATGATGTTTAAATGTTTTTCCTTCCCAATCAACAATTCGCGCTTGTTTTTTGTCTTTAAGATAGGCTGGAAGGGAATGATTTCCCCTTTCTTGCCACGAATAACTCTCATCACTCACACCTGCTCCGGTAAAGGCACCCAAACTATGCCTTCTGGATACAACCTCACGATATGAATAGGCGATAATATCGGCTTGTTTACCAGCCATTAAAAGGGCATGTCTGTCTTTCGTTGAAATGGCGCCAACTTTTGCCCTTGAATTTTCCCTTTTAAAAAAATCCCCGAGAGTCGGAGCATCCATATATAGGATATCTTTTTCTGAATCATAGAAATAGATTAATTTCCCAGTTTTTTTATCGTACCATTCATAGCTGGAACAAATACCATGATCCTTCACAGATAGGCCAGTGGATATGGTTGCAATACCCTGATTTGTACCATTGATGCATGCTCCAGATACAGCATTTCGATAGCTTACCCCATTATTAATGAGTGAATGGATATTGGGCGGAGAAAATCTTTCCAGATAGTCATACCTCGCCCCATCAACAGTTACGATGATGGTGTGTTTTGGAATTTTGTCACGGTCCACTATTGGCAATACACCGAGCATACTCCTTCTCCTTTGCTCCTTTGTAACGAGCCCTCTGTCTTACATAAAATTCGCTTTAATTCTATGTTTCCGCTTAGCCTATTTTCCTTCTAATAATGTAAAAGTCTATGAAACAGAAGCCTTCTCCCGCCTATGTACTAATATACCCCTGATTAGTGGAAAAAGCGCAGAGACTATAGATAAGAACAAGAGAATGCCAGCAACCGGCCGAGTAATGAAGGGCCAGAATGAGCCGTGCATGATCATCCCCGTCTCCAATGCGGTTTCAGCCAATGGACCAAGGATAATGCCGAGAACCAGCGGCATCAGGGGGAATCCGTATTTCTCCAACACAAACCCGAGGAATCCGAAAATGAACATAATGTAGACATCTATCATGTTATTGTTGATCCCAAAGGCTCCAATAACGCAGAGCAGAAAAATAATCCAGTTCAAGATGGCACGGTGTATGGTGAGTACCTTGGCTAACACCCAGATTCCCAAAAGCCCCACAAAAATCATGACTACATTTGCGGTAAGAAATGCCGCAATAAAACCCCAAACCACGTCAGAGTTCTCAACGAAGAGCCTTGGACCAGGCGTCATCCCGTGGCTAATCATGGCGGCCAGAATTACCGCACAGGTTGAACTTCCTGGAATACCCAGGGTAAGGGCGGGGATTAAAGCCCCACCGCAAGCGGCGTTATTGGCAAATTCCGGAGCAGCAATACCCTCATCGATCCCAGTCCCAAATTTTTCGGGATGCTTGGACCAGCGGACTGCCTCATTGTAGGCAAGAAGGGAAGCAACGGTGGACCCGGAACCGGGGAGGACTCCCATAAAGATGCCGAGCAGAATAGATCGTACAGCCATCGCTTTCATGTGAAGAAAGTCTTTGATTACACGTAAATTCGTCTTTGTCCGCTCGACCTGTAGCTCCTTTTTTTTGAAAACGACCTTAGATGTATTTCTCAGAAACTCTGAGAACCCAAAGAGGCCGACGACGATGGCGACCATATTGACCCCATAGCGAAGGTGCAGGATTCCAAAGGTGAACCGGTCAACTCCGGTAACGCCGCTCAACCCGATTGTGACCACGAAAAGCCCAATGCAAAGAGATAGCAAGCTCTTGAGCTGACTTTTGCCCCCAAGGCTAGTAACGGCGCTCATACCAAAGAGGCAGAGTGCAAAATATTCGGGCATAGAAAATCCCAGGGCAACCTTTGCCAACAGGGGAGCAATGAACATCAACACAAGAGCGCTGATCGTTCCTCCAATAGCCGACGCGGTCATGGAGAGCCCAAGGGCTCTTCCCGCTTCTCCCCTCTGGGCCATAGGAAACCCATCAAACAGGGTTACAGCAGACGAAGATTCTCCCGGTATTCGGAAGAGAATCGACGTTATGGAGCCACCCGCGGTCGACGCGGCATACAGTGCGCCCAACATGCTAAGGGCCTGCATCGGTGTCATCCATAGGGTAACGGGAATCATGATAGCGGCGGCCGCTGTTGACCCTAGTCCTGGAAGGATCCCGACGATAATGCCCAGTATCACGCCAAGGATAATAGCAAAAAGGTGTATCGGCTCGGCAACGGAACTCAATCCCATAAGCAGATTGTCATACATAGCCGCCTCTCCTTAATAGATCAAATAACTGATGGACCTGAAGATCCCGTAGCCTCTGGGCAGGGGGATGAAGGTTATCTTGACAAATAAGAGAAGAAAGACGGCGATAGTACTCAGTGAAACCACGGCAATCATGATTTTCTTGCGGAAACCGGTGACGTACATGAAGATCGCCATAAAAATGGGTGTTGCGAGAGTAAAACCGATAAGTCCAACGCTAACAATATAGAGGAAGGAAAGGATGGTCCCGAAGAGAAACAGGGGGAACATTTCCCGTTCCCCTGTTTCCTCCTCTTCCCTTTTCCGGGCTTCTTCAGCTTCTCTGGCCAGGCACTCTTCAACCTCCTTCTTTCGGAAAAACAGTCTAACGAGGTGAATGGCTGAGGCCACAAAAACTATCGTCAAGATAAGTTTTGGCCAAAAATCCGCGCCTAGGGGGGTCTGCACAAAAGGTGGTGGTATTGTCGTGGCGATACCGTATGCGATTACCGAGAACAAACACATCATTGCCGTAACCACTTTTTCACCCATTGTGCGCCTCCCTAAGTGTGTTAACCCTTGTTACCTGAGAAATCCGATTTCTTTCAACATCTCGCGGAAGATAGCCCTCTGGTCCTTGACGAGCTTTGTGTATTTCTCTCTTCCCATGAACTTGGTTCTCTCATGACCGAGATCCTCAACCAGATATTTCTGCACAGGTTCTGATTTGAATGCCTTTGCTAAGACCCCTTCCAGGTATTTAACGATAGGCGCAGGTGTTCCTTTCTTGCAGACAATACCCCTCCAGCGGCCTATGGTAACATCCACCCCGAGTTCTCCGGTGCACTGCACGTCGGGATATTTCATGACCCGTTTATGATAGCCGATCAGGAGCGGTTTAGAAACGCCCGCCTTGTACAGCCCTTCCATGTCGATCAGCTCGTCTGATTGTAAATCGGTATGGCCTGCCTGGAAACTCGCTCGCCGCATTGAGCTTTTCTCAAACGGGACAAATTTCAGCCTAATGTTGGCCCGCTTGTTCAACAATTCGACCCACATCTGGTCAAAACTCAATGCACCGGCACCGGCCACGGTAAGCGCTATTTTGGGATTCTTCTTGCAGTAGTCCTGAATGTCTTTCAAGGTCTGGAACCTGCTATCCACCCTGGTGTGAATTGCCTCAATATCGTGAGCCCCTAGGGCCAACCAGATAATGTCATCAAGTTTGTACTTGGCCCTGCCAAGAACCGTGTTAACAACCATTGTTGGGCTGGATACCAAAAGGGTATGACCGTCTGCCGGCTGATCCAGGAAATAGGAAACCGCTATCTGCCCACCAGCTCCGGGCTTATAGCTAAATTTGATGGGCACGCCTAAGGCTTTCTTCATATCCTTAGCAAAAGCCTCGGCAAAGATTCCCGCCCCTGATCCCGGACCAGAACGAATGACGAATTCAATAGCCCGTTTTGGGTAACCTGCAGGTTTTTCCATAGCAAAAGCATAGAAAACATTTACTAGAAAAACCGATACCAAAAATACACCAAGCACTATACAGGTAAATTTTTTCATCGTGATTTCCTCCCTTTTTGTTAGGTTTAATTAGATTTCAATACTTTCACAATGTTTTCTTGAAAATCACCTCCTTTCGTTTTAAAAACTCCTTCTGCCTCCAATCGTCACGCATCACCCCCTTTCCTTTCGATATTTTGCCGCTAAATTGATTTTCTGCAAATTCATTACAAAGTCCTTCCACTTTAGCGCTACATTACTCACATTTATAAATTATTATGATCATGCTGGTTCGGTCTGTTATTCTGACTCCTTTCATATATTTTCAACGAAACCAAATCAATCTATGGTTTGGTTAAGAAGTAAAAAATATTTAAATATACTATACTACACGATCTTAAAATACTCCTTTACCGAACTAACAAAGTGTTCCACGTGGTCCACCATTTGTTGGCCCATTTGATCTCCATCCCTTCTCTTCAAGGTCTGGATATATTTCGGCAGATGAGTTACTATGAGGTGAGGTCTATGGGAAATCAGTTGTTGGATCCGAAAAAACTGATTTTGGACCATGCATAGAGATTCATCAAGAAGATGATTGTGCGAAGCCTGCCCGATGAGAGCATGAAACTGCATGTCATAATCTATCAGGTCGGAAATATTCTCATTATCTACCTGATTAACCTTATTGGAAAGTTGCTCTAGATCAATGATTTGTTCCTCAGTGATATTTAGCGCTGCCAATCGTCCGACCCCTCGCTCTAGAATCTCTCTCAATTCAATTAACTCGTGAAGATCGCGAAGATTAATGTCTGAGACTCGAGCCCCTGAGTTAGGCATGATCGTTACAAGATATTCTCCTGAAAGGCGGATGAGAGCCTCCCGGACAGGTGTCATGCTGACCTGAAACTCATCTGCCAATTTCTTTTGGTTGAGAGGTTCTCCTGGTTTATAAAAGAGGCTTACAATTCGTTCCCTTATTGCATTACAAATGTCGTTTGGCACTTTCTTTTCCTAATTGAAGTTTTTGAGATAAATTTATTTTCATTTAATATAAATAAATTATTATAAAGAATAATAAAATAGATATTAATTGTCAATATTAAATTTATATAAATTTTATATAATAAATCGAAAATATAGAAAGCAATATGCATGCCACAAAAAGGCAATCCCTGATACAAGATCGAGACTTTATTTCAGCATTGATATATGGCCCAATTTTATGTATATTACCACGTTCGATAAAGATACTCTCCTGCTAGATTCATTGAAGTTAGGGGTAACCATGGAAATGTGGAACAGTCAGAAAGGCAATAACCTATTACTTGGTAATTGGTATCATGGAAGTTTTCTCTGGTATTGACGATATACGCCGCCAGCGCTGGGCTGAGCCGCTGGCCACCTGGGGGTTTGTCCCCACTATGGGCTTCTTGCACGAAGGCCACCTCAGTCTGGTGCGTCGGGCTCGCCAGGAAAATGACCGAGTGGGCGTGAGTATTTTTGTCAATCCGATCCAATTCAATCAGCCAGGCGATCTGGCGACCTATCCCCGCGACATTAGCCGTGATCTATCACTGCTCAAAGAGGAAGGGGTGGATTTGGTTTGGACTCCAAGCCGAGATATTGTTTATCCTTCTGACTACGAAACCTTTATTGAGGTAGAAAAAGTAACGCAACGACTTGAAGGTGCTGCTCGCCCTGGATTTTTTCGTGGTGTGACCACGGTGGTGGCAAAGCTATTTAACGTTTTCCAACCACAACGTACCTATTTTGGCCAGAAGGATGCGCAACAGGCAATAGTCATCAAGCGGATGGTGCAAGACCTGAACTTTGACATAGAAGTGATTGTTTGCCCCACGGTGCGCGAGCCAGATGGACTTGCTATGAGTTCCCGTAACGCCAATCTAGCCCCCGTTGCTCGCCAGCAAGCTACCTGCCTTTACCGTGCCCTGCTTGCTGCCAAAAATCTATTTGAACAGGATGAACGTGATGCCGAGAAATTACGGGCCAAGATGGTAGCGGTGATTGAGTCCACGGA
>SDBV01010314.1_pt1 | contig 12267 bp, 9 predicted proteins | sample 2277081 | NCBI WGS metagenome assembly SDBV01 (sample SAMN10402039, study PRJNA504765) | marine sediment metagenome | isolation source: marine sediment core GS10_PC15, 223 cmbsf | place: Arctic Ocean: Southern Knipovich Ridge | collected 2010 | reverse complement strand
GATCTCGAGTGATCTCATTAAGCCCCCAAACAGAATTTGAAATGTCGTAGAGTCTCCCTCTATCAAGTGAGTTCCCTCGACTCCCCCCGTGGCTTCGAGTTCTGAGATCATGCGCACGACATCTCTTTGGGGAAGGACCTCTTCTGAGAGACTACTATGGCTCAAGACAAAATCCAGGATCGCCTGGGCCTTTTGCATTTTCGAGGAATTGGCGGATACACTGTTTGCTAAAAGGATCCTTTCTGCAAATTCTCTAACGCTCTGATCGGGCTGCATTAGTAAATCGATATTCGGTAGGAATTTGGCGCCTAGCGCCATTCCGATCGCCCGGACTCTATTCTTCTCCTCGAGAGAAAAGACTCGTAATTGGGCAGAGCTGGTGTCAGGCCCACCCGCTGTTTCTTCTATGAACACCTCGAAAGTTACCAGGCCTTCTCTGGCGTAGCGCAACTCAAAGCCCACGGTTCTAGTCTCCCCAGGCCCGAGAAAGACGATCTGCGACGTCGGGAAAACTGTAACTCCATCAGAATTCCTAGTGAGGAGCTTTATCTCTCCCGCGCGTTCTATTGTGTTTGCAACTTTCACCCAAGCATAGGTCGACTCGCCCTCAAATGCCGTCTTGGATTCGGTGACTTCCAGATCTATGATTCCTACCTTTGGTAGGAGAACAAAATGGGCAGTAATCACTAAAGGTCCATCTACAATTATGCGAACGGGATTATCCTCACTCGTATTTCCATCAAAAATCCAACGACTGAAAGCATAATCACCTATCCTTCCTACAACTGAAAGTTCTATCTCTTCTCCTGCGACGTGCCAGTCCCCTCCATTTGAGATTTGGGCGAGGCCTTCTGGATTCGAGGTTGTTTCAACAAGATACTGAATAACATAATTCGCGGCTATGGTCTTGACTTCGTTCATAACGAGGCTAATGAGAGGGTCAGAACTAGTAATTCCTCCACTCCAACCATCAAACAGATATCTACTCCTCTCAGAAAGAGGAAGTATCTCGTCCGTCCTAATTGTTGCTGTCTCCCCCTCCTCGAACCATCCTCCGCCAATCGGTTCAGCTACGCCGAAGGGTTGCGAAGATAGCCTCAATAGATATTGTTTACTGAAATCTGCTCTGAAAGTTGTTGCTGAACCTGCGATGATCGTTCGTGAGAGTTCAGTGTTCCGATCACCCCATGACTCAAAGACATAACGTACACCAGGTGGCCCATCCACGATAGATTGCGGTATCGCCACTGTGTGTTCCTCGCCCTGAACCCATCTAAAAGTTCTTGGAAGTTCCTCGGGTTGGTAGATGGTCCCATCAATGCTTATAGCTGAAACCCTCGGAGAAGAATCTATGAGGACTTCGAACAGCTCAAGAATCGTCAGCGCGGCTTGGACCGGCACTGTCCCGGTCGAATACGTTGCCTCGATAATTAGAGGCATCATGTTCCGTGGCTGAGTTGACAGGAAAGTAGTAATTGTTAGTATAAGGGACCTAGACGATCCCGCGGTAACAGGCACCGGATTCGGCGAAAACGAGGCTACAAGATCTCCAGGGAGATTCGGAATGTCGAATTGGATGTTTCCCGAAAAGCCACCAGATGATGTGATTGTGATATTGTATGTAGTGGATTCTCCCTGAGAGATACTACTTGACAGCGGGTCGATGGTTAGAGAGAATTCCCGGGCAGGTACCTCGACGGTGATCTGAGCAGTTCGGGTAAGGGATCCCGAATTTCCTATTACTGAAAATACATAACTTCGTGGCTCAACAAAACTAGAGATCGAAATCTGGAGACTGGTCTCTTGCGCCCCGTCAGGGGGTGGTGTGAGAGTTCGGGAAATGAAAACCATTCCGATCCCGCTGACGACAGGACTAGTCGAAAGGGATACTTGTGCACTGAAATCGTCAATCGATCTAACTGTGATAGATATCAATGAGGTAGCTCCGACGTTTATTGTACTTGTTTGTGGATCTACCAGGATTAGGAAATCGCCGATTACCTGAAGGGCGAGGACGAAGCTGCCTGAGGCGAAACCGCTTTTTGCAGCATCAACAATAATTGTGACCTGTGCCCGAGTGGTGGGAGTGAACGCTGTGATGAACCGTCCGCTTCCATCTGTTATTCCTGAGATCGTGGTGTCACCGTTGGAGAATGTTCCGATCCCAGACGTCGCAGAAAGAGTCACGGCAGCGCCAGATACTGGAGTGCCTAGTGTATCAGTGACGGTGGCGATCAAACTAGACTCCTGGAAGATTATGGCTGGATTAGGTGTGGCTTGGAGAGTTACAAATAGAGGATTGGGAATCACATTGACCGTTATCTCGGTCAGGTTTTGCAAATTACCAAATTGCAACGTTCCAGTTATCGTAACGGTATGGCTCTTGACTGTGGCAGTCTCTGATGCCACAAACCTAACTATGGCAGTCCCAGAAGAACCCTCCTGAACCGAGACGGTCGAAGGGGTAGTTACAGTCACACCCTCACTTTGAAGGTTTGGAGCAATGTCTAACGTTATCGTCCCTGAGAAACGATTTTGAGATTGAATCGTAACTGTAACATCCTGAGTCTCACCCTGACGGACTGAGATAGAATTGGGGGTACTGAACATCTGAAAGTTTGAGATGTATAGTGTAAAGGTCGCACTGCGAATTAATGTACCATCCGTAGCTATGATTGTAATAGGATGACTTCCGGGGGGAGAGGAAAGCATTGGAGAAACCGTTAACGTTACAGGGTCGTACGGATTAAGAACCGTCACACTTTCCAACGAGATGTTGGTATCATCAGGGATAGTAGCTGGATCTATGCTGAGGTCGAGCTGATCGCCAAATCCACCAGTGGTAGAAAAAATGACCTCTAGCGAATCAGTCTCTCCGAGGGGGACAGCTAGCTCGGGTAAATTTGTATCCAGGGAAAAATCTGGCGGAGTTTGGCCAAATGCTAGGGGAAAAGCTAGGAGAATCAGACCAGCTAGAAAGATAGCACTGGGAAATCGCCTTGAAAATGGCATTATTACCGTCCTTTGAAGCTCCTAGAGACCGGGTAAATTAAAAAGGTTAGCTAGTTTGAAAAGAACTATCTTCTTTTCATATGGGAATTTTAGGTAAAATCTTCTATTAGCTCCTTCACTAATTCAACAGTCCGGTCGATTGGCTGGTGTACCAATGGCATATCCTTGAGGACTTGCTCCCCACTCTCGTAAGTGGGTTTAGGATTCTTATAGAAAATGCCAAGGGGTATCCTATCCTCCCATTCTCGTGACCTCCTTAATGCCTGATCCATACTTAGCATATCATGATTATCCTCTTCCAATCGATAGACCCGCTCCCTAAACCATTGGTAGGTATTCTGCCTATTGTAGGTTACACAGGGACTCATTATGTCAATTAGAGAGAAACCCTTGTGCTTTATCCCATCTTCAGTCAACTTCGCCAAATGGTCCGCGTCCCCTGAGAATCCGCGAGCGACAAATGTTGCACCGGATACGAGAGCTAGAGCAATCGGATTAACTGGGCCTTCTAGTACACCCTGAGGGGTTGACTTTGTCAACATGCCTTTTTCACTTGTTGGTGCCGCTTGACCTGTGGTTAGACCGTAAACCTGGTTGTTCATGACGACGTATGTTATGTCGAGATTCCTCCGCATGGCGTGGATGAAGTGTCCTAGGCCAATACCGTACCCATCGCCATCGCCTCCAGCGATAATTACATTCAAGTCGTGGTTGGCAAGCTTAATTCCCGAAGCCACTGGTACAGCACGGCCATGAAGGCCATGGAAGCCGTAAGAGTTCAGAAAACCGGGCAGGTTTGAGGAACAACCTATTCCCGACACAATTACTACATCCTTTGGATTCAACTCGAGTGACGCTAACGCAATCTGCAGGGCACGCAAAACAGCAAAGTCCCCACATCCAGGGCACCAGGTCGCCTTTGCTTCTACTTTGTAGAGCGCAATTTCCATTTAGTTATTTACCTCTCTGACTTTCGTTATGATTTGACCTGGGTAAAAAGGCTCTCCATCGTACTTGAGGAGTTGATGCTTGATATCAAAACCGGTTTCCATTCTGATCAGCCTGCTCAGTTGACCGGTGTAGTTCGATTCTATCGTAAGGGTGTTTCGACATGACTCAAGTATCTCCTTTACTTGTTTTGCGTGGAAGGGCAACATGTATTTGATATGCAGATGGTTAAGGGTCATTCCCTCTTCCCCCAAGGTAGAGACGGCTTCTCTAATCATTCCATAGGTTGACCCCCACCCAATGAGCGTGAGGTCTGCATCCTGCTTCCCTTCTAAGCGCGGTGGCGCTAATTCAGGTAATATGCGTTCCATTTTCCTCATTCTTTTTTGGAACATTCTAGTCCTCATCTCCTCATCTGTGAATATATCACTGATTATATTGGCCGCGTCGTCATGTTCGTCACTTGAAGCCTGGAAAACGGTCCCGGCTCTACCAGGGAATGATCTTGGAGAGACACCACTTTCTGTGAATGCATACCTCTTGAACCCGTTCTTTGAATCAGTTGAACCCACGTCCGGCTTGGCGAATTCCCCTCTCTCAATGGAGAAATCCAAGTCAATGCCATCCAGAGATTCCATGTGTTCTGAGAGGTAGAGATCGGACAATACGATTACAGGAACCTGAAACTTTTCTGCAAGGTTGAATGCCTCGACTATTGATGAGAAACAGTCATCAACTGTGGAAGGTGCCAATACAATCTTTGGGTAATCCCCTTGAGATGCACCTAGGGCCTGAAAAAGATCTGCTTGTTCGGTCTTGGTCGGTAGCCCAGTCGAAGGCCCGCCTCTTTGGGAGCTGATAATCACGACAGGAGTCTCTGTCTGGCCTGCTAAACCAATCGCCTCCGACATGAGGGAGAATCCACCTCCAGAGGTTCCGACCATAGATCTGACTCCTGCAAAGGCAGCTCCGATTGCCATATTGAGGACTGCTATCTCATCCTCAGCCTGCTTAACCAAAATTCCCGTTCTGGTCGAGGTTGCCGCCAACCAGTGCAAGATGGATGATGCTGGGGTCATAGGGTAAGCTGCATAAAATTTACATCCTGCAGCTACGGCGCCGAGGGCCAGAGCTTGGTTTCCAGTCATTACGGGTCTCCGGGTGTTGTAGTCGAGATCAAGTGCAAAGTCGACCGTTTCGAAGGTGTCAGCGTATTCATAGCCGGCTTGGGAGACAGCCAGATTGGCCTCCAAGGCGGCCTTCTTTCTTGATCCGAACGTATCGGACAGGACGCCTGACAAAACGGAAAAGTCGATCTTCAGTATCTTGACTAGCGCGCCAAGAGCCACAGTATTTTGGAGGATTGGATTCTTGCCGTGTTTCGCCGTTATATCGAGGACAGGAAGTGTATACTGAGTGATGTCATCTCGAATGAGTCCAGGTTTGGGCTTTACCTTGTCTTTGTTGTACAAGATTCCGCCGCCTTTCACTACATCGTTAGCGTGTCGCTCAAGTTCTCGTGAATTGAGAGCGATGAGAAAATCGGTTCCAGCCCCGTGAGATTGAACTTTGGTTCTGCCCGCTCTTACCTGAAGCCAAACGAATCCACCCCTAATCACTGATTGGTAGCTGTTGTAGGCAAAAACATGCAGTCCGCTGCGGGAGCAAACTTTCGCAAAAGTCTCACCAGTTGCAGCAATGCCATCTCCGGCTGCTCCAGCGGTCCTTACTACGACTTCACTTTTTGGCAGGGGCAATCTACTTCCTAGGAAAACTCGGATAATTTTTGAGTTATTTAACCTTCCTAACCAGGAATCTTAAGGTTTTTTCCTTCTTTTCTATCAATAATAGGTCTTGGCCCGCCTTGTTTGTCCAAGATCTAATGTCTTCCTCCGAAGATGGATCGTCCGCCAAAACCTCCAAGATATCCCCCACATTCATCTCTCCCATCGCCAGTCTAGCCCTAAAGACCGGTTCTGGGCAAAAGAATCCCATCATATCCAAGCTACGAGTTGCCTGAACATCATCATCCGATTTTGGGAGATCCTGTGTCATGAGCTAAAAGAAATTTGGTTTTTGGGCTTGGATATACCTTTTGGTGGCGTCCTTCGCTTAGAATCCTACAAGGAATTGGAATCCTGTAATGGATAACCCGGCAGCCAAAGGAACAGATAGGTTGTCGTCAATGCGGAGCGGCAGTACCTCGACGAACATGCCGACCGCAGCGCCAATCAGGGCAGGGATAGCGGGGATGAAGATTAGAGCTCCCAAGAATGCTAGGGTAAAGCCAACTAGGCTTCCTTCGATCGTCTTTTTCTTGTTAAACACTATAGGATGTCGCCCGAATTGGGCGCCCGCAAGTTTGGCTGACATGTCTCCGATAGAGATGATTGCGATAGCCGCAAAACCGGCGTTCGGTTCGAAAAGAAGAAGAGTGATAGAAACCCCAATTCCGAAGAAGATTGGAGAGGTTTCTAAACTTCCGTCGTATTTCCTAGACAAGGCGACGATATATCCCAAGACGGGTAATCTCTTCCCCCCCGGCCGTACAAACTCGGAAAGTAACTGAAGTGACGCTAGAATCGAAATTACCAACAAGACCGACAGTCTCCCAAATACACCCACTAAGAACGGGATTGACATGCCGATCAAATGTATGAGAGATCTTATGATGACATTTCTTTCCATCGAACCTCCTGAGAGCGGATCTTAGGCTTAATTATATACAGTCCCAAGCCATTTGAGATGGAGTTTACGCTGCCCCGGGGAATGCGGGATATTGTCCCTGAGGATTACCGGTATCTCGAAATGGTCCGCGAGGCGTTTATCGAGACGTGCCGACTGTTCAACTTCAAACTGATGGAGCCATCACCCCTAGAAATGCTTTCAACTCTAGAAGCCAAGAGTGGTGAAGCCATCAAGGATGAGATTTACTTCTTCAAGGACAAAGGGGACAGGGATGTAGGGCTTAGGTTTGACCTCACAATAGGAACGGCACGGTATGTCGCCTCGAAACGGGATATGCAACTACCCGCTCGCATCGGAACGTTTGGAAGCATGTTCAGGTACGATGAACCCCAATACGGAAGATATCGCTGGTTCTACCAATGGAACGTGGAGATCTTCGGTGCAAAATCGATCCACGCCGAAGCTGAGATCATCGATCTAACTTCTTCAATTTTATTGCGATTGGGGCTTCGTGATATAGTCATTAGGATTGGCGATAGAAGGATTTCCGAGAGTTTTATTTCTAACGTGCTTGGAGTGAGGGACTTGGGGATCACCTCTATCATGCTAAGATTATTGGATAAAAGGTCCAAGAAAAGCGAGGAGGAGATCATACGAGAAGGGATCGGCAAAAAGATAGACCCCGATACGCTTAGATCTCTCCTTAACTTTTCTGGAGTTGTTGGAACTCTAGATGGGCTGCTCTCTCAGCTAAAGGTAGTAGGATACGACAGCATCGACGGAGATCTCCCTAGATTGGTCCACCAACTTAAAGCTAAGGGAATAGATAATATCCAAATCGATCTTGGGTTGGTCAGGGGGTTAGACTATTACACAGGAATAGTATTCGAAGTCTTCGATAACCAATCCAAGGTCGGAGCTCTAGCTGGTGGCGGGAGGTATGATAGTCTCCCCAAGATGTTTGGCAGGCCTGAACTAGGAGCCGTAGGAGCTGCAGGAGGAATCGAACGAACGATTATTGTGATGCAAGAAAGGAAACTAGAATCAGGGCGTAACATGAGTGAGAGATTTGTCTACATCGCATACGCTCAGCCTGAGTTTAAAGAAGAAGTTGCCACGCTCTGCACGGAGCTGAGAGGTGGAAACATTCCAGCCACCTATGACTTAGCTGATAAATCTCTGAGAAAACAGTTCGAGGCTGCCTCCTCGATGCGTTCCTCGCTGGTGATCATAATAGGAAGATCTGAGGTATCTAATCATGAGGTGACAATTAGGAACATGGCCACTGGATCCGAGGTTCGGGTAGCGAGAGCAAAGGTGAGAAGTTTTGTTTTTGAACAGCTAAAAATTAGCTGAATGTGAAATGATCGCTGCAGAGATTACTTTACTATGCGTGACGTGGTACCATCTCATAACCGAAGAGCGCTTCAAAGTTGCTTACCACGCTAGCCTTCACATCCTGCATAGAGACTCGGGTCGATCGACATTCTTCCAAAGATGTCATTGTTGAGCTATCCATTCCACAAGGCCGAATGATATCAAACCTAGACAGGCGTGTGCTTACGTTAAGTGCAAACCCGTGAAAAGTAACCCAATGTCTTACCGCGAGCCCTATTGACGCCAACTTTTTTTTCCCTCCGTGAAGCCAGACGCCAGGCTTACCTTCGACCCTGGTAGCCTCAACCCCGAAATCACCGGCGGTCCTGATCAGGACTTCCTCGAGGAGTCTTACCAAAGTTACGATGCCTAAACCCCTTTGCCCGATGTTTATTATGGGATATCCTACTAACTGACCCGGCCCATGGTAAGTTGCTTGGCCACCTCTTTCTATATTGAAAATCGGAAAATCGCGCTTGACCTCGGGGCTTTGGGATTTCCTTCCCACGGTGATCACATCCGGGTGTTCGACCAGGATTAAGGTATCGCCCACTTTGTTTAGAGCTCTTTCGGAGACGAGCTTAAGTTGATGAGACCAGACCTCGCCATACTCGCGGATCCCAAGATCGAGAAGATCGGCTCTCATGGATCAGTTGCTCAGCGTCCCCGGCTGTTCCAAGTACTCTTTCACGGACTTGAGAAATCTGGTCGCTTCGGCCCCGTCGACGATCCGGTGATCAAAGGAAATGGAGATGTAACACATATCTCTCGCTACAATTTCGTCTTTTAGTACGACAGGCCTACGTTCCACCCTGTGGAAGGCCAGAATACCTACTTGCGGGCTGATGACAAGAGGGACCGAGGCAATTGCGCCTATCGAACCAACATTCGTAATGGTGAAGGTGCCTCCATGTGTTTCATCTAACTTCAAGCTTCCGTCCCTGGCCTTTCGGGCCAGACTTTCGAGTCCTTTTGCGATCTGATAGATGTCTTTCTTGTCCACTTCCCGTAAAACGGGGACAAGGAGGCCTTGATCGGTATCTACTGCAATTCCGATATTATATTTCTTCTTAATAATAATCTCTTCATGCTGCTCATCTAGTGACGAGTTTAGGTTTGGGAATTTTCTTAATGACTCGCCTAGAGCCTTTACCACATAGCTTAGCAACGTTATTTTTGTTCCAAGCCCTTCTCCTCTTTCCTTCATCTCTAGACGAGCCTTGATAAGATCTGTAAGGTCAACTTCCTCGAAACAAGTTGCCTGCACTACATTCCTGGCAGACCGTGAGAGGTTTTCTGCTATCACCCTCCTTACACCTCTAAAGGGGATCCGCACTTCCGAACCGGAGCTTAGCTGTCCCTCCGCCATCAACACATCTTGTTCAAGAACCCTACCCTCCGGACCGCTTCCGGTGAGCATAGATAGGTCAATACTTTTTTCTTTTGCAAGTTTTCGAACGGCGGGCGTGGCCAGAACTTGTCCGTGTTCACGAACTTGAGATCCTGATGAGTCTGAAATTTGTTTCGGCTCTTGTTCTTTCGATTCACTAGCTGGACTCGTCCCGGGCTGTTCCCGGTCACCCTCGATTGTGACAAGCGTCTGGCCAACCTCGACAATGTCTCCCTCGACGGCCCCTATCTTCAAGACTTTTCCATCAACGGGCGATGGTAGCTCCACAGTAACTTTTTCGGTTATCACCTCAACAAGAGGTTGATGCTCTTTTACTATATCCCCTACTTTCACAAGCCATTTGCTAATTTCACCTTCAACTACGCCCTCGCCTACATCAGGCATTTTGAACTCGACTAACATTTTAGACTTCAACTAACTGTACTGCGCTACCTTCCTCATCTCCTTCAAGATTCTGGATGCATCAGGGAGATACTCCTTCTCTAGCCTGTAGGGAAACGGAGCGTCAAGCCCAGCGACCCTTAGGATAGGAGATTCTAGGTGATCTAGAGCTTTTTCAGAAATCAATGCTGAAATCTCTGCTCCCATCCCGAGTGTTTTTGGAGCTTCATGAATAATTACCACTCTACCGGTCTTTCGAACTGATTTCAGGATGGATTCTGTGTCTAGAGGAGAGAGAGTTCGCAAATCAATGACTTCAGTGCTGATACCTTGTTTTGACGCCAATTCTGCGGCCTCCTTAGTTGCATGGAGAGTGGGCCCGTAAGTAATCGCAGTGATGTCATTTCCCTCCCTTGCTATTTTGGCCTTCCCAATAGGGATCGTGTACTCGCCCTCTGGAATATCCTCCTTAATAGCTCGGTAGAACCTCTTCGGCTCGAAGAAAATTACGGGATCCGGATCTCGCATGGCCGAGATTAGCAAGCCCTTTGTATCATATGGGGTCGCAGGGGTAACCACTTTCAATCCGGCCGTGTGGACAAAATAGCCTTCCCCACTTTGAGAGTGATAAGATGCACCTTTGATGCCTCCCCCATATGGTGCTCTCACCACCATTGGGCAAGTGTACGTTCCGCCAGATCGATATCTGAATTTTGCCATCTCCGATACAATCTGGTCGAAAGCCGGAAAAATAAAGTCCATAAATTGAATCTCAACGACAGGTCTCAATCCGTAAAGGGCCATGCCAATGCCTATCCCTACTACTCCTGACTCGGCAAGCGGGGTGTCAATCACACGCTTCGGCCCGAATTCTTCGTAGAGTCCTTCAGTTGCCCTGAACACCCCTCCGAACTTTCCGATGTCCTCACCCAGAAGCACGACTTTTTCATTCTTTTTCATTTCCACCCGAAGAGCATCGTTAACAGCTTGGACAAGGGTCATTATCATCTCAGTTCGCTTCCCTCTGATTTGATTTGTACCTGGCGAGTCTAGCTACAAAAAACTCCCCTGCACGATATGAACTCCTTACCAAGGGGCCCGAGGCTGTATATAGGAAACCCATTTCATCACCGACTTTCTTTAGATCATCAAACTTCTTTGGATGAATATAGTCGACAAGACGCAAGTGCGATGCTGACGGTTGCAAATACTGCCCTATCGTTAGGATATCGACGTCGGCTTTTCTCAGATCTTTCATGGTAGCTAGAAGTTGTTCGTCACCCTCTCCCAAACCCAGCATGATGGATGATTTGGTGTAAATACCAGAGTTTAGCTTTTTTGAATTCCTAAGCACGTTCAGCGATTGATCGTACCCGGCTCTTGGATCTCTGACCGTAGGTGTGAGCGATCTCGTGGTCTCGATGTTATGGGCGATTACAGTCGGACCGGCATCCACTATTTCCCTCAATGATTCAACTCTATTCCGAAAATCCGGAATTAGGGCCTCCACGAGGATACTCTGGTCTGCATGATGAATAGCTCTAATCGTTCTGGCAAATTGTTCAGCTCCTCCATCAGGTAGGTCGTCTCGATCGACTGATGTGAGGACGACATATTTCAATCGTATTCTGGAGACTGCCTCTGCTACTCTCTCAGCTTCTGACTCATCGACACTACCATCAAGCTTTCCAGCCTTGACATTGCAGAATCTACAAGCTCGAGAGCATACATCTCCTAGGAGCATGAAGGTAGCGGTTCCCCCGGCCCAACATTCTGAGAGATTAGGACAGTTTGCCTCCTCACAAACCGTATTGAGATTTAACTCCTTGAGGTCGCCTCTTATCCTCTGGTAGTTCGCCCCGGATGGAAGTCTTGTTCTTATCCAGTTGGGTTTAGTCAGAAGCTGAATACGATTCTGTGCCGGATTCCGTCGATACCTAGGCAAGGATAAGAGGCGCGTATCATAATTACAATAAATCAGTTACGGTCTTTAGTTTTGATTCTCTACGAAATTATCATGTCCTTCAGCGCAGTACCTGGAGCGACAAATGGGTAAACATCTTCTTCGGGATTAATGGGAACGTCGATTACGGTAGCAACCTCTGTGCTAAGGGCACTCTTCAAAGCTTTCTCAAACTCTGCCATCGATTGAGCCCTTACCCCGTGAGCGCCATAAGCCTCTGCAAGCTTCACGAAATCTGGAATTCCTTTATTCTCGACCCCGATGTACTTCCGATTGTAGAACAACCGTTGCCATTGAGCCACCATCCCAAGCATGTTATTATTGAAGACGACGACGATAATTGGGAGATTCTCTGTCACAGCGGTTGCTAAGGAGCTTTCAGTCATTTGGATGCTCCCGTCACCCGCGATGTCGACTACAGGCAGATCAGGACGGGCGAACTTGGCACCGACCGCCGCTGGAAGCCCCCATCCCATGGTTCCCAGGC
>SDBV01010313.1_pt1 | contig 12268 bp, 9 predicted proteins | sample 2277081 | NCBI WGS metagenome assembly SDBV01 (sample SAMN10402039, study PRJNA504765) | marine sediment metagenome | isolation source: marine sediment core GS10_PC15, 223 cmbsf | place: Arctic Ocean: Southern Knipovich Ridge | collected 2010 | reverse complement strand
GGCCCCGCCTCTAAGCCAGTGATTGGAGTTTCCGATTGAAACGATTCCCGTTCCATACTCCCTGGCCAGATTAATGGCCCTGTCCATACAAAACTTTGCATTCAGATTTCCGGGTCCCAGGTTACCATCCCATTTCTCAAAATTATTCAGAGATTGTTTAAGGGTTGGCTGCTTATCCGGTTTGACAAAACCTTTCCTGACATTCTCAATAAAAAGCGGGAAACGGTTCAAACCGTGTGAGTAAACACCGTCAAGGCTGGTATCTGTGAACAGACCTGAACAAATATCAGCATCCTCTTTCGAGAATCCATTCTTCAGAAGGACACCATACAGGGTGTTTTTAATTTCCTTGTAATCAATCCGGCGTGTGCTTGTATCTGCCATCAGGACTTTTTATTAAACATTTTCATATAATGATCCGATTCTGTTAGTATTCCCCCACTCTTCTTGTAATAATCATCGTTAAGTTCAAATACACCATTTTTGGTTTGTGTCCAGGAAGCTCCGTTGAATGGATGGTATGTGAACATAGTTTCCCAGTTTTTATAATTCTGGTGCCCGTTGGTTTCAAGCAGTCCGATTCCAAGTCCCGGAAAAGGATCCAGCCTTGAAGCTACTGCCTTGTTCCAGTCCACCAGTATCGGATTTACAGTGAGATCTGCACAAAAGCAGGGTACATCATGTTTTTTTGCAACATTTGCGATCTTCATGGTCATGCTCATGGTTTTGGCAATTGCCTTCAAGGCGATTGCACTGTAACCCATTTCAATTCTTTTCAGTGCATCTTCATCTGTATGGGCTGACTCATCTGCTGCAAGCCTTATCTCGATATCGGATACATCAATTTCCTTTTCTTCCGGGAACGGTTCTTCAATAACAGCTATCTGATCGTATGCTCCGATCTTTTTTGCATGATCCAACAGGCGGAGAAGGGATTCTTTCTCCTCGTACCTTCCATTGGCATCAAAATAATACGGAAGTTTTCCGTTTTCTGAATACTCTGTTTCCATATGGCCGATCGCATTATGGATCTCGCTCAACCTGGCTTTATCCTTCTCCAACATTTCTTCCTGGGTACCTGGTTGGCCTATTTTTATCTTCATGAAAAAGTATCCCTGGTCTGCTGCCTCCTTGATTTCACTTATGGGAATGGAATAGGCCATAAGGGGAATACTTGCCACTTTCTCATGATGATGAGAGAGAGCAGGCTTGAATTCTTCAGGGATAAGGTCATCAAAATTTGTAATCCCGTTTTCAGCGGCGTATAGCAACCATGCGGCATTATCAAGTCCGACAAGGGCATTCAGGGCAAATGTCTTTCTCAGATCAGGATTCCCTGTAATCTGCACCCCATAATTATAGACCTCTTCAAGGATTGTATCAAGAAGCTCAACCGGTGAAGTGAATTTCTGCCCTTTCACTATCTGCATTGCCCTTTCGGTAAGTAGGTACATAATTGAATTACCACCCGCCTCCGAGTGAGCGCCAAATACTTTTGCATCAGACCAAAGTACATTCTGAGTGCACAATCCAACTTTTTCGATCCCTGATGTACTCTGCATCCAGCTCATAGTCTGCCATATCTCAGACATATACCCTCCCTTGAATCCAAAGGGCCTGATAAGGGGTTCGCGTTCAAAATTAGAATCTACATTCTGTATCGATATTGGTAGCATGGATCTGTTTTTAGTTTTACACACAGTTGAAGCCAGTCCCAGGGAGGAGACAGCTGCAATTGTGCCGGTTTTTTTTACGAATTCTCTTCTTGTTAACATGGGATTGGTTTTAATTAAGTCCAAATTCCATCATTTTCTGACGAATGAATTCTACATCCTTCTTCATATACGAAAGTGCTTTATTCCTTTTCTGTTCGAGGGTCAGGGACTTGTCCTTACTGTCAAAAAACGGGTATTCAAAGTGGATGTCTACGGGTCCCTCAAAACCAAAATCTTTCAAGGTTTTCAAAAACTTATCAAAGTCTACCATTCCCTCTCCCAGCGGAACATAAACCATCTTCCATTTTCCATTTATCTTTTCCCATATAGAATCTTTTACCACGACACACTTGACATGTTTTTTCAGAAGTTCAATTCCCAGGGGCCATGAATTTGCACCTTCCGCTACAGCATGCCGAATATCATACTGGCATCCTGTCCACCTTGGATCCAGGTCTTTTATAAGCATCCATATGTCCCATACTGGTGAACCAACATATTGTCCGGAGTGATTCTGGTAGGCTCCGTGTATTTTGTATTTCTCATTGATCTCTGCGAGTCCCTTAAGTTTAGATTTGTTTATCTCAAGGTTCTTTTCAATTCCAAGCTGTAAATCATATTTATAATATGCCATACGATAGATTCCTATACCCTGTTCAGAGGCTGTTTTCAGGACAGGTTCAGCTGTGGGATCTGCAGGATCATTTATCCGGGTCACCATCATGGGAACCTGGATACCCCTGCTCCCTAGTACCTCAACAGCTCTGGGAAGTTCATCCTCTACCCTTTCCGGTTCCACATGGGCGCCCATTCTCACACCAAGGTCGGCACCGTCCATTCCAGATTCGGCCAGTATATCCGCAAGATCCTCATATCCAAGAAACTGAAGGGGTTTTGTAAAAGTGCATACCGGAAATTTGATCTCATTTAGAGAAGGAGGTTGGCTTAATCCGGGAGATCCATTAAGCAGGGAGGATCCTGCCAGACTAAGTCCCATTCCGGTAAGTGCGGTTTTTTTTATGAATTCTCTGCGGTCTTTCATAATGGTCTAAAGTTTCCAGGGTTCACGATAATCGTAGTGTAGAAGTTCGTTGGCCTTTTTGCTATTTGTAAATAATTCTTTTTCTGCATCCCATTCCAGTCTCTGACCCGTTTCAAGGGCAATATTTGCCAGGTGTGCAAAGCTTGTTGACCTGTGTCCGTCTTCAAGGGTACACAATGGTGTATCACCCGTTTTCAGGCAATCCAGAAAATTTCTGATGAGGTTAACGCTTGAGTTCTCCGAAATCCCCCGCTCTTTCAGGCTGGTATCCTCTTTTAGTATATACTCCTCCTCTTTAATCTGACTTATCCATTTCTGGAATTGTCCTTTTCGTGCAGGAACATATTTATACCCTCTCTCATTGGCTATAAGGCTGGCCTTTGTGCCGTTGAGTTCAACTTCACCGCCCTGAATACCGCCACCACTGCTGGCTTCATGTATGCTAAACTGTATAATCTTGTTTGATTCAAATTCAAATAATACCTCCATGGTATCAGGAATATCCCGGTCATCATTGACAGCATATTTACCTCCATGAGCAGTAATATACTTCGGGGCAGTTTCTCCCATCATCCACCTAAGGACATCCATATAATGAACGCCCCAATTGCCCATCTGAGAAGAATATTCTTTCCACCAACGGAATGAGTAAGGAGATATATTATACTGGTATGGTCGGAATTGCCGAGGACCAAGCCACATGTCCCAGTCAAAGTCTGATGGCGGATCTTCAGGTTTCATCTTCCCTATTCCATCCGGGGTCATATTGCTGATTCTAAGTGCACGGGCAGTAGAAACTTTTCCAATTTTCCCACCAAGAATTTCTTTCGATAGCTTCTGGTATACAGGGGCTCCCCGGCGATTGAGTCCCACAGCAACCGTTTTTCCGGTTCTTTTTTGGGCATCAACCATCGCCCTCCCCTCCTTGAGAACAATTGTAAGGGGTTTCTCTATATAAATGTCCTTTCCCGCATCCATGGCCTGAATGGTCTGAACTGCATGCCAATGGTCCGGAGTGGCTATACAAACGGCATCAATATCTTTCTGTTCGAGCAATTCCCTGAAATCGTTATATCTCTTAACTTTATTTGGAAATTTCTCATCGAGCTTTGGAACCTTATCAAGAGCAAGATAGCGTTCGTGAACGGCCGAGCGGTCACGTGCTAAATATGGTTCATAAACGTCGCTTAAACCGGCTATTTCAACATCATCATTATCCATAAACCATCCCAGTAACTGTGAACCTCGGTTTCCCACTCCGATAAATCCAACACGGATTTTTTCGTTTGCACCCAGTATGCGTGAATTTGCCAGCGCGCTCATGCCAACTGTAGCTCCGGCTGTAACCAGTCCGGATTTAGTAATAAATGACCTTCTGGAAATTTGATTGTTTTTCATATCGAGTGGATTTAATGTGTTATTATTTCGGTTGAGTATTTAAAGATATTCATTATTCTGCTTTTATTACTGCAATCCAGTGCCCTTCTGTGGGACAGGTAAGATCAAGGGAGTTTCCTGACCTGAATTTCTTTTTACCTGACCATTTTGAATTCAATACATCCAGCCATTCCACGCTGCCCCCATTCAGGATATCATAAATATTCAGGTACGCCGTTCCGCCCTTCGGAAAATATACTACATACTCTTTGCCCGGAGAGGCCATGCAATAAGCCTCGGCATTTTCAGTTCCAAGTATGAGTTCGTTCTCTGGTTTTCCCCTGTATACATTTACTTTATCACTCAATTCTCGCATACTGCGGATAACTGCCCGGGCCCTCTCGTTAAGTCCCTGGCCGCTGGTGGGCCTGTGAAACCGGGTTGAAGCGCATCCCATTAACACATTTCGAATAAATGCTTCCGTTGCCTGCCGTGTAGTCTTATGCCTTCCGCCATCGTTGCCATAGACCTTGACATTATTCAACGGTCTCAGGTATCCAAGCTTTTCCAGCCTTTTCATCTGTGTGATTCCGTTGTTCCAATGGATTGCACCAGTGTTATGGTTATTCTGCGAAATGTCTATGAATGCATATGTTTCCGGGTGATCCATGGTCTCGTAATGCTGTGGGTGAGAGAGATCCCATGCATCCCACATTTCTGTACAAAGCACCTCCTTATCCTCCATCAAAGCTTTCATACGTATATATTCAGCCCAGAATTCTCCCCAGTCAGAGGTTACCGTTGTCTCATTGTCCATGCAGTACAGGATGTTATCATGCCTCAATGAATAGGAAAGTAATTTATCAACAAAGCGCTGCTGATAGCTTAAAAGTCTTGCATTATTATCATGTTGGGGTACGGACCAGAAAAACGGGTTCCCCCGAAGGGTAGGATGAGTTGGAACACTGGTCTTCAGTTTTGTGACTGTGGTATCATAATTTCTGTTGTTTTTTGGGTTGAAAGGGTTGATATCCCAAAAATTCCGGTAAAAATCAAATGTTGCCCATACTTCAATCTGGACAATAATATCCCGATCCTCACAAGCTTTAAGGAAGTATTCAAAACGCTTCCAGTAGGCCTCGTTAAATTTGTTAAGGTCATACAGTCCATTTTCCTGCATATGAAAAGCCCAGAGGTTTCCCTCGTCCCGGCTAGACATTGTGTTCCTGACATAATTTCCACCCGAGGCAACAAGCAGGTCAAGGTGCTCTTCCACCCCGGATACCTGGAAAAGATTATCCTCTTTGGATCCGCCAAGCAGCAATACTGGTTCTCCCTTGTATTCAAAATAGGTAGGATAACGTTCACTGACTGTTATTGATTGGGAAACAGCCAGGTCTGAGGCAAGGATCATGACACTCAGGATTGCAGCAAGCTTTTGAATTCTCATAAGACAAATATTGTTCGGTTTAGTCCGGATGCCAATTGTCGTCTCCAGTGTTGATACTATCTCTGTTCCGGCATTTGAGCATTTACCTCGTCTCTCCACTCGTTAAGGTCTCCAAGCATTTCTTCAAGAAGCTCCGGTTCTGTTTTTGAAAGATCCGTGGATTCTCCCGGATCTGCAATAAGGTCGTATAATTCCCAGGCATGACCGCCCGTGAGCAATTCTTCATGCCATTCAATAAGTTTGTAATTTCCCTTACGCAATGCTGATGCCGGTTTCATTCCTGAGCCACCATGATAGTGGGGATAATGCCAGTATCTAGCAGAGGATTCCAATTCCTTATTTTCAAGCAATGCACCGGCTATTGATCTCCCGTCAAATTGGTTACCCTCAGAAGATATTCCGGCCAGATCCAATATTGTAGGGAGAATATCAATTGTAGAGGTTACTGTTTCGTTTGTGAGGCCTGATTTTATTTCCCCCGGCCAGCGGACAATCATGGGCACATGTATTCCTCCCTCATACAGCCAGCCCTTGCCCTTTCGGAAAGGTTTCTGGTTTGCATATTTTTCCCTCCCCCCGTTATCGGAGCAAAAAAACACGATCGTATTCTGTTCCAGGCCGAGTTCTTGAAGCTTATCCAGCAATCTTACTGTTCCATCGTCGAGCCTTGTAACCATGGCTCCAAGCTTTGGATTTACATTGTATCCGGGGCTTTGATCGAGGGACTCATATTCCTCTATTCTTTCTTTGCTTTCCATAATTGGATCATGAATGGCATTATGTGAAACCACCATCACAAATGGATTTTCCCTGTTTTCTTCAAGGAATCTCAGAGACCTGTCTGTAATGCTGTCAACATTATGTGGATCATGTTCAGGATTTGTTCTGCCTGACCTTGGTTTATAGGTGACCATATATTCGTCAAAGCCTTGTTTATCCGGATTGTAAGGCGCTGATTCAGGAGGCGTCTTCTCGATACTCAGATGCCATTTCCCAAATATCGCCGTGCGGTAACCATTTTGCCTGAATATTTCACCCAGGGTGATTTCTTCCAGGGGAAGGAATTTTTGCCAGGCAGGCTGCTTTAACATTTTGTCTGGAAAATCATTTCCTTTGATAAAATCAGTCAGATGTAACCTTGCAGGATATTTCCCCGTCATAAGGGCTGCCCTTGTAGGAGAGCAAATGGCTGCAGAGGAATAGGCATTTGTAAACCTCATTCCTTCCTCTGCCAGTTTATCGATACCAGGAGTACTGTAGGGTCCGCCAAAACAGCCAAGCTGGTTATATCCAAGATCATCCGCAAGGATAAGCAGGATATTCGGATGTGTATTTTTTTCACCACAGCTGACAAGCAACATCAGTGATATTAAAGTGTATAGCATTTTCATGATCACTTGTTTTTCAGCCATTCGGCCTGTTTAGTATAATGACTTTTATCTGATGGTTTCCTGACAATCAGTTCAGGTGGCAACTCACCCATGGAGCTTCTGAATGTTTCCATTGCCTCCAATAATTCCATTTTCTTCAGAGGCTCTGACTCAATCTGATTATTCAGTTCGCCAATATCCTCTTTAAGATTGAAAAGAAGAGTATCATGGGCTGCTACGGCCTTCCTTCCCCTTGATCCGGTATGTCCCACATATGGCATTTTAATTTTCCAATCACCTTTCCTGAATGCCCTGAATTCTCCAAACATATAAAAAGCAAGTTCGCGATCCCTCAGTGTCTTATTCTCAAGTAATATGGAACTTATGTCGGATCCGTCAATTTCCCGGTCTTGCGGAATAACCCCTCCTGCCAGTGTAAGAAAGGTAGGAAAAATATCCATGGTTGTAACCAGTTCGTCGTACTGTCTTCCTCCCTGGATTTTTCCTTTCCACTGCAGAATACCAGGAACCCGCATACCTCCTTCGAATGTGTACTGTTTACCTTCCCTGAGGGGACCGGCGGTTCCGCCTTCCGGTCCGAATACCAGCCAGGGACCGTTATCGCTGCTGAAAAAAACTACTGTATTCTCTTCAAGTCCCAGTTCACCAAGCCTGGTAAGAACCTGACCAACGCTCCAGTCAATCTCCTCTATAACATCCCCGTATAATCCCCTCTCAGAGTTGCCTTCAAAATTTCCTGATGCGTAGATTGGTACATGAGGCATGGAATAAGGGATATAAACAAAAAATGGCTGGTCCTTGTTCTCCTCGATAAAGCGGATGGCTTTTTCAGTATAGATTTTTGTAGTTAATCGCTGGTCAACATTTTCATCGACAACATTGTTGTCTTCAAGATATACTACTCCAGCCATGTCGTTGCTGTAGGGGATGCCGAAATAAGCATCGAATCCCTGCTGAAGAGGAAGAAACTGCCTGTGATGACCAAGGTGCCATTTCCCGAAAACACCGGATTTATAGCCCAGAGGTTTAAGGGCCTCGGCAAGAGTAATTTCGTCCGGAGACATGCCTGTCCAACTCTCGGGGAAGAAGACCTGGTTTATACCCATTCGCACAGGATAACGACCGGTGAGAAGAGCGGCTCTTGAGGGACTGCAGATTGGGTTTGCTGAATAGAATTCGCTGAAACGAATCCCGCTCTCAGCCATCTTATCCAGGTTCGGTGTTCGGATTACATCATTACCATAACATGCCAGGTCACCGTAACCAAGATCATCGGCAAACATGATTACAAAATTGGGTGGTTTTTCTTCGTTATCCTGCCTGTCCGCACAGTAAGTGCACATAAGAGCAAGGATTACTGATATTAAAACGAGTAATTTTTTCATGGCTAAAGAATTAGTTTCTCCAATGAGTTCATAATCGAGCTGGTTTCTTCCGGATTGATATTACAATGCTCCCTTAGTATCTTTTCAAAATTGTGTTTGTACTTTTGTTTAAAACTGAGATCAGTTTCAAGTTCCTTGCCATCTTCACCTTTAGCTTTAAAACTGCAACCTTTTACCCAGGCTTCAAGGATCAGGTCATATGGAACTTTCATATCAAGCCCTGCCAGAATCGGGACCATCAGCCGGTCCTCTCCGCCCAGTTTCCGGCTAAGATCGCTTCCTACCCTGAATATGGTATCACCAAGAGATTTATTTGCAAATCGCTCTAGAAGGTCATCCACGTGCTCAGCCAGTTGATGGTCAGTGAATTCATCCGGGTACAATCTTTTAAGGATTTTTGCGGATTGAAACATTGTATCCCTGACCTTTTTATGAAGGGCGGGGATTTCCAATGCTTCCCATGTATACACAAGTTCCGGGTGATGATAACTTGACTGGTAAGCAAGTGCTGCATGTCCCATATTATGGATGAACAATTTCCTGTCGACCCAGGCTTTCATATTATTCTTTGGAGAGAGGCCCTGCACCTCAGGTACTGGGTTTTGGAAGCCTCTTTTGTCAAGAATAAGACTATTATACGGCTCAGCATATACTGCCAGGGGATCAGATTCCATTTGCTCCCTTGTCATTACAGGAACCATTTTCCCTATGCTTGTTTCTATAAGACCGACAAAATTTTCTGGAATAGGATCAAGTCCCCCACTCCTCAACTCGCCCTCCAGGAAAGAATCCGCGTTTCGTATATTTTCGGCAATAATAATATCAACCGGCCTGTCAGGCGATTCTGAATATCTCAGTTTGAGTCCCTCAGCAAGCACAACAGCAATTTTTGCCAATCCCGCTTTCCCCACCGAGGTGGCAATTATATCTGCTTCAACAATTTCTTTTAAAATTTGTGGTACATCACTCGTATGTACTGCCCTGATGTTATTAATCTCCAGAATTTGTTCAAGATCCGGATGATTACTGTCACGTATTATTACTGTATAAGATTGCCTTCCGTTTAAACTGTCTGTGAGAGCAGAATAAGCTTCAACAAAAACAATTTCATAATCCGCAAGGCTGAACAACTGCCCTACAAAAGAACGCCCGATCTTTCCAGCCCCAAAAATCAGTATTTTTTTCTGCTTATGCATTCTCCAGCTGTTTTGTGAACAGATCATAGTAATACCTGATCTTTTCCAGTTTTTCTCCTTCATATTTTTCAATAAAGGTTCCTCCCATGTAAAAACAGGCATATCCACCTGAAACAATTCCCCATTTTGAGGCTTCAATCAGGTCGGGTAAAGCTTTTCCATCTGCCATCTGACTGGCAATGGAATATATGACTCCGCCTACGAAGTTGTCTCCTGCACCGGTAGTGTCACCATCCGTCTCACCTGAAACCACCTTGCTGAAAATCGCTTTGGAAACAGGCATTGAATGTGGAATTACGAGACCCTGGGGTTCGGAATAGATTACTACTGATTCAGTACCATTGGTGATTATGAATGATTTCAGGGGACTTTCAACAAAATATCTGATTGCAGCATCAATATCATTTTGACCGCTGATCTTTAAGGCCTCCTCCCTGTCCATTATCATTAAATCTATTAATGGAAAAGACCCGTGATTTTTGCCTATTGGCCATGGTTTGCCAGGTGATCGTCTTTCGTTGCGAAAGTCAAATACTGTATTTATAAGTTTATATGTATCCGGCCCGGCTGTATTCAGAATATCATCCAGCCTGTCATGAATGCCTGGTACCAGTGCGGTACCCCCAAGTACAAGAATATCAGCCTTCAGAAATCCTTCGGGGAGGTCTTCGGGCTGAAGACAGGCTGCAGCCCCTATATTATTAATAAATGTCCGCTCTCCCCTGCCTTCATTATACGACGGGTCAGAGAAGACGTTGGTAAACGGTGTTCTTAAATCCCTTGTCAGAAACTCGCCCGCGTCAACAGGTGTATCTGCAAGGATACTGAGTATTTTTTTTTCTATCCAGTCCCGTCCCAGAGATGCCACAAACCTGATCTCTGCATCCTTTCCAAGCATCTGGGCAGCATGGATAATGGAGACAACTGCGGGTCCCCCGATATTAAAGGTATCCGGTTTACGATCCCCTGTAATATCCTTATTAATTGCTTCAAAATCTTTGCCGGCAAACTTTTCAAGATCTTCCAAAAACACCAGATGCCCAGGTGTGAGTCCACCGTCACCCAGCTCACGGCTCCTGTACTTATTGAATTCCTTACCGGAAAAATCCACACCGTTATAGACAAAATCAAGCAGGGTACAACCCAATCCTGATATTCTGACTGGCCTCATAAAATTTTCATACTTAATTCAGATTAGCAAATATCCAAAGTAAATCTCTATCTCCCTGCATCTCCGGATGATACCCTAAAACTACAAAAACGGATGGCATTAAATGTTGCTTAATGTATCAAAAAGCAGGAATTTTAATATTTTAGTAGTATTAAACCTTCACCAAATGAAAAATATCCAAAAGTCTCTTCTATTTAATGCCAGTTGTGTTGCATTGGTTGTTACAGCCTTAACTTTCGCCACAAGGGCCGGAATGATAGAACCCTGGCGACAGGAATTCAATCTCACTGCCGAGCAGATAGGATGGATAATTGGCACTGCTTTCTGGGGATTTACCCTGGCTATGATCTTCGGCGGACCACTGGTGGATGTTATAGGCATGAAAACGATTATTTATATTGCCTTTACAGGTCATATTGCGGGTATTTTGCTGACCATTTTCGCAAGTGGATTCTGGTCACTATTTATCTCCACTCTCCTTATCGGGATTGCCAACGGAAGTGTTGAAGCCGCAACAAATCCTCTTATAGCAGGTATGTACGTGGAGGATAAAACGAAAAAGCTAAACCAGTTCCATGTATGGTTTCCTGCCGGTATTGTTATTGGTGGTCTCATGGTTTTCCTGCTTGAGATTCTTGGATATGGATGGAGGTTGCAAATGGCTGCAATGCTAATTCCCACACTGCTCTATGGCATCTTGTTTCTTAGAGCTACTTTTCCCCAGACCGAAAGAGTTACAGCAGGATTTTCATACAATGATATGCTCAAAGCGGTCGGTTCCCCCCTCTTCCTGTTTATGGCTGCCTGCATGTTGCTGACTGCTGCAACTGAACTTGGATCAAATCAATGGATGACAGCCCTCCTGGAAAATGTTATGGTAAAAGAAGGGATTAATTCCATACTTCTACTTGTCTGGATATCCGGTATTATGGCCATTGGCCGTTCCGTTGCCGGACCTATTGTACACAGGTTTAGTCCCAGCGGGGTATTGCTGGGATCAGCCATTATCGCAGGGATAGGTCTGGCGCTTCTCAGCTATTCTAATGGACTTTGGAGTTTTGGGGCAGCAGCCGTTTTTGCAATCGGAATAACATATTTCTGGCCCACAATGCTGGGATTTGTCAATGAAAATATTCCACAAAGCGGTGCACTTGGACTTGCCATTATGGGAGGAATAGGATTTCTCGGGGGCGCAATTACCCAGCCTCTACTTGGGAAGATATATGACATTAAATTCGAGTCCCTCAACGACAGTCTTGCAGCCGGATCTGCTACATTGAGAACAGTAATTGTCTTAACAGTAGTGCTGACAATAGCGTTTACATTCCTGTACCTCAGGCAGCGTAAAAAAATATAATATAAAACCCAATCATGAAGATTATACCTCTTTCGATTCCAGTTATACTGCTCATCCTTTTGGGATGCTCGAACCTGACCCAGGATGTTAACAATGAACGGCCAAATATACTACTGATTATTACTGATGATCAGGGTTATGGTGATATCGGAATACATGGGAATCCATATATTCAGACTCCTGT